>Ga0302046_10001217_pt1 | contig 24228 bp, 18 predicted proteins | sample RVTome_11_FD_200261 | JGI IMG/M metagenome (GOLD analysis project Ga0302046, IMG submission 200261) | Soil microbial communities from uranium-contaminated site in the Upper Colorado River Basin, Wyoming, United States - RVT147D111 (version 2) ... | reverse complement strand
GAAACTGCTCGAGTGCAGACGACTCAAATGACGGCGCAACAACGATTTCGAGGAAGACACCTGACATCGCCTCCGCCGCGTCCAGCGGAACCGCACGATTGAACGCGACCACGCCGCCGAACGCCGATACGGGATCGCACGCGAGCGCGCGCTCCCACGCCGTGCGCACATCCGGCGCGAGCGCGATGCCGCAGGGCGTGGTGTGCTTGATGATGACACAGGCGACCCCATCCAGCTCGCTCCACGCGCTCACCGCCGTCGTCGCCGCCTCCACATCCAGCAGGTTGTTGAAGGACAACTCCTTGCCCTGCAGCTGGAGGAGGTCGGGCAGGCTCCCGGGCGGCGGCGCGACGTCTGCGTAGAAGGCCGCCGCCTGATCGGGGTTCTCCCCGTAGCGCAGCCGCTGGTTTCGGCGGAAGCCGAGCACGAGATGATCCGGAAAGGATTCCTCGCCGTCGGAGCCGGCATCGAGGTAGCGCGCGATCGCGGCATCGTAGGCGGCGGTGTGCGCGAATACCTTCGCAGCCAGACGACGTCGCAGCTGGTTGTCCGCGCTCGGCCCGCGGAGCGCGTCCAGCACCGTGTCGTAGTCCTCCGGATCGACGATGACGAGCACGCCCGCGTGGTTCTTGGCGGCCGCACGCAACATGGTCGGGCCGCCGATGTCGACCTTCTCCATCGCCTCCGGAATGGCCGCACGCGCGGCAACGGCCTCGTGGAACGGGTAGAGGTTCACGGCGACGAGGTCGATGGGTGCATAGCCATGATTCTGCAGGGCGATCTGGTCATCCTCGCGATCGCGACGAGCGAGCAGGCCGGCGTGCACGGCGGGATGCAGGGTCTTCACTCGCCCTTCCATCATCTCGGGATGTCCGGTCACGTCGGCCACGTCGATGACGTCGAGACCGGCATCGCGAAGAGTGCGCGCGGTCCCGCCCGTCGAGATGAGCTGCCACCCCAGGTCCACCAGGCCTCGCCCGAAATCGACGATGCCGCGCTTGTCGGAAACACTAAGCAGAGCTCTCGGCATGTCACGGTCAATCGGCAGGAGGGTTCAGTCCGAGCGCACGTCGCATGTCATCGGAATCGGGGATGCTGTCGGCGGAGCCGAACGCGTGCGGCATGCGGGCCGTTGCGCCGCGCGCGAGGAGCTCGAGCGCGAGCGGATAGAGGCGGTGTTCGACCACGAGCACGCGCGCGGCCAGTGATTCGGGTGTGTCTCCGGACAGGACCGGTACGGGCCACTGCGCGATCACACGACCCTCATCGTAGCGTTCGTCCACGTGATGCACGGTGACGCCCGTCACCCGACAGCCTGCGGCCAGCACCGCACGGTGCACGTTCAAGCCGTACATCCCGTGCCCACCGAACGTGGGCAGCAGCGCGGGGTGGATGTTGACGATTCTGCCACGGTACCGCTCGACGATGGCCGAGTGCACGAGTCTGAGGTAGCCTGCCAGCGCAATCGTGTCGATGCGCTCGCGGTCCAGCACGTCGAGCATCTGCTGGAGACTCGCAGGATCGCTGCTCGACACACGCACCACGCAGGCAGGGATGCCGGCCTTCTCGGCGCGTTCGAGTGCGCCCGCATCTGCGCGGTCGCTCACGACGAGCGACACCCGACCCCAGGGCGCGCGTGCAGCGTTCAGGCGATCGATGAGCGACTGGAGATTGGATCCCCCGCCCGATGCGAATACGGCGAGCCGCAGGCTCACGCCATCCGGCCGCCCACGAGGGGGATGAGAAACGGGTTCGTGCGCGCTTCGTGATCCACCGTGGTGGGCGGACCGTGTCCCGAGAACAGGCGCGTGTCGGGCGGCAGCGTGAGGACCTGCTCTCGGATCGAGCGCATGAGTGTCTGGAAGTCGCCACCCGGCAGATCGGTTCGGCCGATGGACCCCTGGAACACGACATCACCGACGAACGCGATGCCGTCATCCACGAGGACGAGGATCACGTGTCCGGGCGAGTGGCCGGGTGTGTGCCGCACCTGGAAGGCGAGGTTTCCGAAGCGCAGGATCTCGCCGTGGACGAGCGGCCCGTCGACGGGAGGCTGGGTCTCGGCGCGCAGGCCGAACATCGAAGCCTGTGTCGGCACCGCGTCGTAAAGGTGCGCGTCGTCGGGGTGCAGAAAAACCCGCGCCCCGGTCCGACCGACGAGCAGTCCGACACCTTCCACATGATCGAGATGCGCGTGGGTCAGCAGGATCGCTTCGAGGAACAGGCCCTCGTCCGCGAGCGCGTCCGCCATCGCGCCGGCTTCCCCGCCCGGGTCGATCGCGACCGCCATGGTGGCGCCCGGTTCCCACACCAGGTACGCGTTCTGCCCGAACGCCGCTGCCACAAACGTTTCGACGTTGACCTTCATCGCACGCAAGAATACGCCTTCACCCGGCCGCCTGCTACCCGCGGCGCAGTTGCGTCCGCAGGCGCGCGCGCGCATCCTGCCGGGGCCGTCCGCCGGTTCGTGCTCGACTCCGTGGAATGGGAGATCCATGGCCGCAAACGTTCTGCTCGCGATTCGAATCGGACCGGAATCCGAGGCGCCCACGCGCATCGCCGCGCGCCTGGCACGCGACCTGAACGCCGTGCTTACCGTGGTCTACGTCGCCGTGGAACTGCAAACGGCGAGCATGGTCGCGAGCGGCGGAGCCATGGATGAGGACAGCGTCCGGGAGACAATGACCCGGCGCGTGCGCGCCGAAGTGCTGGATTTCGTGAACGCGTACGTCTCCGGCGTCACGGTCGATGTCATGGTCGTGGAAGGCGAAGTCTCGGAAGCGGTCGCCCGGGCGGCCGGCGAACGGAACGCAGATTTTCTCGTGGTCGGCACGAAGGGGCGGGGCCCCCTCTCACGTCTGGTGCTCGGCGACACCGCGCATGATCTTATCCGGCGCACGCCGTGCCCGGTCGTCGTCGTACCGCGCAGCGTGCAGCCGAAGGACTGAGGGTCAGGCGCAGCCGCAGCCGCGCGGCCGCACGCTCGCTTCCTCCAGGCGCCGTTCCTCCTCGCTTGGCGCACGCCAGCCTCCCGCAATCGAGAGCATCCGGCGCAATGCGGTCTCCGCGCGCCGCCTCACTTCCTCGTCCAGCCGCACTTCGTGCTGCACGTGGTCCAGGCTCCAGGCCAGCTTCGCCAGCGTATTGACCTTCATGTTGCCGCAGATGGCGGCGCGCGAGAGCGGCACGATCGTCTTGTCGGGATACAGGTGCTGGAGTCTGTCGATGAGGCCGCGTTCCGTCCCGATGATGAGGGTGTCGAACTCCTTTGCGACGTCGGCCATGCCGGAGGTGGAAACGACGAAATCGGCACGCTCGAGCAGGTCACGGCGTGCTTCTGGATGGATCACGACCTTTGCACCCGGATGATCGCGCTGGGCCTGCTCCAGCTCTTCGAGCACGAGGTCGTCGTGCACGTAGCAGTAGCCGTCCCACGCCACGATCTCGCCCGCATCCTCCGTCACCGTCGAATCCGTGCCCGCGGCCACGCGGAACGCGCGGCCGGTCCGTTCCGCCACGTACTTCGCGAGGTTCCGGTCCGGCACGAACAGGATGCGCGTGTCCCTCGGAACCGATTCGACCACCTGCACTGCGTTCGAGCTCGTGCAGCACAGGTCCGATTCCGCCTTCACTTCGGCGGTGGAGTTCACATAGGAGACGACGACGGCGCCGGGATGCGCGTGCTTCAGCTTGCGGAGCGAATCGCCCGTCACGAAGTCGGCCATCGGGCAGCCCGCCCGGAGGTCCGGCATGATCACGGTCTTGTCTGGCGACAGGATCTTCGCGGTCTCCGCCATGAAATGGACGCCGCAGAACACGATGACATCGGCGGTCGTGTCCGCCGCCTGGCGCGAAAGACCCAGCGAATCACCGACGTAATCGCTCACATCCTGAATGTCACCACGCTGGTAGTTGTGTCCCAGGATCACGGCGTTCAGCTCGCGCTTCCGTTCCAGGATGCGCGCGCTCAGGTCGCCGGCCGGAATGCGCGCGTAATGGAGCGGGCTGGTGGACAGCGTGGCGAGGGCGGTCATGTCCGTCTCGGTTCCTCGGTTCTCGCGTTGGCAGAGCGGGCCCGCGGATGATACACCCGCGGGCCCGCTCGCGAAGGCCGTTTGTTTCTGGCGGGCCTTTACGCCGTGAAGGAGCTACCGCAGCCGCAGCCGCCGGTGGAGTTCGGGTTCTTGAACGTGAAGCCGGAACCCATCATGTTCGTGACGTAGTCGATCTCGACACCGTCGAGGTACTGGCCGCTGAAGGGATCGACGAAGAGACGCAGGCCATTCAGGTCGATGACTTCGTCGTCGTCCTGCGACTCGTCCTCGATGTTCAGGCCGTACTGGAAACCGGAGCAGCCACCTGGCAGCACGGCGACACGCAGGCCGGCCGCGCCGGCTGCGCCCTGCTCCTCCATGAAACGCTGCACCTCGGTGATCGCGTTGGCAGTGACCGTAATGGTCATCGAGTCCTCCCCGGGACCGAACGTTCGGGCGTTTGATCAGCGTGTACCCTGCGCGCCGCCGCGGGTTTCGTGCAACGCGGGCGTGCGCGAGGAATCCGCGGCGAAGGATACCCGCAAGTCTCTGTCGTGTCAACCCTTCGGCCCTTCCAGGCGGCCTTCGAGAACGACGCGCGCCGCCGCTTCGAGATCGTCCACGACCGTCACAGTATCGGCAGCTTCCGCTTCCGCGCGTGCGCCGTGGCCCGTGCGGACGAGCACTGCCCTGCCCCCCAGAACGAAGGCCGGCAGCACATCGGAAAGCCGATCGCCGATGAACACGGAGCCGCGGGGATCCAACCGGTGCTCGCGGATCGCCTGCTCGAACAGCGCCGCGCCGGGCTTCCGGCACGCACAGGCGCCACCGTGGTCCGGGTGGTGGGGACAGTGGTAGCTCGCATCGAGCACGATGCCGCCATCGGCCAGAAGCTTCTCCAGTCGGGACTGCACGCCCCGGTACGCCTGCTCCGTGAACAGGCCGCGCGCGATGCCGGACTGGTTGGTAACCAGTACGAGCGCGTAGCCGGCGGTGCGGAAACGGTGGAGCGCCTCGACGGCGCCGGGGATGAGCTCGACGCTTTCCGGATCGGCGAGATAGTGCTTCTCGACGATGATCGTGCCATCGCGATCGAGGAACACCGCCGGCGTGCCGTCCGCGTCCACGTGGGGTCAGTCGACCGGACGGGTGGCTGCGAACACGGCGCGCACGACGATGTCCAGCTCTCCCGCCTGCAGCGTGCGCGGATCGATGACGACACGGTCATCCGCGATCCGCGTGATGACGGGTGGATCGTGAAGCCGCAGCGCGCGCTCCAGCTGTTCGGCCGATCCTGCGGGCGGCGCGACGCACACGAGGCGCGCAGGGATGCCGTGGATGGGGAACGCGCCGCCGCCGACGACGGACTCGCCGTCACGTGTCTCCGCATCGAGCCCGAACTCGCGCAGCCGCGTGGCGATCCCGTCGGCCCGCTCGGCGAGCTCGCTCGCCGGCATGGCAAGCATGCGCAGCGTGGGGATCTCGGTGAGCGCGTGCGGCTCGTCGCGATAGAGACGGAGCGTGGCTTCGAGCGCGGCGAGCGTCAGCTTGTCGACGCGCAGTGCCCGGCACAGCGGGTTCCGGCGCATTGCTTCGACGTATCTGCGCTGGCCGAGAACGAGTCCGGCCTGGGGACCGCCCAGCAGCTTGTCGCCGCTCATGGTGACGACCGCGGCGCCCGCGCGCAGCGCCTCTGCCGGCGTGGGTTCGTGCGGCAGACCGAGAGCCGCCGCATCGAGCAGCAGACCGGAACCGAGATCATTCACGACCGGAATGTCGTGCTCCGCTCCGAGAGCCACGAGATCGCCGAGCGCGACGGATGCCGTGAATCCCGATACCCGGAAGTTGGACGGGTGAACCTGCAGCAGCAGCGCCGTGCGCGGGCCGAGCGCGCGGCGATAATCCTCGAGATGGGTGCGGTTCGTCGTGCCGACGTCGACCATGCGGGCGCCGCTGCGTGCGAGAATCTCGGGAACGCGGAAGGACCCGCCGATCTCGACGAGTTCGCCGCGGCTGATCACGGCTTCGCGGCCCGCGGCCAGCGTGTTCATGGCGAGGATGAGGGCGGCGGCGTTGTTGTTGACGACGAGCGCGTCCTGCGCGCCCGTCAACTGCGCGAGGAGGCCGCGGCAATGATCGTGTCTGGAACCACGCGCGCCCTGCTCGATATCGTACTCGAGATTCGAATAGCCGCGTGCGGCCGTGTCGATCGCGCGCAGCGCGACGTCCGCGAGCGGCGCACGGCCGAGGTTCGTGTGCAGCACAACGCCCGTCGCGTTGACGACGGGTCGCAACGACGGCCGGAGCTGCCGCTCCAGCTGCGCTGCCGTGCGTTCGGCATACCATGCGACATCGTCGGGCACGGGACCATCGCCGTTCGATGCCTCCTCGCGCACACGGTCCTGCACTTCCTGCAGTGCGGATGTCACGACGGCGCGCGGCGCGCGGCTCAGCAGCGGTGCGAACGCAGCGCTCGAGAGCAGCCGATCCACGGAAGGAATCGCGCGGCGCGGATCACTCATCGATGAAACGCCGTCGTGTCCGGTCGCTGCGGGCGGGCCGGGACCGCGAACTCGACGGTGCCGGCACCGCCGTAGCGGCCGGAGATGTTCAGGAGACCACCGACCGTGACGGAGTAGCGCGATCCGGGCCGGAGCGGTGCGCCGGGGACGAGCACGATCTCGCGATAGGGCGGCACGAAGTCCGGCGGCAGACCGGGCTGCCGCGGCGGCGCGCGTACGGCCGAATCGGCAGGCGTGCGCAGCGCGCGGAGCGAGTCCAACGTCATCAGCTGTCCACCGGGAACGGCGACGCTGTCCGGCACCTGCAGCAGCGAGAGCTCGACGAGCGAAAGGTCGGCGGCCGGATCGAGGTAATCGTCGGTCGTGATGACGACCTGGAGCGAATCACGGACCACTGCCTGCTGCAGCCGCGGTGGGGACGTGTCGGCGGGCACGAGCGTGAGTGTCTGCGGAATCGTGTCCGTGTCACGGTTGAGTGTCACGGCGACCCCCGCGCTGGCCGGCTCGTTGGGTTCCCGTTCGCGGTTCTCGTTCTGGTCCAGAAACGCGCTCAGACCGTACGTCCCCGTGGGCAGATTCTGCAGGGCATAGAAGCCGGCACTGTCCGTCACCGTCCGGTACGAGGTGGAATCCGCGCGGCTGGATGCGAGGATCACGACGCGATTCGTCGCAGGGCGGCCGGTGATGCGATCGATCACGAAGCCTGCGATGGCAGTGGGCGGAATGGGCGGCCCCGTGGAGAACACGAGCTCGGCGGGCGTCAGACGCCGGTTCCCGTGCCGGTCCGTGACACCGGGCAGCAGCACGACGTGGTACACGAGACCCGCTCGCCAGCCGCCCTCCACGAATACACGTACTTCCTCACCAGCGCGCTCTACGCGCACGGCGCCCGTGAACGGCGAGACGAGCGCGGATGCCGTGCTCACGCCGCGCTCGCTCACCGTGCGCTCGAAGCGGAACACGACCGGATCACTGGTCGGCTCGATCGTGCTGAGATCTTCGGGCACGGTGGCGACGATGCCGAGCGGCCGCTGCGGCGGTGCGCCGCCGGGCGGACCTTCGACACGTGCGCACGCGGCCGGAAGCAGCGCCACGAGCAGCGCACGGCGGAACGCTCTCACCGCAGCGCTGCCAGCTTGGCGGTCAGACGATCGCTCTGGTCGCGGTAGCTCGCAGACTTCTCCCGCTCGCGCTCGACCACATCGCCGGGCGCGCGCTCGACGAACGAAGCGTTGGACAACCGCTGCTCCGTCTGGCGCAGCAACCCGTTCAGCCGTTCGATCTCGCGGGACAGACGGTCGCGCTCGCGGTCGAGATCGATGACGCCCGCGAGCGGCACGAACAGCTCGCCTCCGCCACGCAGCACTGCATGTGCACCGGTCGTCCCCGTCGCGCCGTCGCGTCTGACTTCCGAGACCTGCGCGAGACGCTGCACCGCGCGCTCCTCTGCCACGAGCGCGGCTTCGAGCGGCGCGCCCGCATTCGCGATGTGCGCGCGTACGGGCGTGCCGTCGGGAACGCCGTATTCGGAGCGCAGGCCGCGCACCGAACCGATCAGCTCGACGAGCGCCGCGACCTGCGCCTCGGCATCGGCATCCTCCAGATCCGGACGCGGTTCCGGCCACGTCGCGCGCACGAGCGATTCCGGCCGGGCCTCGCCTTCGCGCGCGGGCAGGCGCAGCCAGAGCGCCTCCGTGATGAACGGCATGAACGGGTGCAGCAGACGCAGAATGCCGTCCATGACCTCGACGAGCGTGGCCTGTGCCGCGGCGCGGCTGGCAGCGTCCGCATCCTCCCGCAGCCGCGGCTTCACCAGCTCGAGATACCAGTCCGCCAGCTCGCCCCAGAAGAAGCCGTGCGCCGCTTCGCTCGCCTCGTGGAACCGGAACGCCTCGAGGAGCCGCGTGATCTCGCGTGTCGCGACGGACAGGCGCGACAGGATCCAGCGGTCGGCGAGCTCGAGCGAGTCGCGCACCTGTGCAACGCTCGACGGTGCCTCCTCTCCAAGGTTCATCAGCACGAGACGCCCGGCGTTCCAGATCTTGTTCGCGAAGTTGCGGCCCGGCTTGAATGTCTCCTCCAGGTTCGTCGGATCCATGCGCAGGTCGGTGCCGAATCCCTGTCCATCGACAACCGTGTAGCGCAGCGCGTCGGCGCCGAACCGATCCACGACGGCGAGCGGATCGATCCCGTTCCCGAGCGACTTGGACATCTTGCGTCCCTGCATGTCGCGCACGGTGCCATTCAGGTAGACGTCGGAGAAGGGCACGTCTCCCATGAACTCGATGCCGGCCATGATCATGCGGGCGACCCAGAAGAACAGGATCTCGGGCGCAGTCACGAGCGTCTGCGTGGGATAGAACGCCTTCAGGTCGTCGGTCTCGTCGGGCCAGCCGAGCGTCGAGAACGGCCAGAGCCAGGACGAGAACCAGGTGTCCAGCACGTCTGCGTCCTGCTCGACCGGTCCGTCACACTTCGGGCAGCGGTCGGGATCCGTCCGCGCGACGATCGTCTCACCACACTCGTCGCTCTGGCAGTACCACACCGGGATGCGGTGACCCCACCAGAGCTGCCGTGAGATGCACCAGTCCCGCACGTTCTCCAGCCACTGCTCGTAGTTGCGCAGCCAGCGCTCCGGCGTGAAGCGCACACGTCCCTCGCGTGCCGCGCGGAGTGCGGGTTGCGCCAGCGGCTTCATGCGCACGAACCACTGCTCCGAGATGCGCGGCTCCACGACCGTGCCGCAGCGGTAGCAGTGCGGCACGGAATGGGTGTGGTCCTCGATCCGCTCGAGCAGCCCCTCCGCGCGGAACGCGTCCACGACGCGCTCGCGCGCAACGGACCGGTCAAGGCCGCGAAATGCCTCCGGCACGTTGTCGTTCATGTGGGCGTCGGGCGTGAACACATCGAGCATCGCGATGTCGTTGCGCCGGGCCACCTCGAAGTCGTTCGGATCGTGTGCGGGCGTGATCTTCACGGCGCCGCTGCCGAACTCGGGATCGACGTAGTCGTCCGCGATCACCGGAATGCGACGACCCGTGAGTGGCAGGTCGACGTGTGCCCCGACGATTGCGCGGTAGCGTTCGTCATCGGGATGCACCGCGACGGCGGTATCGCCGAGCATGGTTTCCGGGCGCGTCGTCGCAACGACGAGGTACGCGCGTCCATCCTCGAGGCGCGGCAGCCCGGCAGGCGAGTCCGCCGCGAGCGGGTAACGCAGGTGGTACAGCCTCCCGGCCGTCTCCTCGCCTTCCGCTTCCTCATCGGACAGCGCGGTCAGGCAGCGCGGACACCAGTTGATGATGTAGTTGCCGCGGTAGACGAGGCCTTTCTCGTGCAGTCGCACGAACACCTCGCGCACGGCAGCCGACAGCGCGGGCTCGAGAGTGAAGCGCGTGCGACTCCAGTCGCAGCCGCAGCCAATGGCACGGAGCTGCTCGAGGATCGTCGAGCCGGTCTCCTCGACGAAGGTCCAGACGCGCTGCACGAAGGCGTCGCGGCCAAGGTCCTGGCGCGTGAAGCCCTCCTTCGCGAGCAGCCGCTCGACCACATTCTGCGTCGCGATGCCGGCGTGATCCGTGCCAGGCAGGTACAGGGCCTCGCATCCGCGCATCCGCTGCCAGCGCGTGAGCACGTCCTGCAGCGTGTTGTTCAGGCCGTGGCCCATGTGCAGCACGGAGGTCACATTGGGCGGCGGGATCACGATGACGTAGGGCGCACGCCCGTGGTCGATCACGGCGCGGGCATCCGCGCGGAAGTAGCCGCGCGCTTCCCACTGCTGGTACAGCGTCCGTTCGATCGTCCCTGGATCGTACCGCGGTGGCAGCGGCTCCGGCATCGTATCTCGTTTCCCTTCGTTCATTGTCACGCGATAGGGTAGCGCGCTCCGAATCGGTGCGTCAACGCAGCAATGGAAACGCGGCGCCGGTCCCGCCGACGCCGCGCCTCACGCGGATCCTCTGTATCGGCGTTTCTTCAGTTCATCGATCGCGCGACGGCGACCGCCGGCCGAACCACCAGCCGGTTCAGCACGCGGCGCGTGCCGGTCACGGCGTGCAGCACGGCCAGCGCGCGTGCCTCCGTCGTACGGTCCGCAACGATACCGCTCACGTCGAGGATTCCCGGTGCAATGACGGCGACGCGGATACCGGCCAGATCGCTGTCTGCCTGCAGGGCCGCGTGTGCGCGGGCGAGCACGCCGTCGGGATCGACGGGTGACGGCGTGGGCGCCCGCCAGCGCCTGCCGACCCATGCACAGTATGCGAGCGTGGCAACGCTCGCCGTGAGGGCGAGCGCATACCGCCAGGCGCGACGCGATCGTGTGACCATGTACATGGGCTCAGTCCCCACCCCCACCCCTGCGGATCGAATCGCGTTTCGCATCATTGCGCTCACGAATGGCCTTGATTCGTGCCTCGAGCGTGACATCGAGATCCGTCATGGCCCGCTGTGCATTGATCTCGTTCCAGGCACGCGTACGCGCGGCCATGTCCGCCGAAGGCGCGAACGCGAACGGCAGCGGCAGCGTGATGCCGCCGAGGTGCAGCGCACGGGGAGACACGCCCCACTTCCCGCCATTGCCATCCTTCAGGGTCCAGTCGAGCGCGCGTGCCGCCCGCTCGGCGTCCGACATCATCGAGTCGGCCAGCGCGCCGACGGCCGCGGCCAGGCGCGCGCGTGCGATCTCCTCCGGCGTCGCCGGCAGCGGCAGCGGCCGCACTCCCTGCGCGAAGAGGCGCGGGTCGCCGGGACGCGGCATGATCCGCTCACTGACGGTGGGCACGCGGCCGGTGGGCGGCTCCGGGGTCGTCACCGTGAGCGGCGGCGCATCCGGCGGCACGCTCACGATCGGCACGTCCCCCGTGGTCACCGCGCGGACCGCCGGTGCCGCGACTTCCGCGGGCGACCCTGCCACCACGCGCACCTGCACGATCCGCATGCCTTCGGGCACCACGGGCGCGTCGGTCGCCGCCGGAGCCCGGCCCGGCGCGGGGAACTCGAAGCGGAATACCGCGAACACCAGGACGTGAACGAGGATGGACGCGATGAGCGCGAGCGGAAAGACATGGCTCCGCCGCTCCCGCGGCCGCGGCACCGGATCGGCGCGCGGAACGGTGCGGGTCGTGAGACCGGCAGGCGGATCCAGAAGCTCTACACTCATCCCGCGTTACTAACCCCTCGACCGGCCGTCGTTCCTGCTCCGCTCGCGACGCGCGCAAGGCGCTGTGCCGCAAGCGCAAGCCTTTCCGGTGCTTGCGTCAACGCCAGTCGGAAATATCCCTCGCCGCCTTTCCCCATTGCGGCGCCCGGCATGATCACCACGCCTTCCTCCAGCAGCGCGCTGCGCGCGAACACCTCCGATGCGATGCCGCGCGGAACCGCTACCCAGACATACATCGTTGCGCGTGGCAGCGGCACGTCCATGCCATTCTCGCGCAGCGCAGTCACGAGTGCATCGCGGCGCGCCTGGAACTCCGAGACGTTGGAGGGCACCCATTCGTGAGCGCTCTCGAGCGCGGCGACCGCCGCCGCCTGGATGGGCAGGAACTGGCCGGTGTCGACGGCTGCCTTCACCCGGGCGAGCGCGGCGATGGTGGCACGCGCACCTGCCGCCCAGCCCATGCGCCAGCCCGTCATGTTGAAGGTCTTCGAGAACGAGTGGAACTCGACGGCGATCTCACGCGCACCCTCGATCTCGAGAATGCTCGGAGCCCGGTAGCCGTCGAAGCCGATCTCGCTGTACGCGTTGTCGAACACGAGCAGTGCGCCGTGCTCGCGGCAGAACGCGACGGCCGCCTCGAGGTATTCACGCGGCGCCGTCGCAGCGGTCGGGTTGTTCGGGTAGTTCATGTACAGCACGCGCATGCGCGCGACGACATCGCGCGGCAGCGATTCCAGGTCGATGAGGAATCCGTTCTCCTCGCGAAGCGGCACGGCGTGCGGCACACCCCCGGCGAGGAGCGTGCCGCCCAGGTACGGCTGGTATCCCGGATCGGGCATGACCGTCGCATCGCCGGGCCCCACGTACGCGAGCGCGATGTGCGCGATGCCTTCCTTCGACCCGATCAGGGGGTGGATCTCCGCGAACGGATCCAGCGTGACGCCGAACCGCCGCTGCATCCAGGCCGCCACGCTCTCGCGGAACGCCGGCAGCCCCAGCTGGAAGGGATACCGGCTCATGGCCGGTTCCGCCGCTGCTTCGCGGAGCGCGCGCACCGCTGCGGGTGGCGGCGCCAGATCGGCATCGCCCGCACCGAGATCGATGACGTCGACACCCTGCGCGATCAGCTCACGCTTGATGCGCGGAACATCCGCCAGCGGGTAGGGCGGAAACGAGCCCATTCGCCCGGCCAACCGGACCTGCACCTGTGCATCGAGCGCTCGTGTCGTCATCCCTCATCCACTCGCGTTCACGTGTCGTCTGCTGCGACGGCGTTCTTCACGCTCGACCAGCCGGGCAACTCCACTTCGACCACATCGCCGGGTCGCAGCGGACCCACCCCCGCCGGCGTGCCCGTCGCGATCAGGTCACCGGGCTCGAGGGTCATCACGCGGGAAATGTACGCGATGAGGGCGGGGATGCCGAACACCATGTCGGATGCGCGACCATGCTGGCGTGGTTGCCCGTTCACATGACAGAGCACTTCGAGCCCGCGCCAGTCGCCGTCCCGTGCGGGAGCCGCCGGACCCACGGGACAGAACGTGTCGTAGCTCTTCGCGCGTGTGAACTGCACGTCCAGGCGCTGGAGATCGCGCGCCGTGACGTCGTTCAGCGCTGCATATCCCTGCACGACCGCCAGCGCCTCGGCCTCCGATACGTGGTGTGCGCGCCGGCCGATGATCACCGCGATCTCGGCCTCGTGCTCGACGCGTTCGGAATCAGCGGGCAGGCGGATCGTCTCGCCATCCCCCAGCAGCGATGACGGAGGCTTGAGAAAGAGGAGCGGTCGCTCGGGCACATCATTGCCCAGTTCCTTCGCGTGGGCAGCGTAGTTGCGGCCCACACACACGATCTTCGTCGGTCGACTCACGCGGTCTCCTCGTAGAACTGTCGAAGCACGTCGCGCAGGATGGGCCACGTGCCGGTGCGCACGGGCGGCCCCGGCAGAGCATCGAGCAGGTATCGACCATAGCCGCGCTCGCGAATACGCCGGTCCAGGATGACGACGGCGCCGCGGTCCGTGCGCGTACGGACGAGACGTCCGAATCCCTGTTTCAGGCGCAGTGCCGCAAGCGGCAGCATGTAGTCCGTGAAGCCATTGCCGCCATCCGCCTCGAGCGCCTCCATGCGCGCGGCCGTGAGAGGCTCGGTGGGCACCTTGAACGGCAGCTTTGCCAGAATGAGTCCGCGCAGCGACTCGCCCGGCACGTCCACCCCCTCCCAGAAGGATGTGACACCCAGCAGCACACCGCCCCCCGATGCACGAAACCGGTCGAGCAGCTTCGTACGCGGCGCTTCACCCTGCACGAACAGCGGCCAGCGACCTTCCGTACCACGCCGGCGCAGCGTCGACGCGACGGCACGCATCGAGCGGTACGACGTGAACAGCACGAAGATGCCACCATCGCTCAGGCGCGCGAGGTCTTCCGTCACAGCGGCCGCAGTCTCATCGAACACGCTGCCGCCGGGGATCGGCACGTCGGTCGGAATCGCGACGACCGTGCGGCTCGCGTAGTCGAACGGCGAGGGGTGCGTGCTCTCGCGGATGCGGAGTCCGTCGTGCAGGCCGAGGCGCCCGCGCACGAACGCGAAACCGTCGCGCGTCGTGAGCGTCGCGGACGTGAGGACCGTGGTATCGACGCGGTCGAAGAGACTCTCGCGCAGCGCCTCGGCGAGTGCGACAGGCGCCGCGCGCGCAACCGTTGTCGTTTCCTGCGCGCCGCCGCGCCGTTCCAGCCAGCGCACCAGTGGAAACGCGTCCGCGCCCGGCTCGAACACGGTGCGGAGCGCCGCACCCGCCTCGCGTAGCCGTGCCTCGACGCCCTGCAGCTCGAGCGTCTCCTGCTGCAGGTTCTCCGACCACTCGCGGTCCACGCCGATCCGCTCGCGCAGGCCGGTCAGGCCGCGCGCCAGTGCATCGAGCACAACGATGAGATTCTCGATGATCGAGGCCGGTCCGGCCTGCCACCCCGGTTCGGCGCGGAATCCTTCCTCCAGCCGTACGACTCCGTCACCCGTCGCTGCAACCACGAAATCCAGCGCGACGAAGAGATCGACGATGAGCTGGCGCGCCCGGTCGACATCGGGACGCAGCTCTTCCTTGAGCAGTTGCATGACGGCGTGCCGCACGAGGTCCTTCTTCGATGCGGCCACACGGGCCTCGATGACGGAGAGGAGTCCGCGTCCTCGCCGGTCGAGCCGGCCGACGGTGCGCAGGAGCCCGCGGCGTGTGACGCTCGCGCCGAGATGCGAAGTCGCAGCGTCTTCGAGGTTGTGCGCTTCATCGAGAATGAGCCGGCGATAGGGCGGTAGAACGGCGCTCGCCGTGTAGTTGTCCTGCGCCCGCCTCACGGCGAGGTCGCTGAAGAGCAGATGGTGATTCACGACGAGGACATCGGCCGCCGTCGCGTCGCGACGCGCCCGCTGGTAGAAGCAGTCTCTGAAGTGCGGGCAGCGCGCGCGCAGGCAGACATCGGAGTCGCTCACGACCTCCTCCCACAGCTCTTCGCGCGGCTCGAACGGCAGGTCCTGTCGCGAACCGTCGCGCGTCGAATCCAGCCACGACACGAGTGCCTTCAGCTCCGCGCGCTGGCCATCATCGAAGAGCGTCTCCTGCCCGATTGCAGCCAGTTTCGCGCGACGGATCGAGATGTAGTTGTGGCGACCCTTCACGAGCGCGAACCGGAACGGCAGGCCCAGCGCGCGCCGCAGGAACGGCAGGTCCTTCTCGATGAGCTGCTCCTGCAGGTTGATCGTGTTCGTGGACACGACCGTCCGTTCGCGGTTCGCCGTGCTCCAGAGAATGGCCGGCAGGAGATAGGCGATCGATTTCCCGATCCCTGTCCCGGCCTCCGCGATCGCGACACCGCCCTGGTTGTACGCATCGACCACGGCGCGCGTCATGTCGCGCTGCGCGGGGCGATCCTCGTATGCGGGATGCGCGCGACTGACCGCACCGCCGGGGGCGAGCCATGCGTCGACCTCCTGCGCATCGAGGAGCACGAGGGCGGAGGGCTTTCCGGGCTCGACGACGATGCAGATCTCACTCGCGTCGTTGTCGATGATCGCGAGACCGAGTCCTTGCGCGTAGAGTTGTGTAGCGATCGCGAGATCGGCGTCGGACGGTGTGAGATCGCCGGTGGGATGGTTGTGAATGACGAGCGACCCCGGATCGGCATCGCGCGTGGCGGCGAGAACGGCATGCGCGTGGCCACGCGCCACGACGCGCGGCAGCTGCACCGCGCCCGCTTCGTCGAGGGACGCGACGAAGCAGACTTCATTGCCGCCCGCGCGCGCGATTTCCGAACGCAGAACGGCAACCGCGCCGTCACTCAGATCGACGACGCGGCTCATGAACCGGGGGCCCGCACGGTCGCGACCGCGCTCACTCCGTTTTCAGCGTCTTCTTCTTCGCGGCCGGGAACAGCACGTTGTTCAGGATGAGGCGGTAGCCCGGGGAATTGGGGTGCCGGCTCAGGTCGGTCGGCGCGTCTCCGATCTGGTGCGAAGGATCCTCCGGATCGTGACCGCCGAAGAACGTCCACGTGCCCTTCTCGTAGTTTCCATGAATGTACTTCGCCCAGCCGGCGCCTTCCTCTTCCGCCAGCACGATCACGCCGGGCTTCAGCCGGTTGCGGGTGAAGCTCGTCGTCAGACCGTAGAAGTCCGGGATCACGTTCTCGTGGTTCTGGACCAGCATCGAAGGCACGGGATCGAACTTCGAGCTGAAATCGAACAGCGTGAACGCGCCGAGCGGCTGCTTCCATGGCGTGTTGACCTGATGGCCATCGATGTCGCTGAATGCGTTCACGGCCGGATTCAACTGCAGCTCCGCGCCCACGAACGCGAAGGTGCGGCCCCACTGCATGCGGCTGGTCGCATCCGTGTCAATGCCGGTGCCATCGCTGAACGCGCCCGCGATGTCGACGCCCAGCGCGCCGAGCGCCAGCTCGATCGTCTCCGTTGCCGTACACATGGCGAACAGGAAGCCGCCCTCCGCAACGTAGAGCCGGATCTGCTCGGCAACGGCCTTCTTCGCTTCCGGCACGTTGCGGAGGCCGAACTCGCGGGCTACGCCCTGGTTCATCCGCACAGCCTCCTGTAGCCAGGGTGTGGCCGCGTGGCTGATGTAGAACTTCGAGTACTGTCCCGTGAAATCCTCGTGGTGGAGATGCAACCAGTCGTACTCCTTCATGCGACCCTGCAGCACTTCAGGATCCCACACCTTGCTGTACGGGATCTGTGCGTACTCGAGCGCCAGTGTCACCGCGTCATCCCACGGATTCGTGTTGCTCGGCGTGTACACCGCGATCCTGGGTGCCTTCTCGAGGATGATCGATTCCATGTTCGATTCCTCGATCAGACCGCGGATCTCGGCGACCTGCACGGCGTTGACAGGGTCTGCCGAGACACCGCGCATGGCGGCCTCGCGCCGCACGTCCGGGTTGTCGGCGAGCAGGAACGAACCGGCGCGGTAGTTCAGCAGCCATTCGGCGGAAAGACCCTGCTCGAGCGCCCAGTACGTCAGGCCGTAGGCTCGGAGGTGATTGCTCTGGTCACGGTCCATCGGCACGAGCAGGAACTGCGCGCGCGCGGGCGCGACGACAAGGGACAGGCCCAGCACAGCCACCAGGATTCGCTGCATCAGTCGCATCTCCTTCACGTCAATCCCGCGCCAGGGGGATCTGCATCCGATCGAGGGCGCGCCGTGCCTGCGGTATCAGCGCGCTGCGAGGATAGTCCGTAATCAGTTGCACGAGCAAGAGACGCACGGTTTCGGCGCTGCTGCCGTGCAGCTCGAGGCTGCGAGCGAGCGCGAGCAGCGCCGCGGGCGCCTCGGGTGCGGCCGGGTGGTCGGCCACGAGTTCGCGGCGCGCCTCGTCCGCGGCCTCCCACAGCCCGGCGCGCGCGGCCAGATCGGCGGCATATGCGAGGATCGCCGCGCGCTCCTCGGGCGCGAGGCCGAGCGACTCCTCGACCAGCCGGTCCACCGCAGCCGAGCGGGCGCGCGCATCCGTGCCAAGCGCCGTCGCGCTGCCCACGAGGTCCGCGCCCTCGACGGACAGCCGGCCGAAGAGCGAAGCCAGCGCGATCGCGTCGGTCGCCTCGGTGCCGCGCAGCGAGGGCGCCGCCGTCAACAGCTCCACGCGGGCGCGCGTCACGTCTCCTGACAGGACGTGGATCCTTGCGCGCGCGACGCGCACGTCCGCTCCGCTCATGTCGTGCAGCGCGGTGACCGCACCGTTCAGGTCGCCGATGTCGAGCAGCGCGTTCGCGAGTGCCGCCGCGGTACGGCCCAGCTGCGGCGCGTCCGGATCCTCGGCGCGGAAGAGCGTCAGGTCTTCCAGCGCGCGTTCATGCTCTCCCTCGTGAATCGCCAGCTGGATGCGGATCGCCCGTGCCTGCCGCCACTCCGGCGAGCCGCGCAGCGACGCACGCTCGAGCTCGCTGTATGCAGCGGCCGCGCCTGCAGTGTCTCCCACGACCAGCGCGAGCTCCGCCATGCGGCTGCGAAGCGCCAGTGTCTCGCTGCGCCGGCCGCCGCCGCGCACCAGCTCGCCGTACGCCCAGTAGGCCGGTCCGGCCAGGCCGGCACCGTCCGCGCGGCGTGCGACATCGAGCAGGAACGTGCGCCGCTCGCGGTCGTTCAACCTGCGCGCGACCACCGCCGCGATCTCCTGCGCACGCACCGCGAGGCCTGCATCGATGGCGAGAATCGCGGCGCTGCGACGGCGCGCGCTGGTCGTCGGATCCGTGACCAGCGCCTCGACGAAATCGGGAATCAGCGCTGCGCCGCCATCCGGCAGCGAACGCAACCTGCGCTGCACCGCGAGGAATCCGCGGCCATCCCGCCCGATCGCACGGTCCCACTCGGCGATCGCGCGCGAGGGTACCATCGCATCGGCGTAGGCATCACCCAGCTCGAGCGCGAGCGCATCTCCGCGGTCGATGCGGGTCTTGCCGCGCTCGAGAATCTCGATCGCGCGCTCGAGCTCCCCGCGCTGGCGCCAGATCCTCGCCAGCTCCCGATACGGCACTTCAAGGTTCGGCATCGCAGCGATCCACGCTTCGCCCGACCGCTCGATACCATCCGCGCTGTCCAGGAGGGCGTGCGCGCGAACCGCCACCTGGTGCACGATCACCGACTTCGGATCCGTGGCCAGCAGCGTGTCGGCCAGTGCGGCGAGCGCTGCGACGCGGCCTCCTGCGACCATCACCCGTTCGATCTGCAGGATGGCGGTGAGCGACGCGGGCATCCGCTCGAGTACACTGCGCAGTCGGTTCTCTGCCGCGAGGAACTCGCCACGCGTCTCCAGCGCCGAGGCCTCACGGAGGAGCTGCTGCTCCGTGAGGCCACGTTCCTGTCGCGCATGCAGCGTGCTCACGCAGAGCACGAGCCCCAGCGCCGCCATGGCGAGCCCGTTCGACAGGCGCAGCTGCGCCCCGTCCATGGTCCTCCCCTGCTCTATCGTACTCCGCCGCCCGTCGTGCCCGGGCGGTTCAGCCGCTCGAAATAATCCAGGATCAGCCGGCGCACCGCAGGCGGCAGCCCGCTCAGCTCCTCGGGCGTGGGCACGCGGAAACGCGTCGTCGCATCCGTCAGCGACGGGTCCAGCGCACCCGCCCGCGACGCTTCGATCCCCGTCGCGAGCTCGCCCTTGCGCTCTTCACTGTATTCGTCCTTCTCGAGCGTGCGCCCCGCATCGAGCAGACGATGGAACAGGCGCTCCTGGCGCGCGAGCACCTCCGGCGGCAGCCGGCCGCCCTGGAGCATGCGGGCCAGCTCCTCCGCCTCGCGCGCGAGATCGTCGATCTGTCCCAGAATGTCGTCGCGATTGCCGGCACGCTGACCCACGCCTTCGAGCTTCGAGGCGATGTCCTGCTGCTCCTGTCCCATGCGACCCACCTGCTGCTGCATCGCGCGCGGCGCCAGGTTCATCGGCATGAGCCCGTTCGCCTGCCCGTTCAACGCTCCCTGCTGCATGGCCAGATTCGCCAGGTCCTGCATCACCTGATCCGCGCTCGATGCGCCCTGCTGCTGCTGCGGATTCTGGGCGTTGTTCAGCAGCGCCAGCGCGAGACGGTTCAGCGCGTCCACCGTCTGGGCTGCCTCCTGCGTCGGCATCCGACCCTGTCCCTGCTCCATCGCCTGCGTCGTCTGCTGCATGTTCAGGTTCGCGCGCCCGAGTGCCGTGCCGACATCACGGTTCATCAGCGCGCTGTTCTCACCTGCATCCGCCAGATTGCGGCCGAGTTGCTCGAGCGACTGCTGCAATGTCCTCTGTTCCGCCTGCATGTCACCGCCGGTGCCACCGCCCTGGCTGCCCCCCTGTTGCATCCCCTGCTGTTGCTGGCCACCCTGCTGCTGGCCGCCCTGCTGCTGCTGACCGCCCTGCTGCTGCTGACCGCCCTGCTGCTGCTGGCCGCCCTGCTGCTGCTGGCCACCCTGCTGCTGCTGACCGCCCTGCTGCTGCTGACCGCCCTGCTGCTGCTGGCCTCCCTGCTGCTGCTGGCCGCCCTGCTGCTGCTGGCCGCCCTGCTGCTGCTGCTGGCCGCCCTGCTGCTGTCGTGCCTGTTCGGCCTCGCGCATGCGATCCAGCAGGTTCTGCTGGCGTTCTGCCAGCGAGAGCGCTTCGTTCGTCGCGCGTTGCATGCTCTCCTGCAGCTCGCGCTTCGAATCCGCGTCCATCGACTGGCGCGAGGCGTCCAGCGTGTTCGCGGCGCGGTCGAGCCGTTCCGCCGCCTCGGCTCCCTTCTGCGCGGCCTGGTCGGCATTGCGCTCCGCAGCGCGCGCGGCCGCCTCGTCCATGGCGCGCTTTGCCTGCTGCGCCTCGCTCGACGCCTCCGCAGCGCGCTCGCCCGCTTTCGTTTCTCCCTGCGACTGGAGCTCCTGCTGGAGCTGATCGAGTGCTTCGCTCAACGCGGCCGTGCGCTGCGTCAGCTGCTGCTGCTGCCGTGTGTCCTCATCGCCGGGCGGGCGTTCGCGCATCGACTCGGCGAGCGCTTTCTGCTGCGTGGACAGCTCGCGCGCCTCCTGGGCGAGACCGCTCATCTGCTGCTCTGCCGCCGCACGTCGCAGCATGTCGAGACTGCTCTCGAGCTGCTTGCGCATCTCTTCCTGCTCGGCCGTCAGCTGCTCGAGCGCGCGCTCCATCGCGGCGGCATCCATCTTCTCGATCGAGTTGCGCAGCTCATCGAGCTTCTGGCGCATTTCGGGAGTCAGCAGCTGATCATAGAGCTCGCGCAGCTCCTGCATCTGCTTCTGGAGCCCGGGATCCTGCAGGCCGGCGCGCTCGGCCGCGCGCTGCATTGCCGCGAGCTTGTCACGCAGCTCGTTCACGTCGTCCAGTGTCTGTTGCTGCTGTTCGACGACCTGTCGCGCCTGCTCCGCCTGCTGGAAATCGAGCGAAGACCGACTGCCCTGTCCTCCGCTCGTACGTCCCGCTGCATTGCCGTCCGAGCGCCGGGCGTTCGCCGCATTCGTGCGCCGGAACAGGTCTCGTGTCGCCTGCTCGAGCTGCCGCGCCTGCTGCGCGAGCGCGCCGGCATCGTCGAGGGTCTCGTCCGCCTGCTGCCCGGCGCGCTCGCGCAGCTCCGGCATGCCGGGCAGTCGCAGCGAGTACACGCGTGACTCCGCGGACTGGCGCCGCGGCGATGTGTCGAACACGCGGATCATGTACTTCAGAGTGTCACCCTGGAGCAGACCTCGCTGGCCCGCATCCAGCACACCGCCGAGGAGCACGCGGTCCCCTGTCGCGCCGATCTCGATGGGCGACTCGATGGGGGTTTCCGCCCCGCCGGTGCTCACCCGCCAGCTGATGATGACCGCGCTGGCAATGCCATAGTCGTCGCGTGCATCCGCGGCCAGGACCTGCACGAGATTCTCATCGAGCAGCGTGTCCTGTCCCGGATAGGTGACGTCGACCCGCGGCGGCTCGTCGGCGACCAGGGTCACATCGAGAGGCGCGGGCACGGCGGCGAGCGTGAGACCGCCCTGACCGCTCAGGCTCCAGGCGTACACACCGGTGGCCTCGGGGCGCCACTGCGTGGAGAAGCGGTCCTCCTCGATGGTCAGCCGCGTGGCCAGAACGCCGTCCGCGTTCTCGAGCGCACCGGCCGAGAGCGCACGAGTGGTGCGCCCGCGGATCACGAGTTGGCTGCCTTCCGGCAGCTCGAGCGGCGGCACATCCGTCGTGAAGCGCTCCGTCGGCCGGCCGACGTACACCGGATACACGACCTCGACCGACAGCTCCGAAACGAGGAGCGGGTCCTCGGGCGTGATCGTGTACGATTCGCTACGTGCGCCATCCGGCGCTTCCACCCAGTAGGTGGTGACCGCATCGATGTGCTCGATCGTGCCACTCGCGCGTATGCTGCCCACTGGCAGCGTCTCGCGGCGCAGCACATCGCCGCGCGCGCGCCACACCAGCGTCACCGCCTCACGGCCCTGTGCTTCCACTGTGACGTCCAGATCTTCACCACGCTGCACGACCGCATCGCCCGGCCGCACCACGAGCGGCGGCAACGGCGGTGGCGTCAGGTGCGCGACCGGATTCAGCAACGGCTGCCATGCGGCCTGCGACCTTTCGGGTGAAACCAGACCCAGCGCGAATGCGAGAATGGCGAGACCCGCAAATCCGCCGACGGCGAGCACGCTGCGCCTGCGGACGAGGCGACCGAGATCACCGGTAACATCCCTGACCGTGCGACCGGTGAAGTGGCTCGAGACGTCGGCTTCGGCGCGATGGAACAGTGCGGCCGAGGTGCCGGCCGGCACGCTCCGACCGAGCTCGAGCACGCCGCGCACGGAGCCCGCAGGCAGTCCCGCGCCATGCTCGGCACGCGCGGCGATCGCAGGCTCATCGAGACCACGCAGCCAGCGGCGCAATCCGTGCGCGACAACGGCGCCCACCGCGACGAGCGCGGCCAGGAGGAGGAGCAGCGGCCCGGGACCGGGAGATGCCCAGCCAGCCAGGCCCGCCAGCACCCATGCGGCGACGAGAACGGTCGGCAGCACCGCGACGCCCAGGATCGCGATCGTCACGATCGTCTCCCTGCGTACGTGGCGGCGAGCCAGCGCGACGAGCTGGCTCAGCTGCACGGGACTCACGAGGCCACCTGCGAGATCGCGTAGACGAACAGGTTGACTCCCATGCGCAACGCCCTTTCTCTCACATCGGGGGGTAGGTCGTAGCGATCCTGGTCTTCCCAGCCGTTCCCCAGATCCGATTCGTAACTGTAGAATACCACGAGTCGTCCCTCATGGAAGAGGCCGAACGCCTGTGCCGGCTTGCCATCGTGCAGATGGATCTTCGGCAGCCCGTCCGCAAACTCGTAGAACGAATGATACACCGGATGGTCGATCGGCAGCTCCGTGAGCGATCGATCCGGAAAAACCCGCGCGATTTCACGCCTGAAGCTCTCATCCAGGCCGTAGTTGTCATCGACGTGCAGGAACCCGCCGCCTTCCAGGTACCGCTTCAGGGTCTGGATCTCCTCCGCCGTGAAGCGGAGATTGCCGTGGCCCGTGACATAGAGGTACGGATAATCCCACAGGGATGGGTCCGTCAGCTTCACCGTTGCCGGCCGCTCCGCGACCGCGATGCCGGTCCGTGCCCGAATCGCGGTCAGCAGGTTCGGGAGGCCGGACGGATTCGCATACCAGTCGCCACCCCCGCCGTACTGGAGCTGGGCGATCGTGAACTCCGCTGCACCGGGTGCCGGTCCCACGGGCACCAGCGCCGCGAGCAGGACGGCCAGGACGGCTGACTTCAATCGGCCTCTCTTCCGGCTTCATCGGAACTGGCGAGCGCGATGCGATATGCCTCCTCGCGGGGCAGACCCAGGCGCCGCGTGAGCTCGCGCGCGACCGCGCTGCGCTTGCCGCCTCGCCCCAGGAGCCGCTGCGCAAGCTGCTGCGCATCGCTCGCGCTCGCGGGCGGTGCCTGCATTGCCATACCCTCCAGCACTACGACGACTTCGCCGCGGACACGTTCCGCTTCGTAATAGCGGGACGCTTCGTCCAGGGTTCCGCGTACGAACGTCTCGTGAATCTTGGTCATTTCGCGAGCCACGACCACGCGCCGACCAGGTCCACAGGCGTCACGCAGCGCGTCGAGCAGCCTTGCCAGCCGGCCGGGTGCCTCGTACAGCACGACCGTATGCGGCGAGCCGGCGATCCGCTGCAGCGCCTCCGTCCGAGCGCGTCCGGTGCGCGGCAGGAAGCCGACGAACGTGAACGGTACTGGCTCGAACCCGGACGCGACGAGTGCAGCGAGCAGCGCGGACGGACCGGGTACGGGCATGACGTCGTGTCCGTCATCGAGCACCGCACGCACCATTCGTGCGCCGGGGTCGGAGATCAGCGGCGTACCCGCGTCCGACACCAGCGCGAGATCCTCGCCCGCGCGCAGCCACGCCAGCACTGCCTCCGTCCGGCTGGCCTCGTTGTGTTCGTGCAGCGAGGTCAGCGGCGTTTCCAGACCGTAACGCCGCATCAGCACGGACGTAC
>Ga0302046_10001216_pt1 | contig 24230 bp, 21 predicted proteins | sample RVTome_11_FD_200261 | JGI IMG/M metagenome (GOLD analysis project Ga0302046, IMG submission 200261) | Soil microbial communities from uranium-contaminated site in the Upper Colorado River Basin, Wyoming, United States - RVT147D111 (version 2) ... | reverse complement strand
CGCCGTGCAAGTGTCTGATTCACGAGCACGACGGCCGGGGCACCGGTCCGATCCCATGGTGTCAGATCCCGCCCGGACAACAAATCTGTGCCGAGTGTTTCCAGAAAACCGTCCGTTACGCCGTTGAACCAAACAAGTGCGTCACGCTGGCTCTCCGGCGTGAACCCATCGACCTGCACGTACTCGTTCCAACCGCTTCCGCTGATTGGGAGCACGAGGGATGCACTGCCGTGACGAACGCCCGGCTCGGCACGGACGCGATCGAGCAGCTCCCGCGAAAAAGATCGTTGACGGTCTTCGTCAAGCGCCACATTGGACCAGTCTACGTTGACAACGAGGACCCCGTCGCTGCGAAAACCGGGATCGATCGATGCCATTCTCTGGAAGCTGCCGACCAGCAGGCCCGCGGCGATGACCAATACGAGCGAGAGTGCGATCTGACCCACTACGATGCCCCTTACAAACTGCTGGCTCGATTCCCCGACGAGCCCCCGTCCAGCCCCTCGCAGGGCCATCTGCGGATCCACGCTGGCGGAACGCCACGCCGGTGCCAGGGCAAACAGGAGACCGGTGACGGTGGCGACGGCAATCGTGAAAGCGAGCACTCGAATATCGAGCGAGAGATCGAGGGAGACGGAGCGCCCGCTCTGGGAAAGGAAAGCGACCACGAGACCGCTCGACCATCGGGCAAACACGGTGCCCGCCGCTGCGCCTAACAACGCAAGTAACACGCTTTCGGTAAACAGTTGCCGCACCACCCGAGCACGGCCCGAGCCGAGCGCCAAACGAACGGAGATTTCGCGCTGGCGCGCCGTAGAGCGTGCCAGCAGGAGCTGTGCAACGTTGGCACATGCAATGAGCAGAACGACACTTACCACCACGAGGAGCACAAAGAGTGCCTCACTATACTGCCCGCGCACGGCCGACAATCCATTGGCAGCCGGCACCGGAACCAGCGTTTCCGCCATGTAGTCCCGTTGCTCGTCAGTGGCCCAATGCGTCGGAACGGTCGCCTCGTACACGGCGGGTGCGACCGCGGCCAGGTCACTGTGTACTTCGACCAGAGTTCCGTTCGGACGCAGACGACCGAACACATTGACGAACCACGTACTGCGGGCATCGAGCACACCCCGTCCTTCGCGAACGATGTCGACTGTACATAGGGGTGTGAATACGTGGGCCGGCCGCCCAACATGAATGCCGGAAAACCCCGCAGCGCTCACGCCAATGATCTCAAAGGGATGCCCGTCGAGCGAGATGGCGCGACCAACGGCGCTCACGTCGCCCCCGTATTCCCGCTGCCAGAAGCTGTGACTCAGAACAGCCGCGCCGCGACACCCTCGTTGGTCATCCGCGACCGATAACACGCGACCGGCAACGGCCGGGATGCCGAGCACGTTGAAATACTCTCCGCTCACCCATGCGCCATCGACAGGTCGTACCACGCCGCCTGTGGTGAGATTGAATTGGCGATCGGAGAAACCCGTGACGCCGGCCAAGGCGGTCTGGCGTTCGCGGATCTCTTCCCAGATCGGGTTGGTCAGTATAGTGTTTCCATCACCCATCTCCACCTGGACAAGTTCTTCGGGATGCAACACGGGAGCGGAACGCAGCATCACGGCGTTGACCAGACTGAAGATGGCCGTGTTGGCACCGATCCCAAGCGCCAGCGAAAGTACCGCCACCAGGGAAAAGCCTGGGTTCTGGCGAAGCGCACGGAGGGCGTACTGCACGTCCCCGATCATGGACTCCAACCACGCAAGGACATCGACGTGTCGCACGCGTTCCTGCAACACCCCTCGGTGCCCGAAACGGCGGTACGCTTCCCTCCTTGCGTCGGCCTGGCTCATCCCTTGACTCACCAGCTCGTCAATGAGTTCGGAGACGTGAAAGGCCATTTCGCGTTCGATATCGCCAACGAGACGTCTAGAACGGGTCAGGTTGACAAGTCGGTGATACCAGGACATCCGTTTGGCCTCCGGGTTGTCGTGCGGGGGGGTCAGGCGTAGCTCAAGACGCGATCGACGCCTTCGGTGAGTCGAGCCCAGCTTGCACGCTCTCGAGTCAACTGCGCCCGTCCTGAGCGCGTGACCTGGTAAAAGCGGGCCTCACGGTTCTTGTCTGTCAGGCCCCACTTCCCTTTTAACCACCCCTGCTGCTCCATGCGGTGGAGCGCGGGATACAGGGAGCCCTCTTCCACTCGCAGCAGATCGGCTGATGCGCTCTTTATGACACCCGTGATTGCGTAGCCATGCAGGGACCCACGAGTGGCGAGGGTTTGCAGCACGAGGAGAGCGAGAGTTCCCTGCAGGATGTCGTTTTTATGCTTGGGCATGGCTCCGTTCACTATACCTGTCTAGCTAGGTATACGACGGAGCCACCCCGCTGTCAATGCCGACCCAGACAACTTCAGCAACCAGGAATCCGGAAGGGTCCTGAACGCACATGGCGCGGCCGATCAGGGATGACCCCGGAGTGCCCGATCGACGTGGTTGATGGGGTCCGGAATCAGATTCCAGTCCAGCCGCACCTGGGGCGCAATGCCATTGCCACGCATCCCGTCCAAGGGCAACAGCGTGTCGCGGGTTATCGTCGGGTACCCCAGAAACCAGCGCCCGTCGCCCGGGACCAGCGGGACTATGTACGTACTCTGATAATCGAGGGCCCCTGCCGTCGCCAACCCGAACACCACGGCACGAGTGCTTCGCAACGCCTTCAACACCAGAACCTCTGATGCGCTCACCGTGCCTTCGTCAATCATTACCCCCACGTAAGAGGGCCCATGAATCAGCGAGTCGGGGCGCGTTACCGGACGTTCCTGGCCCGGCTCCATCAGAGGCGCAAAACCTCCCGGCTCCGCCTCGAGACGCTCCAGCAGCGTGCGCACAAATCGAGTTGTATCCGGTCCGAACGCGCGCCGCGCGTAGGCCATCTGATCAGGCGACGAAAGCATGACAGCACCACCGCGCTCGGGGAACCGTTCGGGCAGTTCGTGGTCGCTCAGAATGTAAGGCAGGAGGCCATCGCTCATCAAAGACGAACCACCTTCGTTGCCGCGGAGATCGACGATCAGGCGAGGAGAGTCGCGGAACACATCTGCGTTTCGTGCGATCATACTGTCCAACACCTGCTTGTAGGCCGGCGAATGCGAGGGGATGCTCACGATCACTGTGCCTTCGCGCTCGAGCAGCGTTGGTCGCCTTGGATCGGAGATATCAACAAGGCCCGCGTCTTCCGGCACGACCGGATATTCGCGAGCCCACATTTCGGGTGAGATACGCAGCAGCACACGTTTGTGGATGCTGCCTTCCAGCACTCGCTCGGCGTAGTTCCGACCGACGAGCGTCACCCTGTAGCCCTCGTTCTCCCGAACGAAGGTTCCGCGAACGTCACCGGGTGACCAGCTCGCGCTGTCTGCCGTGAGGACAATCGCCTCAAAACGATCCATGCCGGCGGGCACTACCGCGACGCGCAGGCGTCCGTCCGTCCAGATGCCTTCGATCGGATCGAGACGTCCCATCCGCCGCTGCAGCTCGCCGCGCACCGTGACCTCGGAAAGCTGACGACGCGTAATCCTGTCGCGGCGCCCTTGCCCCTCGGCGGAGTCGATGCGACTGGACTGGAAGACAAACAAGTGAGGGTCATTGAACCATGTCGTGAACCCATGCAGCGTCTCATAGCATTGATCGGTAGCTATGCTCCGAGCGTGCTCCCGCAGCGATTCGACGAAACCCTCGTACTCCGCGCGGCGCTCACCGACGATCTCGAGTCGGAAGCCAGCGTAGTTCGCCTCGATCTTCTGCTTCATGCCCTCGACGTAGTCGAGGCAACTCGGTATCGACGTCGTACGCGGCTGAGCGTGAGCACTCAGGACTCCGGTGAATGCGAGAGCGACAACGGAACCATAGCGAAACGAAACCGAGTGGCCCTGCATCATTGAAACTCCGGCATTGAGGGTGGACGACGGGTGGCAGCTACTGGCCTTGGACAACACCCAGCCGCGAAGGGTTGCGTGCGGCGATGGGTGGGTGCATCACCCACGCTCCGGACGCACACGACTTTGTGCAGAGCATTCCTGGACCGACGCGCCCTGCGCTCCTTATGGACCCAACTCGGCCGATCCGATATCAGGCAATCGCATGGCCCGTGGAAGGGCCTTGCGCACTTCCGTGAACGGTGACGAACAGGGTTGCAGCCGCGTACACCAGGAGCGAGGCCACGAATTCGCCCTGCAGGGCGTGCGCTACGATTGCAGTCGCAAACACGGCCACAAGCGTGACGCCGCCGAAGCGCATCGTGCGTGGTAAGAGGAACAGCAGCGCCGCAACGATCTCGAGGCTGGAGAGCATGGCGAGATGAAAATGCTCCGCCGGTGCCTGCATGGCGTGCATCAAGGTCATCGCGCTTTCGGCCAGAATGACGATGCCGAGCGTGAGATGCAGGGCGATAAAGGAGCGTCGTAGAGTCGAGTCGGTCATGTTCCCTCTGCGAATGATGTCGGAAGTCCGTTTTGCTGCGAGCACAGGCTGACAAACGTCTCACGCGCTGCATGCCGCCCGCAAGTGCCTGGCAATCCGGAAGACGGTCAACGAGAACTGATGCTCGTGATCGCAGACGTTGTCCGCGAGACCGGCTTCCCGGCGATGGCTCAGCGCCCGTGTGAGACGTCTGAAGAACTGGCTTCCGAACTGGACTCAGCGGCGCCGCAACCGGCTAGCGGGGATTTCAGCTTCCCGGCCAATCGACTGCATGGGTGTTGCACGGTGCATCTGACTCACGCCTTCCAGGTGGAGCAGCCAGATCGTCCTCGCGGCGGAGACTTCGTAGACGGCCACCGGGCCAGTCGAGGGAGGGTTCGTTACCCCAGCCGCGACTCCAAACGTGACGACGGTGTTGCCGTTCTCCAATCTACGTCCGGAGCCGAGGATCGGTGCGTAGATATCCGGAAAGGGACGAAACTCCAGAAGAAAGAGATCACGACGTTGCCTCGTGGTCCGAGGGACAACGAGTTCGCGTGCAACCAGTCGTTAGGTACAGACCGCGGACCACGATCCGGGCCGGGCGACAGGTGGTCAAAAGCGGACCACCTCTTTGTCAGCAAGTCCCGGGTGAAATCCCACTCCCAGATCGCCTCACCTCTCCAGACTGTGTCGGCCACGGTGGCGGTGTCCTGAACCAGGAAGAGGAGGTTGTCATCCGGCGTGGCGATCACATCATGATGGATCTGGAAAGCGCCGAGCCCGCTGCAGCGGCCGGAGGGACCACGACCCGACTTGTGCAGAGGGTTGCCTAGGCTAGCAGGGTGCTGAAAAAGTGTTCCCGGAGGCGCGCGTTGGGTCGCGGCCTATGGATAATGGGGCGGTGTAGTAGGGGGCCGCGAACCGCGGCGCGCGAAGGGAGCCCTTTTTCAGCACCCTGCCACTCTAGAGGTTTGTTGAGGTGCCACGTCGTCCGTAACAACGGAGGACAACGACTCACTTGTGCTGGCGGCGGAGCTTTCGGCCTCGCCGGCAGTCGTTGTTGGTACGAGAATTTTCGAGATGCGTTTGCGGGATCGAGCCGAGAACCGGCTCGCCCCGCACGTGCATCATTCGGGACCGATACGTACTCGCACAAACCCGGATTCTCCCAACCATGCGATGGCACGCCGACCTCCCGCGGCCGCGAGCGCAGGAGAACGACCAGTGCCAACGGTGACGGGATCTGGTCGCCACGCGCCGATGTCGAACCAATCGCTTACAATGCGATCACCGCCGCCCTCACCACGGAGTTCCCAGGCCATCCAAATCACGCCCGTTCCGTCCACTGCGACCTTCGCCTGGGACGGCGGCTGACTTTCGGCCAAGGCCGTGGGCGAGCCGAATGTCATCCCCCCGTCTGCGGACACCGCGTGGTACAACCCGGCCCGGTGCGGCGCACCCGTGTACCAGGCAACGTGGAGTTGTCCCTCCAGGTCCGTCGTCAGATCGGGTCCCGCATGCGGACACCCGCGATAGATCCAGTTGTCACCATGCACGCGGACCGGTGGGTCGAACGACTCACCGGCGTCGTGTGACGTTGCAACGACGATATCGCGGACGTCCCCCGAAAAGACCTTACGCCACGCGACGTGTATGCCTCCGTTGGCGCCAAGTGCCAGTGAGGTTCGACAGCATGGACAAACGTTCGTGTCCACTACCGCGCGGCGCACGAAAGACACCCCCGCGTCAAACGAGATTGCCACCCGAATGTCGGACCCCGGAAGATGGTCTTCAGAAACGCCTGGCTCAGCGAGACGCATACTGTCACTCACACGACCATCGAGCCACGAGATCACAACGAGTCCGTCTTTCCCGGCAGCGACGTCATGAAATGTGTGGCTCGATGGCGGCCCGGCAACATCGTCATTGACGGTCACCGTCGGCGCAAACGTCAGTCCGCCATCGGTAGAGCGTGCGTACCGCAGATCACTCGCCGGGAAACGGCGTCCTGGAATCGGTGTGTTCGTGGTCCAAACCACGTGGACGATTCCATCGGGCCCGACGACGACCTGGGCGGGGGCCTGCTCGTGTGGTGCCGCGTCGCCCACGACATCGTTGACACGGATCGGCGTCACTGCCCGGCCATCCGCGCCAACGCGTGTCAAGAAGACGTCCGACGTGTCGCTCCGCGTCGCAACCCAAGCCGCCAACACCGTACCGTCAGGTGCGATAGAGACAGTCGGATTGCTGGCGCCTTCGGATGCGATGGTCAGGTCCACGGGAAACGGCTCAACCCAGCAGGCTGCACCGGCCATGACTGCGACCGTGAGCCGGCGCATCCTCATCGGTACGTCACTCCCAGGTACACCGTGCGTGGCAGACCAGGTGCCAGTTCTTCACCCCGAAAGGCGTTGTACGAAGCCCGTTCTGCATAGCGCTCGTCGGTGAGGTTCATCAAACGGCCATATAGTCCAAGGCCGCGCCACAGGCTGGCCTCGACCCGAAAGTTCAGCAGGTTGTGACCCTCGTACTTTGCAGAGTTGGCCGCATCCTCCCAGTACGAACCGATACGCACCACCTCCGCGCTCGCCACAACGCCCGAAAGGAACCCCGGCCGATAGTGCATGCGGAAATTGCCGATTTCACGAGGCGCGCTCTCCATTTCGTTGCCACTGAGATCGACATTCACCTGCGGCTGCCACTCCTGGTACGTGTGCATGGCGTATGAATAGCTCCCCTGCAGCGTCAAGCCCTCGACGACCTCGACTCCCAAGCCCGCCTCAACGCCACGATGGAGAGTCTCTCCCGCGTTCACGTTGAGTCGCGTACCGTCGGGTTGCTGGTAGGCAAGGATGTCGTCGGTCTTCGCCATGTGATACGCGCTGACCTCCCAGGTCACCCGCTGCGCGGCGGTGCCACGCAGGCCCGCTTCAAAGGAGTTCACCTTCACCGGCTCGAGGCCCACTGTATTCTCCGCCGATCCTTGTCTGAAGAGTTGACCCTCAGAAGGTGCGCGGAAGCCGTGCCGGTACGCGGTGAACACGGAGATGTCCGGACTTACGCGCAACGCAACTCCGACCTTGGGTGAAACGTGGGCAAACGTCACCGTCGCGTCCGCCGGCCGGCGATGCGAACCCGCCTGAACGACATTGAGCGCGTTGTCATAGTTGTAACCGAGGAGGTCGGCGCGCAGACCAAACGTCAATCGCAGCATGTCCGCCGGCGAGAACTCCGTGTGCAAGTATGGTGAGAAACCCTGAAACCGCACGTCGTAGTCGTACAGCGCACTTCCCATCTCGTACGCGGTAAAGACCACTCCGTCCTGTTCGGGTTGGATTGCCCACTCGCTGCGGTTACCAGGGCTCCAATCGGCATCGAAGCCCACGATGACACGGGAGCGCCACCGATCGAAATCAAACCGCGCCTTGGCGAGCATGCCGACTGATGAGTTGGCGGTCTCATACACGGTGGGGTCGTAGGTGAGCGACCAGTTCGGGAGAATATCCATCGTGTTGTGCCGGAAAAACGGCGTCACAGACAGGAGTGTCCGGCCCAACGTCTTCTCCCACGCCGTGGACACGCGAACGGCTCCCACCTCGCGGAACGAAATCGGTGTGTAGTTCGCCGTCGGGTTATCCTCGAAGTCCGGTCGGGAGATTGCCGACGTACCTGCCGTCTGTTGATTGATATTCGAATAGGCCACAACGGTCTTCAGCGAACCGGCAGAGCCAAGATCACGATCCCATCGGGCCGTCGCACTCTGACGGTCGTACTCCGTGCCCGACCTCCACCCGCCGGTGCGGGTCAGATTCAAATCAAACCGAACTCCGTTGCCACTGAACGTATCGGAACCGGACAGCAGGATTCGGCCCCACGTGTGTTCGCCACCCTCAACGTCCAGGCTGAACGCGGGCGCCGGCGATGGCGCGCGTGTCGTCACGTTTATCACTCCGCCAATCGCGTCGCTGCCGTACAACGCCGTCGCCGGGCCCTTGAAGACCTCGATTCGCGACGCCTGCGGCACATTGATCTCGTACAACGCATTATGGTTGAAGAATCCGGTGGACCGGGTCGGGATCCCATCCTCCAGGTAGAGGTAAACGGGGTCCGTCGTCACCGGTTGTCGAATGGCAGCCATGTGTCCTTCGCCACCGGTCGTGTTCGCGTATACGCCCGGTACCTGGTTCATGGCTTCGGACGGGTGAGCCGGCCTTTCGCTCGCAAGAGCCTCACCGGTCACCACGCCGACGCTGGCGGCTGTCTCCGACCGGAGCGCGCCTTCACGGGTTCCACTGATGACGATGTCGTCGAGCACGAGGGCGGCGAGATGGAGCTGAAGCGTGAAGTCTCCCCTCGTGGGAACCGTGACGTTCTGCCGGCTGGCCGCGAACCCCATCCCGCGGAGCAACAGCGTGTACCGCCCCACGGACACGTCGCCGAAGGCAAACCGGCCCAAATCATCCGTGGACACGGTTCGATTCAGTTCCACGAGAGTCACGGTCACGCCTGAAATCGGTGCGCCGCTTTCATCTTGTACAGTGCCGGTCAATTCAGCCATCTGAGCTGCCATCGGCACAACGAAAAGGCAGATCAATCCGGTCGCCAGTGCACAAACCCGTGCGAACCGGGATATTGCATTGCGCCTCATGTTATGCATCTCCTCACATCACCGGGGTTCGCGGACATGGGTCCACGCACCGGTAGTGCGATCAGGATGTTACGTAATTGTCGGTGATTGGATTCCGCTAACTAGCAGCCGACTGGAGGTGCATTGGCAAAGGGGAGAACATGCGGTTGGCGTGGAAGGGCCTGTCGTCCGGCGACAACGTGTGAGCCTCTCGACGGTCCTTCGTCGAAGGATTCGAGAAGGCCGAAGCTTCCAAGAGCTGGGGGTGCGGCGACAATCGAGCAACAGCACGCGGCCGTGCAGTGGAATTCGTCCGTGCCAGACGCGTCTTCATGTCCCGAGGTACCGTTGTGATTTGTCGGCGCCGAATGTCCGATCGGTTCCGCGGTTGCAGCATGGTGCTCGGCTCGGTCTCCGTGGTAAGCGCACGCCCCGTGACTGAGTCCTGCCAGCTCCGCACCCGTCACATGGACGGTTGCGAGCAACAGGGCGCTCAGTTTGAAGACGTATGATCGAGGGCGCATCCGCTTACGATATCCGGTTCGGAACCCCTGAAGGATCCTGCGGCTGGCGGATAAAGGCAAGTGCTTCGAGAAAACCTGTCGCCGGAGGCCAACCACCTGGGACATCCCTGAAGGCAGCAGACGCCATTCCGCCGAACTGAGGTTCCGTATTGGCCGGGTTAGCCTGGTCGCCCGCGATGACGCTCGAGCACTCTATCGACCGACCTGTCACCAGTTGCATACTGCATTGGGCTCAAATCAGCACCGGCAGCGATCAACGCCTCCATCACGGTCGCGTAATCGGCCCGGGACGGAGCCAGGCGCTGCCGACTCGGCAGAGTGGCGGGGAACCATACGTCATGGGCCACAAACCAGCCTGTCGAGTCCAGCACGGTTCCACCCCATCTGTTCCTGGCCTCCAGCGGAGCCCCGTGCTGCAGTAAGAGCTCGACCACATCCACGTATCGGTTAGCTGCCGCCCAATGCAACCCGGTCATGCCGTCGGCGTCACTGGCGGCGGGATCGACACCCTGTTCCAGGAGAAACTCGACGATCGCCGTCTGGGCATAGACGCATGCCCATACCAACGACAGTGCCGCATTTCGCTTTCGGTCATTCGTCAGCGGCACCCATCTCAACGCCACAAGCGACGGTTTGATATGGTAGCCTTCGACGAGGAAGCGTTCAACGAGATCCAGACGGCCGAGCGACGCCGCGGCAACGATGTTGTCCACCCTGGCGCCGCGTCGCACCAAGGCCTCGGCTGCCGCGCCGTAACCGAAGCGCAACGCGGTCATGAGGGGGGACCCGTCGTCCTCCAGGCCGTTGACCGCGGCCCCGGAGTCAAGCAAGGTCTCGACGAGCGCTTCCTGCAGACCAGCTTTTGCCGGATGAACGCTGGAGACCAGGAGGTTCATCGTTGTCTGTCCCGTCCCACCGCCGTACGTATCCGCGCAGGCATCAACTTCAGCACCGGCCTCGAGCAGAAGCTTGGTGATATCGACCACGTTGGGCGGCGTCTTTTGCCGGGAGTCCTCGACACCGTTTGCCGAGACGTAGTGCAGCAGAGTGGCCCGATGCTCGTGAGTCGAACGGGCTCGGATCAAGTCGCCATTCTGGCGGATCAGTGAATCGAGCGCCGGCAGATCGCCGGCAACCACGGCATCAACAGCAGCCTCGAAATCCCCAGCCTCGCCCGACTGATCTGATTTATTGGCGGATCGCAAGCACGCTCCAGTTCCTTATCATGTGACTCCCTTCCTGCGCCATCGTCTGAATACTATCGCATAGACAATCAGATTGATTGCCAGAACGAGGCCACCTAGAACCCACTGGACTTCGCGAGTCAGTGACGCCGGGTAGAGCACCGGAAGGACGTAGCGCTCGACAAAACTCGACGTATAGACTTCGCCGCCCCCTCGAAGACGTAACCAGGTCTCGAGCGGCGTAAGGGGGCAAATCCAACCAGCCAACTCGATCCACACACCCCAGACAGCGGCAGGGAGGTGTGCCCACGCAGCGCGGCGCCACCGCAAAACGAAGAGACCGCCAAGGACCACAAAGACGACGAACGCCAGATGCAGAATGACGGTGCCGTCGGCAAGAAGGATGAAAGCCATTTAGGTGCCCGACCACTGGGACAATCGTTAGGCGCTCTCACGACATGCGCGAAGCGCCGGATGATGATCCGCGTGCCGGCCGCTCAGCGCTGTCGCCCCTGACTGTCCGTTGAGACGGCTGGGGCCTCGTCGCCCGCGAAGTGTTCATTGTACCACCCGATGATCCGGTTCCAATGATCGTGAAAATCCTCAACGGTACTCGATCGCCCCGCGCCGTGCCCGGCGTTCATGTAGTGTACCCATACGACCTCTTTGCCGAGGCGGCGTAAGGCGTAGTACATCTCGCGCTGGTTGGTTGCCGGGACGTTCCAGTCGCCTTCGCCGGTCAGCATGAGCAACGGCGTCTCGATTCGATCGGCAAACATAATGGCACTGTGCGCGACATACTTCTGTGGCTGCTCCCACAACGTCGCGCCGATGCGATCCTGCCCGTCTTCCGCTGCGCGGTAGTTGCGCGTCGTGATCTTTGGCGAATCACCCAGAAAGCTGATGATGTTCACCTTCCCCGAGATGTTGATCGCGGCGGCAAAACGATCAGTCTGCGTAATCAAGAGATTGGTTGCGTATCCCCCGTAACTGGTGCCGTGCACACCGAGCTTTTCGGGATCGACCAACCCGCGTTCGATAAGCTTGTTGATACCCGCGGTGACACCTTTGAGCCAACCTTCGCCCGGGAACCCCGTCTCCAATTCCGCCGAAGGTCTGAATCCAAAGAACCCGGCATTCGCAAGCAGATTCATTCGGTGGTTGTATCCGTTGTCAAAGAAGTCCTCGTAGATCTCGGCCACCAACGGATACGTCCGCCCGGGCTCATAGTTGACCGGGTAGTAGACGATGCCGTACAGGGTGTTGCCGTCGACGTCCAGGTACTCGACGAGTTCGCTCCTCGTCATGGCACGGCTCTCGAGCCATGGATTCAATTGGGTAAGACGAGTCGCGGATCGGAACGCGGCATCGGCAACGTAGAGGTCGTCGGGCATGTCGCCGTCAGACATCGAATAGAAGACCCGGTCTCCGTTTTCAGTGAACTCCCAGTCGTCATACAGATTCTGGTCCTTTATCAGGTCGATCGTGCGGCCCTCAGGAATATCGTAACGCACGAGACCGCGTTCCCACCGATCCCGCGCCGAGTAGGTCATGAAGAGGCTGTTGCCGTCTTGACTCCAGTGAGTGACAGACAAGCGGGGGCCTTCATCCTCCCCTTCGGGAAACGGGTAAACCAGTTCGATAGTGCCACTGTCCACATCGAGCAAATGGTAGCCGCGCTGGGATTCGACAAGTAGCGCGGTGCCATCTGGCCGCCATTGGGTCACCGAGTACCTGAGCCTGGTCGAATCGTCCTCCGCGATCGATGCCCGGTGCTGTTCCGTGAGATTGCGCGCATCGCCAGCGCTCACATCGCGGACGAACACGTTGCCCTCGTGCCCGTACGCGAACACATTGCCCGTGTTGTTCCAAGTGGGGTTAACGCGATCTTCGCTTTTCGCTGACAGGGACCTCGTCTCTCCACTCGAGAGGTCGAGGGTCAGAGTCTCGTATTCCGTTCCCTCGCCACGTTCGTACGCCGTACGTAGCGGCGTCACCGCGGTATAACTCAGGAGCCGTCCATCATCCGATTGCGTGAAGCCGCTGTACCGTGCCTCCGGAAGGACCTCCCGCACCTCCCGCGAAGCGAGGTTCACGATCGCGGGGATGCTCAGATTGCCGAGTCCACGCACGATGTCCCACGCGAGAAATTCTTCTCTCGAATCCTGAACGATCGTGGGCCCAAACGTGAGAGCGCGATACGCTTCACGCGCCTGCATCGCCCAGCCGGTCTGGCGCAACTCCAGCAGCACACCGGACCCGTCCGGTCTCCACTCCAGGGTCGAGCCGGATGAAATCTGTTTGTCTGTGCGGATGTTCACGCGGGTTGCACGGTTGCGCATCGGGTCGAACGTGTACAGGCGGTACTGGTCGCCCTCGAGTCGGAAGAAAGTCAAAGACGTACCGTCCGGCGACCAGGTGGCGCCACGGGACTGCACCAGCTCGTCGAACACACGGGTGATCGAACCGGACCTCCCATCGATGACGATCAGTTCGCCGAGCGATGGCGAGATATACGTCGGATCGCCAAAACGCATGTGATCGACGTTCTTGCGATCGCGGTCGGTCCAACGAATGGCCGCGATGTGACTGCCGTCGCTGGTAATGTCCTGAACCGAAATGCGCGCAACATTCAACACGTCTTCCGTCGTGAAGGGTTGGTCTCCATTCTGTCCGTGTAACGGCCGGGCGAACACGGCGAGGAGAAACAACAAGGCAGGCAATCGGCAACGCACGGTGTCCTCCGGCTTTTCGGCGAATGACTATCGTAATGCCTATGGCGCGTCCTTGCGAGGAGTTGGGCCCCGGGGGGGACGCGCCTGTCCGGGGGTGAACGCGGTCCCGAACAGCCCGGCAACGACTGCGGGGGTCGAGGGACCAACGATCGGCGCCGGTTTCACCTCAACGAACGACGAGCCGGCCAGTCATCAACGGATGGTGGCGACATCGATACCGGAGCGTATCGCCGGGGGGTACGATCAACTCCCAGGTCCCCCCGGGCGGTACTTCGTCCTGGCCCTCTCGGTCTCCGAACGTGACCGTGTGCGGTACTACGTCGCGATTCGTCCAGACCACGGTGTCTCCCACACTCACTAACCGGTCAAACGGGTGAAACACGAGGTCCCGGATCTCGACATCGATCGTTTCCGGGCCGGTGCAAGCGGAGATCAGGAAAAGGACATTGAACCATCTCACTCGCTGGGCCCCAACGACCGGACCAGACGCTCAGCATGACCCTGGTGACCGCGGAAGATTGTAAGCGCGCCCTCGAACGCGCTGCGGACGTCAGGATTGTCGATATTGGGGATGAAGGCATCCGCCACCACGCCATTCACCGTCTGGTGATAGCGAGCCTCGTTCTCGATGTAGAATCGGTCCAACGCTGGCCCGCGAAGGCGACTCATCTCGTCCTTTACACCCGCGGCCTGCTCGAGTAACCCTCGACTGAAAGCATTGTCCTGGGCTTGCACACCAAGCCGCCGCGCCAGGGCAAACACTTGCTCGTTTACCGCCGAGTGGTCGCGAATCATGGTCTGGGCAAACTCGCGAATGGCCGGCGTCTCGGAGAACGCGAGGGCCAGGTGGGCGTAAGCGATGTCGATGTTTGAGGCGGTAACGGCGGCATGTGCCATCTCCAGATCGTTGAGATCGACCGGGTCCTGTGCTGTTGCCGGCATCACTGCGGCAGCAATTGCCAAGAGTGTCAGAGTGGGACGAGTCATGGGATTACCTCAGTCAGGGAGAGATTTGCGCTGTTGCGAACGGGCTAATCTTATCCGGCAGACGCGCACGATCCATCGCCAATAGTCCGCTATTTGTTGCTGATCGTCCGATGTATTGACCGGTCGAGGGATGATACGTTACTTGGGCGGAATGGACGTGCTCAGTGACATCCTTTCGACCATCCGGCTGCGCGGATCTCTGTACTTTCGGACCGATTTCCGGCCCCCCTGGGGGTTACGAGTACCCCGATTCAGGCGAGTGGCTCGGTTCCATCTCGTCACGCGGGGGACGTGCTGGATTCGGGTCGACGACGGTCCGGAAGCCATCCGGCTCGAGGCCGGGGACGTGGTCCTGGTTCCCGCGGGTGCCGAGCACGTGCTGGCGGATACTCCTGACACGCCGTGCAGGACCCTGGACGAGGTGGTTGAGGCGGCGGGGTTCACGGGACGCGGCGCACTCGTAATCAATGAAGAAGACGCCGCCGCCCCAACGCGATTGGTCTGCGGCCATTTTGAGTTTGACGAGGAACTCCACCACCCCTTGCTCGACCAGTTGCCGGAGGCGTTGGTAATCCGATGGGATGCGGATCTCCGGGACACGCCGCTGGAAGATGCGTTCCGTTTCATCGTGCGCGAGGTCCAGGAGGGCAAGCCTGGACACGAAGCGGTGGTGGCCCGACTCTCCGAGATCCTGTTCGTACAGATGATACGTTCGTGGGCGAACAACGAGGGTCATGAAAGCGGCGTCCTTGCGGCTTTGGCGGATCCGCGGATCGGTGTTGCACTCGCGGCCATCCATCAGGATCCAGCGGCTCACTGGACCGTGGAGTCACTCGCCCGAAGGGCCAACATGGGACGGACAGCATTTGCGAACCGTTTCGGCAATGTAGTGGGTGAGACACCGCTGCGTTACTTGACGTTATGGCGAGTGCAGATGGCCAAACGTCTGTTGACCGACTCGCGGCTGAGCTTGGAGCAAATCGCCGCGCAGGTCGGCTACGACTCTGCAGCAGCGTTCTCACGAGTGTTCAAGAAACTCACGGGTCGCGCGCCGGGTGCATGGCGCCAGATCGGATCGGCTATGGCCTGATGACCAGTCCATGGTCGCCGACCGGAAAGTGGGAATCGGCCTTGCGACGGTTCCCCCTGGGCCATCTATTTGAAGCAGAAGACTGAACCGAGCGCTGCCCTGCGGGCGGCGCATCCCCCCTCGAGTATTTACGGGAGTCGCCCATGAGAAGGGTTTTTCTTTCAATGTCCACAATGATCTTCGCGACACTCAACATCACTGCTTGTGGTGAGAGTGATCAGGTGGACGATCAAGACGCAAATGCGACGCCCGCACAAACCGCGCAGCAAGTCGCGACGGACATCGCCGCGGCTTTTGTGCCGCAGGCAGATCAATTCGGCGTCGAGCGCTTCAAGATCGTGTTTGACCTCGAAGGTCAGGAAACCGGAACGCGCACCATGTGGGTGGAAGAGTATGGGACGCGCGTGGGGGTTGAAGACAATCTTACCGTCTACAATCAGACACAGCACCGACTGTACTTCTGGGACGGCTCTCGTGGCCACATGAAAGACCTCCCCGACGGACCGTCGTCGTCCAGTCCGTTGCGCACAAAATCTTCCGAGCCAACCTCGTTCGCGACGACGCCGGCGAGCGATCTCGCTACAGTCGGTTATGAACGGATCGGGGACAAGGACATTGTCGGTAAAACCTGCGAGCATTGGAGGAATGATCAGTTCAACTTCGAAGGGTGCCGCTGGAACAGGATCGAACTCGAGTTCCTCAACGGGGCTGGCACGGACCGGATCATTCAGCGGAGTGTGGCAACCGAGTTGGTCGAGGGCGAAGGCATTCCTGATCGGATCAAGGCCCTCGCACAGGGAGGGTAGCACCGGCACATCGACCCGCGTCGATCGTTTGGCACACGACCGTCCGCCAGATTAACCACCCGTCCCAATTTCATGTCTACAGGTGGCCTCAACGCATCAGCTCGTCGGCGAAGCGCCATTCGGCACGATACAATGCGGTGAGCGCGATCCCGTCGGACAAGCGCGCCCGCACCATACTCACAGTCATCTGACCGCCCTGCAACACTGCGTCGTGAAACGCCTGTTCAGACATTTGACCCGATACCACGAGTTCGTCGTACAGCGCCCTGAACTGCATGCCTCCGATCATATATCCCACCTGGTAAAGCGGAGAGTAGTTCCCTTCAAACGAACGGCGGACCTCGGCCTCGGCGTTCGCCCGCTCGTGGCCAACCCGATCAACGAGAAAGTCCACTGCCTCCTGTGGGGTCATGCGTTCGAGATGAAAGCTGAGTGAAAAGATGATGCGCGCGGCCCGGTGCATTCTCCAGAACAGCATACCGATGCGATCCTCAGGTCCACGCGGGAAACCACGTTCCCACAGCAGGATCTCCCAATACAGGGCCCAGCCCTCACGCCAGAAGGGAGTCGTGAACAGGTCGCGATGCCCGTTGAAGCGTTCGTTCATAAAACTCTGAAGATGGTGTCCGGGAATCAGTTCGTGGTGGACGGTGGCTCGGTTGAAGTGCGGGTTGTTCCCGCGCATGCTCATGCGCTTCGCCTCGTGCGGCATGGTGTTCGTCGGGTAGGACACTGAGAGCACTTCGCCACCGCGGAAGAACGGGTTAACGAGTTGGTCTTCGGGCGACATCATCTCGATTCGCCAGATCCGGCGGGCGAGGGGTGGGACCGTGATGCGAGCCCGTTCCGAGACAAAACGCTCAGACTGTTGAGCCAGATCCACAATGACGCCCGGCTTGTCGCCCGGCGGAACGGCAAGCTCCTTGACCGCTTCTTGCGCGGCGCGCCAATCGTCACCGAATCCCATCTCCCGTGCGGCAAGTCTCAACTCCTCTTCCATCCACGCAAACTCCCGCTCGGCAATCAGGATCAGCTCGTCGGCGGAGTAGGGAATCATTTCGTGCCGGAGATGGGCGCGGAGTCCAGCCTCGCCGATCGGTTGGCCAACGACGACCTCGGCGCCCGGCGTCTGTCCCAGCGCATCCCGGATGGACCGTGCATAACGAGAGAGGGACTCCAGCGCCGACTCGGCTGGGTCCGCGGTCCACCACGTAAAGAGGGGATCGTACCCGGATGCAAAAGCATGCCAGTTTGTCAACGTACCGTGGAGCGACATGATCCAATCGGCCGCGCGGTTGGCGAGAACGGGATTCACACGACCTGCGATCGGATTCATCCCGCCCGCACGTAACGCCTCATCAAGGGCGCTTACCTGCCGGGACAGCGTCGTCAAGGAACCTGCGGACTCACGCGGAGCGGGACGCTCTCCGTTACGCCGGTTCTCCTGCAAGAGTCGAATTGCGTCCGCAAAAGGAACCAGGGGCGCCATGGCATCAACGGCTTGTTCTTCTTCGTCCAGCATGGCCAGTTCGAACTCGACGCGATTACGGAGCAGGATAAAGTCGATCTGTCCTTCGCGGTTCAGGGTCGAGAAGTCCAAATCAATCATCTGACGCTGCCATCCCCGATACAGATCACGCAGGTGGTCACGCAAGACGGGCGAGTACCGTACGTCATAGCGACGATAGAGAGCCGCCCGGTCCGCCTCGTACCGTTCAATCGCCACGCGGAGGTCGCTCTGCTGACGGGTGAACCCCACGAGCGCGCCCAGGTTGGGGGACTCCTGCTCCCACCCCGTTCCTGCGACGGCAGCGACGACCTGGGCATGCATGGTGTGGGTGATCGCACCCAGTAGGAGCATAACGCACGTAACAATGCACAGCCGGAGCATTTGACTCATCCTCGTTGTATCGGTGAATCCGTGGATCCTTGTGCTCGAAAGATCACCCTCAGATCTCGCTCGGCGGTGGGGCGGGTACTTCGGATGTTTCGCAGGCCCGGGAGGGTTACCTCTGGAAGCTAGTAGCTGGCGATGGAAATGAGTCGCATCCTGGAGACTAGCCGGATCCGCAACACACCAAGTTCGCGTTCCATCCCGGGGGCGGGCTATCCACCGGAAACCCTGTTCAAGAACTCCCGCACGACGCGGTTCGTCTCCTCCGGATTGTCGTGCATGGTGAGGTGCGCGGCGTCGGGGATGATCGCCACCTCGGATCCCGGGATCAGTGATGCGTGAGTTCGGACCGTGGCCGGTCGCGCTTCATCGTACTCGCCGGTCGTGAATAACACGGGCACGTCGATCTCACCGATCCACCCGGTCGCATCGTAGGCCAGGAGAATTCCGGTCGCGGTGAACTCGCTCGGTCCCCACATGTGGTTGTAGATATCCATGTTGGCGGTGGCGAACGCGCTGTCGAGATCCGGCGACCACGGTTGCCTACGGGCGAGGAATTCGGTGTAGAACGCCATTACGGCATTCTGGTACGCGGGATCGTCGTAGGTCCCCGCGGCTTCGTGCTCCGCCACGACCCGCGTTATCGAATCAGGCAGTGTCGCTAGCAGGGAATCCGCATCCGCGAGCCAGGTGGGAATGGAGAGCGCCGGACTCATCAATACGAGGCTTGCGACGTTGTCCGGATGTGCGCGCCAGTACTCGACGGCGAGGATGGTCCCCCACGAATGACCGACCAGGTGAACCCGTTCGGGGCCGAGCATTCGCCTGAGCGAGTCCAGTTCTCGGACGAAATTCGGAATGGTCCACGCCGTAGAGTCCACAGTTCCGTGCGATCGGCCGCTACCAATCTGATCGTAGAAAACGACCGGTCGGTCATTTCCCAGCGGCGCCATGGGATTCAGGTAGTAGCTGTTGAATCCCGGGCCACCGTGCAGGAAGATTGCGGGCGTGCCCTCGCCCTGACCAACCACGTTGTACCACAATCGGCCGAACGGTGTCGCGAGAGTCCCGGGGCCCTCTGGCAATTCGGGAGCCGAGGCGCAGGCCGAGAGCAGGACGATGAGGGGCGTCAGCCGCAACGGGAAAGTGCCCCGCGTCAGACGCCAGGGGTCCCTTGGCCGCGTCTGCTTGCCCAGGCGGCGACGGAGACCCGCCTCAGTTCCTCGTGGTGTACCGATGCCAGCTCGACCGGCGACACACGACACGAACGCCAACGACATGGTGCGAAACAAGCTCCACTCCGGTGTGTGCATGCGGGAACTTGCATCGAAAGAGTCGATGCGGCCAGGGGGACCTCAGCCCGAGTCGTTTGGGGGGGCACCCGAGAGACGCGTCAGTGGGCCGCAGCCCTCGCGCCCTCGAGGTCGCTGAGCGCCGAGAGTGCCACCCCCAAGCGTCTCTAGATGGCCACGGCGGCACCAGTTACGACAATGCCGCCCATGACTGGAATATCTACGACAAGCCGGCTGGGACGGCCCATCGCTTCACCCTGGCGGATGACAATTGTTGTCGGTGCGGATACCAAGCCGGCGCTCCGCAGATACCCTCCGAGGGCGGCAGCGCTGGCCCCCGTGGCGGGATCCTCGACGACGCCGCCAACTGGAAACGGATTGCGTGAGTGGAAGAGATCCGGACGCTCCCGCCAGATCAGCTGCACAGTTGTCAGACCGTCCTGAAGCATGAGCTTTTTGAGCTTGTCGAAGTCGTAATCCAGATTGGCCAGGCGGTTGGAGTTTGCCGTGGCGAGGACGAGGTGCCAGGCCCCGGCATAGGCACGAGCCGGTGGCAACGTGCTTTCGAGGTCAACACGCTCCCAACCCAGCGCCGTGAGAACGTTGCCAACCAGTTCTTCGGAAGCCACCTCGTGCGAGGGCTCAACGGAAGTCAGGGATGCCTCCCATTGTCCGCTCTTCTCGCGGACGGCGACCGGTACAACCCCAACGGCAGTCGAGAAACGGTAGGTGCCCTCACCGTTCGTTTCGCCCAGCATCACTCCTGAAGCAATGGTGGCGTGCCCGCAAAACAAGACTTCCGCTTCGGGACTGTAATACCGGACCGCACGGTCGAAACCGGCGGTTGGTGCAATGAAAGCCGTCTCCGAGAAGCCGACGTCCGCGGCGATGCGTTGCATAATGGCGGAGTCGGGTAACCTGGCGCCGACCCAAACGCCGGCCGGGTTGCCACCCTCGGGGGATGTTGTGAAGGCTGCATAGCGAGAAAGAGAGGTCTGTGTCATTGGCGCTGCTGTAACCGGCTGGCGTCTCTAGGGAAACTTCTGCTCAGGTCGTGTGGGTAAGGTAGCGGGATGCGCTTGGCCCCAATTGAGCCTTAACCTGGGACGCGGGTTTCCAGTTTGATATATTCCCATATCGCCATATATTGACCAGATGGCAAGAGCAGCAACCACGGCGGATGCGTTTAACGCTGTGGCCGAGCCGCGGCGGCGTGAAATCCTGGATGTTCTCGCGGGCGGCGAGCGCCCGGTGAACGACCTGGTCGATCGGCTCGGCCTGGCCCAACCCCAGGTATCCAAGCACCTGCGCGTCCTGCGGCAGGTGGGGTTGGTGAATGTACGGGACCGGGGGAGGCAACGGATGTACCGGCTGAACAGCGAGCCGTTGAAGCCGATCTACGACTGGGTCGGCAACTTCCAACAGGCGTGGGAGGAGCGCTACGTAGCCCTGGACACGCTGCTGGATCAACTCAGTGAGATGGAGGGAGAAGATGGTGGCCAAGACGAATAGACGCGCGGCGGCAGTCACACTGCCGACGGATAATCAGATTCTGATCATCCGCGAGTTCAATGCACCCAGGCACCTGATTTTCAAGGCGTGGACCACACCGGAGTTGATCAAGCGGTGGTGGCACGCCAAGCGAGGCAAGGCGAGTGTGACGGATGTCGATCTTCGTGTTGGGGGAACATGGCGTTGGGTGATGATCACGCACGGGGGTGTCGAAGTCGCGTTTCATGGCGAGTATCGAGAAATCGTACCTGACGAGCGGATTGTGTACACTGAAGTGTACGAAGGCATTCCCGGAGGAGACGAGAACCCGGCGGTGGTTACGGTGACGTTGACCGAGGTGAACGGCCGCACCACCCTCACCCAGATGGTAGAAGTAGCGAACCGCGAGACGCGCGACACGATCATCAACACGGGGATGGAAGACGGCTTGCAGGACGCGCTGGATCTCATGGAGGAAGTGGCCATCTCACTCGCGTGAGATCATGATGAACAAACGTCACCGGGGTTTTTGTCCCGGTGGCCATCTCCCCATTCTGGGATGGCTGCCTTGCTAAAGTCGTGTGGGTCCGGAGCGCAGGGCCCGCACACACGAAAGACGTGGGGCCGAGTCGTGGCGGCATTGGGCCGAGACTCACGACCTGCAGTCGCTCCCGCGGTTTCTCCGGCCGCTGCAGTTCGCGGAAAAGGCCAGTGAGTAAAGGGGTCACCGGCTCACGCGGCGAGCGTCCTGATCCTCACCACCCCCACCGTTCTGTCAACGTCTTCGTAGAGGTCCGGCGGGAGCTGTTGCAACTCGCCGCCGCTTCCTTCGGGACCACCACACGATTTGTGCAGAGCATCCCTGACGGCTATGGACCGCCGTTTTCGTCACGCCTCGATCCGTAGTGCCAGCGGGAATACCCGCCTCTCGTCCTCCCGTCAGCGCCCGGCAACAGAACGGGCGAGACGCTCGTGGGTGGCGGGATTGCCACTGCCAATCAGCAGTGCCAGGTCAAACCCAAAAATCACCTTGTAGAGTTCATCGTTCATCCCCTCCACCTGACCCGCTGCTGCATACGGGCGAATGGTGCGCAGGTCGACGATATACCACCCGTCCGGAGAACCCGCCCTCCCGAGCGCGACATAATCGGCAAAATCGTTCAACGTCCAGAAATGACCTGGCTCGTTTATCAGGCCCGTCCATATGTGCAGTGACGCCATATCGTTGCTCTTGGCAAACTCGGATAGAAACAGGCCAAAGGCGTGCACGTCACCCCAGTTGACCCCCTTCATGGCGTGCCACTGGCCAAACTTCAATAGGACGCGGGGCACGTGATCCCCATTGTCGAGTGCGCGTCGATACTGTGACATGAATTGCGTACGCATCAGGTGTTCGCGGCGGTTGTTTGCTGTGTAGATCGCTGGTCGGTTGATGCGCGCGGCGTAGATCTCGTAGGCGGTCTGAAGATACCCGATGAGACGCGAAGCCTCCGGTGGCGCGTTTTCAAACACGCGATGCAGCTCACGAAGCCGTTCGACGGTAAGACCCTCACTGATGAACCGACCGTTACCATCGGGGCGGGTAGCTTCCATCGCCCGGCTCTCCACCAGCAGATCGTCCAACACGGTACGTCGCTCGGGGTCGGGAGTGAGCTGGGCCAATCGTTCGAGGATATGTAACGTTCCCCACGCATTATCGATGCCCCACACCGGATGTTCTGAAGCGGTTGAGACACGCCCCGCACCAGCCAGGAGTTCAATCTCCTGATCGTTCCAGAACTGAAGCGCCTGAACATATCGTGTACCGAGAGCAAAGGCTGAATCGAGGTCGCCGCGTGCCTCGGGTGAGACGAACTGTTCGACGGCATACGGTCCATCTTCGAGCGCCATGTAGTTGAAGCCGTATCGTTCGTGCAGGGACTCGAACAGTTGCAATGTGAAGAGCGGGATCTCCCGAACGTTGTGTGACTCCCCAATCATCACAAACTGCGCGCCGCGTGCGGCATCGAGAATCATATCCCATCCCGGCCCGCTCGCGCGGCGGCCGTCGAACTCGACAGGAAGGCGATGGGCCAAAAACAGACTGTCGACGGGAAGAGATTGACCCACCATGGGCAGGGTAGTGATGGCGATCGCTGCGAACGAGATGTGAAGTGCACTGGAATGTATCATCAAAGAGTCACCTGCAAAGGATTGCGTTCTCCCAATCTCTCACCTTCACCACACCCATGATCTGAACATCTCATGGACAGCTGTCCGCTCAGCCTGCCGCAATGAGAAGTCCCGGGTCGATCTTGTAGAAGTCCAACAGTAATTCATAGAGCGCCGGCTGTTCCTTACGCAATGCCGTCGGTCTGGTGAAGTATGCCTCTGTCGCTACCGCAAAGAACTCCGCGCGGTTCTCCGACCCGTAGGGGTCGAGAATAGTAGCGTCACCCCGTTCCACTCGCTCCGAGTGCTCGGCAAACTTCTGTGACAACAACGCCGTCCAGGCTCGGTAGGCCGAACGAGAGTCAAAAACCGGAACGCCATCGAGGTGGCCGTCCTCCGCATCGAGCATGTGTGCGAACTCGTGGAACACGACGTTTTCGCCATGGTTAACCACTCCCGTGGCGCGCTGCACGGCATCCCAGCCGAGCACGACAACGCCTCCCTGCCACGCCTCGCCGTCAAGAGGTTCATCGGGATGAACGAGTTCCCCGGACGGGTGGAGCGTCTCCGATGGCGGGATAAAGCTCGAGGGGTAGACCAGCACGCGGCGAACACCTGTGTACCGCGGATAGGGCATACGCAACAGTAGCAGACAAGCCTGCGCTCCAATGGTCAGGCACATCTCTTCCGTCAACTCCATCCCCCTGCAGCCTTCGATGGGCACCTCGCGGAAAAACAGTTGCATGATATGGAAGAGTCTGTCCTGGTCACTCTGTGAAAGGCGGGCCACGATGGGAACCTGTTTATGGATGAGCGTGGGCCATGTTGGTGAAACGGGATCGGTGGGGAGACGCACCGCTCGCGGTATGGGAAGCCAGGAAAGGAAGTTTCTGAAGCTGCGCATGAAACCTCAAACAGCAGTCGGTGTGGCGTGATACTCGCCAGGCGGTAGCTGCGCCGGCAACGCGGGAATCAGCGAACGAGGAGCA
>Ga0302046_10001215_pt1 | contig 24234 bp, 22 predicted proteins | sample RVTome_11_FD_200261 | JGI IMG/M metagenome (GOLD analysis project Ga0302046, IMG submission 200261) | Soil microbial communities from uranium-contaminated site in the Upper Colorado River Basin, Wyoming, United States - RVT147D111 (version 2) ... | reverse complement strand
CGGAGCGTGTTGATCGACGGGTCGCGGATGTCGTCGGGTGCGTATGTGTACCGGATGCGCGTGGAGATGGACTCGGGAGTGGAGGTAGCCACCGGCCGCATCCTCCTCGTCAAGTAAGCCGCTCTCGTTTCTTTTTCCAAAGGCCCGGGCATACGGCTCGGGCCTTTGCTTATTTTACGGGTACGATGAATCGTTGGTGAGGCGCGAAAACGGAGAAACCCCTTATCCTCCTCATCAATCCGCTCTTCGCATACAACGCCCTCGGCAATCCCCTGTCCGAGGAGACGATGGCGGCGATGGAAGCCCTGGCCCGGAAGCCCTACACCTACTTGAATCCGGCCTTTTTGGGCCTTCGGCGGCAGGGCGGCAATGATCCCGCACAGCCTGTCTGCAAGGCCGTCACGAAGCCTGCCGGGGCTGTACGATCAACTGCTACTTCGAGCCGAGCTTTGCCGCTTCTCCCGAGCATCGGTATTTCTGGCAGAGCCTGCCGTCGAAGGCAGCGTAGGCGTGGACCAAGTTTGTCGTGCAGCGCGTGCGCTCGAAAATGACAGGACCTCGTCTCGCCCGGCTTTCGAGTGTTGCACAGCGTGCCTCACCCAACCCGGAACCTTCCGGGGGCGGCAGGGGTGACTTGGTCCAACTCCCGGTGCTCACGGGGAGCCCGTTGCTGTAACACGTGCCGGGTTTTGGCATGCTTGCATTTCACCATAGAGGGGTTGTCGGGTTGATCCGGCTGGTGCTCGTCGTGTGGCTGACGGCAGACCCGGGCGGTATGGAAGGGCTGCCGTCTCCAGGGGCGGCGCAAGACGCCGAGCCGGTCTATCTCGTCAGCCACGGATGGCATGTCGGCCTTGTCGTCCGGCGCACCGACGCCACCGCAGCTTACTGGCCCGAGCAGGACGCCTTTACCGACGCCGTGTATCTGGAGGTGGGCTGGGGCGATGCCGGCTTCTACCGGTCGCCGGATCCGGGGCTGGGTACGCTGTTGAAGGCGGGGCTCTGGCCTACGGACAGCGTACTGCACATCGTCGGCTTTCGCCGATCCGTCACCGCGTATTTCCCGGAGAGCGAGATCCTCCGCCTCGAACTGCCGCAGGCCGGTGTCGAAGCAATGGCGGCGTTCATCCACGCGGCCTATGCACGCGATGAAGAAGGGCGCGTCATGGCGCTGGGGCCGGGCCTCTACGGCGAGAGTCGGTTCTACGCCGGCCGGGATCGCTACCACGTCTTTAACAACTGCAACACCTGGACGGCGCGTGCGCTTCAGGCTGCCGGCCTGCCGGTTCGGCCTGCCGACGTAGTCACCGCAGCCGATCTGTTCGAGCAGGCCCGGCCGTTCGGCAAGACGGTGCAGCCCTGAACGACCTCGCGGGTTTTCCAGGGCGATATGTAACAATCTAGATATTTGTCATAACATTATTTGTTTAAACAATAAAAAATGATAGATTGTTTGAACACTTTTTTACATCCATACCCGACCCTACAAGGAGGTTACCATGACATATCCCGTAGAAGAACCCCAGACGCTGACCCCGAGCGCCGGAACGAAAACCCGTGCGACCTACGAGGTAGACGTTGCCCATTCGTCCGTTCAGTTCAAAGTGCGTCACCTGGGTTTCAGCAAGGTGACCGGACGTTTCAAAGCCTTCGAGGCTACCCTGCACGTAGACCCGTCCCGGCTTTCCACCCTGGAGGCCGGAGCCGTGATCCAGACCGCCTCGGTGACGACCGGCACCGATCAGCGCGATGAGCACCTGCGCTCGGCGGATTTCTTCGACGTGGAGACATACCCTGAGCTTACCTTCAAGAGCCGGGGCGTAGAGAAGGTCGACGGCGACACGCTTACGCTCGTCGGTGACCTGACCATCCGGGGTGTCATGAAGCCCGTCGGGCTGAACGTCGCCTACGAAGGCCAGGCCACAGACCCGTGGGGGGGCGAGCGTGTAGCTTTTACGGCTACGACCAAGATCAACCGCACCGATTTCGGGTTGACGTGGAATCAAGTGCTGGAAGCGGGCGGCCTGCTCGTCTCCGAAGAAGTCGAGATCATCCTCGAAGTCCAGGCGGTCAAGCAAGAGGCGTAGGGCGGCGAAGCCTGTCATTCGCGCGGTAGCATGGGAAGCGTGAAACGTAACGCGTGCGCGTGCCTTTAACAAGGATTCGACAAAGCACCCTCCCGTTTCACGTTTTTCATCTCATCTATCGCCACGCCCATCCTCATGGAATTCGACCTGAAACGCCTGGCTCCGCGAGATCGGCACAAGCTGCTGTCCGGGGTCATAGTACCCCGCCCCATCGCGTTCACGACGACGCTTGATGCCCATGGGCGCCTCAACGCGGCGCCCTTCAGCTTTTTCAACCTGATGGGCAGTGACCCGCCCGTCGTCGTGTTTGCCCCCGGCGACCGCCCCGACGGCATGCCCAAGGACACGGCCGCGAATGTTCGGGCCACCCGCGAATTCGTTGTGAACATCGTCGATGAGGCGCTGGCCGAGCGGATGAACGTGACCGCGATCAACTTCCCTCCCGGCACCGACGAGTTGGCGGAGGCGGGCCTGACTCCGTTGCGGTCCGTCCAGGTGGCCGTGCCGCGCATCGCCGAGGCACCGGCCAGCCTGGAATGCCGCGAAGTGACCACGTTGCAGGTCGGCCGCACGCGCATCGTCGTGGGCGAAGTGCTACACCTGCACTTGCGGGACGACCTGGTGGATGCGGACCGGCTGTACGTCCATACGGACCGGCTGCATGCCGTCGGGCGCATGCACGGCAGCGGCTGGTACACCCGCACGGAAGATCTTTTCCAGATCGAGCGGATTGCTTTCGAAGCGTGGCGGGAGGGCCGGGACAACGATCCAGGGACGCCGGGGATCTCGGTGCGTGCCGATGCCGTTTGACGCGCGGTACTACGCATGTAACACAAGCTCCTGGGTGCGATTATTCTGCTTGCACCTGAAGGTCGCGGGCGCGGAGCTGAAGCGTCGTCCGACCTTGCCAGGTGTTTTCTTCGACGGAGAAGAGCATATCGAGCGGAAGGCCCTGCCGCCGGGCGGCTTCAATCGCCGTCAACTTGTCGCCGTGGCCGAAGGCGATGACGGGGCAGACCTGGCTCTCGCGGGTGCCGTGCTGGCGGACGCTGAGCTTGAGGTGGTCGCTCTCCTGGCCGACGGCGCGTAGCGGCCCTACCACGTGGAGGTCGCGGGCCTCGAAGATGGGCTTCATGTTTTCCGGCCCGAACGGGGCGAACTGCTTCAGCACGCGCCAGAACCGGTCGTCGAGGTCGTTCAGGTCGAGCCGGGCATCGACTTCAATGGCCGGGATCAGCATCTCGGGCTGCATCATGCCGTCGACGACTTCGTTCAAACGTTCCCGGAAGGCCGGGACGTTGGCTTCGAGGAGGGACAGCCCGGCGGCGTAGTCGTGTCCGCCGAACCGGATCAACAGGTCGTCGCAGGCTTTGAGGGCTTCGTAGATGTTGATGCCCGTGATCGACCGCGCCGAGCCTTTGACTTCGCCGTTGGTGGTGCAGAGCATCACGGCGGGCCGGTGGAAGCGTTCGACGATGCGGCTGGCGACAATGCCGATGATGCCCTGGTGCCATTCGGCGTCGTGGAGGACGAGGACGTGGCGCATCCGGGCGCCCAGTTGGATCTCGGCCTGGCGGACGGCCTGCATCTGTATCTCCCGGTCGAGGGCGCGGCGGTCCTGGTTGGCCTTGTCCAGGATGCGCGCCAGGTCGGCCGCTTCGGTGGGATCGTCGGTCAGGAGCAGCTTCACGGCGCGGCCGGCCTCTCCCATACGGCCGGCGGCATTGATGCGCGGCCCGATGCCGAAGACGATGCGGTCCACGGTGACCCCGTCGAAGTCGAGCCCGGCCTGCAAGGCGAGTTGGCGCAGGCCCAAGCGCGGCGTATGGCGGAGTTGATGGAAGCCTTCGCGCATCAGGATTCGGTTCTCGCCGCGCAGCGGCACGATGTCGCTGGCCGTGGAGACGGCGACGAGGTCGAGGTAGGGCAGGGCCGTGTCGATGGGTTTGCCGAGGCGTTGGAGCGTAGCCTGGACGAGCTTGAACGTCACACCGCAGCCGGAGAGTTCTTTGAACGGGTAGGCGCAGGTGGGGCGCTTGGGGTCGAGCACGGCAACGGCCTCGGGCGTCGCATCGCCCGCCGTGTGGTGGTCGCAGATGATGAGGTCGATGCCTTTTTCGCAGGCGTACCGGGCTTCGTCGACGGCGGTGATGCCGCAGTCGAGCGTGATGAGGAGGCGGGCACCCCACGCCACGGCGCGGTCGATGCCGTCGGTGTGCAGGCCGTAGCCGTGCGTGAAGCGGTTGGGGATGAAGAAGTCGGCCTCGACGCCCATCTGCTGCAAAAAATGCATCATCAGCGCCGTGGACGTAGTGCCGTCGACGTCATAGTCGCCGTAGACGACGACGCGTTCGCCCTGCCGCACGGCCTGCGCAAGGCGGTCGGCGGCGGCATCCATGTCCTGCATGAGGAAGGGGTCGTACAGGGCGTCGAGAGACGGGCGGAAGAAGTGTTTGGCTTTCTCAAACGTATCGATACCCCGCAGCACGAGCGCCCGCGCCAGGGCTTCCGGCAGGTTGTTCAAGTCTTTCTGAAGCGTCGCTACCGCACCCGGGTTGGTGACCGGGCGGAGCATCCATCGATACCGCATGCATCTGTCAGGCTTTCGTCACGAGCAGTCCCGGCTTAAGAATACACCGTGAGAGGGCCGAGGGCAACGCATCATGGGGAGGATCCCTGAAAAAAACGTCCGCACCAAAAACGTCAGCGTCGGGCTTTGATGGAGAACAACAGTGGAACTCGACGATGTAGAACGTGCCCCGGCTTCAGGAAATCCGCGATTACCTGCGCCCAGGCCGTGAGGTCGGGGAGCCAGGGGAGGACGCCGTAGGAGGTGAAGACCACAGCGAAGCGTTCCACGTCGTAAAAAGCCGACGTGGCGTGGATCTTGGTCCAGCGATCCCACAGGGCCCGGTTGACATCGAGGTATTCTTTCATGGGTACGCTACGAGATCGACGAGGTCTTCATCCAACGCCTGACCGATGCGCGCGTTCTGTGCCCACGCTACGGCTTCGATAGCCTGGACGAAGCGGGCCCCGGCCTGGTGCACCCAGCGTTGAAAGGCCGGGGCGGGATTCCGGTAGGACGGGATGAAATCCACGAGGCGGTCGATGTCGAAGCGACGGCTGGCCGGGCCGGCGCCGGCGGCTTCGGCGTCGAGGCTGTTGCAGTATTGCTCAAAATGGCCCTCGACCGGGACGGTCAACACCGGCTTGCCCAGGTACATCGCCTCGGAGACGGACTCGAAGCCGGCGGTGGTCACGAGACCCCGGCAGCGGGCCATCAGGGCAAGGAATTTTTCGTCGTCGAGGCGGTGGAAGGTGAGTGTGCGGTCGTAGCGGTAGACAGCCTCGGCGTGGCGGTTGTCCCAGAAGCAATGGATAGCGTGCTCGGGATGGTGCTCATGCCATCGGATGATCTCGTCGGCATAGCCGCTGTTGAGGAGGTAGACGAGGAAAAACGGCTGCCGGGCCGGTGTATGCGTGAACAACGCATCCCGCAGGAGGGGAGGCAGGACGGTCATGGGTGCGCCGGACCATCGCCCGGGCCCTGAGGGCGAAGCGTCCGGTGCAGCCACGGGGTAGAGGGAGAGCGCGAGGATGCGGGAGGCGCCCGCCGCCGTCAGCCGGGTGAACCACCGCGTGGCTGCGCGCTGAAGGGCGTAGCCTGCCGGGAAGCGATAGGCCGGGTGGAAAAAGAAGTACTGGTGGGCGATGGCGATCATCGGGACGGCAGGCCGCCGATGCAGGTAGTAGAGCCCGGCGAGCGGCTCGAAAAAGTTGATGACGACGTTGGGGCGATGGTGCCGGAGGTGCGCGTCGAGCCGCCGCAGGCTCTCGTGGAAATGCGGGAGGCGGGCGGTCGCCTCCAGGAACGTCGCCACGGGGCGTATCGAACGGTTGCGGGCATCGCAGGCGAAGGTAGGGCTGTCCAGGCAGGCGACGGGCGCTTCGATCTTTCGGAGGAAGAAGCCGGGAACGTCGCGCCGGGTGTTGCATCCGACGAGCACGGCACAGACCTGATGACCGGCGCGGGCCAGCGCGGCCCGGAGCGCCAGCGCCTGGGTCATGTGTCCCCGGCCTTCGCCCTGCACGATAAAGAGACACTGCAAGGAAGCCATGCGGTTGGTGCCCGTGTCGGTGTTTTGCGGCTGGCGAAGGATTTTCGTACGTCAAGATACGTCGGCAAAGATTACACGACCGTGCGTAGGTCGTCTGCCGATCGTACGGGCGGGTAGAAACCTTCGCCTCTAAAAATAGTAGTTCGAGCGACCTTTTTACAGGAGGCGACGGTATCATCGAATCCTTCCGTTGCCCTCTCCTAGCGTGGCTCCTTTGTAGCGTTCTCCGTGCCGAAGCCGCAAACGAATACGAACCTGATCCTGCTGGCACTCTGGCTCATGGTTTTTGCGTCGAGCAGCCAGGTGATCATCATCGCCCCCATCCTGCCTCGTATCGGTGAAGCCCTTCACATTTCAGAAGCGCTGCTCGGTACGCTGGGGACCTCCTACGCCTTCTTGCTGAGCTTCTTCGCGCTCATCACCGGGCCCATCTCCGACAAGATCGGGCGGCGGCGCGTCTTGCTCGTCGGTTGCGGTTTCATGGCCCTGGCCCTGGCCCTGCACGGCCTGGCCGACAACTACCTGTCGCTGTTGACGGTGCGCGGGCTGGCCGGTGCCGGCGGCGGCGTCCTGAGCGGCGGCGCCGTCGCCTACGTGGGCGACTACTTTCCCTACGAACGGCGCGGCTGGGCCAACGGGTGGATCATGAGCGGCATCGCCTTCGGCCAGGTGCTCGGCATCCCTCTAGGCACCATCCTGGCCGACCTGTTCGACTACCGCATGCCGTTTCTGGCGTTCGCGGTGATGATGAGCCTGGCCTGGTTTCTCATCTGGTTCTTCGTGCCGCAGCCCGACGTCCGCAGGGACCCGGATCCGCTCAGCATCAAGCGCGCCGTCCTCAACTACGGCCGGCTGCTGAAGATGCGCGTTCCAGCCGTCGCCGTTGCCGCCTTCTTCCTGATGTTTCTCAGCTTCGGCCTGTTCGTCTATTACCTGCCGATGTGGCTGGAGGAGCAGGTCCACCTGTCTGGCACGGAGGTCGCCTCGTTGTTCTTCGTCGGTGGTCTGGCCAACGTGGTCGCCAGCCCGCTGGCCGGGCGCCTCTCCGACCGTATCGGGCGCAAGCCGCTCGTGGTTACGGCGGCCGTCGGGCTGGGCGTCGTCATGGTCGTCACCACATACGTCGTCTTCAACCTGTTGATGGCCTATGTGCTTTTTTCCGTGGCGATGGTCATGGTCGCGATGCGGACGAGCCCGCTGCAGGCCCTGATGACGGCCATCGTTCCCGATGAACGGCGCGGCATCCTGATGAGCCTCGCGATAGCCATCGGGCAGATCGGCTTCGGCTTCGGCAGCGCTGTAGCAGGGTTGACGTACGTCCGGTACGGGTACCTGAGCAATACGATCATCGGGGCGGTGTGCATCGTCCTGATGGGGGTTCTCGTGCGGTACTTCTTGCCCGAGCCGAAAGGAGAACCCGCGCACGGATCCGGCGCGTAGATCTCCTTCCTTTGCCATCCTTCCGGTTTCCCCTCGCGGCCCCATGATCCGCTTTAGCGCCTGGTTGTTCGCCTGTCTGCTCATCGTCAGGCCTGCGACGGCCCAGCAAAGCACGGAACCGGCCTCATCGGTTCGGGTCGTTCCCGTGGGCGAGGGATGGGCCCGCTCGTCCGTCAACGCGGTCATCTTCCGCCAGCATAGCGTCGTCACCCACGACAGCACCCAGTACGCCGCGTACTACGATGCGGCGGGTTACGTCGTCCTGGTCAAACGCACGCTGGGAAGCGACCGCTGGGAGACGCATCGGACGGCCTATACGGGCACCGTCGAGGATGCGCACAACGCGATCAGCCTCGCCGTCGACGGGGCGGGCGTGCTGCATATCGCCTGGGATCACCACGGCCAACCCCTTCGGTATGCGCGCAGCCTTCGTCCGGGCGGGTTGGCGCTGTCCGAGCCGGTAGGCATGACCGGCGCGGCGGAAGACCGCGTGACCTATCCTCAGTTCTTTGCATTGCCCGAAGGGGATCTGCTGTTTCTATATCGCGGCGGCCGCTCCGGTGACGGCAACATCCTGCTCAATCGCTATGACGTGGCGGAGCGAACCTGGCACACCGTGCAGCACCCGCTGATCGACGGCCAGGGCCAGCGCAACGCCTATGTAAACCAGCTCGCCGTGGACCCGCGCGGCGGCTGGCACCTGTCGTGGTGCTGGCGCGAGACGCCGGACGTCGCCAGCAACCACGACGTCGCCTATGCCTATTCGCCCGACGAGGGGCATACGTGGCAGACGTCATCGGGCCGGCCCTATGCCCTGCCGATCACGATCGACAATGCAGAGGTCGTCTACCCCGTCCCGCAGGGCCGCGAACTCATCAATCAGACCTCGATGACCGTCGACGCGGCGGGCCGTCCGCTGATTGCGACGTACTGGCGCCCGGCGGGGAGCGAGGTGCCGCAGTATCAGTTGGTCTGGTACGACGGGGCGGAGTGGCACGCGCGCCAGGTAGGGCAGCGCACGATGCCCTTTCGGCTCAGTGGGGGCGGCACCAAGCGTATCCCGATGTCGCGGCCGCAGGTGCTGGCCGGCCGCGACGGGGCCGTCTACCTGGTCTTCCGCGATTTTGAACGCGGCGGCGGCATCTCCGTAGCCGTGTCGACCGACCCGGATCGGGCCGTCTGGGAGGTCCGGGATCTGTACACCCCGTCCGTTGGGCTCTGGGAGCCGAGCTATGATCCGGTGGTCTGGCAGCGCTACGGGCAGCTACACCTGTTCTCCCAGCGTGTGGGTCAAGGGGATGGCGAGACCCTGGAGGACGTCCCCCCGCAGCCGATCTCGATCCTGGAGTGGCATCCGTAACGAAGAACACAATGGTAACAAGCAGGGATGCCGATCTTCCTTGCGACATTGCCGGAGAAGCGTTACCTACCGGCAGGGGGTCGTCTCGACCTTCAGCGTACTAACCTGCAACAACCAGACAACACAAGGTGATGCTATGGGAGTCTCCGACATGTTGAAAAAGGGCGCCGACGCCGCCAAAGAGTTCGCCGAAGACGTCGCTGACAAGGCGGAGGATCTGTTCGAGGAAGCCGAAGAGGCGATTGATCGTGCCCTCGAACGGAAGCCGACCTACCTGGAACGGGCCAAGGCCCTCTACAAAATGGTCGGCGAGGGCCAGCTGTTGGAGGCCTTCGACCTGTATTACGCCGACGACGTGGTCATGCAAGAAGCGACGGGGGAGGTCTACGAAGGGAAGGCCACGAATCGGCAGCGTGGAGAGCAATGGTTGGCTTCCGTCAAAGAGATGCACGGGGGCGGCACCCATGCGATTACCGCGAACGAGGCTACGAAAGTGACGATGGTAGAGGCCTGGGTAGACTTCACTATGCAAGACGGCAATCGGATGAAGATGGAGGAGGTAGCCGTGCAGCGGTGGAAAGACGGCAAGATCATCCACGAACGCTTCTACTACAACGCGCCGTCGTCGTAGGCTGCTTCCGGATGAAACCCTACCTGGCCCGGCTGTTGGATCATGCCTGCTGGGCTAACGCCCGGACGCTGGCCTCGCTTCAGTCCGTAGAGCCTCCCGTCGAAGCCGTGCGGCTGTTTGCCCACGTCCTCACCACCGAGCGTATCTACCACGAGCGGATGGAGGGGCAGGATCCGTGGCCCCAAGATTTCTGGCCGGATCTCTCGCTGGAGGCGTGTGCCTCGCTCATGCCCGCCAACAGGGATCGGTACCGAGGCTTCCTCGATGCGTGCGACGAGGCGGATTTGCTCCGCCCCGTACGGTATCGCAATAGCCGGGGCATCGTCTACCACACACCCATCGTCGATCTGATGACGCACGTGATGCTGCACGGCGAACACCACCGGGGTCAGATTGCACAGCGCCTCCGTCGGTATGGCGGCGAGCCGGCCCTGACCGACTTCATCGCGTATGTGCGCGAGCATGATGCCGCAGAGACACGGTGAGGATAGCTAACGCGCGCTATCCCTCTTCCTCATTGTTGGCTTCAGGGGCTACATGCTCGGCGAAAGAAGCGATCAATTCAGGGAGGGTATCCAGGTCGTGGATGACGACGTGGGCGCCGCTTTGGCTCAGCAGCCGGGCATGGACCTCGCGGTCCAGGTACGGGGGAACGATGCCGATGGCCCATACCCCGGCGGCACGGGCAGCCTGCATGTCATCAAGCGAATCGCCGAGGTAGGCAGCCAGGTCCGGCTTCATGTTGAGGCCGGCGGCGTTGAGGATGCCGAGGGCATGCTGGATCGGGAACGGGTCGGGCTTGCCGCGTCGTTCGTGCTTCTCCTGGGCGACCAGCAGCGGGAAGTACCGCTTCCAGCCAAGCCGGTCGAGCGTCCAGCGGGCTTCGCCTTCCGGGCGTCCGGTGACGACGCCTAGGACGCGTCCGTCGTGGGTAAGCCGGTCGAGCGTGCGTGTTTTGATGAGCGGCGGCTCTTCGGCGATGAATCCGTCCCAGTTCTCACCCCGATACCGGCGCTGAAACTCCTCGACGATGCGGGCCAGCGAGATCTCCATACCGCTATCGGTGATGATGGCATGGGTTAACTTCCAGTCGTCGTCGAAGCCTCCCAGGTTCTTGTAGCGCTGTACGGTGGTGGATTGAATACGGCGGCCCGTGAAGTGCAGGACCGTCTCTTCAATGGCACGACGATAGGATCGCGAGACGTCCACGAGCACGCCATCCATGTCGAAAAGAAGGGCTTTGAGCTCGACAGGTTCCGGCATCAAGGATTGGATCGGGTTTTAGATTTTCAAGGGCCTTGAAAATCTAAGAATTCATCGTCACGAGGAACTCGTCGTTGTCCTTGGTGCCGCGCATGCGGTCTAACAGGAACTGCATGGCTTGGATAGGCTCCATGTCCGCCAGCAGTTTGCGTAAGATCCAGATCCGGCTGAGCCGGACATCGGGAACGAGCAGCTCTTCACGCCGGGTGCCGGACATGACGACGTTGATGGCCGGGAAGATACGGCGGTCGGCCATTTCTCGGTTGAGCACCAGTTCCATGTTGCCGGTGCCTTTGAACTCCTCGAAGATGACTTCATCCATCCGGCTGCCGGTGTCGATGAGCGCCGTGCCGATGATCGTCAGCGAGCCGCCTTCTTCGACGTTACGGGCCGCTCCGAAGAAGCGCTTGGGGCCGCGCAACGCGCCGGCCTCGATGCCGCCGGAGAGGGTACGGCCCGAATCCGGAGCGACGGCGTTGTGCGCGCGCGCCAGCCGGGTGATCGAGTCGAGCAGGATCACGACGTCCTGTTTGGCCTCCACGAGGCGCTTGGCCTTTTCGAGTATGATGCTTGCCACCTCGACGTGGCGCTCCGGTTCCTGGTCGAACGTCGAAGCGATGACCTCCGCCTTGACGTGGCGTTCCATATCGGTCACTTCCTCGGGCCGTTCGTCCACGAGCAGGATCAGCAGGTGGGTTTCCGGGTGGTTCTCGGTGATCGCATTGGCGATCTTTTGGAGAAGGATCGTCTTGCCGGTTTTGGGTTGGGCTACGATCAGACCGCGCTGACCTTTGCCGATAGGGGCAAAAAGGTCGAGGATGCGCATGTTGTATTCGCCGGATCGTGTTTCGAGCTTCAGGTGCTCATCGGGGTAGAGCGGGGTGAGGTAGTCGAAGCTCTGTCGCTCTTCGATGGCGCCCGGCTTGCGGCCGTTGATCTCGTTGACCTGGATCAGCGCGAAGAAGCGCTCGCCTTCTTTGGGTGGGCGTACCTCGCCGTCGACGGTGTCGCCCAGCCGCAGGCTGAAGCGCTTGATCTGCGAGGGAGAGACGTAGATGTCGTCGGGGCTCGGTAAATAATTGTATTCAGGCGAGCGCAGGAAGCCGTAGCCGTCGGGCAACACTTCGAGGACCCCGACCTTCTGGATCATGCCGTCCAGTTCGGTTTTGTTGGGGTCGTGTTGGGCCATGTATTCGGGGCGGCCTTCGTACACACGTTTGCGCCGCTCGTCCTGCGCGCCCCGTCGCCCGTCGCGTCCTCGGCGGCGGCGGTCCCGGTTGGAGGTTCCCGAGCGCCGTTCGCTGCTCCGTTCGCTGCTCCGTTCGCTGCTCCGTTCGCTGCTCCGTTCGCGGCTCCGGTCGTTGTCGCGGTCGCCGCCTCGGTCTTTACCCCGCTCCCCTCTATCGTTGCCTCGCCCGCCGCGCCGGTCATCCCGCGAGGCACGGCTCTTAAAGTCGCGCCCTTCGTCGGAGGAAGGGCGTGGGGCTTTGGAGCGGTTTATGTCGCGACGCTCTTCACGGGGTGGTCGCGACTTCGGTTCACGCCCTTCGTTGCGTGACGCCTCGTGGCCCTCTCCGCCGCCTGACTCTTTGACGGCGGGTTTGTCGGGTCCCTCGCGCCGGCCGGCGTCGCGTTTCTCGGATCGGGTTTCCTGCCTGTTCCATTCCGGCGTGGCATTCGGTTTGGAAGGCCCCGCCGCCGAACGCCCATCGGGTTTTTCATCCGAGGGCGGTCGGTTCGGCGTCGACCGACCCTCGACGCTGTCCGATTGCGGTTGGCGAGAGACAGGACGGGTTTCTCGCACCGGCGCCTGGTCGCCGCCGGAGGCTTTCGCCACAGCCTCCGGCTCCGGTTCTCCGCCTTTGCGGGGCCGGTCGCGTGCTTTGCGAGGCGCCCCGTTGCCGTTGCCGGCAACGGCTTCGGCCTGGGCCTCGATAATGAGGTAGATAAGATCTTGCTTACGCAGGGTCGAGAACCCGGACAGGTTCATGTTGCGGGCAATATCTTTCAATTCTGCCAGCTTCTTTTCTTGAAGGTCAGAGATCTTCATACAGGGAAAGGAACGCGTTTGGAGTAGTGGGAGATAGGCATGGGCCTGGACCCGTCACGTGAAGAAGCCGGCCCTACATTTCCATAGGGAAGCGATACATCGATATCGACGAGGTGGGTCTATGCAGATTTACGCCATCCGTACGGAGGGTCCTTCAACAAAGCAAAGAAATCCTGTTTTGAAGAAGGAGTCCGGGGAGTTCAGAACAGCCTGGCAGGGCGCCAAGTCCAAGAGAAGGCAGGTGGGCTGCGCCTATCCTATGCGCACACACGACGAAAATCGCCATTACCACAAGATCCGGCTCTCATACGCGAAAATCAAATATGCGTTCTCGATTCTATCAGAAATATTGTGAACTTCGTGTATAGTGGCTTTTTTTCCCCTCCAAACCCCGGTTGCTGCCGTGTTTCCCACGCGGTATTACCCTATCTCGGACCGCTTTGGGGCGGGGCGGCCCCATCGAGTCAACGCTGTGCAGGGGGGGTGAGCGCAGCGGACGGCAGGGTTGATAGCTGTGATACGACTTGATGCGAGCCTGTGATCAGAAGGACATCGCGCGTTGTAGCTTCCCGGTGAAATCGGTTCCAGCCGTTGCGGAGGGTGTGCACGGGCAATGCCGGGACGCCGTGCGTTTGCAGCCTTACAGCGAGTTCATCGGCAGGGATAGCCCGAGCGGTATCGCCCTGCACCGTGTAGGTCTTGGCATGTACGTCGGCCAGGGCCTGGGCCATCCCGGCAACGTCTTTGTCGCGCAGGACGCCCAGCATCACGTACAACCGACCCTGGCGCAGCCGGCCCTGTTGGTAGACGAAAGCCAGCGCGGCCCGCAGGCCCTGGGGGTTGTGGGCTACGTCGGCTACGACGAGGGGGTGTTGGTGCAATACATCCAGCCGGCCGCGTAGTCCGGCAAAGCGGTGGACGGCTCGCAGCCCTGCATAGATCGGCGCGGCGTCTTGCCGGAGGTCCTCGAAGACCATCTCGGCGGCGCGGAGCGCCAGCAGCGCGTTTGTCTTCTGGTGTATGCCGGGCAGGCTCACCTCCAGCGCGGGGTAGGAACGGAGCGGTGTTCGGGCGTGAAGCCTCAGCCCCTTGATCGACGCCGCCGTGTAGAGTGCCTGTACCTCGTCCTGGAGCGCGTGATAGGGTGCCCGGTGCGCTTCGGCTATGGCCCGGATCACGGCGGTGACTTCGGGCTGCGTCGCAGCGGTCAGCACGGGTACACCGGGTTTGATGATGCCGGCCTTTTCCCGCGCGATGGCCTCCAGGGTTTCGCCCAGCAGATCGGTGTGTTCGAGGTCAATGTTGGTGATGAGGCTCAGGCACGGGAGGAGGATGTTCGTCGCGTCCAGCCGGCCGCCCAGGCCTACCTCGATCACGGCCACATCGACGTGCTGTTCGGCGAAGTACAGAAAGCTGAGGGCGGTAGTGACCTCGAAGAAGCTGGGTTGTATCGCGTCGAACACCGGGCGGTAGCGCCCGACGGCATCGGCAAGCCAGCCGTCGGGCGCGGGCTTTCCGTCGATGCGTAGACGTTCGCCGACGTGAAACAGGTGGGGTGACGTGTGCAGTCCTACGCGTCGCCCGGAGGCCGTTGCGATGGCGGCCAGGCAGGAAGCCGTCGACCCCTTCCCGTTGGTGCCGGCGATGTGGATGCTCTCAAAGGCCGTGTGCGGCTGCCCGAGGGCTTCCATGAGCGCCTCCATGTGCGCCAGGCCGGGCCGAATGGCAGCCGCGCCCTGATCCGCAAACCGGGGCAACGCGAGCAAATAGGCGTGGGCCTCGTCAAAGGTCATAGTTTAATCCAGTTTTAATCTCGGTCTCTTGCACGGGAACGCAAATCGAGGCTATTATTTGCCTCGTATCAACGGAGTCCTTTGTGCGTGGGCATCCACCCCGGCGTGTTCTTGCTGGCGCAACGCGCAAAGGGTTGCTCAGGCTCCTGCAACGGCTGTAGGCGACGCAGGCGTCTCCCCAAGGCCGATCTGACCGCTCCCCTCTCCTCGACCTTAAGGTCGCGCTCTGCCCCGCACGGTTTCGCTTCAGAGGTACATACCTTAACGACGACCTCGTTTTTCAGCAACGCTTCGGATTCCGGCAGGCGCTTTCTTGTAACCGCTCCATGTCCTCTTTACTCTGTCTTCTGCTGGGCTTGCTCGGTGTAGGTCCCGGAGCTCCCTACCACGTCCGCGGACTTGCCACTACGCTGGCGACCGGCGCGCCCCTCGACGGCGTGCGTATTACAATCCTCTCTGCAGCGACGCGCGACACCTTGCTCGCCGACCTCTACACCGATGCGAACGGGGCCTATACGGCTATGTTCGACTTCGATGTAGGCACGGCCGTCGAAGAATACCCGGTACGGTCCTCAGTGTACTGGGCGGAAGACCCTTATCCCAACCCGGCGGTTGCCGGGGCGCGCGTGACGATCCGCTTCGGTGTTCCGGGCGGCCGACCCGTACCGCCGGCGCTCGACGTGTACGACGTGCTCGGTCGCAAAGTAGATCCGACGCATGCCCTGGCCAGTGGGGTCTACCTGTACCGGGTGCGGTTTGAGGATGGAAACGTCACCGAGCCGAAGACGCTGGTGGTTCAGCATGGTGGGCTGCTCTATATCGCGCTGGAGCAAGTGACTGGGGGCACGCCTGCGGCCGAAGAGCACGCCGGCAAGCAACGCGATGCCCTGGAGGTGGTGTTCGTACTGGAGAAAGACGGCTATGACGTGATAGAGGCGACGCACAACCTGGAGTCGGGCGTTGAGAATACCTACGATTTCGCGTTGTTGCTTTCGGGTTCCGGGCTTACGCCCGAGCAGCGCATGGCCGCGCTCGACGACGTTGAGGCAGTCATCGCGTCGCGCCCCGGCACCGACTTCGACGCCGACACCCAGGCCCTGGTGGCGTTTTTGCAGTCTCGCGCAGAGTTCACGGCGGTGGGCACCTCGGACGACGGAACGATATGGGCCCGCTTCGCCGACGGCACCCTGGTCTTCATCGTTCACAGCGCCCCGGCCGACGAGGGCCCCGGCAAAGCCATGGATTATCTGTTGTCCGCGCCGGATCGCCTGCACCCTCGCAGGGATCTGCCGGCCCCTGCGCGAACCTCCTTGACGTTCAGCGCGGGCACCGGCACCGTCCCGACATCGCCCCGGTTTCGATTGCTGAACGGAGTGGGCAGCTTCTTCGGCGGGTCCGATCCCCGGGGAGCCGTCCAGGGGATGCTGACCCAGAAAGGCTATACGGGAACCTCCGGCGCGGCTACACTGGCCGCGTTACGGGGCGTCTCGGGAGACGGCATCTTTTACTTTCGGACCCATGGAGGAGCGGCCTTCCGGCAGCTTGGCCTGGATGAAGACCTCTACGCGATGTGGACCGCCTCGCCGGCGCTCGACCCGGCCGACGAAAAAAACGACCCGCAGCTCGTGGACGACCTGAAGAACAAGCGGATCGGCTATATGCTCTTTCGAAACACCCGCTGGACCCAGGGTTTACCCTTTATTCCGGAGGATCGCCATTACGGGATCACCCATCGGTTCATAGAGCACTACATGTCGTTTGGCCAGAACAGCCTCGTTTACCTCGATGCGTGCGACGGGGGGCATTGGCCTTTCGTCCGGGACGCCTTCAAGGAGAAGGGTGCTTCCGTCTTCGTCGGCTGGAACGAAAGGGCGTTGTTCTCGGCGATGGGACGGACGGCGCAGTTCGTGTTCGACCGGCTGCTGGGGGCCAACACGTTCAATCCGGAGAGCCCGCCGCAACGCCCGTTCAACTATATCGTGCTGCCGGATGACCCTAAGTTCGGGAACGGCAAGACGTACGGCTATTCCGTAGGGACGGACCGGGCGGGCGGGCCGATCCTGGCGGAGCTCGGCTTTTACCCCGTGCAGGGTGATTTCGGGTTTCTGGCGCCGAGCATCAAGCGCATGGAAGTCGACGAGGTCAAGCAGGAGCTGACGATCCACGGCCTCTTCGGTCAGGACCCGGGCACGGACAAGAAGGTGACGGTAGGCGGCGCCCAGACCGGCGTCAAGCAGTGGAAAGAAGAGGAGATCGTGGTAGACCTGCCTCCTTCTTTAGCCGGTAACGTCATCGTGGCGGTGCGCGACCACGAAAGCAACCCCGCGCCGTTGACGGAGTGGAAGGGGGTGTTTCACTACACGGCGGACGTGAGCGCGGTGGCTTTTCTTCCTGCCAATACGTTGCAGCAAGAAGTCGCGTGCTCCAACGTGCACATCCGGGCCGACGTCCACGACTATCGCGAAAAACCCGGGGCGCCACCTATCTCGCCTCCGGATCCCATTCCCTTCGTCGCGGCGCGGGATTCCCGGTGCGACTGGCAGTTTTCCGGAAGCGGAACGAACACCGACGGGGTCACGGGTACCCTCTCCGGGGGCGGGTTGCTGCCCTGGCAGGACCCGAACCAGGGATTGGCGGACCCGACCATCCTCATCATGGGCGAGATAGACGTTTCCGCCAGGACGCTGCGTCTCGTCTCGGCAATGCACCCGGCAGGTTTTTTTCCATTCGCTATAGGAGAAATAACAGCAAGCGACCCAAACGGTACCGTGACGGGTCCGTTCCCGTTGGCGCCGCCTATCTTCTCCGGTAATCCCACGATTACGCTGGACCCGCACTTCGGCATGCAGGCCGGATTCATCGCCGAGACGATTATTTCGACGCCCCCGGTGTCTATCGAGCTGGAATGGGACGCTACCGCCGCCGGATATGCTCCGGACGCAAACACCCAGGCTCGTTACGTGGAGGGCCCGATGGAGGTTCGCCCGGAAGCCGGGCCAGGGCTGTCTCCTCGCGGGCATGATTGATCCCCGCCAAATCCACTGACATACGCCTTAACGAGGCCCACAAGGATGGGTAGTACCTCGATGTCTATCGAAACAAACAAAGTGCTCGTGCGCCGTCATATCGAAATGCTGGATCGAAAAGATCTCAGGGGCGTGATCGCGACGTGTGCTCCGGATGCCATCTTCCACGGCCTGGCTCCGGGGCCGCTCTGCGTCGGTGAATACCGCCACGCCATGGCCCACTTTCTCAGCACGTTCCCGGATGCGCGTTTTTTGATCGGAGACATGGTCGCCGAGGGCGAGAAGGTAGCCCTTCGCTGTACGATTCGTGGGACGCACCGGGTTGCCCTGCGCAACAGAAAAAAGAGCGCCCACCGCGCTCCTGCGGTCGCCATGCCCGTCATCTCGATCATTCATATCGTAGGCGATCAGGTCGCCGAGGTCTGGATTCATGCGGACCTGCCGGGCCTGAGGCCGCCAGTCAGCCCCGTCCCGACCATGAAATGGGCCTCCGTATAGCCGGCCCGCGAACGCCCTGCCGGCCGCCGGGCTACGTCCCGAACAGGTGCCTGTCTACGCTTGCGGTTAATGAGGTAAAAGCGTTAATGTAGATGCGGGCTCACTTCGCTTCAATGCCGTCATGGAAGAAACCTCGCGGGCGTTACTTTTGATTGCCGACATCAGCGGCTTCACGCGGTTCATGCGTCTGCACGCCCTCACCACCAGCCACGCGCGCCAGATCATCGTTCGCCTCCTGAAGACGCTCGTTGATACCGCTCGCCCTCCGCTTCAGGTCGCCGAGCTGGAAGGCGATGCGGTCTTTTTCTATGCGCTGACGACGGAGGAGCAGCTCCCGCAGGCCGCCGCCGAGGTCAAGGTGCAGATCCTGCGTTTCTTCCAGGCTTTTAAACGCGAGATCGCCGCCCTCGGGCAGGTGACGGCCTGTGTGTGTGAGGCCTGTACCAACGTAGGCCAGCTTCAACTCAAGCAGGTCATCCACTGCGGCGAGGTGGCCGTCGAGCAGATCGACCGCTTCGAAAAGCTCTTCGGCCTCGACGTGATCCTGGTCCACCGGATGCTCAAAAACACGGTTCCGTCCAGGGAGTATCTGATGATGACCAACCCGGCCTATGCGGCCTGTGCCGATTTCTACACGCTGGAACCGGAGCGACGCACCGAGGATTTCGAGGGGGTCGGTGCCGTGGAAACCCTGGTCTTTTATGACACCTCGCTGGCGGGCGTCCTGAATCAGGTGCCTCCGGATGAGCCGCCCCCGTCTCTGCCGGAGAACATAGGGTGGAAGCTCAAGATGCACGGCCGCACCCTGCTCGAACTGCTCGGCCTGCGCAAAAGGGAAGCCGCGCCCTCGGTCCCTGTATGACGCAGCATGGCCCATGGCAGCCAACGAATATCACTTCATCACCCGCTGGCGCCTGGAGGGCACGGCCCACGAAGTCTCGGCCGTGCTCGACGATGCCACCGACCTGGTGCGCTGGTGGCCCGACGTCTACCTCGACGTTGAACAACTCGAAGCGGGGGATGCCGACGGGATCGGCAAAGTCTTTCACCTCTACACCAAAGGATGGTTGCCGTACCGGCTCCGCTGGCGGTTCCGCGTGGTCGAATCCCGAAAGCCTTACGGGTGGACGCTCGAAGCCTGGGGCGACTTCGTCGGGCGCGGCGTCTGGACGTTCGAGGAGGATGGGCCGTACGTCGATGCCGTATACGACTGGAAAATCCGCGCCGACAAGCCGCTGCTGCGGCATCTCTCTTTCCTGCTCAAACCGATTTTTGCAGCCAACCATCGGTGGGCGATGGCCCGGGGCGAGGAGCGCCTGAGGCGGGAACTGTGCCGCAGGAGGCGGGTGGCCGCACCCGTGGACGAAGGCGAGGATACCTGAAAGATCGCTGCGAGAGTGGTGATCGGAAGCCTGTGACCCGGGCATTCGTGCCGGTCTTGTGACGATTTTCCAGAGAAGGCGGTATCGGTGAAGGGTGCTTCCGCATCATTCTCGACCTGGGATGACAAGAAGAACAAGGAGCCCTCTACGGTCGACTACGCGGCGACAGGAGGCTTCCAGGCGATCCTTTCATGGTACGAGGAAAAAGCGATGAAGACCTTTACCATCATGGCGTCTACTATCGTGTTGCTGTGGCTGGCGATGCCCGTACACGCCCAACAAATCGACGTGTATGCCCAGGGCCTGGTGAATCCTATCGGCATCGAGGTCGATGCAAACGGCCTTGTCTGGGTGGCCGAGCAGGGCACCGGCAGCGACGACGGCCAGATCTCGGTCGTGACGACCGACGGGCAGGTGCATCCCTTCCTCACCGGGCTGCGTTCGGTCCTCATCGAGGGCGAGACGGAGAGCGCCCAGCATCTCGGCTTTCAGGATGGTCAGCTATGGGTTACCTACGGCCTGAGCAGCATCACGCCCGAAGGCTATCTCCTGAGGGTCGACACGACCGGCTTCGCCCCCGGCGATCCGCCGCTGAGCGTGAATGACGCCGAAGTGATCGATATTGGGACATTCGTTTTAGGCGAAGGGTTCGACGAGACCAACCCGTATAACTTTACCGTCGGTCCCGATGACGACCTGTTCATCACCGATGCCTCCGCCAACGCGATCATCCGGCGTGAGGCGGCAAGCGGTACCCTGAGCGTCTTCGCCGAACTGGATTCGATTGCAAACCCGACGCAGATCGGCGCGCCCTATATCGACGCGGTACCGACCAGCATCGTGTTTGCCGGGGATCGGTTCTACGTGAGCCAGTTGACGGGTTTTCCGTTCCTGGATGAGATGGCGAGCATCTTTGAAGTGGACCTTGACGGCAACGTATCTGTCCTGCAGGACGAGATGACGTTGCTCGTGGATCTGGCTGTGCATCCCGTCAATGGAGCCCTGTTCGTGCTCCAGATAAGCCAGTTTGATCCTGCGCAAGGGTTTCTCCCGAACACCGGGGCGGTGTTCGCGGTGCGCAACGGCCTCGTCAGGCCGCAGGTATCCGAATTGAGCCGGCCTGCCGGGATGGCGTTCAATGCGGACGGAGACCTGTTCGTGACTTCCTACGACGCCGGCGAAGTGCTCCTGATCCCTGCTGCGCTCGTGACGGCTGCCGACCCTGATCCCGGCGTGCCTGCTGCATTCACCCTCGATCAGAATTATCCCAACCCCTTTAATCCCGCCACCACCATCACCTACACCCTGAATCGCCGGGGGTATGTCCGGCTTGCGGTCTACGACGTGCTGGGCCGGCAGGTCGCCGTGCTTGCCGATGCGGTGCGCTCCGCCGGAACGTACACGGCAGATTTCGAGGCGCCTGGCCTGCCCAGCGGCATTTATATCTACCGGCTTGAGGCAGACGGTCTTATCAAGTCGCGCAAGATGATCTTGCAGAAGTAAGGCACGAGGCACTGGGCCTGCCGACCAAGGATTCGAGTGGTTCTTTTCCTGGTCGCCTACCCTGATGTGTGCCTCGGAAAGCAACCGCTTCCTTAGACGGATACCTCGGTGCTTGCTCCCAGGAGGGTCATTGACAACTCGAGGTCGTGTTCATGCCTGTAGGCTTTACGCCTGCGGTATACCGCAATCGATCCGCCGCTGGTCGCCGCCGAGGTGTGAGAGGCGGAGGCGCAGGGTATACTCGGGCAAGAGCGCTTCAACGTGTTCGGGCCATTCGACGAGGCACAGGCCGGCGCCGTAAAAATAGTCTTCGTAACCGAGTTCGAAGAACTCCTCGATGCGCTTGATGCGGTACGCGTCGAAGTGGTAGATGGGATACCGTTCGCCCGGGTATTCGTGGAGGAGGGTGAACGTCGGGCTGGTGACGGCACCCCGGGGTATGCCGGCGGCGGCGCAGATGCCCTTGACGAGATGGGTCTTACCCGCCCCGAGGTCGCCGTAGAGCGCCACGACGTCGCCCGCGTGCAGCGTACCGGCGAGGCGGCGGCCCAGCGCCTCCGTCTCGGCTGCGGAGGCGGTTTCGACGGGAAGTATGGAGGCGAGGTCGTCGATGGGAGCGTATTACCGTGTTGTAAAGAGCCGGGCCACGGCGCCCCCCAGGTCGTCGTCTTCAGGGTGCCCTTTCCACACCACCGTGCCGGTTGCATCGACGAGGAAGGCATAGGGAAAGCCCTGCACCTCTCCCCGCTCGGCCAGGGCGCCTATCGTCACCTCGGCGGTGTCGCTCACCACGACGTAGCGCATCCGGTCGCCCATCTGTGCCACGAACGGCCGCAACGTTTCCGCAGCCTCCCAGCTGTAGCCGACGACCACGAGTCCACGGTCTTTGTAGGCGTCCTGGAGCCGGGTCAGGTTCGGGATGTTCTCGATGCATGGGCTGCACCACGTTCCCCAGAGGTCGAGTACGTAGACCCTCCCGTCTCCCCAGGTCCCGACGTCGTCCGGGTCGCCGAGAATCCAGTCCGTGACGTGGAGGGCCGGTAGCGAGGTGTCCTGGGCAGAGGACGGCAGGGCCGGGAGCAGGGTGACGCAGAGGGCAAAGAAGAGGCGAAGCATGGCCGTAGCGGAAGTCGATGACGGATGACATGCTAGTTTACTAGCACTTTGGAGGCTACGGCGTGGGGCGCGAGAGGTTGCGCCTACGGCGTCAAATTTATTTAGGGCGCATCGTGATCACCGGAAGGATCATCTCTTCCATCGACGCGCCGCCGTGCTGCATCGAGTCTTTGTACAGGTTGAGGTAGCGGTGGTAGTTCGTCGGATAGACGAAGTAGTAATCTTCTTTGGCGATGATGTAATTCGTCGACAGGGTGTTGGTCGGCAGGCCGTAGGCTTCCGGGTCTCGGATGAAGAGGGCGTGCCGGTCGTCGGCCTTGAGGTTGCGGCCATACTTATAGCGCAGCGCCGTCGAGGTGTTGCGGTCGCCGATGACTTTGGTGGCGTGGAGGCTGCGTACGGCGCCGTGGTCGGTGGTAACGACGATGGTGCAGGGCTGCTTGGCGATTTCCTGAAAGGCCTGGTAAAGCCATGAATGTTCGAACCAGGTGCGCGTCAGGGCGCGGTAGGCGCGTTCGTCCGGAGCGAGTTCTTTGAGCACGTCCGAGTCCGAGCGGCTGTGCGCCAGGATGTCGACGAAGTTGACGACGATGGCGCTGAGATCGCTTTGCAGGTACGAACTGGTATCCTGGGCGAAGGCCCGGCCGTCGTCTTTGCCGATGAGTTTCTCGTAGCGCATCCGGGTATGTTGCCGGTGCTTGCGTTTGAGCAGGTCCTGGAGAAAGACTTCTTCATTGCGGTTACGGCTGTGCTCATCGTCTTCGCCGTCCGCCCAGGCATCCGGATAGCGGCGCGCGATGTCGCGGGGCAGCAGTCCGCTGAAGATGGCATTGCGCGAATACGGCGTGGCCGTAGGGAGGATCGAATAGTGAAACGCTTTATCCACGCTGAACAGCGGATAGAGCAGCTTCTCGAACTCCAGCCACTGATCGTAGCGCATACAGTCGATTACGAAGAAGACGACAGGCACGTCCTGCTCGAGCAGGGGAAAGACGAACTCCGGGATGACTTCGTGCGAAAGGATCGGTCGGTCGATGCTCCGGTCCTCGTCGACGGCTTCGATCCAGTCGCGGTAGTGATCTTCGATAAACCGGCCGAAGGCGCGGTTGGCTTCGTGGTACTGGTCTTCGAGGATCTGGCGGGCCCCTTCGTCGCCTTCGAGCTGGATGTCGTAGCGCAGCAACTCGCGGTAGAGGTCGATCCACTCGTCATGGGCGAGCGGATTCATCAGCGCCATCGTAATCTGGTTGAAGCGCTGGAGGTAGCTCTGGGAGACTTTTTCATTGCGGAGCCGGGCGCGGTCCAGCAGGCGTTTGCAGGTGAGCAGGATCTGGCTGGGGTTGACCGGCTTGGTCAGGTAGTCGCTGATCTGACCGCCGAGGGCCTCTTCCATGAGGTGCTCTTCCTCGCTTTTCGTCACCATCACCACGAGGACGTCCGGCGCGGCGCGTTTGATCTCTTCGAGGGTTTCCAGACCCCCCATGCCGGGCATCTGCTCGTCGAGCAAGACCACGTCGAAGCGATCCTCCTTGACCCGCTCGACGGCATCGATGCCGTTGGTGACGCTGGTGACGGCGTATCCCTTGTTTTCCAGGAACAGGATATGCGGACGCAGCAGGTCGATCTCGTCGTCGGCCCAGAGGATGCGCGGTGTATTGATCATCGAGGGGTATTCGATAGTGTTGTTGTAAAGGATTTCTATTCCGAAATCCTTACTCGGTGGGCTCCCAGACGTAGGCGCCTTGCGGGTCGATGTAGCCGTATTTGCCGTCGACCTGGACCAGGGCGAGGCTGTCGGTGAAGTCCCAGGCGAGGTCGAACCGGGGTGCGATAGCGGGGTGGCCCGTGCGGTCGATGTAGCCCCACTTGCCGTCGAGGCGGACGCGGGCCAGCCCTTCGGCGAAGTACCAGGCCTGGTCGTAGCGGGGGTCGATGATCACCTGGCCCTGTTTATTCATGAAGCC
>Ga0302046_10001214_pt1 | contig 24246 bp, 19 predicted proteins | sample RVTome_11_FD_200261 | JGI IMG/M metagenome (GOLD analysis project Ga0302046, IMG submission 200261) | Soil microbial communities from uranium-contaminated site in the Upper Colorado River Basin, Wyoming, United States - RVT147D111 (version 2) ... | reverse complement strand
CCTCTACGCGCCGGACCTGGCCTACGCCCTGTTGCGCCCGCTCTACGAAGGCACCAACGTGGAGGTACGATCCCTGCCCGGCATCCCGCATCGATACACCGCCACGCACCGGTTCGACCTTCCCGGCACCGGCCTGTCGGCGCTGCGCTACTTTGCCGGCTTTTCCGACCTGCTACGGCGGCTCCAACAGGCTATCGAGCGGGAGGCGCCGGCCCTGGTGCTCACCGACTTCGAGCCGACGCTGCCCCGGGCGGCCCGGCGGTGCGGGGTGCCGTTTGTCAGCCTTACCCATCAGCACGTCTTGCTTGTCTCGGACTTCGACACCCTCCCCCCTCACCTCCGGTGTTTTGCCGCGTTGATCGGCCAGGTCGTCCGGGCGTACTATCGAGGCCCTGTGGAGACCATCGTCTCGTCGTTCTACTTTCCGCCGCTGAAGCCGGCCTGGCAACACGTCACGCAAGTCGGCGTGCTGCTGCGTCCCGAAATCGTCCATGCCGTCCCGGAGACGGGCTGTCATGTGGTCGCCTACCTGAGACGCTTTGCCTCACCCGCCGTCTTGCAAGCCCTCGCCGACAGCGGCCGCGACGTGCGGATCTACGGCCTCGGCGCCTGGCCGTCCCGGGGGCGCCTCTCGTTCTACGACATCGACCCCTACCGCTTCGCCGAAGACCTGGCCACCGGCCGCGCGCTCGTCAGTACGGCCGGGAATCAACTCATCGGGGAGGCGCTCTACCTGGGGAAGCCGGTGCTGGCCTTGCCGGAGTCCGGCAACCACGAGCAACTCATCAACGCCCACTTTCTCGAACAGGTGAACGCCGGCATGGGGATCCCGATGAACGCCGCCACCCCCCCCCACGTCCACACCTTCCTCGACCGCGTCGATACCTTCCGCGCCTGCATCGACCGGGACCGGGTACACGGCAACGCCGCCGCGCTGGCCGCGATCCGTCGCCACCTGCCCGCGCCAGCCCCCGCCCTGCCGCACGCGGAAGCCCTCGTGGCCGACGTCGCTTTGTGACGGCTTCTTGCTCCCGGTCTACTCTGCCCGACGGGACGTTCCGGCGGGGCTTTTTCGGGCTACAATTCCCTAATCGAGCGATGACTGTTTGCTAACCGCCGGATCACGCTGCGGCAACAAGCAATGCCTACCTTTGGGGCAGCATTTCGGGGCCTCCTCGCAACCAACGGGTTCGGCCAGCATGAAGAGACTGCTTCGCCCCCTTTCCCTCGTCGCGTTGCTCCTCACCGTCCCTTCGTTCGATATCCCCCCTGCTGCCATCAGCCCCTTCGCCAGCGGCGCGCCCGTCGTCCTCGACGTGCCCGACGAAGATCCCGTCAAGCGCTTCATGGAAGCCGCTTCGGACAGCGCCCTGACGATCCTGAACGGCAACCTGTGGATGCTGCCGGGCGGGCTGTCGGTCGACAAAGAAGCGCGGATCGACCGATTCGTCGCCTACGCGCGGCGGTTGATGCCCGACGTGATCACCTTGCAGGAGGTCTGGACACAGGACCTGGTGGCCTATCTGAAGACGCGGTTTCCCGAGTTCGACGTGGTCGCGTCGGGCCGGGGCGGCCTGTTCAACCGCGGCGGGCTGGTCACCCTGACCCGCATGCCCGTCGACTCGTCCGCCTTCACGCCTTTCGAAAGCCACACCGCAGCCAGCCTGGCCGAGCAACAGGCCGGAAAGGGCTACCTGATCGTTCGGCTGCGCACGCCTTTCTTCCGGGCGTGCGTCGTCAACACCCATCTCTATGCCCCTTTTCTGGCGCACGAACAAGCCCTCGTGGAGCAGCAGTTCGAAACGCTCAAACGCGCCGGGCAGGCAGGCTACTACTTCATCGTCGGTGACCTGAACCTCGCCCGGCCCGCCTTCGAGCGGCTGAACGGGTCGTTCTTTGTGACCGAAGACGACTCCTCCCACACCATCGACCCGGCCAACCCGTACCGGAGGCGGGGCACCAACACGCACTCGCCCAGGAACACGGAACGGGGTAAGATCGATCGCCTCCTGATGCCCCGCGCCTTCGCCGCAGCCTTCACCCTCAGGGCGATGCTGATCCGTGAGCCCGTCGTCTCCGACCACTACCTGCTGGCCTACCGCGTCGAGCACCCGTAGAAATTGTTGCCCGATTTCTACTTTCACCTCTTCGACAGCACCTCCGTGTAGGTGCGCCCGTGGGGGTCGGTGGCTTCGACGCGGATCTCTCCGGCATCGGTAGCGACAGGCGCATAGAAGAGGTGACCCGTCCGAACCGGATCGACCCACCCACGCCGCTCCGGCAGATCCGCGCCGCGATGCAGTTGCTCCGAGAGCGGGTCCGTGCCCACACGGCGCGCCATCGGACCTCTGCGGGCGCCCGCTTCATACCAGACGACCGTCCAGTTCGGGTCGGCGTCCCACACGTTGGCGATGAACTCGTCGGGTGCCGATGGATCAGCGCCGCGCCCGTAGAGGCGTAGCTGGTGATCAGGCGCGTGCCCCGTCGCCTTGTACCGCCCTTGTAGGTCCTCGCCCCGAACTTCATAGACGCCGTAGCCAGCCGGCGTGCCGTCGTAGCAGATAGGGCCGGTCCACCACGCGCCGCAGGCAGTACCCTGCACATGCTCATGGACGCCGCCTTCGTAGACGTGCTCGTGCTCGTGCGTGTGGCCGGAGATGACGTGCGCGGCGTACGGCTCCAGAAGCCGGTAGAACACCTCCCGGTTGGTCATCGAGATGCCGGGAGGAGGAGGGCCGCCGCTCTGCCGGCCCACCTGCGTGCTCTGGACGGGGATGTGGACAAAGACGACGACCGGGCGACCCGCCTCCACCCGCGCCAGATCGGCCTCCAGCCATGCCAGCTGGTCGGCGTCGAGGTAGCCGAAGTAGCTGTCGTAGTTCCAGAAGACGTCGTCGAGGACGACGTAATGGACGGCGCCCCGGTTGAAGGAGTAGTAGTTGGGCCCGAAGTGACGGCGGAACGTCTGCACCGAGGCCTGGTCCGTAGGCCCGTCGAAGTCGAGGTCGTGGTTGCCGACGACCTGGAAGAAGGGAATGCCCATGCGCGAGACGGCCCGCTCGTACTCGGGGTAGAGTTCGAGCCGATCCCACATAATGTCCCCGCAACTGACGCCGAACACGGATGTGTCGCCCAGGGCCCGGACTGTCTCCTCTACGTCGGGCACCGTCTCGGCGTGCAGCAGCTCCATGTCGCGTTCATCCTGCGTCTGGGTGTCCGCCAGGACCAGAAAGGCGTGGTTCTCGTCGGAGACGGGCGAGGCCTCCAGGTCGAAGACGACGCGCACCTCGTCAGCGTCTCCGGCGGCGAGGGGCCGGTAGCAACGTGCCGTGCCGGTCTCGTTCCGCGGCAGCGCATATCCGGCGGGCATCGAGAGGTAGACGAAGGGCTGCCGGGTGCTGGAGACGAGGTCGAAGGTGCCGTCCGGCCGGGTATCGACGACGGAGAAGCCGTCGGTCACTGCTACGCCTGCAAGGCCGCGCCGCCCGGCCTGCACGCGGCCCCGGACTCGAACTGCCCGTGCCGGCCGGACAGCCTGGAAGAAAGACCCCATCGTGCCCGGTATCGCCAGCGCGCCGCCGACCAGCGCGAGGCTCTGCTTCAGGAAACGACGGCGAGACGAGGTAGCAGCATGGTATTGCATCGGATCGGTCGGGTAGGGTTCCGGAGGATGGCCCCTGCAAAATAAGACCTGGGGACGTCGATCTGTCAAGACTACGCACGTCGTTAAGGATTGATAACACAGGCCCCTTTATATTTGCGGTACACAACGCGCTTATGCGGCGCTTCTTTCCTCTCGGCCCGACCCTGCCTCTCATGCTTACCCTCGACACTACCGGCGCTTTGCCTTTCCTGGAGGACGGTGCGGTGGATCGGCTCTGGCCCCGCGTAGAAGCTGCGCACCAGGCCCTCCTCGACAAGACCGGCGCAGGCAACGACTACCTCGGCTGGCGTGACCTGCTTCTCGATCCGAACGACGCCCTGCTCGAAGACCTCGGCGACACCGCCGCCGAGATCCGCCGCCGCGCCGACGTCCTACTGTGCATCGGGATCGGCGGGTCGTACCTGGGTGCCCAGGCGGTCATCCAGGCGTTGACGCCGTACTTCCGGCGCCCGGCGGCATCGGAATCCGGCACGGCTCCTCTTTTCGCTGAAGGTGCCGGCAAAACACCCGAGATCCTCTTTGCCGGGCACCACATGAGCGGTGCCTACCTGCGCGACCTGCTGGGGTACCTCGACGGGAAGTCGGTCTACGTTAACGTCATCTCGAAGAGCGGGACGACGTTGGAGCCCGCCCTCGCCTTCCGGTTCATCCGCCAGTGGCTCGAAGCCCGTTTTGAAGACGCCGACCGGCGCATCATCGTCACCACGGACCCGAGCAAGGGGGCGCTGAACGAACTCCGGCGCGCGCGCGGCTACAAGAAATACGCCCTCCCGCCCGGTGTGGGAGGACGCTTCTCCGTGCTCACCCCCGTCGGGCTCCTGCCCATCGCCACGGCCGGCGTCGACATCCGCTCGCTGTTCTACGGCGCCGTCGAGGCCTGCGAGCTATTTGCAACCGGCCAGGATAACGATGCCCTGGACTACGCTGCGACCCGGTACCTCCTGTACGAGCAGGGCTACGCCGTGGAGGCGCTCGCCACCTTCGAGCCCCGGCTGGGCGGCCTCGGCGCGTGGTGGCAACAACTCTTCGGCGAGAGTGAAGGCAAGGAACACAGGGGCCTCTACCCCACCGCCGTCCAGTATTCGACCGACCTGCACTCGCTCGGCCAGTACATGCAGGAGGGCCGCCGCATCCTCGTCGAGACGTTCCTGATCCCCGAACACGACGGCGGCGACCTTCCCGTCCCGGACAGCCCTGAAGACCTCGACGGGCTTAATTATCTGTCCGGCCGGACGATGCAGTTCATCAACCAGCGGGCCTATGAAGGCACCGCTCGGGCGCACACCGCCGGCGGCGTGCCGAACATGACGGTACGGATGGACCGGATCGCGCCCGGCACCGTCGGAGAATGCCTGTATTTCTTCGAGCATGCCGTCGCCGTCGGCGGCTATCTGCTCGGCGTCAACCCGTTCGACCAACCCGGCGTGGAGGCTTACAAGAAGGAGATGTTTCGCCTCCTGGGGAAACCCTGACGCCGGCAGTAGCAGGGGCATCCACTCCCCAAAATCAGTAATCCACGCACTGTGGACGATGCGTGGAAAACGACGGCAAAAGATATGCACAACCGGTGTGGAAAGGCGGCCGTGTGGAAAACGGTGGATGTCCACCCCCTTCGCCCACACCTTATCCTCCCTTATTCACATTGTGGACGAGGGTGTACAACATTGGCCGAACACCAGCCCGAATCGTGTGGATTGTAGTGGATACGTTAACAATTTCCTTACACGCCGACGATTGACCCCATCCGTGACTTGAAAACGACCCTGCGTTGTGGACAGTCCTGGGGATGAAGCGCCTCTTTTCTGCACACTGCGCGCCGCTCGTGTTTACATCTCCGCTATCCACATCTCCACAGCCCCTACTACTACTATATCTATTCTATTTATATACTGTATTATAGTAATACGAGGTGTGGAGAAGTATCATTTTGGTTGATTGACGGCGGGAAAAGACAAGACGAATAACTGGTATATGTGCAGATACCGGACAAGGCCGAACATGCTCCGTTCCTTGCATAAACCCTCAGCGAAACAGCACCGAATGGGCTCTGCCTAGTTGTACACGCCCCACCGATCTGTTACTTTACCGGGAACCCTGCACCCAACCAAGCACCTCCGGCCCATGATCAAGAAAATCCTGGTTGCGCTCGATACGGACACCGACACGCCGGTCGCTACGCAGTACGCCACCGATATCGCCCGCCGATACAATGCCGAAGTAATCGGATTAGGCGTCGTGGACATGGGAAGCATTGAGGCCAGTTCACGGGGCGGCGGCATCGGTAGCATGTATCTGATGGAGAAGGTACAGGCCAACCTCACCGCCGAGGCGCGCGCGGTCGCCCGGCAACTTACGGAGACGTTTCGGGAAGCCATGAAGGGCTCCGGCGTGGCCTATACCACGCAGGTGGAGGAAGGCGTTCCCTTCGAACGCATCGTAGAGGACATGAAGTACCACGACCTGCTCATCGTAGGGAAAGACCCGCATTTTTTCTACAGCCATCCCGAAGAGAAGACCAAGACGCTGGTTCAGGTCGTCAAAAACACGATAGGGCCCACGCTGGTGGTGCCGGACGTGTACAGGCCCGTCCGCCGCATCCTGGTTGCGTACGATGCCAGTAACCCCTCCGCTCGGGCGATGCGGCGCCTGGTTCACCTACAACCGTTCGGGACGGACCTGGTGGTAGAGATCCTGAACGTCCATACCAAGAGTGAGCAAGAAGGGTCCAACCTGGCACTTCGGATGGCCAAGTCGTACATGGATGCCCACGGCTACAGCACCCAGATCTCGAGCATCCATGGAACCGACCCCGCCCGCGAAATTGTCGACTATGTGCAGCGCTTCGAAGCCGACGTCGTAGTCGCCGGCGCCCACTCGGTGTCAAAGCTGACGAAAGTTGCTTTCGGGTCCACAACTGCCTCCCTGCTGGAGGGCTGTCCGGTTCCTCTGCTGCTGGATAGCTAGACGGCAGGACGCACGGCCTAGCCGGCGGGAGCGGCGCAGCCCGTGAGGGCGAGCAGGACGACGACGAGGATCGCCACCCCGAGGATGAGTAAGTTGCCCTTGATCAGTTGCATGGCGGTGCCACGAGCGGGGCGAGATAGCAGGGGGCCTTTCCGGTCGGTGGGAGTTCCCCCCGCGACGGTTGTGGGCGCTGTACTCTTTAGCAGCAAGAATACGTCCAAAAAAATGATCCCCCTCTTCGAACAATCATATCTGGTGCGCTTCTTGCCGGACAGGCAGTCATTCATTCAGATTCACAATGTCTGTACGCAAGTACCGAGTCACTACCATTCCGTCAAGGCATCTCGTCATGCGCACGCACTACCCGGACCAGATCAAAGAATCCGAGCAAGAGCTCGAACAGCTTGAGCGAAGCCTGCGTGGTCAGGCGCTCTACGACCGCGTGAAGATGCTGCGTCTTCTGAAGACCGAGACGTACGACAGCCGCAGGACGCTCGCTCCTGTGCTGGGATACTCCGAGCGCCAGTTGCAACGCTGGTGGAAGATGTACAAAAGGGGTGGCCTCGATGCCTTGCTCGACGAAAAACCCGTCGGTGGAAGCACCGAACGTATGACGGATGAGGCCTGGTACGGCCTCCGAGAGAAGATGCGAGACGGCACGGTAAAACAGCTAAAAGAGGCTCAGGCGTACCTAATTGACCACTTCGACATCGAGTACACCAGCCTTCAAGGGCTCTCGGATATGATCAAGCGCCGGAGTATTGCCGAGTTGATGACCGACCGGTTGGCGGCAAAGTCCGAGGAACCGGTTCAGCCGTCAGCGTCCCGCCCGCCCGCCACCAACGGGAATCAAAACGCCTGCACTTCGCGCCCCGCCTCGTCTGGCCCAACGTCCCCGTCTCTATCTCCCATCCCCGCCTGGTCCAGCCCGTAGGACGCCGGCAACGGATCCGTCTTACGGTCGACTATGCAACATCGCCTATCCGGACATTATCATTCTGAATGAATAGTCGGGCGAAGCATCCGGGCGTCACGGGACCTCGCGGGTTGCCTCATTACAAAATTACATCGTGTAACCCGGAAGGGTAATTTTGTAATCTTCCCGGCATGGTGCAAAACGTAACGTCACCGGCAACGCCGGCGGCATGCGCGCTATCACGGTTAACTTCGCGCCGCCAAACCCGATACTGCACAGGATCTCTGCCGACGAATCGCGCCCTGGCATTCATGTTGCAAGCATCGCCGCGTTCAGGGACCCGCCGCGGGGTTCGCTCTTTGTTCTGAAGTACCCCGCATACACGAAGCCGGACCGAGCCGCTACTGTCACGGTGAACGACATCTGCCATACCACCGCCATACGGCTCCCGTGCTCCGGGAGCGCCCCCGACGGAAGGCGCTCCACAGGCAGCGGGTCGAATACCGGGCTGTGGCTACGGGCGGTAGTAGGGCTGATCTTCGTACTGCTTTACCTTGTCTATCTGCCTGCCGCATACGCGCAGGGTACGCCGGCCCTCGACCCGCACAAAGCACTGACGCAATACCTGATCGATGCCTGGACCGTTGATGACGGACTCCCGCAGGGTAGCGTCATCGCCATCGTGCAAACACCCGAAGGCTATCTCTGGCTAGGCACCCAGGAGGGGCTGGCCCGCTTCGATGGGCTTGAGTTAGCCGTCTTTGACAAGCGGCGAGGAGCCCTCCCCAACAATTCCGTCTCCACCCTCGTCTACGGGCACGACGGTGCACTCTGGATCGGTACACGCGGCGGCGGCCTCGTCCGGCACTTTGACGGCGACTTTACCACCTATTCCACACAGCACGGCCTTGCCTCCGAGAGCGTAAGCAGCCTCGTGCAAGATCGTGACGGGAACCTCTGGGTAGGTACCCACGATGGGGGGCTTAGCCGCCTCAATCGAGATCGCCTCGATCAGAAGCGTCTGGACCATCCGGCCCCCGGCATGTTCATGGCCTTCGCGGTGGAGGACGGCCTTCCCAGCAACCGGATCAGCGCCCTGTACCAGACACGAGACGGCGCGCTCTGGATCGGCACGCGGGATGCCGGCCTTGCGCGCTACGCCGCCGGCACCTTCACCGCGGTCGCCGTCGAAGGATTGCACGATGCGGACATCACGGCGATGCACCAGACGCGGGACGGCGCGCTCTGGGTCGGCACGCGCAGCGGCGCACTGAACCGCCTCGTCTTCGACGACGGCCCGGATTCAGGATGGCGCATCACCTCCTACACGACGGACGAAGGGCTACCCCCAGAACCCGCCCGAGCCCTCTACGAGGACGCAGCAGGCAGCCTGTGGGTGGGCACCCACGGCGGCGGCTTGTGCCGGCTGCGTGAGGGGCGGTTTACCTGCATCACGACGGACCAAGGACTCACCCACCACACCATCATCGCGCTCTACGGCGACCCCGAGGGGAGCCTCTGGGTGGGCACCGACGGCGGCGGCCTCAACCGACTGCGCGAGGGCAACTTTACGCACTACACCACCCAGGAAGGGCTCGCCTTCGACTTCGTGTACACCATCTATGAGGCTGGTGACGGCACGTTGTGGGCAGGCACCGAAGGCGGCGGCCTGAGCCGTCTCAAGGACGGCCGTTTCACGACCTACACCACCGCCGACGGGCTCGCCCACGACGAAGTCCTCAGCGTCATGGGCACACGCGACGGCAGTATCTGGGTCGGTACGCGTGATGGCTTGAGCCGTCTCAAGGACGGCCGTTTCACGACCTACACCACCGCCGACGGGCTGCCCCGAAACGACATCTGGGGGCTCTATGCGGATGCACAGGACAATCTGTGGATGGCCACGAACGGCGGGCTCGTTCGTTTCCGCGAAGGCGTCTTCACCACGTTTACGACCGAAGTCGGCCTTGCTACCAACGAAGTGACGGCCATCGCCGCAGACGCCGGGGGAGATCTCTGGGTAGGCACCTACACCGCCGGCATCCACCGCGTCCGCGAAGGGCGCGTCCTGGACCACTACAGGCTCGAGAACAGCACCAACTTCGTGCTGTGCATCTACATCGATGGCGAGGACACCGTCTGGTTCACCACGCGGGACGGCGGCCTGCATCGCATCAAGGAGGGCGCGCTGACGACGTACACGGTCAAAGACGGCCTCTTCAGCGACACGATCACCCAGATTCTGGAGGACGGGGACGGCACCCTGTGGCTGGGTAGCAGCGTGGGCCTGTCCGTGCTGAGTAAACAAGACGTGGATCGTTATGCCGCCGGCCGGCTTGAGACGCTCGCCCCGAGGGTGTACAAGCGCCCCGACGGTTTGAGGAGCCAGGAGTTCATGGGCGGGACGCAACCGGCGGGGTGGCGAGGCAGAGACGGTAGACTCTGGTTTCCGACGGTCGGCGCGGGCATCGTCTCGGTAGAGCCGGAGCATCTACGGGTGAATGAATACCGCCCGCAGGTCGTCATCGAAGAGGCACGGGCTAACGACGTGCCGATCCCCACGACGGGCACGGTCATGCTGCCGCCGGACACGCGTCGGTTTGCCTTTCACTACGTAGGGTTGAGCCTGCTGGCCCCCAAGCAGGTCCGCTACCGGTACAAGCTCGAAGGGGCCGACGAAAACTGGACGGATGCCGGCACGCGGCGGGAGGCGTTCTACACGAACCTGGAGCCGGGGTTGTACACCTTCAAAGTGCGGGCGCGCAACAGCGACGGCATCTGGAGCCGGGAGGCGGCGACGATGACGTTCTACCTGGAACCTTACTTCTACGAGACCTCGTGGTTCTACGTGCTCAGCGTCTTCGGTGGCCTCGTGCTCACGCTGCTCTTCCACCGCCTGCGCGTCGGCCACCTCAAACGCCGGGAACGCGATCTGCTCGACCTCGTCGAGGCCCGTACGGCGGATCTGCGCCAGGAGAAGGAACGGACCGAACAGGGTTTACTGGAAACGGAGAAAGCCCGGCACGAAGCAGAACGGCAGCAGGTGATCGCCGAGGAGGCCAAAGCCGTCATCGAAGAGCAGGCGGTGAAACTTCAGGAGATGGATCGGATCAAGACCCGGTTCTTCAACAACATCTCGCACGAGTTCCGCACGCCCCTGACGCTTAACATCGGCCCCCTCGAAAATGCCCTGCTGGGCGTCTATGGGCCCATCACCGACGAGATGAAGCGCCAGCTCGAAGTGATGCTGCGCAACGCTCGGGTGCTGCTCCGGCTCATCAACCAACTCCTGGACGTAGCCAAGCTCGAATCGGGCAAGATGGGGCTCCGCATACGGCACGGCAACCTGGTTGAACTGCTCGAAGGGATCGTTCTTTCCTTCACCGCCTTTGCCGAGAAAAAGGAACTCAACCTCGCGTTCCAAACGGAGCGCGGGGATCTGTCGCTCAACTTCGACCCGAACCATCTGGAGAAAGTCTTTTTCAACCTGCTCTCCAACGCCGTCAAGTTTACGCCCGAGAACGGACGGATCACCGTTTCCGTCGCCGACGGCGAGGCAGGCGAGACGGTCGTCATCCGGTTCAAGGATACCGGGCTCGGCATTCCGGAGGCAGCGCTACCCTACATCTTCGACCGCTTCCACCAGGTCGACGGCACGATCTCCCGGATGCAGGAGGGCACGGGCATCGGCCTGTCGCTGGTCAAAGAACTCGTCGTGCTGCACGGCGGCACCATTCGGGTGGAGAGCGCGGTCGGCGTCGGCACCGAGTTCATCGTAACCCTTCCCAAAGATACGCGGAACCTCGAGGCGACCGCCGAACACCGGATCTATGAAGACGGCGCGGCGTCACGGTCCGTCGATATCACGTACGGCCCGATGGTGGAGATGGCGGTCTTCAACGACGACGACGCTGCCTCGCCCCAGGGCATGCAACCGGCGCAGCCGTCCGACGCGTCAACCGTCCTCGTCGTGGACGACAACCCCGAGATCCGTGCGTTCGTGGCGGGTTGTCTCGAAGGTACGTATCGCGTCGTTCAGGCCGTGAACGGGCAGGATGCCCTCGACAAGGCCCGCTCGATCATGCCGGACCTCATCATCAGCGATGTGGTGATGCCCGAGATGGACGGCTACGGGCTTTGCCGGGCGATCAAGGCGGACGAGGCGCTCAACTACATTCCGGTCATCCTGCTCACCTCACGGGCCTCTATGGAAGAGAAGATCAAGGGCCTCGAAGCCGGCTCCGACGATTACCTCTCCAAGCCGTTCATCGCCCGAGAACTGCAAGTCCGGGCCCGCAACCTGTTGCACCTGGGCATGCGCAAGCGGGAACTCAGCGCGCTCAACGAGGCCCTGCAACAGGCCAACGAAGAGCTGCGGGAAGCCAGCCGGATGAAGTCCCAACTGCTCCGCATCGCGGCGCACGACCTGAAGAACCCGCTCAACGGCATCCGTGAGTTTGCCAAGATCCTCAAGCGTGAAATCGACACCGACACGGCGAACCAGGAGTTACTGGATCTGATCCACACTTCGTCGGATCAGATGCTCGACATGGTGAGCAAGCTGCTGGATTCGGAGGCCCTCGAAAGCGGTACTTTCACCCTGCACATGGAACCTGTCAGTGTGAGTGCCATCGCCGAGGAAGTGGTGCGACGCAACTGGCATCAGGCGCAGCGAAAGGACGAGCGCCTGAACCTCCATGTGGAAGAGGGAGCGCCCTGCATGGTCATGGGCTCGCGGGAATGGCTGCGCGATGCCTTCGACAACCTTGTCAGCAACGCCATCAAGTATTCGCCTCCGGGCAAGTCGATCTGGGTCTTCGTCCGGCAGCACGGATCCCTGGTGCGTTTCGTTGTGCGCGATGAAGGCCCGGGCCTCACCGACCAGGACAAACAGAAGCTCTTCGGCAAGTTTCAGCGCCTGTCGGCCATGCCTACCAACAACGAGTCGTCCACCGGGCTCGGCCTGTCCATCGTCAAGCAGATCGTGGAGGTGCACGAGGGGCGCGTGTGGGCTGAAAGCGAAGTCGGCCTCGGCAGCACGTTCATCGTCGAGCTTGGCGGCACCGATGCTCGTCCCGTCGACCTGCCCGTACCGGCCGGCCGGGAAAACCGGGGTCGGATTCCTCCCGGCCACGGGCATCGCCCGCCGGCGCCCCCCGAGGGGGAGCGCACCGCCGGACGCGACTGATTTATCGCCAGGCTACGCGGTGCAGGCGGCGCCCATCGCTACGCAGCCAGAGGGCGCCGTGTTGAAAGGTGGTCCACACCCGCGCGCCGTGGGCCTGCCACCGCCACAGCACCTCCTCGTCCGGCAGGCCGAAAAACGACGGCGGGCCTACGCTGACGACGGCCGTCGTCGCCCCGGTCGTATCGGACGCGGCATGGGCGACGAAGGACGGCGTACTGCTCGTGCGCGAACCGTGATGGCCTACTTTGACCACCGCGCTTTTGAGCAGCGGACCGTAGCGAGCCAGGAGGCGTGCCTCGGCACCGGCTTCGGCATCGCCCATGAACAGGAAAGTAGTCTGTCCATAGACCATCCGCAGCACGACGGAGGCTTCGTTGGCATCGTCCAACAAGGCTTCCCGTTCCGGCGCGAGGATCTGGATGAGCACGGACGGATCCAGCGCCAGGGTGTCCCCGGCGCCGACGGCCTGATGCGGCACGCCCAGGCTGTCGAGCAGGGATCTCGTCTCGGCGTACAGCGCAGAGGCATAGGGCTGGCCGTTGTGGAGGACGCGGCCTACAGGGACGGCGCCCAACAAGGCGGGCAGCCCCCCCAGGTGGTCGCTGTGGGGATGGGTGACGACGACGGCATCGAGGCGGCGTAGGGCGTACCGTTCCAGGTGCGGCAGCACGGTGCGTGCTCCCTGGTCGGAGAACGCGTCGCGCCCGCCGGCGTCGATCAAGAGGCGGCGTCCGTTCGGAAGGGTAACGAGGACGGCGTCACCGTGGCCGACGTCCAAGAAGACGACATCGAGCCGGGGGCTGTGCGCGCCCGTCAGCACACCTGCCCAGACCCCTGCGGCGGCTATGCTCAACGCGGCGGCTCCGAGGCGCCATCGCAACCGCGGGCGCGGCCATTGTGCGAGCCCGACCAGCCCAAGCGCCATCGCCAGGAGGTACCAGGGATCCCGTATGTACGTCTGCACGACGGCCCCGCCCAGCAGCGTCTCGCCGGCTTCGGCTGTGAGCAGGAGACCCTGGGCCAGCACGTCGGCCGCCGCGCCGAAGATGGCTCCGCCCGCCGGCATCCAGGCGCCCAGGCACAGCCCCGTCAGCCCGGCCGCCAGCGTCGACGCGGTGAGCGGGATCGCAACGAGGTTCAGCAAGAGCCCGGCAAAGGACACCTGTCCAAAGTGATACAACAGCACCGGCATCGTGCCGAGCGTAGCTGTCAACGACACCGTCACCGACGAGAGGACGCTGCGGGGGAGCGCCCGCGCCATCCACGCGTCCGGGATGCGTTCGGTGCACCGTGGAGAGAGCGTCACAATGGCTGCGACGGCGGCGAAGGACAGTTGAAAGCCGGCTTCGAAGAGGGATCCCGGGCGGACCAGCAGCAAGATCACGCCCGCTACGCCCAGGGTATTGAGCGCGTGTGAGGTGCGCCCGAGCACCGTCCCGCCGATGAAAAAGCCCGTCATCACGACGGCCCGCACCACCGACGCGCTTGAGCCGGCCATCAGCATGTAGAGTACCAGCAAGGCCATTGTCACGGCGGCGCGTGTGATCTCCATCGCCTGCCAGCCGAGGCGCAGGCGCATCAGGATCGGCCGCAGCAGCGAGTAGAGCACCATACCGACCAACAGCACGTGCAGGCCCGAGACGGCCAGCAGGTGCATCAGCCCCGTGCGGGCAAAGCGGCGGCGGGTACTCTCTTCGAGGAGACTCCGGTCGCCCAGGACGAGGGCGTGCAGGACCGCGCGGGACCCTTCGTGCGGCAGGTGCCGGGCTAGCTGGTCCCGGACGTAGGCCTGGATGGGCAGGATGAGGTTCTCGGTCCGGGAGCGTTGTCGGCCCAGCACAACGACGCCCGCCTCGTCGCGGATGCTCATCGTCGCATAGATGCCGCGCCGCCGCAGGAGGTCGCCTACGTCCATGTCGGCAGGATTACGTCGGCGGGGGAGCGGCTGCACCGTGCCGCGTACCGCAACGAGGTCGCCCTGGTCGATGAGGGGGTACGTCTCCCCGTTTTTTCGAGCCGACCGCGTTACTGTCACCTGTAGACAGCCAGTCGTCGCGATGCTGTCTCGGCCGTCGATCAGATGCTCGGCGGCCAGGGTAAAGCGAAGCCCCCAGGAGCGGTCTACGGGGCGCGCTGCCACGCGCCCGATCAGCACAACCGGAGCCTCATGGGGTGCTGCACCGTAGACCCGGTGGGCGAGATGGGTAGCGGGCAACGCCTGTTCGTAGGCATAACGAGCACCCCCGAGCCCGATTATGGCGAGGGCAACACCGACCGTGCCCCACAGGGGTGCCAGGGTCACCAGCTTGAACCGGCCGACGCGGCGCGTCAACAAGGCCAGCAACAGCCCCGAGGCCGCCCCTCCGATCCATGACCAGAACGGCAGCCCGGGCGCCAATGCCGCTCCCCCGATGCCGACGGCCAGGCAACCGGCCAGCAGGAGCGCCGGATACGCCTTCCAGTGTATCGTCGAGTCCGGTTGCATAGGCTATGGGGTCGGCCAGAGAACCTTCCTGGCAATAAACGATTCTCTCCATCAGGGTTAAATGCCGCGTAAAGCGCCAACGCAGGTTTTTTTCCCGTACTTTTTCATACCTTCCTGCTCTGATGCCCCCCATGGGCGGGAAACGCCGGTCCAGCCCATCGTCCCGGGGTCTACGGCTCCGCCCGGATGCGCAGGTGCCCCGCAGGCTCCGACCTTTTCTTTCAAACCGGGTGCGCCATGAATTTCATGAGAAGGTGATCCCTTGCGGATGTGGATGACGCATACTTATAGAGACCTCGACGTGATCTGGACGCCCCATTCTTCGAAGCACCCCCGATCCTATGAGTAGTAGACGCGAGGCGCGTGAGCGTGTAATGCAGGCTCTTTATGCGTTCACGCTGGGCGGCGGGGATGCGCCGCATATCCTCAACACCCTCATTAAACCCGGGCTGAAGGAGGATGCGACCGTGTTGAGGTTTGCCGAGAGCCTTTTCCTGCGCACCCTGGATCTTGCCGACGAGGCCGACATCCTCATCAGTCGCCATGCCGACAACTGGGATCTTACCCGCATCGCGCTCATCGACCGGATCCTGTTACACATGGCGGTCTGTGAGTTTCTCCGGTTTGAGGACATCCCACCTAAAGTGACCATCAACGAGGCTATCGACATCGCCAAGCGGTACAGTACGGACAAGAGCGGCCAGTTCATCAACGGCATCCTCGACGCTGCGTTGCTCGAACTGCAACAACAGGGGCGCCTGAAAAAGTCGGGCCGAGGTCTGGTTGGGATGCAGTCCATTCAGAGCCGGTTGCCTTCCTAGCTACCACTGCCGTCTTCCGGGCGCGTTCTTCAGGAACTATGGGGTTAATCGCCATCGGAGATATTCACGGGTGTGCCGCTACGCTGGGCGTCCTGTTGGCGCGGCTGGCACCTACCGAGGACGACCACCTCATCTTCATCGGCGATTACATAGACCGGGGGCCTGATTCCAAGGGGGTCATCGACCGCCTCCTGGCCTTGCGCCGGCATCAGCGATGTACGTTCCTGCGAGGCAACCATGAGGCCTTCATGCTGGGGTATCTCCGGAACCGTGACTTCGACCTCTGGGGTATGAACGGGGGCGTAGCCACGTTGCGCAGCTACGCCGACGAGGATCAGCACGTGGCCATCCCGGAGGAGCACATCGACTTCGTGCGCGAGACCCGGCTTTATCACGACGAGCCGGGCTTCTTTTTCGTGCACGCCGGGCTCCGGCCCGAACTCACCATCCGGGAGAACCTCATCCAGTGCGGCGAGGAAGTGTTCCTGTGGGAGCGCGAACACCTCAATGCGCCCGACCTGGCCTGGGAAAAACCCGTCATCTGCGGCCATACGCCCAAGCCCGAACCTCTCAACCGCGAAAAGCTCATCGACATCGATACCGGATGCGTCTATCACATGCATCCGCAGATGGGCCGCCTTACGGCCGTCCGCCTGCCCGAACGCGACTTTGTCATGGTCAACTACGTGGGTTGAAACTAGCCAAGGCCGAACCAGAGGCCGAGGCGAAAGACCGGCTGCTGGGGGCCGAGTTCGAGGTAGAAGATGCGACCGCTGCGAAGGCGGCTGCTGAAGCGCACGAAAAAGTCGAGAAAGAGGCTGAACTGCTGGTTCTTGTCGGACCGCGTTGCGCCGGTAGTGAAGAAAAGACTCGGGCCGAAGCGAACGCCGAAGTCGAAGTCGTAGCGGTAGTCGGCATTGCCGAGGGTACGAACGACGCCCAGCGGGCGCAGCGCCGCCCCGGCCCCTACCGACAGGCGTAACGTGCTCTCGCCCTCCCCCAACGCGGGTTGTCCGTCCGCGTATAGCATGCCCTCGACCGTGTAGATGCTCCGGGGGTCGACGTAGCCGAGTTGGAGGCCGGCGCCGGGAAACACGGCCAGGCCCGTCTGGATGAACTGCCTGCCACCCGCGTTGCGCTGCGCGGTGCTCGTCCGCGGGAGACCGGGCAGCATCACCAGGATCACAAGCCCGATCCCTTTGCGCCAGGGAAATTCGAAAAGATTGGGATTTATGACCATGCGTGCCCTGCTGCTTGTCTCGTAGCGCTATATTCGCCCATCATCTTCAGCCGCTCCAGCCTCGCTGAAGTTCCGAACCGCCCTCTATTCGAAAAAGCATGCCGCTACGTTGTGGAATCGTCGGGCTTCCGAATGTAGGAAAGTCCACGCTGTTTAATGCGCTGAGCAACGCCGGTGCAGACGCGGCGAACTATCCGTTTTGCACCATCGAACCGAACGTCGGAGTGGTATCGGTGCCCGACGACCGCCTGGAACGGCTGGCGGCTCTGGTCAAGCCACAAAAGATCACGCCGACGACCATCGAATTCGTAGACATCGCCGGGCTCGTCGCGGGGGCCTCGAAAGGAGAGGGCCTGGGTAATCAGTTCCTCGCCCATATCCGCCAGGTCGACGCCATCATCCACGTCGTACGTTGCTTCGAAGACGAGAACATCGCCCACGTTACCGGCTCCGTCGACCCCGCCTGCGACGTAGAGATCATCGAAACGGAGCTGTTGCTCAAAGACCTGGAGAGTCTTGAAAAGCGCATAGACAAGACAGCGAAGCAGGCCAGAGGGGGCGACAAGAAAGTACGGGCGGAACTGACTTTCTACGAGCGGCTCCAGGCGCATCTCGATGCCGGCAACCCGGTGCGCACCTTCGCGATGTCCGACGGCGAAGCCCCCTGGCTTCATTCGCTGTTTCTCTTGTCCACCCGGCCGGTGCTCTACGCGGCCAACGTAGGGGAGGGCGACTTACCGGACGGCAACGCCTACGTCGAGGCCGTGCGGGCGATCGCCGCCCGCGAGGGAGCCCGCGTGGTCGTCGTCTGCGCCGACCTCGAAGCGCAGATCGCCGAGTTCGACGAGGACGAACGCCGGGACTTTCTGGCGTCGGCAGGGCTCAAGCGCTCCGGCCTCGAACGCCTCATCCGGGCCGCCTACGACCTGCTCGGCCTGATCACGTTCTTCACGGCCGGGCCAAAGGAAGTACGGGCCTGGGACCTGCGCCGGGGGGCCAGGGCGCCCCAGGCGGCCGGACAGATCCACACGGACTTTGAGCGGGGTTTCATCCGCGCCGAGACCATCGCGATCGAAGATTTCGAACGCTACGGCACCGAAGCCGCTGTCCGTGACGCGGGTGCCATGCGGTCGGAAGGCAAAGACTACGAAGTGCGCGACGGCGACGTAATCCTTTTCCGCTTCAACGTCTAGCGCCGGCTTCGGCGGTACACCTAAAACAGCTTGCCGAAGGTGATGCTGATGACCGGCGAGTGAAAGAGGGATTGGGCGCTCTTGACGTCGGGTTCGAGCAGTTGGATGCCCTCGAAGAAATGGTTGAAGGCATACCCGAACCGAACCCCCTGCGTTACCCGGCGGCTGAACCCGAAATAGGCCCCTACGGCAATCGTGGCCCCGACGCCGAAGCGCCCCCGTCCTCTCGGAAAAGCACTGAAGATGTCGTACCGACGGTCGATGTCTTCATCATAGCGGTTGTTGCCGTTCTCGTCGTTGAAGTAAGGATATTCCCACCCGAACGTCGGGCCGCCGGAGAGGTGAAGGTAGGGGCGGAAGTTGTCTTCGATGTGCTCGGAAAAAAGTCGTTGCTGAAAGCCCAGGTGGATGGGGAGCATCAAGAAATAGTTGCGCTTGTTGGGGACAAAGCTGGCCCCGAAGCGGAAGAACTTGAGCTCGCGGTCGTCTTTGCCCGCCCCGAGGCTGGCTTCGACCAGAAACGACGTGTTGCTGTCGATCTCGCGTTGATAATACCCGCCCAGTCCAAAGCCGTTGTTGGTGAGCAGGACGGCGAGGCCCGCGCCCGTTCCGTACGGGTTTTGCGGAATCTCCTCTGCGCGGGTATCGCGGGAGGGCGTCTGGCCTAGTGCCGTTGTCGCTCCTGCGTACCAGGCCGCGAGGCACAGCATGAGCAGGGGCAACAAGGGAGCACGTCGCCGGACGGTGTGGAGATGGGTCATGGCGTTGCACGTGGGGCTACACGCTATCAAAAACCCAGGGGCAGACGCTTTGTTCTGGAACACTTCCGTCTCAGAGGGCTATTTTGGCTCCATCTGGAACAGCGACTGCTTTTTTCATCCGACGATCTCTGGTTTCATGAAACGGCAACGTCGAATCATCGCGTGCGCACTCGCTCTCCTGGCGTTCGGGATAGGCACTGCCGGATGCCAGCCGCCCGCGTCCGAGCCTCTCGCTGCGGAGCGCGCACGCGCCGACACCATCGAAGGCGAAAGGGTCGCCTCGAATGCTTCGGACGTAGTATTCCCTGCGCTCGAAACCTATGCGGACACCCTCGCCATGCGCGTATACGAAGCCTCCGGAGGGCCGGCGGCCTGGCAGGCCCTTCGGTATCTTCGGTTCAACTACGCGATCCTGCGCGAGCGTCAGGCGGATCATATCGTGCACCATTTCTGGGATCGGGGGGCGGGCGATTACCGGCTCGAATTCCCGGGCCCGGGCGGCTTTCCCTACGTTGTCCTGTTCAACGTCAACACACGCGCCGGGCACGCCTACTGGCAAGGCGTCGAACTCGACCCGACCGAGACGGCCCGCCAACTGGAGGCTGCCTATCGCCGCTACACCAACGACACCTTCTGGCTGTTGGCACCGTTCAAGCTGTTTGATCCGGGCGTCCAGCGCGGCTACCTTCCAGATTCCTCGACGGCCACCTACGACGTCGTCCACCTCCGCCTGCCCGACGCGGACCTCCTGCCGAGCGACGAATACTGGCTTTACATCGATAAAGCGTCCGGGCGCCTGGCGACCTGGTCGTACGTGGCCGAAGGGGACGCTCCGGATGCGCCGGCTCGTACGTTTGTCTGGGATAACTATGTAGAACAGGTCACGCCGGGCGGTTCTCTGTTTTTGGCTACCCGCAAACGCGGCGTCTGGTCGCCCTTTGCGGTGTTGACCAGCGGCATCGAAACCCCTACCCTGGTTCCGGACGACCTGTTTACCGCCGGCGAGCCGAGGCTGATGCCGGCAGCCTCGGAGTGAGAGACGACCTCCCCCCTCCGGTCTTCGCACGCTATCCTTCAACCCGTGGATTTTCGACTTTTCATCGCGCGTCGCTATCTCGTCAGCCGGAAGCAGGTCACGCTGATTTCGGTGATTACGGGGATTTCCGTCGTGGGCGTGGCGCTGGGCGTGGCGGCCCTCATCGTCGTGCTCTCGGTGATGAACGGCTTCTACGACATCGTGCGCGACCTGCTCGTCTCGCTCGATCCGCACGTGCGCATCGTCAGTGCCGAGGGGCGTGGGATCGCCGAAGCCGACTCGTCGGGCGCCCGGGCGGTGCCGGCGCAGGCGGAGGCGCCCGGGCTGCTTGATGTGGAGGCGTTGCAAGCGCTGGCGCTCTCCATCGCGCACGTCGAGAAGGCGTCTCCGTACGTCGAAGGCAAGGCGCTGCTGGTGTACGAAGGCAACGCCGAGGTGAACAAAGTGCTCATCGTGCGGGGCGTCGACCCCGCCAAGCTGAGCGGCGTCAGCGACGTGGTGCGGCAGACCGGCTACGGCAGCTTCGACCTGGAGCGCCGCGACGGCCAGCCGGGCCTGGTCATGGGGATGAGCCTGGGGCAACGCCTGGCGCTGGTGCCGGGTACCGGCTCGGGAAGCCGGGTGGCCTTGCTCTCGGCCCCCGCCATCGAGCGGCTCCTGACGCACGTCTTCGGCGCCCCGCCCCTCACCCAGTTCGAAGTACGCGGCCTCTATCAACTCGAAGATACATACGACGAGAACCACGTCTTCATCGGGCTCGCCGAGGCGCAGCGCCTGTTCCGCCTCGGCAACACCGTCTCCGGCCTCGAACTGCACCTCGACGACATCGAGCAGGCCGAGGCCGTCAAAGCCGCCCTTCAGCAACAACTGGACCCGACCCGCTTCACGGTGCATACGTGGTACGACCTGCAGAAGTCGCTCTACGATGTGATGCGGTTGGAGAAGTGGGGAGCCTCAGCCATCTTGATCCTCATCTGCGTCGTGGCCGCCTTCAACATCATCGGCTCGCTGACGATGGTCGTCATCGAAAAGCGGCGCGACGTCGGGGTTCTCCAGGCCTTAGGCGTTTCGCGCCGGAACGTCCGGCGTATCTTTTTGTGTGAAGGCGTGCTCATCGGAGCCCTCGGCGCGGGCATCGGGTTTGTCGTCGGGCTGTCGCTGGTGCTTCTGCAGCAATATTTCCACCTTGTACCCCTGCTGGGTGCCGATTCATTCATGATCGACGCCTATCCGGTTTCCATTCGGATGGCGGATCTGGTGGTTATCGGCACGATTTCTTTCGCGCTCTGCGTGATGGCCTCGCTCTACCCGGCAGCGCGGGCCGCCGCCATCGAGCCGGCCCACGCGGTACAGATGGATCGGTAAGGGTACCCGTAAGAGCATAACCGGCAACGATCCCATGATTGACGGGCAGTTTACCTTGATCGGCCTGCCTCAGCGCACGGCCAAGCCCCGCGAATCGGGGCTCACCCTGATGCTCGACAAAGGCCTCGGTCCCCGGCAGGTAGAAGACATCCTCGAGGTTGCCGCCGAATACATCGACCTCGTCAAGCTAGGCTGGGGCACGGCCGTGATTACCCCGGGGTTGCAACGCAAGCTGGATATCTACCGGGCGGCGGCAATCCCGGTTTTTCTCGGCGGAACGCTCTTCGAGGCCTACTACCTGCGGGGGCAGTTCGACGCCTACCGTCATCTCCTCTCGGCGCTTGCCCTGACCCACGTCGAGGTATCGGACGGGTCGTTGGAGATGGCGCCCGAAGAAAAGCTGCAGTGCATCCGGCTGCTGGCGGAGGATTTCAGGGTCCTCAGCGAAGTGGGCTCAAAGGATGCGGACAAGATCATGCCGCCGTACAAATGGGTCCACCTGATTCAGGCAGAGCTGGAGGCCGGCAGCTGGAAGGTGATCTGCGAAGCCCGTGAGAGCGGTACGGCCGGTCTTTTCCGGCCCAACGGCGAGGTGCGCTCCGGCCTGGTCGAAGAGATCGTCGATCACGTCGGGGCGCAGCCGGTCATCTTCGAAGCCCCCCGCAAGCCGCAGCAGGTATGGTTCATCCACCAGCTCGGCCAGCACGTCAACCTGGCGAACATCGGCCCGGAGGAAGTCATTCCGCTGGAAACCCTGCGGCTGGGCCTGCGGGCGGACACGCTGTTTGCCTTCCTGGATGCCGACGGCGACGGGGCGCTGGCGCACAAGAACGAGCAACCGCTACCGCCCGCTGTGTGACGGGCGTTGGAGCAGCCGGAAACATTTACGGCGATGGATCTTACAAAGGCGCTGTTCACAAAGAATTCCGGATCTGAGTTGGTGCCAGGGAAGCCTGAGGATTGTTTTCAAAGGCTGAAAGCACTACCTTTTAAGGCTCTGAGCCGCGCCGAGCGGCTTTTTCTGTCTCGGTGCCTGGGCCTTCGCGCAGGCGTCCTACGTACCGTCGGTGAGAATAGATAACGACTATGGCTCGCAAAGATCAATTGACCGGGAAGGCGCCCATGAGCGGGAACCACGTCTCTCATGCCCACAACAAAGCCAAGCGCCGCTTCGAGGTTAACCTGCTGAAGAAACGATTCTACCTGCCCGAGCAGAAGCGCTGGGTGACGTTACGCGTCTCTGCCAAGACGCTCAAGACGATCAATAAAAAGGGGATTGAGGCGGTGTTGCTCGAAGCCCGCAAGCAAGGCGTCAAGGTCTGAGGCGACGCCGGCCTGGATCGGACCACAAACGTAACGCAATAGGCTAGTGCCATGGCCAAGAAAGGCAAAGACATCCGCTTGAAGGTGATCCTCGAATGTACCGAGGCCCCTGGGACGTCCCGCTATTCGACGATGAAAAACCGTCGGAATACGCCGGAACGTATGGAACTGAAAAAGTACAACGCGGTGCTACGCAAGCACACCGTCCACCGAGAAATCAAATAGCCCCGTAGGAGGGACCGATGGCGAAGAAACAATCATTCGGCGAGAAGGTCCGCAAGCAGAAACAGGAGCGCCGGCAGATGGCCAAGCTGGTCGTCGCCGAGAAGAAGACGAACGGGCAATACCGTTTCCGGGAGAAGATCGTCCCGTTCGACGACTTGCAGGCCGAACTCAACGCGGCCCGGCCCTGACGATGGAGGACCTGCCGTCGGTAGCTTTATCGGCGGCCAAGGGTACGTCCGCCCTTCTCTCCGGGGCGTAGCGCAGGCCGGTTAGCGCGTCGGCTTTGGGAGCCGAAGGTCGCCGGTTCGAATCCGGCCGCCCCGACTGCATGCTCTTTTCCGTGCTGCGCCCGTAGCTCAACCGGATAGAGCAGCGGACTTCTAATCCGCAGGTTGCAGGTTCAAGTCCTGCCGGGCGTGCTCTTGAGACTTCGGAGCAGGACTGGCTCGGCTCTCCTGCGAGGATCGTTGTCGAAGCTACAGGTCGCTCATACGGCTGAAGCTCCGCCGCCGTGGGTGGCACGACATTTCAAAGTAGCACGGAGATACCCACGCTGCAAACCAGCATGCAGGCGCATGCCGGGGCCGAATCGGCCTTAGTCAGCCTTGAGGTGCAACGGCGTATCTCAACTCGGCAAAGCCCGTCCCTATGGCCCTCGCCGAGATCAAGCGAAGGGGCGGAGAGGTAATTTGCCGGGGTAGAAGCGGCTTGCCGACGCCCAGGGTAACCGAAGCTACTTGAACAATGATCTCATTGAGCAAGCCGGCGTCATAGAACCGACCTACTAATTCACCACCGCCTACGAGCCAGATGTTCTTGCCGTTCGCCGCCGCGCGCATCTGATCATGGACAGGGCGAACGTCACCTCGAACGAATCGAATGTCAACGTCTGGCACCTGGGGCAGTTCTCGGCTACTGAACACCCAGGTAGGCTGGACATAAGGCCACGACTCTTCTGACGGGCTGCTCGGCTTGACGATGTGGCGAAGCATCCATTCGTATGTGGACGAACCCATCGCCAATGCGCCGACCTCCGCGATGAACTCGGGGTAACCGGTTTCGTTG
>Ga0302046_10001213_pt1 | contig 24257 bp, 17 predicted proteins | sample RVTome_11_FD_200261 | JGI IMG/M metagenome (GOLD analysis project Ga0302046, IMG submission 200261) | Soil microbial communities from uranium-contaminated site in the Upper Colorado River Basin, Wyoming, United States - RVT147D111 (version 2) ... | reverse complement strand
CGCGACAAGATCGAGACGATCTTCGAGGACTTCAGCCAGGGCGACATGACCACGACGCGCCGCTTCGGCGGCACCGGTCTCGGCCTCGCCATTGCCCGCCGTTTGGCCCGCATGATGGGCGGCGAGCTGTCGGTCGCGAGCGCGCCGGGCGAAGGCAGCGAGTTCGTCCTGACCTGCGCGTTCGAGGTCGCCGGACCGGGCAACGAATCGCCTGCGAACAGCGGTGTCAGCAGGCTGGTCGGACGGCGCGCCCTCGTCGTGGATGACAACGCCACCAACCGGCGGGTCGCCCGCGCCATGCTGCGCGGCGCGGGACTGCGCGTGGCCGGCGCTGCCGGTGCGGAGCCTGCGCTGCGCGCCCTGCACCATGCCGTCGAGTCCGGCCAGCCGTTCGACCTCGTCCTGCTCGATGCCCACATGCCTTCGTGCGACGGGTTCGGACTCGCCGCCCGTATCCGCACCGATCGCGCGTTCGATGGAACCCGTCTCGTGATGCTCACGTCGGGTGGTTCACCCGGTGATGGACGGCGCTGCATGGAGCTCGGCATCGAGGGCTATCTGACGAAACCCTTCTCGCGCTCGGAGCTGCTCGATGCGCTCGCCGCCGTCGCCTCCAGTCCGCCGCGCCGGCAACCGCAGGGCGCGCTGGTCACGCGTCACTCGATCGATGAGTCGCGCCGGCGATTGCGCATTCTGCTCGCCGAGGACAACGCGGTGAATCAGGAGGTCGCACTGGCCATGCTGCGCCGTCGCGGACACCACGTCGATGCCGTGGTCGATGGACGGGAAGCCGTGGAAGCCGTGGCTCGCCAGCCGTATGATGTCGTGCTGATGGACCTGCAGATGCCGGTCATGGATGGCATCACGGCAACGGCACGCATTCGCGCTCTGCCCGGGCGCGGGCACACCCGCATCCTCGCTGTTACCGCACACGCACTGGCCGAGGAACGCCAGCGCTGTCTCGATGCGGGAATGGACGGTCACATTGCCAAGCCGTTCCGGCCGCACGAGCTGTTCGCCGCACTGGAAGCGGAACCGCACCCGGCGCAGGCAGCGCCCGGCAACGGGACGAAGAGCAACGGAGCCGGGAGCGCGGCCGCTGCGACGTCGTCGCCTGAAACCGTGGTGGAACCTGCCCTGGACATCGAGGCGTTCCGTGCAACGCTGCGCGAAGCCGGCGTGGAGGACGCCATGGACGCGATGCTCGACGCGTTCGCGCTCGACTACCCGGGCCGCAGGCGAGCCATCGAGGAGGCGAGCGACGCCGCAGCCGCCGTCGCACTGCGTGCCGCCGCGCACGCACTCAAGTCCGGGGCCGGCGCCATCCGCGCCGTACCGCTGGCGCGGCTGCTGCAACAGGCAGAATCACACGCGCGCGACGGTCGCGTCGACCAGGCCGTCGCACTGCGTGCAAGCATCCTGGCCGCCGGCGACGCGGTCATGGCTGTGCTCGTCGCCCGCCGATCACGGGCGCCGGTCTGAACCGCGGCCCGGTCAGAAACCGGGCGTTGCGCCGGTTCCATCTTCGAAGGACGTACTCTCCACGTCCGGGTACCGCGCGATGGTGCGCGGGACCCGTACTCACCCGACCAGACGACGATGGAACAGCCAGGCTTCAGCCGCTGTGCGTCACTCTGTGATACCCATGTCCCCGGTGCGACCATGAGTGCAGCGGTGTGCAGGACACCCGCTCGGTCACGGCGGCGTTACCGGCGACTGATGACGTGGTTCGGCCTCACCGTGCTCGCGTGTGCCGAACCGGCGGTTCCGGTCGACGATGGCAATCCGCCGGCTGCCGAGCCGGTCTATCGCTTCGGCGTCAAGTTCGAGCCGCCCGTCGGCCGCGTCGTGCACGGCCTCGGTCAGTGGCAGGAATACAACGCGAAGTACGACGCGCTGGTGCCCGCCGACCAGCACCCTGCCTCGCAGCTGATCTTCATCGACATCGGTGACACGCCGCGCGGCTGGCGACCGCAGAACATCGCTCAGCAGATCGAGAGTTACGATCAACAGGGTCGCATCCCGCACATCGACATCGCACTGCGCGGACTGCAGCCGCCCAGGGCTGTGCTCGACACAATGGCCGATCCGCTCTACGCCATCGATGACGAGGTGGCGCACACCACGAAGTACGACAGCCGCATCGACGATCTCGTGCAGATCGTGCTGACGTACGGCCGGCCCGTCATGGTGCGCATCGGCGGTGAGTTCAACGGCTGGTGGAACGGCTATCACCCGTACGACTATCCGAAGGCGTTGCGCAAGATCGTGCAGCGGTTCCGCAATGCGGGCGCTCACAACGCGGCGTTCATCTGGTGTTACGAGCCCGCAGGACCCGACGACTTCGACGCGCACAACGGCGCCGGCGAGTATCGCTGGTTCCCCGGTGACGACGTCATCGACTGGTTCTCCATCGATCTTTTCGCCGCCGCCGACATCTCCGGTCCGCTCATGCTGCCCGGTCGCGGTGACCTCTCGCCGTACGGACGTACGCTGCGGTTCCTCGACATGGCCGTCGCTCACGCGCGGCCCGTCATCATCGCTGAAAGCGCACCCGCGCACTACGACTTCGCCAATCCGGCAACCGCGCAGGCCGCCTGGAACGAATGGTTCGAGCCGTACTTCAAGCTCATCGCCGCACGCGATGAGATCCTCTGGTTCCACTACATCAATTACGACTGGACGCAGGCTGCCTACTACGCTCAGAGCGGCTGGAAGAACAACGACCTCGCCGCCAGCCCGCTGCTCTCCCAGCGCTGGGTCCAGGAGCTGGTTCGCCCCCGCTATCTGCACGCCGGCGAAAAACACCTGCTCAGGGACTACGAGACGTACAGGTAGCGAGTGCCGGAGCCCGGCGCAGGAGAGGTCGCCATGGGCGTCGCTTCGCCCTTCCGCCTGCACTCACCGCGATCGCCAGATACGTCGACCCACACACCACGCAGTTCACGCGGAACCGCGGCGCGCGCGGGTGCGAAGCACCATCACCCCTCGCTCCCACCGCCCGCAGCACTGCTTCGCCCGCCTGGCTCGTCCGTCCCGAAGCCCTGGCCCATCGCCCCGCGCCACCCCGACCACCACCACCGCACTGCCATGTGCATCCCACGCCAGATCCATTTCAATGCTGTAACCACAATCGGCGCAGGCACATACACCGCCCGTCCCGCGAGAGTCGTCGATCTGCCGCTCCGTCTCATACGCACCTTCCGTCGCCACCGTCTGGCGCCCGTGTGACCACTTAACTACATTACAGTGGTTAGATAGTACACCACTCTGACTAACCTGTCAAGGACATTTTAATGGTTATGATCGACGACGCGTTCGAACCGGTCGAGAGCATGCCGATGGTGGGTGGCGACCCGAGCCTGGATTTCGTGAATACGGGAAGCCGGCGTCTGGAGGGTCCATTCCGGGAGCGCCTGGGGTCGTACGGCGACCTGGTGGTATGGGGTGAGCGGGCGGGTGCGATCGATCGTCGCGCTGCGGGTCGGCTGCGGTCGGAGGCGATGTCACGTGCGGAGGAGGCGGCCGAGGTGCTGGCGCGCGCCCGAGCGTTGCGCGAGGCGATCTACCGGCTGTTCACGTCGCCACGACCCGGAGCCGAAGCAGCCGGACTCGATGTTCTGAATCGGGAGCTGGTGCGGGCGTCGTCGCAGCGCCGGCTGGCGGGTTCCGGGGAACGGGTCGTGTGGTCATGGGCGCCGGAGATCGCGCTCGACCGGATCCTGGGCGTGGTCGCGGTGTCCGCGGCGGATCTGTTGACCGGTGCGGAAGTGGAGCGCGTGAAGGAATGCGGCGGATCGAACTGCAACTGGCTGTTCCGGGACACGAGCCGGAACCGGAGCCGTCGCTGGTGCGACATGAAGGACTGCGGCAATCGCGCGAAGGCGAGGCGCTACTACGCGCGGCACCGCCACGAAGACGGCTGAGGCAATCCATCCGTGCACTCACGTGACGAGGATGGTTGTGGTCATCCGCAGACGTTTCATACGGTCGACTCGGCTCCACCCCGCCCGGTGCTACACGGTCCGGGCGCGGACGCGTCACGCTGCGCGGCGTCCTCGTCGCCGGCCAGATCGCCGTTTCTCTGCTCCTGCTCGTGGGCGCCGGCCTGTTCCTGCGCAGCCTCGGCAAGGCTCAGCAGATCGATCCCGGATTCGACACCGGGCCGGCGGCCATCCTCTGGCCCATGCTCGAACTGGGCGGCTTCGACGAGAACAGCGGGCCGCTCGTGCAACAGCGCATCGGTGACGCCCTGCGCGCGCTGCCCGGTGTCACCGTCGTCGGTGCTGCCAACCGGCTGCCGCTCGGCGCCGCCATCCAGACGCGGGAGATCCTCGTCGATGGCGTCGAACCGCCGGCCGGTGTCGATGCCCATCACGTCGATTTCGCTCACGTCGATGCCGACTACTTCGTCGCCATGCGCGTACCTCTCGTCGCAGGCCGCAATTTCTCGCCTGCCGACGAGGCATCCGATGCACGCGTCGCCATCATCAGCGAGGCTGCCGCACGCCGCTTCTGGCCCGGCCAGGATCCGGTCGGCCAGAGCTTCTGGCTGGGCGACGCGCGCGAAACCTCCGTTCGCATCGTCGGTGTCGCACGCGATACCAAAGTGCGTACGCTCGGAGAGGCGCCCCGCCCCTATTTCTACCTGAACGCCGACCAGCAGTGGGCTCCCGCGCTGCAGTTCATCGTGCGCGCCAACCGCCCCGTCGCCGAACTGGTTCGCGACGTCCGGCAGACCGCGCTCGACGTCGACCCCAACGTCGTCATTCTCGAGGCCAGGTCCATGCACGAACACCTCGCGCTGCTCCTCTTCCCGCCCCGCATGGCGCTCTCCTCCTCTCCGTCTTCGGCGGCCTCGCACTCCTGCTCGCCGCCATCGGCCTCTACGGCACCGTCAGCTACGCCGTCGCACGCCGAACCCGCGAGGTCGGCGTCCGCAGTGCCCTCGGCGCTTCGCAGCGCGACATCGTCATGCTCCTCACCGGCTCCGGGCTGCGTCTCATTGCCGCCGGCTCCGCCATCGGACTCACACTCGCCGCCGCCCTCTCCTGGCTCCTCGCACGGTTCCTCTTCGCCATCCACGCCACCGACGCACTCACCTTCGTCGGCGTGCCGCTCCTGCTCGCCGCCGTCGGCGCACTCGCTTCCTGGATCCCGGCCCGCCGCGCCGCGCGCGTCGACCCGCTGGTCGCGCTCCGCTCCGACTGACCGGGCAGGCGCCGCCGCATTGCGCGGGTCGTTGCGAGTTATCGCACATCAAGATATCATGACATTCGATATTTCTGGGCCACGGCCACGTGTCCGCATGCGTGGCGACGGGCAGGAGGTGAGAGCATGGCGGCGGGCGAGGGGGGCGTATCGCGGTCGGCGTTCCTGGTGCTGCTGGCGCTGGCGGATCAGGCGCGACACGGACTGGGGATCATCGAGGACATCGAAGCGGGCACGGAGGGTCGGGTGCGCATGGGCCCGGGCACACTGTACGGCACGCTGCAGAAATTGTCGGAGCATGGCTGGATCCGGGAAACGCAGGAGGCGCCGGATCCATCGGACGACGATCCGCGTCGACGTTATTACCGGCTGACGTCGAAGGGTGAACGAGCGCTGCGAGCGGAAGCGGAGCGGATGAGTTCACTGGTGAATGCTGCGGTGACGAAGCGCGTGCTGGAGGGTGCATGATTGATGACTGTCGCGGATTGCGGCTGGTGCGCAGTCTGGGCGGCGTGCTTCTGCGCGCGTACCCGCGACGATTCCGGGACGATCATGGGTGGGAGTACGCCGAGGCTGTCGAGCATCGCTGGCGGCGGGAGCGGAGTGGGGCTGGAGAGGTGGGTGCGACGCTGCGCATGCTGTGGCTGCTGCTGGCGGATACGCTGCGATCGGCGCCGCGGTTGTGGCGAGAGGAGCGGCGTTCACGAGCGGGCGTGCGGGGATATGCGGGTGGTGCAGCGAGGAGACGAGGAGGCGTGATGACGTGGCTGTCGGGAACGGGCATCGACGTGCGACTGGCGGTGCGGTCGCTGTTGCGGCGGCCGGGGTTCACGCTAATGGCCGTCCTCACCCTGGGCCTGGGCACAGGGGTGAGTACAGCGGTGTTCGGCGCACTGGATCGTGTGATTCTGCGACCGCTGCCGTACGCGAACGGTGACCGGCTTGCCTACGTTGCGATCCGTCACGTGCGGCGGGGCTGGCAGTTCGCTCCGCAGGCGCCGGTGATCGAGCGGTGGCGTCAGGGTGCGCGGACGGTGGAGCAGCTCGAAGTCTATCGAGAGTTCGCGGGCGTGCGTACGGGCGAAGGGGCGGCGGTGATCGTGCGTGTTGTGGGTGTTTCGGCGGGCCTGCCCGGGATGCTGGGCGTGCGCCCGCTGCTGGGTCGGATGCTGGGTTCAGCGGATGCGGAAGTCGGTGCGGAGCCTGCGGTGATGCTGTCGGAGCGGTACTGGCGAGGCGCGTATGGCGGGGATGGCGCGGTGGTGGGTCGTCCAGTGCGGGTGAACGACACGCTCTTCACGGTCGTGGGCGTTTGGCCGGAGTCGGCGCGGCTGAACCATGACGGCTCACCGGATCTGTTCCGCATGCTGAGGCGGGAAGCGGAGAGTCCGCAGGGCGGCTTCGTGCTGGTGCTTGCGCTGCTCCGCCGTGGCGTGACGGTCGCGGAAGTGGAAGCGGAGCTGGCATCGCTTGCGCGCGGTCACGACGATTTTTCGGAGGACACGATGCCGATCGTCCAGCCGCCGTACGGCTTCCTGGGCGCCTCGTACGTGCGTGGATTGTGGCTGGTCTTCGGCGGCGGCATCGTTCTTCTGTGCGTCGCTATCGTGAATGCGGCGAATCTGATGCTGGGCCGGGTTTCGGGCCGCAGCAGCGAGATGGGTGTACGGCTTGCACTGGGCGGTTCGCGCATACGCATCGCGCGACTGTTGCTGGCGGAGACGACGCTGCTGGCGGGCGCGGGCATCGTCGTGGCAGTCGGCGTAGCGGCGGGAGTGGGCGCTGCATTCGAAGCCCTGGAGCCCGGCCGCCTCGTGCCCGCGGGCGCGGCCGGCCTGCAAGCACGGATGCTGGGCTTCGCGGCGCTGCTGGCCACCGTGGCGGCCGTTGTCTGCGGCGTAGTGCCGCTGTGGCTCGTGCGAGCGAATGCCGTGCGCACACTGGCCGCCGCAGCCGGTGGGGGCCGCTGGACCGCGCCGTCAACGCGACTGCGCGGCGTGCTCGTTGCCATGCAGGCGGCGCTGGCCGTGCTGCTGGCTGCGGGTGCATCGCTCATGGCGCGCAGCTTCACGCAACTGTCGGCTGTGGATGCCGGAATGGACCTCGATCGCCTGGCCGTGCTGGCCGTGCGTGCACCGGAGCACCGCTATGCGTCGGACCAGGCGCAGCGGCTGTTCAGTGAGCGCGTGCAGGAAGCGCTGGCGGCGATTCCGGGCGTGACCGGCGTGACGACGGCGACGGCGCCACCGCTCGCCGCATCGATCCGCGCCGGCCTGCCGTATCTGGACGGCGAGGAGGAACCGGTGCTGTCGGGGCCCGAGTTTACTTCGACGTCGACCGCCGCGGCGTCGTATTTCCGCGTGCTGGGCATTCCGCTACTGGCAGGTCGTGATTTCGAGCCGGGCGAGCGCGGCGCTGTGATTGTGAACGAGGCGTTCGCACGCAATCGCGGCAACGTCGTCGGCCGGACACTGCGCTTTTCGCGCGACACGCTGTCCTGGACGATCTTTGGCGTTGTCGGCGACGTGCGTGCGTTCGGTCTGGGCGACGATGCGAACCGCGTGCAGCTCTACTATCCTTCGAGTGGCGGCGGCGCGTACACCCGGTTCGTCCTGCGCACGGACCAGTCACCGGCCGCAGCTCTGGCGGCCGCGCGCGAGCGCATCGCCCTGATCGATCCGACTGTACCGCTGCGCGAAGCCAGGACGGGCCCCATGCTGGTGCGCGAGCAGACGGCGAGAGTCCGCTTCGTCGCATCACTGCTGGCCGGCTTCGCGCTGGCCGGTCTGCTGCTCGCCGTGAGCGGCGTATACGGCGCGGTGTCGCTCGACATCAGCCGGCGCACGCGTGAAATGGGCGTGCGCCTGGCACTGGGCGCGAGCAGCCGCCGTGTCATGACGCGGGTTCTGGCGGTCGGCATGCGGCCCGTTCTGGCGGGCGCGATTGCCGGTGTCATCCTGACCCTCGTCGTCGCGCCATGGCTCGAGTCGCTGCTGTTCGAGGTGCCGGCGCGCGATCCGTGGAGTGCCGCTGCCGGTGTCACGCTGCTCGCCGTCACCGCGGTTCTCGGTTGTCTGGTGCCGGCACGACGGGCCGCCCGCGTCGACCCGGCAATCGCGCTGCGCAGCGAGTGAGTGCGCAGCACTGGTTCGCGGTCACTGCGCCCGGCCTGGAGGACGTGACCGGCAGCGAACTGGCGGGACTCGGCATCACGGCGCGTGCGGAAACGGGCGGCCTCGCGTGGGACGGCCCACTCGATGACGCGTATCGTGCGAATCTGCGGCTGCGCACTGCCACGCGCGTGCTGTTGCATGTCGACACGTTCAGTGCACGCAGCTTCATCGAGCTGGAGCGCAAGCTGCGCCGATCGCCGTGGCTGCGGTTCGTCACGACCGGCCACCCGGTGCGTCTGCGTGTCTCCTGTGCGAAATCGCGGCTCTATCACGAGGGCGCCATCGCCGAACGCGTGCTGGAAGCGATCGCGCACGTCACCGCTGCGCCGGTCGCGCCTGCGCCGGCTGCCCGCACCAGCGACACACTGGAAGATGGCGACGATGACGACGCGCAGCTCTTCGTCATCCGCTTCCTGCGCGACACGTGCACGATCCGCGCGGACAGCTCGGGCGCACTCCTGCACCGGCGCGGGTACCGGCCGGCAATCGGGAAAGCGCCACTGCGCGAGACGCTGGCCGCCGCAATGCTGCTGGCCGCGCGCTGGGATCCGCGTGCGCCGCTGCTGGATCCGTTCTGCGGCTCCGGCACGATTCCGATCGAGGCCGCGCTGCTCGCCCGCCGCATTGCGCCCGGTCTCGCGCGGGCGGATCGCACACCTCGCCCGTTCGCGTTCCAGCACTGGCCCGACTTCGATGCCGCCCGCTGGCAGCGCGAAGTCGAGCGGGCGAGGAACGAAATCACGGCGCACGCCGTCGCGCCCATCATCGCGTCCGATGCGAGTGCGAGTGCGATCCGTCATGCCCGGGCAAATGCCGCACGCGCGGGCGTGAACGCGGACATCAGCTTCGCCGTGCGTCCCTTCACTGCGACCGCCGGCATGGACGAACCCGCCGTGCTGCCAACCACGCACCCGGACGGAAGCGGCGCCGATGCGGCGCGCCGTCCGCCTCCGCACATGGTCACCAACCCGCCGTGGGGCGTCCGCCTGGGCGACCGCAGCGCGGCGCAGGCCGTGCAGGCTCAGCTCGTGCTCGCGGCGCGCAGCAGCGACACCGGCGGGTCGATCGCCTTTCTCACTCCGGACGACGCACTCGCCCGTACGTTGGCTCCCCACGTACGCGAGGCGTTCGTCACGCGGACGGGCGGCATTGCGGTGCGCCTGCTCGTGCGCCCGGCTTCCGATGGCACCTGAGCTTTCTGTCGTCGTTGCCGGACGCCGACCGGCGTCCGTTCGCCTGCCACCACGCACATTCCCCCGGCCGTCGATCGAAGGACCTGATTCCTCGCGAACTCCCGCACGGAGGCGATCATGTACATCCGCACGCGACGCGGCGCACTGCCGGTTTTCGCGCTCCTCCTGCTCGCGCTTGCACCAGCAACCGGGCTGCGGGCGCACAATCCGACACCGGATCTGCTGGAGAGCTTCGGGTATCGCAGCATCGGCCCGACGCGGCAGAGCGGGCGCTCCGTCGACTTGGCGGTGCCACGCCCGTCACTCGCCTGACTTGTTGACGGTGCGCCGCATGATCCGGGCTGCGGACAGCGCTTCGTCCGCTGCTTCAGCGCTGCGCCGTGACCTGCATGAGTGCCGGACCGCACTCGTGGCTCGCCAGGAATTCGTCGATTGCGGCGGCCGGCATCGGTCGAGCGATCAGGTAGCCCTGCATCTCGTCGCATGACAGACCCTGCAGCAGGTCGGCCTGGTGCGCCGTCTCCACACCTTCGGCGACCACGCGCATGCCCAGGCTGCGGCCCATCGCCGTGATCGCCTGCACGATGCTCGCGTTCTGCTCGTTGGTCGACAGGTCGGCGACGAAGATGCGATCGATCTTGATCTTGTCGAAGGGAAAGCACTGCAGGTAGCTGAGCGACGAGTAGCCGGTGCCGAAGTCGTCCATGGCAATGCGCACGCCCAGCTGCTTCAACTCGCGCAGCACGCGAAGTGCCTCGTCGCGATTCTCGATGAGCAGGGTTTCGGTGACTTCCAGCTCGAGGCGATCACCGGCGAGTCCGCTCTCCTCGAGCGCGCGGCGAACGCTCTGCACCAATCCTTTGCGCCGGAACTGGACAGCGGACAGGTTCACGGCCACGCGCAGCGGAGCGGGCCAGCCGGCGGCGGCGAGGCAGGCGTGGCGCAGCACGAAGTCGCCGATCGGCACGATGAGACCCGTGTCCTCGGCCACCGGTATGAACTCGCTCGGCGGTATGGAACCCAGCTCTTCATGTTCCCAGCGCAGCAGTGCCTCGAAGCCGAGCGGCTCGCGGCCCGCACTTTCCACGATGGGCTGATACACGAGCGCCAGCCGTTCCTCGGCGACGGCGCGACGCAGTCCCTGCTCCAGCCGCCGCCTCGCCATGATCGCGGCATCCATCTGCGGCTCGAAGAAACGGCAGGTCGCCTTGCCGTCGGCTTTTGCGCGGTACATGGCCGTGTCGGCATTGCGCAGCAGGTCCTCGGCCGTCGTTCCATCATCCGGATAGAGTGCGACACCGATCGAGACGCTGATCGTGACTTCAGCGTCCTGCAGGCGAATGGGCGCGTGCAGCGCCTCCAGCAGCCGTTCAGCAAGCGACATTGCCTGGCCCGGCTGCGACGCGCACGTCTGCAGCACCGCGAACTCGTCACCACCGAAACGCGCGGCGACGTCAGCCTCGCGCAGCGACGCGGCAATGCGGCGGGCGACCACGCGAATCAGCTCGTCGCCCGCCATGTGCCCGTGCATGTCGTTCACCAGCTTGAAACCGTCCAGGTCCATGGCCAGCAGCGCGAAGCGCTCCCTGCTGCGATGCGCCAGCGAGATCGACTTGGCGGCGAGTTCCATGAAGAACCGGCGATTGGGCAGTTCGGTAAGCGGGTCGTGCAGCGCGAGATGCGCGATACGGGCTTCCGATTCCTTGCGCGATGTCAGGTCGCGAATGGCCAGCAGCTCGCCTTCCCCGCCATCCCGCAGCAGGATCCGACGCCGGCACATCTCGGCCGGGAACCGCGTCCCGTCCGGCCGCCGCAGGGTTACCTCGATACCGCGCGCAGGTTCGTCCTCGCCACAGACATCGACGAGTTCGGTCAGGGCACCATCCAGCAGCGCGCCCATCGTCGGCATGGCCTCGCCCAGTCCGAACATGCGACGCGCCGCCGCGTTCGCTTCCACGATCACGCCGTCATGGTGCACGATCAGCCCCTCGAACGCTCCGTCCGCCAGGGCCCGGAACCGATGCGCCTCGGCCGCCACCTGATGCGAGATGCGCTGATCCACGAGCGCGCCCCACAGACCGATCAGCAGCACCGACAGCGACGCGAGCGCCACCGCGACCGCGAGAACCGGCCGCGAGATCCCGGACATGGCATCGACGAGTCCCGCTCCGTGATCCATCCGCACTGCGCCCATGGCCGTGAAGTGCAGCGACACGATCATCGCCACCATCAACAGCGCACCCAGGGTCCTCGCCTGGGCCCGCTCCCCGAGCGCCACCGACAGCGCCACCGCACCCAGCCCGAGGCTCAGACCGACCGATGTGATCACGAGATCGGGCGCGTAGCCGACGTGCTCCGCCATGCGCACCGCCGCCATCCCGACGTAGTGCAGAACCACGACGCCCACGCCCACGATCGAACCGCCCAGCAGCCGCAGGCGCCGCACCCGCCGCCACCGGATCGCCACGTCGAACCCGAGTCCCATCAGCGCCGCGCCCGACACGAATGACAGAAGCGTCAGCCACGGATCGTACGTCATCGACGCATCCGAACGGTACGCCAGCATCGCGATGAAGTGCGTCGACCACACCGTCGCGCCCGCGCACACGCTCAGCAGCACCCGCCACAACGCCACCCGGTTCGTCCCGGCCGCACGGCTCGAAACGATCATCGTCGCAATTGCGCCGAACACGCACACGGCGGCCGCCAGCAGCACGAGCCGCAGCTCGTGCTCGAAAACGAGGACGTCGAACACTCGAAACATCATCTTCTCCTGCAACGACGCGCGCGACACCCGTGCAATCGGCCGGGTGATGGAGACTGTGCCATTCTCGGCTGCATCCCGCTCGACTTGAGCCGCGCGTGGACGGGTCCGGGCCCGGCCGGTGCGGGCTGGCCTTGCGCGGCGGCCTTTTCGGTTTATCTTCGGTATCCACAACGCGCGTTCGACCGATGGACAGCCGGGTCTGCTGCGGCAGGAGCGGGTGTCGCAGCGGCGAACTTTACGGCGCCGGTCCGTATTTCCCGATCATGCATGGCCCGCTGCGCGGACGTTCAGCGGTCGGGCCATGCGGCGTGAGTCGAAACCCGGGCTGCGGATTCGTTGAACGGATGGGGGCGGCCGGTCGCGGCAGCCCGACAGGAACGAAAGGAAGAGACCATGCACCTGGCGGAGACGTTCATTCGACGTCCCGTGCTGTCGAGCATGCTGAGCCTGGGTTTCGTGCTGGTGGGCGCGATCGGGTACAGCCGGCTGCCGGTCCGCGAGTTTCCGGATGCGGATCCTCCGATCGTGTCCGTGACGGCGGTGCTGCCGGGTGCGAATCCGCAGGTGATCGAATCGGCGGTGACGGATGTTCTGGAGGAGGAGTTGTCGAGCCTGGAAGGTCTGCGCACGATGACGAGCGCGAGCCAGGAGCAGTTGAGCACGATTACGCTGGAGTTCACGCTGGACCGGGAGATCGAGGCTGCCGCGCAGGACGTGCGTGACAAGGTCTCGCGGGTGCGAGGCCTGCTGCCGGAGGACGTGGAAGAGCCGGTCGTGGCGAAGCAGGAAGCGGATGCGTTCCCGATCATGTTCCTGGCGCTGACATCGAACAGCTACGGGCTGATGGAGATGTCGGACATCGCGGACCGCCAGGTCAAGCCGCGGCTGCAGACGATTGCGGGCGTGTCGGGCGCACCGATCTACGGCGAGCGGCGGTTCGCGATGCGGGTCTGGCTGTCGCCGGGCGAGCTGGCGGCGCGCGGTCTGACGGCGCAGGACGTGGAGAGTGCAATCCGCACGCGCAGCGTGGAGATTCCGGCGGGCCGCATTGAATCGGAGCGGCGCGAGTTCTCGGTGCGGTATCTGGGCGAGCTGCGGACGCCGGAGGAGTTCTCCAGTCTGACGGTGTCGGGTGGCGCCGGTCCGCTGGTGAAGCTGGGTGATGTTGCGAGGGTCGAGCCGGGGCCGGAGAACGAGCGGTCGGTCACGCGCTATTCGGGCCTGGACGCCGTTTTCATCGGCGTGTTGCGGCAGTCGAAGTCGAACGTGATCGACGTCGCGCAAGCGGTTCAGGCGGCGCTGCCGGGCGTGCGGGCGGCACTGCCGCCGGGTGTCGAGCTGCACATGGCGTTCGACGGCTCGGTGTTCGTGCAGCGTTCGATCAAGGAGGCGACGGAGACGCTGTTCATCGCGGCGGGCCTGGTCATTTTCGTCATCTTCCTGTTCCTGCGCACGCTGCGTGCGACGATCATTCCGGCGCTGGCGATCCCGGTGTCGATCATTGCCACGTTCGCGATGCTGGCGGCGCTCGGCTACTCGGTGAACACGCTGACACTGCTCGGTCTGATTCTGGCCATCGGCATTGTGGTGGATGATGCGATCATCGTGCTGGAGAACGCGTACCGGCATCAGGAGGAGCTGAAGAAGGATCCGCAGACGGCGGCCATTGACGGGACGCGCGAGATCACGACGGCGGTGATCGCGACGACGATCTCGCTGATCGCCGTGTTCTCACCGCTGCTGTTCCTGACCGGTGCGACCGGCCGGCTGTTCAACGAATTCGGCGTGGCGGTCGCGGGCGCAGTGCTGGTCTCGGGCATTGTGGCGCTGACGCTGACACCGATGCTTTCGGCGAAGGTCCTGCGCGTGACGGCCCGGCAGACCCGCTTCCATCATGCGGTCGGTACGTTTCTGGACGGAATCACGGTGCGCTACGGGCGGGCGCTGGAGCAGGCGCTGGCGCACCCGTTCACCGTGGTGGCCGTTGGTGTGCTGCTGACCGCGAGCGCGGTGCTGCTGTTCAATACACTGAAGCGGGAATTCGTGCCGCCCGACGATCGCGGCTTCTTCTTCACGTTCGTGGTCGCACCGGAAGGCGCGACAGTGGCGTACACGGACGACTACGTGCGCCAGCTCGAAGCGATCGTGCACGGCACGGAGGACGTGCGCTCATCGTTCGCCGTGATCGGCTTCGGCGGCCCGCCCAGCTCGGGGTTCCTGGGTACGATCCTGGAAGACTGGGAGGAGCGCGATCGCTCCGCCATGGACATCATCGCCGAAGTGCAGCCGCAGTTCTTCGCGGTGCCGGGCATCTTCGCGTTCGCGACCAACCCGCCGGCGTTCGGCGGGTTCACGCCACCCATCCAGTTCGTGGTCCAGCACCGGGATTTCGAAGCGCTGGTGCAGGGGATGGACGCACTGGTCGCGCGCGCCGCCACGATCCCGGGCCTCATCAATGTGGACACGGACCTGCGTGTGACGCGGCCGGAGCTGGTCGTGACGCTGGACCGCGACCGTGCGGAGGACCTGGGTGTGCCGGCGCGCGACATTGCGACCACGCTGCAGACGCTGCTCGGCGGTCGCGATGTCGCGCGCTTCACGTCCGACAACAAGCTGTACGACGTGATTCTGCGGCTGGACCCGGACGAGCGCGCCACGCCATCCGACATCACGGGCTTGCAGGTGCGGAGCAGCACCGGGTCGCTGGTTCAGCTGGATGCGGTGGCGCGCGTCGAGGAGCAGGTCGGACCTCGCCAGCTGAACCACTACAACCGGGTCCGCTCGTTCACACTGTCGGCAAGTCTGATGCCCGGGTTCGCGCTGGGCGAAGCGCTCGACTCGCTCACTGTCACGGCGGCCGAAGTGCTGCCGCCCGGCAGCACGATCGACCTCGCCGGCGAGTCACGCGAGTTCCGTGAGAGCGGCACCACGCTGTATTTCGCGTTCGCGCTGTCACTCGTCTTCGTGTTCATGGTGCTGGCCGCGCAGTTCGAATCGCTCGTGCATCCGTTCACCGTGCTGCTGGCCGTGCCGCTCGCCGTGACGGGTGCACTGGCCGCGCTCTGGCTGACCGGCTCGACGCTCAACGTCTACAGCCAGATCGGAATGATCCTGCTGATCGGACTGGTGTCGAAGAACTCGATCCTGCTGGTGACGTATGCGAACGATCTGCGGGAACGTGGCCTGGATGCGCTCTCCGCCATGCGTGAAGCCGGCCGTATCCGGCTGCGCCCGATTCTGATGACGTCCGTGTCCGCGACCATCGGTGCGCTGCCGATTGCGCTCGGGCTGGGCGCCGGTGCGGGCAGCCGGCGGCCGCTCGGCTACGCGATCATCGGCGGGCTGATCGTGTCGACGCTGCTCACGCTGTTCCTCGTGCCCGCCGTATTCGTCGTGCTGGAGCGGCTGCGTGGCGAGCGGGTGCCCGCCCGTGCGCGTGCCGGTCGCGGGCACGCGCGGGACTATCAACCGGATCCGACGGCCGCGACGCGGTCGGCCGTTTCGCTGGAGGCGCGATGATGTCATTTCGAAACGTGGTGTTGAGCATGGCCCTCGGAGGGCTCGCCGCACCTCTGCAGACGGCAGGTCAGGCACGTCCGGACGGCGTACCGGTAGTCACGCTGGAGGAGGCGCGCCGGCTCGCACTCACCGTCGATCCGGTCGCCGTCGATGCACGCAACCAGGTCGAGACGGCGGAATGGGAACGGCGCGCCGCCCGCATCGACCTGCTCACACCGGAAATCACGGCCGCGACCAGCTACACGCATTTCTCGGAACCGTTCTTCAACTTCGGCACGGGCAACATCAGTCCGAACGCCACGAGCGCGACGCTGCAGGCGAACTACACGCTGTTCGGCGGCGGCAAGTTCGCACAGCTGAAGCGATCGGGCGCGTCGCTCGCGCATGCGGAGGCGAGCGAGACAGCGGCGGCGTTTTCGGTCGCGCTGGCGACGGACGGCGCGTACTTCGCCGTGCTCGCCGAGCGCGAGTTTCGGCGCGTCACGACTGAACGGCTGCGCCGTGCCGAGGAGCAGCTGACCGTGGCACGCGTGCGCGTCGTCGCAGGCGACGCCATTGCCACCGATTCACTGCAGCTGCTGCTGGAAGTGAACCGCGCCCGGCTGGCGTTGCTGCGCAGCGATTCGGCGCTCGCGGTGTCACGGCTGCGGCTGGGCCGGCGCGTCGGCCTCGAAGGTCCGGCCGATGCCGCGCCGTTCGACACTGCACCGCCGCCGCCATTGCCGCTGGCGCTCGACGATGCGATCACCGAGATGCGTGCGCGCGGTCCGTCCGTCCAGGCTGCGCGGGCCGCCGAGCGGCGCGCGGACGCACTGCTCGGTCTGGAGCGGGACGGTTACTTCCCGGACATCACGCTGGGTGCGACGACGGGCGCATACGACTCCGAGTTCTTCCCGTCCGCGCTCAGCCGCACGCAGGTCGCGCTCACCGTCTCACTGCCCATCTGGAACGGTGGCCAGCGCGAGCTGCAGGTGGCGAGGGCACGGGCGCAACGGACGCTCGCGCGCGCCGAGCGGGCCGATCACGAGCGGGCGATCACCGAGCAGATGACCAGTGCGTTCCACGGCTATGAAACGTCGCGTGCGGCGATCGAGCTGGCGCTGGTCGGGGTCGTCGTCGCGAACGAAACGTTCCGTGTCCAGGGCGTGCGATACCGTGAGGGCGCCACGTCGATCCTCGATCTGCTGGAAGCGCAGGTCGCGCTGAGCGAGGCGGAAGCCACACTGGTCCAGTCCCGCCAGGGCGCGCGTCTGGCGCAGACACGCATCGAGTCGCTGCTCGGCCGCCGCATCTTCGAGAACGCATCCACTTTCCCGAGGAATCCCTGAGGTCATACATGGCGAACGCATTGCCGCAGCACGAGGCGCCGAACCCGGCACCACCGCCTCGCCGGCGCGGCGCGGTGACAGCCGTAGTCGTACTCCTCGCCATTGTCGCGGTCGCGCTGGTGGGCCGGCGCCTCGGATTGTTTGCCGGTCCATCCAATCGGGCGGCTGCGGTTGGCGCGCCCGGCGAGATGCCGCCCATGCCGGTCGACGTCGACACGGCGCGTGTCGAATCGATGATCGATGCAGTCCGTGCGACCGGCCGCATCGAGGCTGTGCAGGCCATCGACCTGCGGCCGGACGAGTCGGGCCGGATCACCGAGCTGCTGTTTCACGAGGGCCAGTCCGTGACGGCAGGAACGCCGCTCATCCGCATCGACGATGAACTGCTGCGCGCGCAGGCCGACCGCGCACGTGCGGAGCGCGAGCTGGCGCGCCAGCAGCTCGAGCGGGTACGCCGGTTGCGTGCGGAGAACGCGTCGACACCCGCGGATCTGGAGCGGGCTGAAGCGAACGACCGCAGTGCGGCCGCGGCGCTGGCCGTGATCGAGCTGCAGATCGAGCGCACGACCGTGCGCGCGCCCTTCAGCGGCGTGGTCGGCCAGCGTTTCGTAAGCACGGGCGACTACGTGACGTCATCGTCGCAGTTGCTCTCGCTGCAGACGGTGGATCCACAGCGTGTCGTGATCGAAGTGCCGGAGCGCTACGCGTCCGAGCTGCGCCTCGGCCAGCCGATTGACTTCACGGTGGCGGCACAGCCGGACCGGATCTTCCGCGCCCAGGTCGACTTCATCGATCCGGTCGTTCAGGAGACGAGTCGCACGATCGTCGTCAAGGCCCGCGCATCGAACAGCGATCGCGTGCTCAAGCCCGGCATGTTCATCGAAGCCAGACTCGCGACGGAAACACGCGAAGGCGCCGTCGTCGTGCCCGAAGATGCGATTCAGCCGCTGCGCACCACGAACATCGTGTGGGCCGTCGTCGATGGAAAGGCGAGTCGTCGCGTGGTCGTGCTGGGCACGCGTGCCCAGGGCATCGTCGAAATCCTGAACGGTGTGCAGCCGGGCGAGGTCGTGGTGGTCGGCGGACTCGAACGGATGGCGGAGGGCATGCCGCTGTTCCCGCGGCCGCGTGTGAAGGGTGACACGCTGACGACGCCCGAAGGCGCCCGTCGCACGACCGGTTGAACGAAGGCAGGCGACGGAAACCAGCCGGGATCCGTCCGATCAGTCGGGCGGATGCTTCGCGGCCAGCCGCCGGATCGTCGTGATGTTGCGCATCGTCATGGCCGCACCGAGCGCCTTCTCGATGCTCGCACCGGACACCGGCGTCTTCGACATCGGCACGCGACTCAGCCACCAGACCTCACGTCCGTGCACGTGCAGATCGTCGATGTCGCTGCGCAGCTCGTTCAGCCTGCGCACCGACGCGGCCGCCGGCGCCGCTCGTACGAAGCCCACGTACAGCCGCGCACCGTCCGCGTCGATGTCCGCCGCCGGGAACGGTTCGTACTTTGCCACCGCATCGATTTCGGCAGGCGAGCGCAGAAACGTGTCCACTGTATAGCCCAGCGATTCCTTCAGGTTCCGTTCGATGCGCTGTTCGAGCCGGCCGCTGTCGCGCGCAGTCGTCTCGAAGAAGACGTTGCCGCTCGCGATGAAGGTAGCGACGTCGTTGAATCCGAGCGACTCGAACGTCTCGCGCAGCGCATCCATCTTCACGATGCGTTTGCCCACGTTGATGGCGCGCAGGAACGCGATCCAGCGTGTCACCGTAGACCGATGCGGCGGAGCAGCACGTTCATGCGCGGGTCCTCGCGGAACGTGTGAAAGGCGGGCGACACCTTGAGATCCGCGACGAACGGATCGTGCTCCGACACGGCCCGGTCGAGCATGGCGACCGTCGCCCGACGCCCGAGGCGCCGCCGGCCCCGAACCTCACGGCCCACGAGACCGGCATCGGCACGTGGACCGAGCGACCTTCGTGACGGCCATGCGCACCGGCGTGCGGCCGGACGGACGGCTGCTCGATCCGGCGCAGATGTCCCGGCCGGCCCTCGCGCCGATGACGGATGAGGAGCTGACGGCACCATGGTTCTACCCTGCAGTCGCTGCGAGCCTGGCCAATGGGCAGTCAGAGGCGCTCTGTGCCTCTCGCACCACGGCGTGGACGGGACCACGGTCATTCACACCCGCGGGTGACGGATCCGCCCCGTCCGCCGTACCATCCGTCCCCCTGCGCGCCGTCCCATCGTGACGCCGCGCACCGCCGGGCGCCTGCCCTTTCGCTGTGCGCGCCCCCAGCCGATGGGCGACGTGACCGCCGACGCCTTGTCGCGTGCGTGAACGTACAGCATAATGCGATGTCCCTCGTCATTCCGCACGCACGAACCGGAGGCGTTCTCCATGCTGCGTGACACGTTCCGTCGTTCGATCATCGTCCTGGCGGCCACAGTGCTGCCGGCCGTCCCGCTTTCAGCCCAGACACCGGATTACGCCCGTGCCGACGTCATCCGCACGGCCGCACGCTACGTGTTCGGCACGAGCGTGCAGCCGCGATTCCTGGAAGACAGCGTACGGTTCTGGTACATCTCATCGGCGCGCGACGACCGCGGTGTCGCGTATGTCGTCGATCCGGCCCGCGCCAACCGCCGCGTCTTCTTCGACAATGCGCGGCTGGCTGCCGCGCTGTCGCTGGCCGCCGACACGCTGATCGACCCGACGAAGCTGCCGCGCTTCGAGGTGACCGACACCGGTCGCACGCTCGAACTGCAGCTGCGCAAGAAGGTGTTCCGCTGCGGGACGGCGACCTACGCGTGCGAAAGCGTCGACACGATGGTGTGGTCGACCGAGCGCACACTGCGCAACGGACCCACCTGGGCATCACGCTCGCCGGACAAGAAGTGGGACGTGTTCGTGTACGACTACAACCTGTACGTGCGCCCCGCATCGTTGTCCGATCAGGAAGCGATCGCGAAGCGCGACTCGGTGATCGCATCACGCGCGGACACGGTCAAGACGGATTCGGTGAAGTCGGACTCCGCGCAGGCGCCTGGGCGGCCGACACCGCCCGCATCGGAAGATTCGGTGGCACTGCCGGCAGGCTCGATCCAGCTCACCACGGAAGGCGAGGAGCACTGGGCCTTCGACAACGACATCGGTGCCCTGTTCAGTGGCGAAGAGCCGAAGCGCTGGAAGCCGAAGCGCCCGCCACTCACGTGGTCGCCCGACTCGCGCCGGTTCGCGCTGCAGCGGCTCGATTACCGCAACCTGCGGCGCTACCCGCTCTACTCGTCGACGAAAGCACAGCCGGTCGACAAGAGCTACTTCTACGCGGTGCCCGGCGACTCGACGTACCCGCGCTTCGATGTCAACGTGATCGACGTCGCCAGCACGGTCGCGACGGCGGAGCAGGACAACGGGAGCGAGACGGGTCGCGTCGCGGTCGTGAAAGTGGATCAGCCGCCGTCGCCGGCCTTCAACTTCTTCGCCGGCGCCACGTGGTCGCGCACTTCGGATCGGCTGTACGTGATGACGTCGTCGCGCGGCTACAAGCGCATGACGCTCTCCGCCGTCGATGCGGTGACCGGCCAGACCACCGAGATCACGCGCGACTCCTTCCCCACCTGGGTCGAGAGCCGTGGATTCCGCGTTGTCAACGGCGGCGAGGACATCTTCTACATCTCCGAGCGTGACGGCTGGGCTCACATCTATCGCTTCGGCCCGGACGGCACGCTCAAGAACCAGGTCGACTCAGGGCCCTATGCGGTGGACTTCATCGTCAAGGTCGACAGCGTCGCAAAACAGCTGTGGTTCTCCGCGTCCGGCAAGCAGGACGGCGTGCCGTACTACAGCCACATCTACCGCGTCAACTTCGATGGCAGCAATCTGACGCGGCTGACACCGGAGCCGGGCGAGCACCGCGCCTTTTTCGTGCCCAAGGCGAACTACTTCATCGATACCTACGCGACGGCGGACAGCCCGCCCAAGATCGTGCTGCGCTCGGGCAGTGACGGCCGCGTGATCATGGATCTCGCGAACGGCGATGTCAATCTGCTCGCATCGTACGGCTGGACTCCGCCCGAGGTGACCACGGTGAAGGCGCGGGATGGTGTGACGGATCTGTGGGGCCTGCTGTACCGGCCGTCGCATTTCGATTCGACGAAGAGCTATCCGATCATCGACCACATCTATCCCGGCCCGCAGGTGGGCAGCGTCGGCGCGTGGTCGTTCACCGCGCGGCACGAGCCGCGCGCCCTCGCCGAGCTCGGCTTCATCGTCCTCGAGCTCGATCACATGGGCACGCCCGGCCGCTCCAAGGCGTTCCATGATTTCTACTTCGGCAACATGGGCGACAATGGCCTGCCCGATCACATTGCCGCCATCCGCCAGCTCGCGGCGCGCCACCGCTACATCGACATCGAGCGTGTCGGCATCTACGGCCACTCGGGCGGCGGCTTCGCGTCCACCGATGCCATTCTGCGCTACCCCGATTTCTTCAGGGTGGCCGTGTCCGGCGCCGGCAACCACGACAACCGGACGTACGGCTATTTCTGGGGCGAGAAGTATCAGGGCCTGCTGAAGAAGAACGGCGCCTCCGACAACTACGAAGGTTCGGCGAACTACACGATGGCGTCCAATCTGAAGGGCAAGCTGCTCCTGATGCACGGCGACATGGACAACAACGTGCATCCGGCCAACACGCTGCGCGTCGTGGATGCGCTGATCAAGGCGAACAAGAACTTCGACATGATCATCTTCCCGGACGCGGCCCACGGTCTGCCCGACTACTCGATCCGCAAGCAGTGGGATTATTTCGTGACGCATCTGCTCGGCCTCGAGCCGCCGAAGGACTACAGGATGATGGATCGCCCGCCGTTCCAGTTCTTCTGATCCAGCGGGCCATGCGGCGCGTGACCGGTCTCCGGGACCGGCCACGTGCCGCAGCGCGCCCGGTTCCCCGCCGCATCGGGACCACGTAACGGATTTCGTGACGGCGCCGCTACATGACAGGTACCGGATTGTAGCAGGGAGATACGGCCCGGTGCTTATCCTGCCGCCCGATCGCTCACCATTCTCGGCCGCCAGGTGTTCACGCTGCCGGACTTCCGGCCGGTCGGCATTTACGGCACGGCCGAGCTGCGCGAGCCCTACGGCATTGCAATCGTGCCCGTGGCCAGCGACACCTATGGCACGTTCATCACCGACAACTACGAGTTCGTCGAAGATGTGATTCCCGCCGACAGCCTGCTCGGTGAACGGGTGCGACACTTCCGCGTCACGCTGGCCGGCGGTACGCTCGCGGCGATACTCGTCAACACCTTCGGTGACACGAGCGGACCGGGCGTGCTGCGCGTCGTCGAATCCATTGCCGCCGATCCGGCCAATGACCTCCTGCTCATTGCCGAAGAGCAGGAAGGCGCCTCCATGATCAAGGCGTACTCGCTCGAGGGTCGGTTCACCGGCCGCATCATCCCGCAGGAGTACTTTCCGAGCCAGGCAGAAGGAATCGTCCTGTACGCCTGCGGCGACACGGCTGGCTACTGGATCGCTACCGACCAGAGTACGGACGTCAACACGTTCCACGTCTTCGATCGCAGCTCGCTCGCCCACGTCGGATCATTCCGGGGGCGCACCGTCCTCAATACCGACGGCGTCGCCCTCACGCAGCGTGCGTTCGACGGATTCGACAACGGCGCGTTCTTCGCCGTGCACAACGACGGCAGCGTTGCCGCCTTCCGCTGGCAGGCCATTGCCTCGCCGCTCGGACTGCGCACGGACTGTACGCTGCCCGCTGACTGACCGCTCGAGCCGGCTCGCAGCGGCTGTGCCCGTGTCGCCCTGGTCCGGACCATGCACCGGAACCGAGACACTGCGGGTCCGGATCGACCCGACGCGATGCGGGCAGCGCGCCGCGGCTGTAGCGGAACGTCGCGATCCGGATCCGCTGTTGCGTTCAGAGCCCTTCGAACAGCGGCGTCGAGATGTAGCGTTCGGCGAACGATGGGATGATGACGACGATGGTCCTGCCATCCATTTCCGGCCGTGTTGCGATCTGGTAAGCGGCGACAAGTGCTGCGCCGGAGGAAATGCCGCCGGGAATGCCGTCGAGGCGAGCCATTCGCCTGGCCATGTCGAATGCATCGGCATTGGCGACGGTGATGATCTCGTCGATGACGGCGGTATTGAGGACATCGGGGATGAACCCGGCGCCGATGCCCTGGATCATGTTGCCGGGACCGGGCTGGCCGCCGGAGAGGACAGGACTGGTCTCGGGTTCGACGGCGACCATGCGGAGACCGGGTCGTCGCGGTTTGAGGATTTCACCGCAGCCGGTGATGGTGCCGCCGGTACCGACACCGGAGACAATGACATCGACGTTGCCGTTGGTGTCGTTCCAGATCTCCTCGGCGGTGGTTCTGCGGTGGATCTCGGGGTTGGCGGGATTGCTGAACTGACCGGCGAGCAAGGCGCCGGGAATGGTGCGAACGAGCTCGTCGGCTTTTTCGAAGGCGCCGTTGATGCCCTTCTCCCTGGGTGTGAGGATGATTTCGGCGCCCAGGAGAGCGACCATGCGGCGCCGCTCGACGGACATGTGCTCGGGCATGGTGAGCACGCAGCGGACGCCCATTGCGGCGCAGACGAAAGCGAGCGCAATGCCGGTATTGCCCGACGTAGGCTCGACGATCGTGGTATCCGGTCCGAGCTTCCCGTCACGTTCGGCCGCGCGCATCATGGCCACACCGATGCGATCCTTGACGCTGGCGATCGGATTGAAGAACTCCAGCTTGAGCAGCACGTCGGCACGCGCATTCTGTTCCCTGCTGAGGCGTGGTGCACGGACGAGTGGTGTGTCGCCGATGGTGTCGAGGATGCTGTCGAAGATGCGACCGCGACCCGGGCGGTATTCCTGCGGTCCATCGCTCATGTCCGGCCTCGTTGGCTGAAGTATGACCGCGGCACGACACCACGAATTGCCGCGTTCGGCAGGCCAAGGTATCGTCCGCAATGAAGACACGCATGGTATCAACGCGTTCGGTCGCCGCAACCGGCCATGCCCGGTACAACAC
>Ga0302046_10001212_pt1 | contig 24274 bp, 21 predicted proteins | sample RVTome_11_FD_200261 | JGI IMG/M metagenome (GOLD analysis project Ga0302046, IMG submission 200261) | Soil microbial communities from uranium-contaminated site in the Upper Colorado River Basin, Wyoming, United States - RVT147D111 (version 2) ... | reverse complement strand
TTCGGCAGGGGATGCGGGCTGCGTTTGCGAGGAAGGCACGGCAGGTCGAACGGCCGCTGGAGCGTCACCGTGTACAGGAACTTCAGCGCCGAGTGCGCCTGACGGTACGCGTCGTGGCTGAGCTGGCGCTCGTCGAGCAGATGCAGCAAGTACCGGCGGATCTCCCGCTCTCCCAAGATCTCCGGGGAGCGTCGGAAGAACTGGGCAAACTTCGTCGCGTACAGCACGTAGATCCTCCGTGTGCTGCTGCTGTACCCGGAGAGCCTGAGATCCTGTATCATCCGATCGCGCAGTTGTCCCATGGGGCGTCCTCCTCGTGGGGAATGAGTTGTGGCAAACCCAACCCTACAACGGAGGACGCTCCGACTCTCTCCGCTCGGTGAGAGAGCCGGAGAGCGGATACGGGCTCTCCCGGCCCGGACACCGCAAGATCGTCGGCTCGGAGAGCGGGACCTATCGCGTGGCCGGAAAAGGGGCGAGGAATCCCGCGGAACGACGCGCTTTCAGAGCTACCGCGTCAGCGGTTTCGTTCACGACCGACGAAGTTGTATTTCGAGACGTCTGGCTCCCCAGGCAGGCTTCGAACTGCTGCCCCCTGTGTTGACAGGAGCAACGGCGGAACCGGCCTCCCCTCCTGACCTCGGTCGGTGATTCGTTCGCCCAAGCCTCGCTCACTCCGCCCGCGCCAGGAGCACGACCACCGACCGAGGCTCGGCCCGATAGGTGAGGCCCGCGACCGGGGGCGCGTCCCGCCATTCGACGATGTCGTTCGGCGAGTCGAGGAAGGTGTCGATCCAGCGGCGCCAGACGCCCCGTCCATCGCCATCGCCGCCGAACGCCGGCGGAAGCTCGAAGCGCAGCGGCTCCCAGTACGCATTCAGGATCAGGTGGAACCGCAAGCGATCCCCGGCCTGCACGGTGAGCGCCAGGCTGTGCGAGCGATCGCTCCAGTCCGGCTGGCCGACCTTGACGCCGTGCCACGCCGTGCTCGCCTCGCGGATCAGGCTGTTCAGGCTCACGCGCCGGTGGTCCGCCTCGCCGTCGCGCAGCCGCCGCCGCGCCGCCAGCAGCTTCACGAACCGCAGCACGTCGGCATGCTTCGCGACAAGAGTCCAGTCGAGCCACCCGACCTCGTTGTCCTGGCAATAGGCGTTGTTGTTCCCCCACTGGGTGCGCCGAACCTCGTCGCCCATCAGGATCATGGGCGCGCCCAGCGACAGCATCGTGACGGTCAGGAAGTTCTTGACCTGCCGGTTTCGCAGCTTCTCCACGGCGGGATCCTCGGTCGGGCCCTCGACGCCGCAGTTCCAGCTCCGATTGTCGTTCATGCCGTCGCGGTTGTGCTCGCCGTTCGCTTCGTTGTGCTTCCGCTCGTAGGACACGAGATCGTTCAGGGTGAAGCCGTCGTGGCACGTCACGAAGTTGACGCTCTGCTCGGCCTCGCGCTCCTCGTGGCCGTAGATGTCGGGGCTTCCGAGGAGTCGCTGGGCCACGCGCTTCACGACGCCTTCCTCGCCCCGGAGGAAGCTGCGGACGTCGTCGCGGAACCGCCCGTTCCACTCCATCCAGGCGTCCCCGACGAAGCTCCCCACCTGATAGAGCCCGGCGGCATCCCACGCCTCGGCGATGAGCTTCGTGCCCGCCAGAGCCGGGTCCGACTCGATGTCCCACAGCACCGGAGGGTTCGACATCACCTCGCCCGTGGCGTCACGCGCCAGGATCCCCGCCAGGTCGAAACGGAATCCGTCGACGTGCATTTCCTCGACCCAGTACCGCAAGCTGTCCAGGATCATGCGGCGGACGATCGGGTGATTGGCGTTGAGCGTGTTCCCCGTGCCGCTGTAGTTGGCGTAGCGCGAGCGGTCCTCGCGCTCCAGGAGGTAGTAGATGTCGTTGTCCAGTCCGCGGAGGCATTGCGTCGGTCCGCTGTGGTCGCCTTCGGCCGTGTGATTGAACACCACGTCGAGGATGACCTCGATGCCCGAGCGGTGCAACGCCTTGACCATGTCCCGGAATTCGTCCAGCGGGCCGTGGGGATCCTGGCGCGAGCTGTAGCTCTCGTGCGGCGCGAAGAACGACACGGGCGCGTAGCCCCAGTAGTTGACGCGCCCCAGCGGGGCGTCCTGGGCGTCGAACTGGAACACCGGCATCAGCTCGACCGCGGTGATGCCGAGCTGCCGGAGATAGGGGATCTTCTCCGTCACGCCGGCGAACGTGCCGCGCTTGACCTCCGCGACGCCGGAGGTGGGATGGCGGGTGAAGCCTCCCACGTGCATCTCGTAGATGATCGTCCGGGAGGACGGCCGGTGCAGCGGCGCGTCCCATTCCCAATCGTACGCGTGCGCGTCCACCACCACGCTCTTCATCGCGGTTCCGGCGTTGTCGCCTTCCGCGCCGGCCGCCTCGCGATCGTAGCCCTCGGGAACCGTCACGCGGCGGCCGTACGGGTCGAGCAGGAGCTTCGAAGGATCGAAGCGCATCCCGCTTCCGGGATCGGACGGGCCCTGCACTCGATAGCCGTAGATCTGCCCGGGCTGCACGCCCCGGACGAAGACGTGCCAGTAGTGGTAGGTGCGGTTCGTCGCGTGATCGAGGCGGATCACGCGCGAGGGCCGCGCGTCGTCCTCGTGGTCGAAGAACAGCAGCGCGACGCCCGCTGCGTTGCGGGAGAACACGCTGAAGTTGACGCCGCCGTCCACGACGGTGGCGCCGAGCGGCGAGCTGTGCCCGATCGTCGCCGAGACGTGGGTCACTTCTGCCGTCCGCGCTCAGCCACCGCGGCCCGGGCCACCGCGGCCACGATCGCCGCGCCGCTCCGCGCGACCGCATCCGCGTCAGCGAGAATCTCGATCTTCATCGGATGTTCTCGATCGTCATCCCGTCAGTGCAGCTTCTCCAGGCTGAACACGTGATGATGCCATGGCCCGCGGTCCAGATACAGCCCGTGTTGCGCGATCTCCTGGCCGGAACGATCGTAGACGGCGGACCCGAGCAGGTCTTGGAGACGCCAAGTGCCGTCTCCGAGGTCCGTCCACGGCAGCCGAACGCGGCACTGACTGTGGTTGGCGGCGAAGTTGACCGCGGTCAGCAGCCGCCGGCCGGCCTCGTCGTCCCAGGCGTAGGCCACGTAGCAGTCCGAGGTCCAGTTGCCCTCCCAGGCCGGGACGCACTCCAGCAGCCACCACTGCCCCCGCCGCACCTCGGGCCGGCGCAGCACCGAGAGCAGGCGGTCGTAGAACGCACGACGCACGGGGTCGAGCGGCTCGTCGGGTCCGCGCCCGAGGTGCGGGGAGATCCGTTTCTTGAAGCCCTCGAGCTGCCCTTGGTGGAAGAACCGCAGTCCGGGAGCCAGGTAGGTCACGACCGCGGCGGCATTGTGGACCTCGGGAGCGAACGTGGCCGCGGCCCGCGGCTCGTCGTGGTTCTCGAGGAACCGGGCGAGCTTGCTCTGGAAGTCGATCCCCGCCCCCAGGTGATCGCGCAGCAGCCGGGCCTGACCCTCGCGCAGCCGGTCGTAGAGCCGCTTGTCGTAGGTGAAGTCGAATCCCTGCCGTTGGAGCGTCCACTCCAGGTCCCAGTAGACTTCGGCCATGAACACGAAGCCGGTGTACTCCCTCCGGACGGCGTCGATGGCTCGCGGCCAGAACGGCTCGGCGCGGATCCCCCAGGTCCGCTCGAAGACCTCGGGCAGGATCAACATGGCCATGTCGCACCGCACGCCGTCGCACGACTCCGCGATCTCGAGCAACTCTTCGGTCATGGCCGCCTGCACGGCCGGGTTCCCGTAGTCGAGCTGCAAGGTGTCCGGCCAACCGGGAAAGTAGGGGTCACGCCCGTGCGCCAGCAGCTTCTCTCCCAGGGCGGTGCGCACCCGGCAATAGTTCTGCGGCGCGCGGGCCACGTCGGCGGCGGAGCCGGTCACGAAATACTCGGGATGCCGATCGACCCACGGATGGTCGAGGGCCATGTGGTTCGGGACGAAATCCAGGAGCAGCCGCAAGCCTCGCCGTTCCATGCGGCGTCGCAGGCGGGCCAGCGCGGCGTGGCCCCCGATCTTCTCGGCGACCTCGTAGTCGGCGACGGCGAAGCCGGAGCCGGCGATGTCCTCCTCGCGGAGGTCGGGCAGGGTTTCTTCGAATTCCCTGCGCCACTCGGCCCGGCGTCGCGACACCGCTCGGCTCGCCTCCCCCGTCCGCCAGACGCTGAGCAGCCATAGCCAGTCGAACCCCCGCTCCGCGAGGCGATCCAGCTCGGCGTCCGGGATGTCGTCCAGCGTGGCCGGCCGCCCCAGGGCGCGCGAGAGTTGATCGAGCCGCACACGGGTGTTGATCTGGTACAGCAGCGGGTGTTGGGTCATCTTTCACCGTCGCTCTCGCCGACCGTCACGATCGGGGCCTGCGCATCGATCGCTTCTTCAATTCTCCTTCAGCTTGCGGTAGCGGCGGATCAGGTTGTTCGTCGAGCCGTCATGGCGGAGCTCGGGCTCGGCCGGAGTCTCGAGCTCCGGAATGATGCGCTGCGCCAGCGCCTTGCCCAGCTCGACGCCCCACTGGTCGAACGAGTTGATGTTCCAGATCGCGCCCTGGGTGAAGACGTTGTGCTCGTAGAGCGCGACGAGCTTGCCGAGCGTCGCCGGCGTGAGGCGCTCGGCGAGGATCGTGTTCGACGGGCGGTTGCCTTCGAAGACGCGATGCGGCACCAGCCAGGCCGGGGTGCCCTCGGCCTCGACCTCCTCGGGCGTCTTGCCGAACGCCAGCGCCTCGCTCTGGGCGAAGACGTTGGCCAGGAGCATGTCGTGGTGCCGCCCGAGCGGGGTCAGCGCTTGGCCGAACGCGATGAAGTCGCAAGGGATCAGGCGCGTCCCCTGATGGATCAACTGGTAGAACGAGTGTTGGCCGTTCGTTCCCGGCTCGCCCCAGTAGATCGGCGCGGTGTCGACGGCGACCCGGGCGCCCTCGAGCGTCACGCGCTTGCCGTTGCTCTCCATGGCCAACTGCTGCAGGTAGGCCGGGAAGCGCTTCAGGTACTGCTCGTAGGGCAGGACCGCCACGGTCTGCGCGCCGAAGAAGTCGTTGTACCACACGGCCAGCAGACCCAGGAGCACGGGGAGGTTGCGCCCGAAGGGGGCGGTGCGGAAGTGCTCGTCCATGAGGTGGAAGCCGTCGAGCAGCGCGCGGAAGTGGTCCGATCCGATGGCGAGCATCGTCGAGAGGCCGATCGCCGAGTCCATGGAGTAGCGCCCGCCGACCCAGTCCCAGAACCCGAACATGTTGGCCGTGTCGATGCCGAACTCCGACACCTTGGCGGCGTTCGTCGAGACCGCGACGAAATGCTTGGCCACGGCCTCGACGTCGCCGCCGAGACCGTTCAGCAGCCACGTTCGCGCGCTGTGGGCGTTGGTCATCGTCTCGAGCGTGGTGAAGGTCTTCGAGGAGACGATGAACAGCGTCTCCCCCGGATCGAGGTCGCGGGTCGCCTCCACGAAGTCGGTGCCGTCGACGTTGGAGACGAAGCGGAACGTCAGCGCGCGATCGCTGTAGTGCTTGAGCGCCTCGTAGGCCATCACCGGCCCGAGATCGGAGCCGCCGATGCCGATGTTGACGACGTTGCGAACGCGCTTGCCGGTGTGGCCCTTCCACGCGCCGCTCCGGATGCGGTTCGAGAAGTCGGTCATCTTGTCGAGCACCTCGTGGACTCCTGGCACGACGTTCTCGCCGTCCACGACGAGCGACGACCCCTTGGGCGCACGCAGGGCCACGTGCAACACCGCGCGGTTCTCGGTGACGTTGATCTTCTCCCCTCGGAACATGGCGTCGATCCGCTCCCGCACACCGCATTCCTCGGCCAGCCGCACGAGCAGCTCGACAGTTTCGCCGGTGATGAGGTTCTTCGAATAGTCCAGGTGGAGACCGATCGCGTCGACGGTCATGCGTTCGCCACGACCGGGATCGGCGGCGAACAGCGTCCGGAGGTGCAGCTTCCGAACCCGGTCGTGGTGCGCCGCGAGAGCCTTCCAGGCTCGACGCTCGGTCACGGGGGAGGGGGTGCCCGTCATGCTGCTGCGCCTTTCTTCACCCGTGCTTGGACCGCGGTGACCGACTGGGACAAGGTCTCGCCCGCCAAGAAATGCGAATCGAGCACTATTATAGTCTCGAGGTGCCAAGGTGGATCCGAGGTCGACCGTCGTCTGGTTCCGCCTGGACCTCCGACTCGAAGACAACCGCGCCCTGTGCGCGGCGGTGGATCGCGGTGGGCCGGTCCGCAGGTATCGCCGCCTCGACCCGCGCCTCGGGATCTGCGGCCGCCCGCCCGCTGGCCACGGTCGCTCGAGCTCGACGCGCTCGGGCTCGAGCCGCGGCACGACTGGGCCGGCGGCCTTCGCGCCCGTTTCACGCCCGGCGAGCGCGCCGCGCGGGAGACGCTGTCGCGTTTCCTCGACGAGACCGTCGAAGCCTACCCCGATCGGCGCGATCGTCCGGATGTCGGCGGCACCTCGTGCCTGTCGCCGCATCTCCATTTCGGCGAGATCGGTCCCCGCACCGTGTGGCACGCGGTCCGCGAGCGCGCCGATGCCGTCCCGCGCCCCGAAGCCGTGCGCGGTGCCGAAGCCTACCTGCGGCAGCTCGTGTGGCGCGAGTTCGCGCACCACCTGCTGTTCCACTTCCCCCACACGACCGACCGGCCGATGCGCGAGGAGTTCTCCGCCTTCCCATGGACGGAGGACTCCGCGGGGCTCGAGGCCTGGCGGAAGGGAGAGACGGGCTACCCGCTCGTGGACGCCGGGATGCGGGAGCTGTGGAAAACCGGCTTCATGCACAATCGCGTTCGAATGGTCGCGGCGTCGTTTCTCGTGAAGGACCTGCGGGTCCCGTGGCAGGAGGGTGCGCGCTGGTTCTGGGACACGCTGGTGGATGCCGACCTCGCCAACAACACCCTCGGCTGGCAGTGGACGGCGGGTTGCGGCACCGATGCCGCTCCGTTCTTCCGGATCTTCAACCCGACGACGCAGGCGCGGCGGTACGACCCTCGAGGCAGCTACGTCAGACGCCACGTGCCGGAGCTGGCGGCATTGCCGGACCGGCACCTCCTCGAGCCGTGGCTCGCCCCACGGCAGGTGTTGTCCGATGCGGGTGTCGTGCTCGACCGCGACTATCCGCTGCCGATCGTCGAGCACCGCGAGGCCCGCAACAAGGCGCTCGCCGCCTACGACCGCGTGAGATCGAAGGGTTGACGCGAGCCGGGCGTTCCCACTCCCGGCCCGGCGATGATGGCCGCGGCCGCCGACCCCGCGGTCGGAGGCACCCTGTCTGCCCCCGGGAGAAAGATACGGTTCTCGTACCCCGCCGAGAGTGACGGAGGGCTCGGGGATGTTGCAATACCATCTGGCGCAGGCGGTTTTTCTCGGCCAGGAGCCCGTCAGGGGCGGAATCCGCGGCAGGCATTTCCGTGGCAGAGCTCTTGCAGTAACCTAGGGCGTAGCCACCGCTCCGACAAGACCGCGGAGCGGGGGGTGGGTAACGGTTACCGAGAGTGATCTCGGAGGGAGAATAAAGGATGCGCAGAACGTGGTTGATCCTGGGATGTGCTGTGGCGATCGTCGCACTAGCGGGTTGTTCCAAGCCACCGGAGGAACAGATCGAGCAGGCCAAGCAGGCGGTGCAGGAGGCCCAGTCCGCCGACGCAGCGACCTATGCGGCGCAGGAGCTGAGCGCGGTCGAGGACGCCCAGAAGCGCCTCGATGCCGAGTTGAAGCTCCAGGAGGAGAAGTTCGCCCTGTTCCGCTCCTACAAGCAGGCCACCGTGCTCGCGGGAGAGGTCAAGACGGCAGGCGAGCAGGCCTCGGCCGCGGCAGCCGCGGGCAAGGAGCAGGCGAGGCAGGAGGCCACGCAGCAGATCGCCGATACGCAGGTGCTGCTCGACGAGGTGCGCGCGCTCTTGGCCAAGGCCCCCCGAGGCAAGGGTAGCGAGGCGGACATCGCCGCGATGACCGCGGACCTCGACGCGGTCGGTGCGGCGTTGGCCGAGGCCAATGGGTCCCTGCAGTCCGGGGACTATCGCGACGCGCAGAACAAGGCCTCCGCCGCGCAGGCCAGCGCCCAGCAGGTCAAGACCGACATCGAGACGGCGATCGAGATGCGCAGCGCCGCGCAGAGGAAGTAGCGCTGAGGCCATCCGCTACGGAGAACCGCATGCGGCGTCGGTTTTGGATCTGGAGCGCGGCGTCGACCGGCGCCGCGCTCGTCGGCGCCGCGCTCGTCGCTCCGGTCCTCATGGGAAGGACGTCGCCACCGCTCACCGGCGTGGAGTCCGCGCGGCGAGCGGTGGCGCACGCCCGCGCCGAGGGAGCCGCCGTATGGGCTCCCGGGAAGCTCGAGGCGGCCGAGGAGACGCTCCACGACGGTCTCACCGAGTACCGTCGCCAGGAGCTGAGGTTCTTCTCGCTGCAGAACTTCGCCGAGGCGCGGCGGATCCTGACCTTGGCCGAGGAGAAGGCCCTGGCGGCCGAGCGGGAGGCGACCGATCTGCGCGACGAGGCCAGATCGGACGCCGAGAAGTCGATGCGTCTCGCGCGCACGCTGCTCGGCGAGGCCGATACGATCGCCGCGACGACGCGGGTCGCCGCCTACGTCCACGCGCGCTACCGGCGCGCCAAGACCAGGCTGGCCGAATCCGAGGAGCACTTCCGGGACGGCGACTATCTCGCGGCGGGCGCGGGCGCCGAGCTGGCCAGCGCGGAAGCGCGGGGCGTCATCGATCACGCGACGACCCTGGCGGCGCGCTACGTCGACAAGCAGCAGCTCGCCACGTGGCGACGCTGGATCGACGACACGCTCGCCGTGTCGCGTCGCAGGAACGAGGCCGCGGTCATCGTCTTCAAGGAGAAGAACCTCGTCGGCCTGTACGTCGGCGGAAAACTGGTGCGCTCCTACCGCGCGGACATGGGCAGGAACAACCTCGATCGCAAGCTGAGCCGGGGTGACTCGGCGACGCCGGAAGGTCGCTACAAGATCGTGGACAAGAAGGAGCGCGGCCGCACGAAGTACTACAAGGCGCTGCTCCTCGACTACCCCAACAAAGAGGACCTGCGGAGGTTCGAGCAGGCCCGCGCGCAAGGACGCCTCCCGAAGAACGCGAAGCCGGGAAGCCTGATCGAGATTCACGGCGAGGGAGGACGCGGGCAGGACTGGACCTACGGCTGCCCGGCGCTGTCCAACGCCGACATGGACGACCTGTACTCGCGAGTGCGCGTCGGCACGCCGGTCACGATCGTGGGCGGGGACGGACGCGCGGGACGATTCTCCAATCTGGTCAACGGATCTTCGGGCCATGCCGGAAACTCGAATTCCGCGGGACGCTGACGTGCCTTTCCCGGCGGGCGCGCTCGACAGGCGCCCGGGAAGGGTCGCGATCGTGGCGGTCGTGCCGCGATCCCGCGTTGCGCGTATCGCGATCGCGATCGTGGCGGTCGTCGCGGCGGTCGTGGTGTGGGGCACGGGATACGTCTACCGGCCCATGGCTGCGGACGACGGCCGATCGATCGCCTCCGCGGCCCCGGCACCGGAGAACCCGGCCCGTTTGCGCTCGGAACGCGACAAGCTCGCGGCGGCACTCCGCAAGAAGACGCCCTCGGGACATTACATCGTCGTCGATCAGACCAACAACCGCCTGTACCTGAAGCGCGGCGAGGAGACCGTGCTCAGCGCGGTGTGCTCGGCCGGATCGGGGATGATCCTCCATGAAGGCGAGGGCGGCCGGTCGTGGATCTTCGACACGCCGCGCGGTGCGTTCAAGGTGCGCAACAAGATCGAGAACCCCGTGTGGCGCAAGCCGGACTGGGCTTTCGTCGAAGAGAACAAGCCGATTCCCGCGGACCCGTCGGAGCGCCTGGAGTACGGCTCGCTCGGGGAATACGGTCTGTACCTCGGTGACGGCTACCTGATTCACGGCACGCTCTACGAGCGGCTGCTCGGGCGCAGCGTCACGCACGGCTGCATCCGGCTGGGGCGGGACGACCTGCGACAGGTGTATCGCGAAACGCGGATCGGCACGCCGGTGTTCATCTTCTGAGGTTGCGGTCGATGACGTTCGCGATTCGAAGATCCGTCACGCGCGCGGTGGCCGCGCTCGCCGTGCTGCTCGTGGTCCCGACCCACGCGCCGGCGATCGAGGAAGGTCCGGCGAGCGAGATCTCCGATCTCCACCGGAGCATCGCGTCGCTCCGCGGACAGATCGAGCTGGCTTCGGGAGACGACTTCTACCTGCTCCTCGACCCGGCCGGCGCCACGCTGGAGCTCGTGCTGCACGGCGTCGTGCTGCAGTCCTACGCGGTCTCGTCGATCGAGGTGGGGCGGCCCCGCGTCGTGTACGTCGAGGGCGGCGCGGCCGACGGCTTGCGCGATCGGGTGTGGACGCACGGCGAGATGCACCCCGTTCGAGAGCACGACCGCCTCGAGATTCGTGTCGACGAGGCCAATCCCGCGCCCGAGGAGATTCCGGTGCCCCCCACACCCGAGGAAAGGTACCCGGCTCCCGATCGCTGGCTGGTGCGCTACGCCGAGGGTCTGAGCCTGGAGGTCGTTGCCGCCGACTCTACGGACTCGTCGTCCTTCGGGCTGTGGAGCGCGCTGGCGCATCGCGCCGCGGACCTGGCCGCGGCGCTGTTCGGTGACCGGGGCACGCGCTTGCGCGTCGAGCTTGCGCGCGAGGACGCCGGGACCCTGTACCGCTCGCTCCCGCCCGCCACGAGCCTGCTGATCCTCCCGGGAGAGTCCGGCCGCTGAATACGGCCCGCGTCGAATCTGCATGATCCGCCTGCTGCGAGACGAGGATGCCGAGGCCTACGCCGCACTGCGGCGAGAGTCCCTGATCGAGGCTCCTCTCGCCTTCGCCTCGTCGCCCGACGACGATTCCGTCTCCGATCCCGAAGCGGTGCGGCAGCATCTCCGACGCGGGCCCGACACGGCCATCTTCGGGGCGTTCGGCGAGCAGCGGCTGATCGGCTCGGTCGGGCTCTATCGCGACCGCCACGTCAAGGCCGCGCACAAGGCTCACCTGTGGGGCATGTACGTCACCCCGTCGATGCGTCGATCGGGAGTCGGCTCGGAGCTGCTTCGAGCCGCGATCGCGCACGCGAGGGGTCTCGGGCGTGTGTCGTGGGTGCATCTCGGTGTCACCTCCGCGGCGCCCGGCGCGCTGCGGCTGTACGCGTCGGCGGGCTTCCGTCCGTGGGGCACCGAGCCCGAAGCGCTGCGCCACGACGGCCATGCGGTCTCCCAGGTCCACATGGCCCTGCGCCTCGACGGATAGCGTCCAAAGCAGACAGAACCGGGGCGATTCCCCGGCGCCCGACGTTTACTTTGCGCGGTCGATCCGCTATAAGGGGATTGGCCCACGCGAGCGCTCGGACCGCGATGCGGGGCTTTTGTGGGGGAATGCCGATGAGTCGCGAGATCTTCACCACCGTAGCCGCTCTGGCATGCCTGCTCGGCCTCGCCGCCGGTCCGCCGGCCCTCGCGGACGACAGCGATGACGACGCCACGCTCGAAGAGGTCATGGCCGCCCGGAAGCGCTACGATCGGTTCCAGGTGGCTCTCGGCAACTACCTGACGAACTTCGACACCGAGGTCGCCCTGGACCCGAGCGGTGGGGGGTCCGGGACGCAGATCAACCTCGAGGATGTTCTGGGTCTCAGCAAGCAAGAGAATGTCTTCAGGATCGACGGCTACTGGCGATTCAACCTCAAGCACCGCATCGCGTTCGGGTATTACGGCATCTCGCGAGATGCCTTCGGTGGGGTCGACGAGGAGTTCACGTTCGGTGACACGACCGTCACCGTCGACGCCGACGTGAAGACCGTGTTCGACGCCCCGGTGATGGGGGCGGCCTATCAGTACGCCATGGTCAACACGCCGAAGATCGAATCGGGCGTGACCGTCGGCCTCAGCGCGCTCGACTTCAAGACCTCCCTCGAGATCACCGACAACGTCGCCATGACGACCGCGGAGGAGGAAGCGTCGGGGGTGATTCCGCTGCTGGTCGTGGGCTATTACAGCTCGGTGACAATCAAACCGAAGTGGTTCTTCGACTACTCCCTGGCGTTCTTCGGGGGCTCCTACGGCGACTACTCCGGCTCGGTGGTCGACGCCCGGATCTCGAGCAGCTACTACCCGGTCAAGCACTTCGGGTTCGGCGGGGCCTACAGCATCTACCGCATCGACGTGGACGTCGAGACGACGGATTTCGGCGGGTCGCTCAACTACTACAACCGCGGCTTCAACATGTTCCTCATCTTCGGCTTCTGACCCGCATCCCTCGCGAACGCATCCGCCTCCCCCGGCCTCCCCGGCCCGTTCCGTGGTGCGAATCCGACGCCCCCGGAAGCGGTCCGCTCACTTCTTGCGCGGCAGGAGGAGGGTGAACGTGGTCCGGAGCTTCCACGACGGCCCGCCGTCGGGCGACTCCAGGTAGTCGGCGATACCCACCTGGTAGGCGGCCGGGAAGGGCCCGAACTTGGCCAGCTTGGTGAACATGAAGATCAGCGGGATGGTCCACTCCTCGCCGCTCGGCGCCTCCCAGTTGGTGGTCGATTCGGAGGCGATCGTGAACGTCTCGGTGCTCTTCGTGGTGTCTGCCTCAGGATGACGAAGGTCGGGCCTCCCGCCCAGGTTTGGGACCCCAGAGCCGGGTCGGAACCGGTCGGGAGGCTCAGTGCCGGCCCCGCGCCCCAGGTAAGCCCTTTTCTCGGCGTCGACGGTGAGAAGAAGACGGAGCCCAGGATATCTCCCAGGCCGAAGGTCGCCGACCCGCCGGGAGTGAGAGGGGGCTGGCCGAGCACCGGCACGATGACGCGCGTGATCAGGTTCCAGTCCTTGTTCAGCGTGAAGGGGACGACCGGCTGGATGTTGAGAAGGAACTGCGTGTCGTCGTCGGGGCCGACTCCCGCATTCCAGTTGGCCTGGAATGGGACGCTCACGAGGTCGGAGATCGGATTGGCGAGCTTCTTCGCAAGCTCCGTGGCGTCGTGCTCACCCTCTGCGGCAGGAGCCGGTGTCTCGCCCCACGTGGGGGCAAGCGACGAAGATCGTCGCCGTCGTTGCGACCAGGGACCGCACGAATGCTCTCATCGATTTCGTCCTCCCGTGGTGTCTGGGGGGGAAAACTCACGAGGGTCGGAGGATGCCGGAGGATCGGGTGATCTGTCAAACGCCTCAGCTCCCCCGCACGGACCAGCCGAGCATGAGCAGGCCGATGGCCGCGATCCAGCTCCCCGCGACCCGCACGACGAGCCGGGCCCAGGGGGCCCGGAACGACGACACCTGACCGGCCACGAGGGCGACGACCACGAACAGCGAGCAGGCCACACCGATCGCCCCGAGCCCTCCCGAGCCCGCCTGCCCCAGCTCGATCCCGTTCCAGCCGCCGTTGAGCAGCCCGAGCACGATCGCCAGTCCGGCGACCGGCGGCAGCGGCAGGGGCCGGTCGGCGGCGACCAGCGCGCCGAGCACGATCGTCGGCACCGCGACGATCGCGGGGGACAGCGTGGCCTGCGAGACGAGCAGCCTACCGGCGGCGGTTCCCACGAGCCACGCCGCGGGCAGAACGAACAGAACGGTCCTGCCGAAGCGCGGGCCCCGGAGCCCGGCGAGCAGCGTGAGGGCGAGCACCGGAAGCAGGTCCTCGGGCGTCACGAAGGGATGGACCAGCCCGTCGTAGAACGGACCGAACCCGGTGTTGACCAGGTGCGCTCTCGCCGGAGGGACCCACGCCGGCATCGATGCGAGCGCCAGCGCCGGCATCAGGAGTCGTCGGTGTTTCATGTCTACGTCACGGCCCTCCACAAGAAGGCCAGGCCGGCCAGAGCGATCCCGGCCCCTGCGAGGCGCAGGAACATCTTGCCTGCCGGCCAGCGATGGACGAGACCGATGCCGATCCCGGTCGCGTGGAGAAGGCCGGTCGCGATCACGAAGCCCACGCTGTAGAGCACACCGTTCGCGCCGGGCGGAAGCTCGGTTCCGTGCGCGTGGCCGTGGAACACCGCGAACAGGCCGACGACGAGCGCCGCGATCCCGAGCTTGGGCCGGGCCTCGAGAAGCACCGCGGCTCCGAGCCCGACGGCGGACAGCGCGATGCCCACCTCGACGCCGGGGAGCTTCATCCCCATGAGACCCAGCGTGCCCCCGAGCGCCATGACCATGGGGAAGGTCACCGGCAACAGCCACACCGCGGGAGGACCGAGCTGCGCGCCCCACAACCCGACCGCGATCATCGCGAGGACGTGGTCGAGGCCCGAGACCGGATGGCCCACGCCGCTCGCGAAGCCGGAAGCCTCGCCGCCTCGAACGTGCGCCGAGACCGCCGACGCGGAGTACAGCAGCGTCAGGACCGCCACGAGACACGAGCCGAGGCGACCCGCGCTCCAACCCCCGCGCGCGTCCGACGTCGTCATGCCCAACCCAGGAGCATGGCCGTGCGCTGGATCGTCCAGAACGCCCCCAGGGTCCCGACCGCGTATCCGGGGAGCGCCTGAGCCCAGCGCGGCCACCGGATCAGGAGCTGGTCGAACCCGCGCTCGAGGAGCACGACGAGCAGGACGAACGCGAGCTGGCCGATCTCGACCCCGACGTTGAAGCTCAGAAGGGCGAGCGGAAGGTCCTGGGACGGCAGGCCCGCGCCGGTCAGCGCTCCCGCGAACCCGAAGCCGTGGATCAGTCCGAAGATGAACGCCACGACCCATGGATGGCGGATGGCGAGACTGGTCTCCCCGCGCCACGAGCGCACGATCTCCGGGCCGAGGAAGAAGATGCTCAGGGCGATGGCGGCGTTCAACGGGACCACGGGCGGGTCGGCGTAGCCGAAGGTCGCGACTGCCAGCGTGAGGCTGTGGGCCACGGTGAACGCGGTCACGGTCTTGACCAGCATCAAGCGGTCCTTCACGATCAGCAGCAGCCCGAGCACGAACAGCAGGTGGTCCACGCCGAAGCAGATGTGGCGGATGCCGTGCGCGACGTAGGCCGCGGTCAGGTCCGTCCATTCCTGGGAGGCGGCGATCTCGACCCACGGCTGCGACGGCCGGACGATCGTGGTCCACTTCCTGCCGTCGGCCATCTCGACTCGCACCACGACGTCCGTGATGGTGGCCTGAAGCCCCACGATCTCGATCCGGTTCCCCGCTGGATCGCCGGCGGCGAATTCGATCGCCCGGCGCTCGAGGAGCGATCCGGCCAGCTCCTGGACGATCGGCTCCCGGAGGTCGCGCACGCCCGCGGGGAGCTTCAGCGAAACGGGCAACGGCATGCCGGAGAGCACCGGAGTGCGCCACAGCACGTCGAACCGGCCCGGGGCGGTTTCCTTGATCTCCAGATAGGCGGGGCGGGCCTCGTGGGCCAGGGCCAAGGGTGCGAGCGCTGCGAGACCGACCAGGAGAACGGTCACGATCCGCCGCAGCGCGCGCGGAAGCCGCTTCGCTCGGCTCATGGTCCTTCGTCCGGCGGGGCAGGCAGCACGACCTCGTACTTCGCTCTCATCTCTTCGTAGGCCTTGCGCAAGGAGTCGGCGCGCTGCTCCGCTCTCCACGCGTCCGCGACAGCCAGCTCGACCTCTTCGAACGCGGGCTCGCGGCCGGGCGTGAGCGAGTCGACGAACACCAGGTGCGGGCCGTGGCCGGATTCGATCGGACCTTGCCAGGAGCCCGGCGCAAGCCCGAAGATCGCCCGGGCGAAGTCCGGGCCGAACTCCCTGGCGAGCTGCTCGGCCGTACGATCGCCGTACCAGTCCTGGAACATGAACGGATCGGCGACCCCGGCCGCGTCCGGCCGGCTCTCCGGCTTCCCGGCGAGCTTCACGAGCGCCCGTTCGGCGTCCTCGCGTGCGCGCCCCCCACGGCGGTCGGGCGAGAAGTACAGGTGGCGGAAGGTGACTCGCGCCGGCAGCCCGAAGCGCTCCGAGTGCTGCCCGTACCACGCCCTGAGCTCCTCCGGGGTGGGCTCGCGCAGGGCCGAGACGTCCTCGGCGAAGAACTCCATCTTCTGCGCCATGCGGCGCTTGACGATGGTGTCGTTCCTGTCGAGACCGAGCGCCAGCGCTTCGCGGTAGAGAATCTCTTCGCGAACCCTGCCCTCCACCAGCGCGACCAATTCCTGGGGAGTCGGAGCGCGCTGCCACTTCGCGGCGAAGCCGATCTGAAGCTGCTGCAGGTCGTCGAGCGTCAGCTCGATCCGGTTCGCCGCCGAGTTCGGTGCCGGATCGCGACTCGGCGCGCCCGAGACGACGAACAGTGCCCCGCCCAGCACGATGAAGTGCACGAGCGGCTCGCGGAGCAGCCGTCCCACGCCGGCTCGAAGGGTCGTGCCGTCTCCGCCGCCCACCTTCGCGGACCGCTCGCCCGGTTGAGCGACCCTCGAGGACTGCGGCGCGGACTGCATCCGCCTTCCCTCACCAGCGGAAGCCGACGCCGACCAGCGGTCCGTCGAGCGCGGCGTCCAGCGCGAACTGGTCGGTCCCCTGCCCGGTCTCGTAATCCTCGTCGAGGTAACGGTACCCGAAATCGATGGAAACCAGCTTCTCGAACAGGTAGTTGAACACCAGCGAGGCGTTGTACGAGGGATCGGATCCCCCTGCCGCGAGGTCCGTCCGGAAGACGAACAGCCAGCGGTCCCACGGGTTGCACAACACCCGCACGCCCGCCATGGCGTCCGCCCAGGACTGGCTTCCCTCGAGCGTGGGCAGGATGCCGTCGGGATTGATCGACGCGTCCATCGACCACAGCCGCGTGCCGAACAGGAAATCGACGGCTCGGCGGTCGGAGCCCCACCGTTTGAAGCCGGCCGCCTCGACGAGCGCGATCTGCGCGTTGGCCGAGCCGGTGGCGAGAGTGGTGGCGAAATCGCCGGTCAGGTCCATGTAGGTCGTATCGACGAAGAACCCCCACGAGCCCTTCCCGGCCTCGAAGTGCACCAGCGCGGCGAAGTCCAAGTCGTCGACGATGTCGCTGAAGCTGACGTCGACCGGGACGGTGACGCCCCTGACGGTGGTGTCGCCGTCGATGCCCGTCGCCCACAGGTACGGGACGACCACGAACTTCCAGTCCTCCGATGGCGTGAGCGTGTCGTCCGCCACGGCGAGCGGGGCGGTCACGACGAAGCCCACCACCGCTGCCGCGAGCCCAGCCCAGGCTCTTGACCTACACATTCCTTGACCTCCGTGCGGCTCGGTTCGAGCCACCGATCCCATGGCTGATTCCAGTCGCTCAGGATGATTGACGGCCCCGATTCTGGCACAGCCAGCGGCCCCCAACAATAGGAGTCGTGTCGGCGCGTACGGGACCGCTTGACCCGCGTCCGTCACCGACCTAGCTTTTCCCGACGACCGGAGGACTCCACCACTCGGAGCGGCGACGATGGTAGCGATCAACCACGCGATCCGCGAGCTGACGGCCAAGATCGTGTACTACGGCCCGGGTCTGTGCGGCAAGACGACGAACCTGCAGTTCATCCACGACACCCTCGGGCCCGACGCCCGCGGCAAGATGCTGTCGCTGGCCACCGAGACGGATCGAACGCTGTTCTTCGACTTCCTGCCCGTGAACGTCGGCCGGATCGCCGGAATGCAGGCACGAATGCAGCTCTACACGGTCCCGGGCCAGGTGTCGTACGACGCCACGCGCAAGCTCGTGCTCAAGGGTGCCGACGGCGTCGTGTTCGTGGCCGACTCGCAGGCGGCGATGCTGGACGCGAACATCGAGTCGTTTCGCAACCTCGAAGCCAACCTCAGCGAGCAGGGCATCCAACTGGCCGAGGTTCCCCACGTCCTGCAATTCAACAAGCGGGATCTGCGCTCGGTCGTGGCCGTGGAGGACTTGAACCGCGCGCTGAACCGGCACGGAGCGCCTTATGTCGAGGCCGTCGCGTTCTCCGGAGCGGGCGTGGCCGCCACGCTGAAGGCGATCTCCAAACTGGTTCTGCTGGACCTCAGCCGTCGTTACGGGATGGCGAGACAAACCGCGGGCGCGGCTCCCACCGTCGGACGAGGTCGGGATTCCTGACTCGCCGCCCCGGCTCCGGCGCCGAGGCGCGAGTCGGGACCTCATTCAACGCGTGCGCGCCCCCACGGGCGTGATGACGGGCCGGAGGAGGTACTGCGGCTGTCCGGAAGTCGAGTTGACCTGCACCGAGGCCTGCGCGTCGAAGTCGAGCGTGACGTCGATGTCCTCGCCCTTCTGGACCATGAACTCGACCGGAACGTCGACCTTGCCCGACGGGACCTCGATCGGCTCCTCGAGCGCCGGCGTCGTCTCGTCGCCGTCGTGGTCGCGGACCAGCGTGGCCGACCCGATTCCCAGCCGGATGCGCTCGAAAACTCCGGGAGCCACGTCGGCGGTGCCGATCAGCATCACGCTGCCGTCGCGGAAATCCAAGAGGTTGAGGGCGACACCGTCGCTCGTCAGACGCACGGGCACGGTCTCCCCTTCATCGTCCCCACTCCCTCCGAATAGCGTGATGTCCGTGACGATGACGTTCACGGCGAGCACCCCGGTCAGATCGAGCGGAGCGTCGGTGAGGAAGACGTTGACGTTCCCCAGCGTGGTGCCTGTCGGATCGGACTCACAGGCCGGCGCCAGGACGAGCATGGCGAAAATCCCGATGGTCACGAGCGTTCTCATGGGACCTCTCCTTGTTCCGATGGGTCTCCCCCCAGGGGTACGCAATCGGCGAGCCATCCCGGGCATGCACCGTGCTCGCCCGCAAGTCTCGGGTCTGCAGGCAATTTCCCGGTCCGGCCGCCCGGGTCGGTGTCGGGAGGGCAACGCTGGTGTAACTCTTGCGGGCGCGTGGGTGTTTCTTGCCGCTACCGCCGCCGGGACCGCTCGCGCCGCCCGCGGCGGGCGGTGCGAGGCGGAGCTACGCGGCCCGGCCCGAATCGGCGTGGTCGAGACGAACCTCGCCCATCTTCGCGCGGGTCAGGTAGGAGTACATCGCGGGCACCACGAACAGCGTGAGCAGCGTGCCCAGCGTCAGGCCGCCGACGACCGCCACGCCCATGGGCACGCGGCTCTCCGAACCCGCCCCGAGGGACAGCGCGATGGGCGCCATCCCGAGGGTGGTCGAGAGGCTGGTCATGAGCACCGGCCGCAGTCGAGCCGTGGAGGCGTCGACGATCGCCTCGCGGAGCGTCCGGCCCTCGCTGCGGCGCTGGTTGGCGAACTCGACGATCAGGATCCCGTTCTTGGTCACCAGACCGACCAACATGATCATGCCGATCTGGCTGAAGACGTTCAGGGTCAGGCCGAACCACCACAGCGAGAACAACGCGCCCGCGAGCGCCAGCGGAACGGTCAGCATGATGGTGAACGGGTCGCGGAAGCTCTCGAACTGGGCGGCGAGCACGAGGTACAGCAGAACCACGGCGAGGACGAAGACGAAGGCCAAGGTGTTCGAGCTTTCCTCGAAGTCCCGCGCCTCGCCGGCCAGCGCGGTGTGGAACGAGTCGTCGAGTACGCGCCCGGCGATCGCGCGCATGGCGTCGATTCCCTGCTCGATCGTGGTGCCGGGAGCCAGACCCGCGGAGACGGTCGCCGAGACGTAGCGGTCGAAGTGGAGAAGTTGCGGGGGGCGGGACCGCTCTTCGACGGAAACCACCTTGTCGAGCAGGACCGGCGTTCCGTCGCCGGACGAGACGTACAGGTTTCGCAGGTCGATCGTCTCGTTGCGATAGGCCGGGGCGACCTGTCCGATGATCTCGTACTGCCTTCCGTCCATGACGAAGAAGCCGAGACGCTGCTCGCTGAACGCGAGCTGCACGGTCTGTGCGATGTCGAGGACCGAGATGCCGAGGTCCCGCGCTCGGGCGCGATCGATATCGACGCTCAGCTCGGGTTTGTCGAACACGAGGTCGACGTCCGCGACGGCGAACGTCGGATCGCGTCTCACCTCCTCGAGGAACACCGGCAGCACGTCCTTCAGCTTGTCGAGGGTCGGCGCCTGCAGCACGAACTGCACCGGCAGCCCGCGACGGCGGCCCACCGCGACGGTCGGGTCCTGTGTGACGAAGCTCTGCGCGCCCGTCAGATCGCCGACGCGCCTGGTGAGGGCCTCGGCGATCTCCATCTGGCTGCGCTCGCGCTCTTCCGGCGGCACGAGCCGCAGTCGCGCGAAGCCGGAGTTCACCGCGGTCGAGGCGCCGAAGCTCGGTGACGTCACGGTGACGAGCAGGCGATTCTCCGGCACCTCCTGGGCGATCAGGGCGGTGAGGCGGTCCATGAAATCTTCCATGTAGGCGTAGGTGGCGCCCTCCGGCGCCTCGGAGACGACGCGAATCGCGCTGCGATCCTCGAGCGGGGCGAGCTCGGCCGGGAGAATCCGGAAGAGCCCGACGATCGCCGCCGCGCACACGCCGATCAAGGCCAGCGCCACCCAGCGGCGGTCCATCGTCCATTCGAGAGCCTCGCGGTAGGATCCGGCCAGTCCCCGGAAGAAAGGCTCGGTGACTCGGTAGAAACGCGAGTGCCGCGCGTGCGGGCGGAGCAGGCGCGCGCACAACATCGGCGTCAGGGTCAGGGCCACGAACGCGGAGATCGCGACCGCGCCCGCCAGCGTGGCGCCGAACTCGCGGAACAGGCGGCCCGTGAGGCCGCTCAAGAACATGACGGGAAGCAGCACGGCGACCAGGGCGAGGGTCGTGGCGATGACCGCGAAGAAGATCTCGCGCGTGCCGAGGATCCCGGCCTGGGCGGGCTCGTACCCCTGCTCGACCTTGGCGTAGATGTTCTCCAGCACGACGATGGCGTCGTCGACGACGATACCGATTCCCAGCACCAGGGCCAGCAGCGTCAGGACGTTGACCGAGAACCCGGCGAGGTACATGAAGAAGAACGCCCCGACCAACGATACGGGGATGGCCAGCGCGGGAATCACGGTGGTGCGAAGGTCGCGCAAGAAGAGGAAGATGATCAGCACGACCAGGGCCAGCGCCACGAAGATCGTCTGCCGGACCTCGGCGATCGACTCCCGGATGAACTCGGTGGTGTCGAAGCCGTACTCGAGCGTGACCCCCGAGGGCAGCTCGTCCCGCATCTGTTCCACGCGGCGATAGAACTCGTCGGCGATCTCGATGAAGTTGGCGCCGGGCTGGGGTCGGATCACGACCGCCACCATCGGCACCCCGTTCTTCTTGAGAACGGTGCGCTCGTTTCGCGGGCCGAGCTCGGCCCGGCCGACGTCGCGGAACCGCACGACGCCGCCGGCGTCCTCCTTCAGGATCAGATCGCCGAACTCCTCCGGCGTGGACATGCGGCTCTGGATCCGGACGGGCAGCTCGACCCCGGCGCCTTCGATGCGCCCTGCCGGAAGCTCGACGCTCTCGCTCTGCACGGCGCGGCGCACGTCCAGAGGGGTCATTCGGTAGGCCGCCAGCCGCTGCGGGTCGATCCACAACCGCATGGCATAGGTCCTCTGGCCGTAGACGTCGACCCGGGCCACGTCGGAAATCGTCTGCAGCCGCTCGGCGATCTGGTCCTCGGCCAGACGGGTCAGCTCCAGGAGGGAGTGCGAGTCGCTGTCGACGAGGACCTGCACGATCGGGCTGGCGTCCGCGTCGTCCTTGGAAACGCGCGGCGGCTCGACGTCGGGAGGGAGATTGCCGATGGCGCGGGAGACCGCGTCGCGCACGTCGTTGGCGGCGCGCTCGAGGTCGGCCCCGAGCCCGAACTCGACCACAATCGTGCTGCGTCCCTCGCTGCTGGTCGACGTCAGCGTGCGGATGCCGGCGACGCCGTTGATCGACTCCTCGAGCGGCTCGGTGATCTGCGTCTCGATGACGTCTGCGTTGGCACCGCGATAGTTGGTGCTGACCGTGACGACCGGGGGATCGACGGCCGGGAACTCCCGCACGCCGAGGAACGAGAAGCCCAGGAAGCCGAAGATCATGATGGCCAGGGACATCACGATCGCCAGGACCGGCCTCCGGACGCTGACGGAGTACAGGCTCACCGCGAGGCACTCGACCGGTCGGCGACCGGTTCCACGGGGAGGCCCGGCCGGAGCCGCTGGATGGCCGACACGATTACCGTCTCCCCCGGGGCCAAGCCGCTCGTGATCTGCACGTCGCTCTCGGTGCGGATCCCGGTCGCGACCCGTCGTGGCTGCGCGAGCCCGTCCTCGACGACGAATACCTTGGCTCCACCGAGCTCCGCGATCACGGCGAGGCTCGGCACGACCAGCGCGTCGACGACGTCCTCCACGGCCAGCGTGACGTCGGCGAACGCTCCGGGCATGAGCGCGCCATCGGGATTCGGAGTCCGGCCTCGGAGCACGAGGGAGCGCGTCTCGGGCGCGATGCGCGGCTCGACCGCGTAGACCTCGGCCGTCCGCGCTCCCTCCGAGCCCACGACGCGGAACTCCACCAGGCTCCCGGGGCCGATTCGGCCGGCGTACTTCTCCGGCAGGGTGAAGTCGATCTTGATTGGGTCGAGATCCTGCAGCGTGGCCACGCGGGTCTGAGGAGTGACCAGGCTGCCCTCGCTGACGTACCGCAGCCCGACCACGCCGTCGAACGGCGCGCGGATCTCGGTCTTCACGAGGCGGGCCTCGACCAGTCGAAGCTCGGCGCGCAGGACGTTGAGCTCGCTGTCGGCGAGGTCGTACTCCTGCTCGCTGACCACGCCCTGCTCGCGCAGGTCGCGCTGGCGCGCCTCGCGAATCTCGGCCAGCCGCAACTGGAACCTGACTCGATCGCGCTGGGCCTGCAGCTCCGTGTCGTCGATCTTGACGAGCAGCGCGCCGCGCTCGACGGGCGCGCCCTCCAGGAAGTGGATGCGCGCCACGATCCCGGCGGTCTCGCTGACGAGATCGACGGACTCGTTGGCGCGAATGGTGCCGGTGGTCGACAGCCGCTGGGACAGTTGCCGCGGCTCCACGCGCAAGACTTCGACGCGCAGCGCGGGCTCCGGCTCCGCTTTCGAGGGGGTCTCATCGTTGGGATCGCCGGTGCCGTCGACGAGACGCGGAACGGCCAGCGCCGCGACGACCAGCAGGGTCGCGCCGACGCCGACGATGATCCGCACGCTCATTCGTGCCGCCGTGAAAATGTCAACTATAACATTCCACGCCACGGCGGGCACTCGACGCAGTCCGTGCGAAGCACCCGGCTCCGTTCACTCGATTCGGGATTCGGCTGCGGCGCAGAACAGCGTCGCGTTGGTCACGGGGCTGCGCGCCCGCAAGGAGGACACCCCGTACTGCGCCGTGCCGTCGGCGCGGCACGCGGCCAAGATCCAGCCTTCGCTCTCGAGCCCGGCCGGCCGTAGCACGACGGCCTCCTCGATCGTCGCCGCGTCCAGCTCGACCTGGCGGTCGAGGCGTCGCGCGATCTCATCAAGGAAGGCGCCGGCGTCGAAGGCGATCGCGTAGACCTCGCGGCGAGCCGTCGATCGGGGCCGGTAGTCCTCGTCCACGAGCACCGCCGGGAACGTGGGCAAAAGAGCGATCACGAGCGTCTCGGTGTCCAACACGGTCTCGGTAGGCAAGGGACCGAGCCGGCGCTCCGACGTCTCGACGGTGAAGCGCGCCAGCCAGGCGTTGCGCGTGACGGCGTCCGGGGGAATCTCGCCCGGTACGGTGACGGCCGCGCGTTCCGTCCCGTTTTCGCGCCAACTGTCTTTCACGAACGAGCCGTCGGTGGCTTCCGACATGCTCTGGCCCGATCCGGCCCCGGGCACCGGCTTCAGAGTGAAGCTCGCGCCCTGAGGCAGGGTCACGAGATCGTCGGCGTAGGCCTCCGCCAGGAGTCCGTCCTCGAACTGCACCCGGACCGTCGTCTCGCGCAGGACCCGTGGGAGCGGCATTGTGCGGATCTCCTCCGGATGCGCGCTCGCCACCACGGAGGCCATCCCGTCGCACAGGGACCAGCTGAGGGCGGTCTCCTGGAAGGTGTCCGTGTGGACGGCGCTCACCGCCACGGTGCCGTCCGGCAACTTCTTTCCCACCCTCCGGTGGCGGGTGACGCTCCGCGATGAGCCGTCCTCCAAGCAGGTCCAGGACGGCTCCACGGAGCGCTCACGGATGGACGCAAAGGGAGGCTCCCCGTCGTCGAGGCCCGCGAAGCGCTCGGCGAAGGCATCGGCGGAGAGGTGGCTCAGGATCTCGCGGAGCTCCGCGGCGAACGCCACTTCGTCCTCCGCCTCGAAGCGCAGAGCCAGATAGACCGTGCCTCGGTCGGCCAGATCGACCCGCGGGCCGGCCTCGCTCGATTCGCGGTTCTCGAGGGCGAAGCTCACGGCATA
>Ga0302046_10001211_pt1 | contig 24289 bp, 20 predicted proteins | sample RVTome_11_FD_200261 | JGI IMG/M metagenome (GOLD analysis project Ga0302046, IMG submission 200261) | Soil microbial communities from uranium-contaminated site in the Upper Colorado River Basin, Wyoming, United States - RVT147D111 (version 2) ... | reverse complement strand
CGCGGACGACAAAAAGAGCTTTGGGAAACAGACAACCCCTACGTGAGACGGTTCTTGTCCTGATCGGGCGGGTCGAGTTCTGAAGCGGCGGAGGATATCACTATGCCAAGAAGAAAGACCATCAGTTATTCTCAACTGAGAGTCGGGATCGTTGTCCTCATTGCGTTGGGTATTTTCATCACGACGACTCTCTACATCACGCGCGAAGGTGGTTTGCCGCTGCTGGGCGGCCAATACACGCTCTATAGCTATCTCGGTGACGTCAACGGGCTGAAGCCTGGTGCCCCGGTCCACCTTTCCGGCGTCGAGGTCGGCTCGGTGACCGGTGTCGCATTCGCAGAGCCAGAGGCGCCTCGTCCGGTGAGAGTAACGCTTCAGCTTCGACAGGATATCCGGGACAGAGTGACGACCAACTCTCAGTTGAGTGTAGGTAGTCTGGGAGTCCTGGGTGAAAAGATGGTGTCGATCGATCCCGGTCCGCCGGGAGGTGAGCCGCTTCCGGACGGAGGGGTGCTGGAGGGAGAGGCGGGAGATCCGATCAAGGGCATCATCACCGACGCGTCGCAGACGATGAAGGACGTGAGGGACTTGATAGCGGGCGTTCAGCGCGGGGAAGGCTCGCTGGGTGCCATTCTGAAGGGGGACGAGTTTCGGAACAAGCTGATGGACTTCGTGAGCCGTGCCCAGGCCGTATTTCAAAGGATGAGCTCCGGAGAGGGCACCCTGGGCAAGTTGATCAATGATCCGGAGCTCTATGACAACCTGAAGGGCCTCTCCGCCGACTTGAACACGATCACGACTCGAATTCGAGAAGGCGAGGGTGGGCTGGGAAAGTTGGCCAGCGATCCCGAGACAGCTGCTTCGCTCAGCGACATGATTCGCCAGCTGGACGCGGTCTCGGCGCGCATGGCCGAAGGTGAAGGATCCATCGGGGCGCTCGTGACCGAGCGAGAGTTCTACGACAAGCTCAATTCGCTCTCGGGCAATATCGATAGTATTACCGCGCGGGTGAACCGGGGCGAAGGGACCATGGGGGCACTCGTGCAAGACCGCGAGCTCTACGAGAACTTGGCGGCCACGACCGGCGAGCTTCAGGGCTTGATCAAGGACATCCGGGCCGATCCGCAGAAGTACTTGCGGATCAGGGTGAGTCTGTTCTAATCGACCTGGCCAGACGCTGGGCCGGACGCCTTGTTTGGTCGGCTCCGTTAGAACCTATTCGGCCGTCAATCAACCGGCGTCTGACGAAGTTGATTCCCGATGTCTAGGCTAATTGACGCCTGATGGGCTCTGGCAAGGCTGACTACCGCGACCACACATATCGACGGCGGTCCCTCGACGCGTCCGCACGCCCCTTTGGGCGTCAATAGGCTCTGTCGCGGGAATCGGCGTGGTCAGACGCCGGCTGACGCTCGCGCTCGTCGTGACGACGGAGCGCCTCCATCATGAACTCGGTCGTGGACCGCACCGATTGGATGTTGGAGCGGATGTCGGAATGCACGAAGGTGAATCGGCCTTGCCGGAGCGGAACGAGCCGGTAAATGGCTTCTTCTCCCCGCTCGGGTCCCGAGAATCCGCCGCAGATGTAGCCATCCAACAGGTGAATCTCCCCCTGGGCTTCCCTCGTCTCGATCTGCAAGACGCCCGTGGATTGATTCGCCTCCAGCATTTGCAGGATGTCGGTGGTCTTGAAGTGGGAGAGGTCCCCGGACAGCTCGCCGAGCGTGCCCCGCTGACTGAACTCGATGTGTTGGCGGCACCGTCGTACCAGCTCCTTCATACTGAAAGGCTTGAGCAGGTAGTCGTGGGCACCCGAATCGAGACAGGCCAGTCGATGCTCGGGGGCAGAGTCACCCGAGATGAGAATCAAGGGGAGACGGTCCAGGCCGGATACGCCACGCAAAGCCCTGCTGAACGCAAGACCGTCCATGTCGGGAAGCTCTTCCTCGCACAGAACCAAGTCCGGAGTCTCTTGGCTAATGGCTTGCAGGGCCTGCTGGGCTGCCTGGATGGTGCGGACTTCGAAACCGGACTTGGCGAGGTACTCCTGTAGCACGCCGCCGAGCTCCAAGTTGGGCTCAATGATCAGAATCCGATGGCGCGTCATGGGAGATTGATGGGTTACCCAACTATTTTAGAGAGTGCCTGTAAGTTCTGTCAAATCGGTGGATAGACCGGTTCCGTCGCTCGAAACGGCGGCGTGTTTCTGTTTGCTGGTCATCGTTCGCGGATGGTAGACTTCAGTTTCCGCAGGGACCTTCTCCGATAGAACGCCATGGTTCCATCGCGGCTCGAGAGTAGCTCTTAGCCAGCGGGAGGAATCGATCCGGTCGAGGTGATCGGGACGAGCGAATGAATGATTGAGAGCGCGGGAGTAACCGACATCGGTCGGCGTCGGCAGCTGAACGAGGACGCCATGTTCGTCGACGACGAATCGGGTCTCTACGTCGTCGCCGATGGCATGGGCGGACACAACGCGGGCGAAGTTGCTTCGAAGCTGGCCGTGGAAACCGTCTCCAATTTCGTGCGGCGCTCCGGTGACGATGAGGAGATCACGTGGCCCTACGGCGTGGATCCTTCGATCTCCATCAATGCAAACCGGCTCCGAACGGCGATCATGCTTGCCAACAAGAGGGTCTGGAAGGAAGCGGACAACCGTGAGGACTATACCGGTATGGGGACCACGATCGTGGCGGGACTGGTGGAGGACGACAACATCACGCTCTGCGGTGCAGGTGACAGCCGCGCTTACCGACTCAGGGGCGACGCCCTAGATCAAATCACCACCGACGACTCGTGGGTACAAGTGGCCCTCACGGAGGGTCTGCTCCAGGCAGACGAGGCCGAGAACCATCCCATGAAGAACATCATCACCAAGGCGGTGGGAGCGAAGCAGAACATCGAGCTGACGGTATACGAGGAAGGGCTCGAGGATGGAGACGTCTATCTGCTGTGCACGGACGGGCTGCATGGCATGGTGGCCGAGGCGGAGATTCTGGAAATCCTGAAGGGAAAGACGGATGACTTGGAGCAGATCGTTCAAAGTCTCGTCGCCGCCGCCAACGACAAAGGCGGAAAGGACAACATCACCGCCGTCGTGTTTCGCTACCGCAAGTAACGTTGAACGGGGAGAGCCTTGAGAAGCGCGGTCGCCGGTGGTAGGCTGGCGCGAATAGCGGATTCCTCGTAACAAGGAGTTGAACATGGCTCGTATCGTTCGCGGTGGCCTCATACAAGCTTCCACACCGGGGGCCGGGACCGATCCCATCGAGAAGCTGAAAAAGGCGATGATCGAAAAGCATCTGGGTCTCATCGCGGAGGCTGCCGGCAAGGGAGTTCAGGTGCTGTGCCTACAGGAGCTCTTTTATGGGCCGTATTTCTGCGCGGAGCAGAACGCTCGTTGGTACGAGCTCGTGGAGCGCGTGCCTGACGGCCCGGCGGTCAAGTTGATGCAGGAGCAAGCCAAGAAGTACGGCATGGTCATGGTCGTTCCGGTGTACGAGGAGGAAATGGCCGGCGTCTATTACAACACTGCGGCCGTCATCGACGCCGACGGGAAGTACCTCGGTAAGTACCGCAAGCATCACATTCCGCATTGCGACCCTGGTTTTTGGGAGAAGTTCTACTTCAAGCCCGGCAACCTGGGCTATCCGGTCTTCGAGACCGCCTTCGCGAAGGTCGGCGTCTACATTTGCTACGACCGGCACTTCCCGGAGGGGGCGCGCATTCTCGGTCTCAACGGCGCCGAGATCGTTTTCAACCCCTCCGCGACCGTGGCCGGCCTCTCCGAGCACTTGTGGAGACTCGAGCAGCCCGCTCATGCCGCGGCGAACCAATACTGGGTCGGGGCGATCAACCGAGTCGGGCACGAGCTGCCTTGGGACATCGGGGAGTTCTACGGATCGAGTTATTTCTGCGATCCGCGGGGCCAGATTGTCGCCGAGGGCAGTCGCGACAAGGACGAGGTCGTTGTCGCTGACCTCGATCTCGACCGGATCGAAGAAGTGCGGCACACTTGGCAGTTCTTCCGCGATCGTCGTCCGGAGACGTACAACGAGATGACCAGGGTATAGCCCGATGAGCACGCCGACGAAGCGCCCCCCGGGTGCGCACCTCACCGGGGCGGAAATCGTCTCCAAGCAGCGCAAATACATCTTCCCATCGGTGGCGAACTACTACTCGCAGCCCCTGCCCATCGTGCGGGGGAAAGGCAAGCACGTCTACGATGCCGACGGAGGCGAGTACCTCGATTTCTTCGGCGGCATTCTCACCGTCAGCGTCGGCCACGCGCACCCGGAGGTCAATGCGGCGGTCAAAGAGCAGGTCGATATCCTTCAGCACATTTCCACGCTGTATCCCACCGAACCCATGGTGGCAGTCGCCGAGAAACTGGCGGCGCTCACCCCGGGCGCTCTTCAGAAGAGCTTCTTTACCAATTCCGGAACCGAGGCCAACGAGACGGCTATACTTCTGTCTCAGTTGTACACGGGCTCGGGAGAGATCCTGGCTCTGAGGCACAGTTACAGCGGTCGCTCCATGCTGGCGATGTCGATGACCGGGCAATCGAGTTGGAGGCTCGGCGGCACCCACGTCGCGGGGATCAAGCACGTGGCGAATGCTTATTGTTACCGCTGTCCGTTCGGCCTCGAGTATCCGAGTTGCGAGCTACGGTGCGCCACGGACATAGAGGAGGCAATCCAGACGACCACGTCCGGCAAGATCGCCGGCTTCATCGCCGAGCCCATCCAGGGCGTCGGGGGGTTCATCACGCCGCCGCCCGAGTACTTCAAGATCGTGGTCGACATCGTACGCAGGTATGGAGGTGTCTTCATCTGCGACGAAGTGCAGACCGGTTGGGGACGCACCGGAGATCACTGGTGCGGCATCGAGCACTGGGGCGTCGAGCCCGAGATCATGACCTTCGCCAAGGGGATGGCCAACGGATCGCCGATCGGGGCGACGATCGCGACGTCGGAGATTGCCGACAGCATCAAGGGGAACACGATCTCGACGTTCGGCGGCAACCCGGTAAGCATGGCCGCGGCGCGCGCGGTCATCGAAGTCATCGAGCGGGACAATTTGAAGAAAAACGCCCGCGTCGTTGGGGACTACCTGCGCGATGGGTTGGAGGCTCTGGCTCGGAAGTACCCGGTCATCGGTGACGTCCGCGGCAAGGGATTGATGCAGGCACTCGAGCTTGTTGGGGAAGGAAAAGTCCCCGCGCCCCAGGCCACCGCGGCCGTTCTGGATGGGGCCAGGGAACAAGGGCTTCTCGTCGGGAAGGGTGGGATGTATGGAAATGTGATCCGCGTAAGCCCGCCTCTCAACATCCAGAAAGGTGACGTGGACGACGCGCTCCGCATGCTGGACGCCGCGTTCGCGGGTGCGGGAACACCTAGTGCCGTTCCAACTGTTCCCGGCTAGGGCGCCGGCGCTTACCTGTGTCAATGCACTCCGAGCAAAGCAGCCCTAGCAACACAAGTTGGAACGGCACTAGCTGAAGGCGGGCACGATCTCCTTCGCATAGAGCTCTAGCTGCCGCTCTTCGTCGCCGCTCATCAAGTAGATGTTGAACTGATCGATACCGGCCTCGATGAGATCTCCCAGCTTTCTCCGATGCGCCTCGGCGGGTCCCACGATCGTGAAGCGGTCGATCACCTCGTCGGTGATGAAACCGAGATGGTCGGCGTCTTTGTCGGCGTGCTCTTGATAGTCATATCCTTTGCGGCCCTCGATGTAGTCCGTCAGCTCCTTCGGAAGCTCGCCCTCGTGGTAGCGCTCCACGAGATCGGCGACGTGATTGCCGACCATTGCGGGGAACCATTTCACCTGGGCCCGTGCCTTAGCGAGATCCTCCGAGATCCAAACCGGCGCCGCTGCTAGTACTCTCACGTCGGTAGCCTTTCTTCCGGTTTTTTGCGCGCTCTGCCGCGCCACGCCGGTGAACCAACGAATGAGAAAGGGATCGGCGATCTGTAGGATCAGCCCATCGGCTACTTCGCCGGTCATGGCCAGAACCTGAGGCCCGTAGCCCGCGACCCAGACCGGAAGGTCGCCAGAGGCCCACTTGAGCTGGACTCTTTGCCCCTCATGCTCGGCCTCTTCTCCGGCGGCGAGAGCGCGGATCGTCTGCACCGCGGTCCTCAAATCGGCCACCGTGGTCGGTCGATGCCCCAATACTCGTCGGGAGCTGTCGCCGCGGCCGATGCCCATGTCCATGCGACCACCCGAAATGACGTTCAACGTGGCGAAGAGACTGGCGGTCACCGTGAGATCGCGCACCGCCGGGTTGGTCACCATGGTTCCGAGACGGACCTTGCGCGTGTTGGCGGCCAGCAGAGTCAGTATCGGGTAGGGCTCCTTCCAAAGGACATGCGAATCGAAGGTCCAGACGTACTTGAAGCCGGCATCCTCGGCCATCCTCGCCAGAGAGACCGTTCGCTCCGGGGACATGTCGCCCTTGAAGGTGATACCAAAATCCAGCCGACGCTTGCTCATCACTGACCTCGCTCGGAAGGGTTCATCCGTCGCTCACCGCCCGTATCCGTCACGACGCGGACCTAGGGTGGAATTCAGTCTTTATCAACTGGATCCAGACGTCAAACCGCGTATTGTTGACAATTCGCGAAACCTTTCCTTATCATCCGCCCCATCGCCGTTTCTGTAAATGAAGATGCCTGGAACCGTAAGACGAATGACGCGAAGCGCTGGTGGTCTTTACCAGCTCGACGCAGGCGAGCTCGACACGCGGCTCTACAACGAGGACCTGGCGCCCACGAAGATCGCCGAGCGAACCTGGGGAACCTACGATGTCGCGGCGCTCTGGGTTGGCCTCTCGGTCAACATCCCCACTTACATGTTGGCTGCCGGTCTCATCGATGGCGGGATGAATTGGTGGCAGGCGATTGTCACGATTACGCTCGGCAACTTGATCGTCTTGGCTCCGATGATCCTCAACGCTCATGCGGGGACGAAGTTCGGAATACCTTTCCCGGTGTTGGCGCGGGTCTCCTTTGGCGTTCTGGGCTCGAACATCCCGGCCCTTCTCCGCTCGCTGGTGGCATGCGGCTGGTTCGGAATTCAGACCTGGATTGGTGGCTCGGCGATCCATGCCACCATGCAGGTGATCTGGCCCGCGTGGTCCAGTTTCGCCGCCGGCCCCGGGATCTGTTTCATGATTTTCTGGCTCATCAATATATATGTCATCGTTCGCGGTCCCGAGAGCATCCGGAGGCTGGAAGCCTGGGCCGCGCCCTTTCTCATCGTGGCCGGTCTCGCGCTCTTGTTCTGGGCGATGACCCGGGCGGGTGGATTGGGACCCATGCTCTCGCGACCCAGCCGTTTCGATGACGCCGCCTCGTTCTTCCGGTTCTTCGTGCCGTCCCTGACGGCGATGGTGGGGTTCTGGGCCACGTTGGCCCTCAACATTCCGGACCTCACGCGTTTCGCCCGCGGCCAGAAGGAACAGATGTTGGGACAGGCGATTGGGCTCCCGCCCACCATGGCGCTCTTCGCCTTCATTGGCGTCGCCGTCACCTCGGCAACCGTCATCTTGTTCGGCGAGGCGATCTGGGATCCCGTGCAGCTGGTGTCGCGCTTCGGGAGCCCATGGGTGGTCGCGATCGCCATGGTGGCTCTCGCGGTCGCCACCCTGTCCACGAACGTAGCCGCCAACGTCGTCGCACCGGCCAACGGATTCGCCAACCTGTGGCCGGAGAAGATGACCTTCGCCCGGGGCGGGATCCTGACCGGCATCATCGGGATCGTGATGATGCCGTGGAAGCTGCTCTCCGACTATGGGACGTACATCTTCGGCTGGCTCGTTGGTTACTCGGGATTCTTGGGACCGGTCGCGGGGATCTTCATCGTGGACTACTTCCTGATCCGAAAACAGAAACTGTCCTTATACGATCTCTATCGGCGTGACGGGCTCTACGAGTACGACCAAGGGTTCAACTGGAAGGCGGTTGTCGCTCTGGTGGCGGGGATTCTGGCCGCCCTAGTTGGGCTGATTTTCCCAGCCTTGCGCGTGCTCTACGACTATGCGTGGTTCGTTGGTTTCGGCGTGGCCGCCATCGTCTACTACTTCTCCATGTCATCGGTTTCCGAGCTCGACCTATCGGCGGTCCCCCTGACGACCGAGGCGTCGGAGTGAGCCTCCCGCTCGCAGGCGTCACGATCCTCGACCTCTCCCGTATTCTCGCCGGTCCCTACTGCACGATGCTGCTCGGCGATCTGGGCGCCGAAGTGTTGAAGGTGGAGCCTCCCCAGGGCGACGACGCTCGCGGCTGGGGGCCTCCGTTCGCGGGGGGGGAGAGCGCTTATTTCTTGGCGGTGAACCGAAACAAGAAGAGTCTCTGCCTCAATCTTAAGAACCCAGGTGGGCGCGACTTGTTGTTACGGCTCGCGGAAGAGGCCGATGTCCTGGTCGAAAATTTCCGCCCGGGAACGCTCGATCGTCTGGGTTTCGGCTACGAGGAGGTCTGCAAGTCGAATCCCCGGCTCGTCTATTGTTCCATTTCCGGTTACGGGCACAGCGGTCCGCTCAGAAACAAGCCGGGCTACGACGCCGTGATCCAGGGAGAGGCGGGGTGGATGAGCTTGACGGGTGAGTCGGGAGGCCCGCCTCTCAAAGTGGGAGCCTCGCTCGCCGATATCTTCAGCGGCATGATGGCGGCACAGGGCGTGCTCGCCGCTCTCTACGAGAGGGACCGTACCGGAAAGGGGCGGAAAGTGGATGTCGCGTTGTTCGACAGCGTGCTCGCTACACTGTGCTATCAGGCGCAGGGCTACCTCCTCACCAACGTCGTACCGGGACGCATCGGCAACCGCCATCCGTCGCTCGCTCCGTACGAGACCTTCGAGGCTTCCGACGGTTACGTCGTCGTGGGCGTTGGCAACGACGCGCTCTGGCGCACGTTTTGCCGCGCCGTCCAACGGCCGGAACTCGATGAGCCGCGATTTGCGACGAATGCGCTTCGGGTGGAGAACTATCACGAGCTCAAGGCGGTCCTGGTTCCGATCTTCCGCGGCGAGCCAACCCAACACTGGATCGATAGGCTCGACGCGGCGGGAATCCCGGTGGGACGCGTGCGTTCGGTCGCAGAAGCTCTGGAGAATCCTCAGGTGAAGGGCCGCAACATGATACTCGAAGTGGAGCATCCGACCGTCGGTCGGATGAAGATGACCGGCAACCCTATCAAGCTTTCCGGTCTCGAAGAAGGACCAACGCTTCCACCTCCCCTATTGGGACAGCACACCGACGATGTATTGTCCGAAAAACTGAGCCTGACCGCGGAGCAGATCGGTGCCCTGCGACGAGACGGCGCCCTGGGCTCGTGATCCTCAACAACGCGACCCTCGTTACGTTCTGGGCGTCGAAGCCTTTTTTGGAAAGTGCCTTGATCGCGCTGGAAGGCAGGACGATTGTCGACTTCGGCCGCGTCGGCAAGTTGATCGATCGCTACGACGATCCCGAAACACTGGACGTTGGCGGCCGAGTCATCATTCCGGGACTCGTCAACGCGCACACTCATCTGCGGCGCACGCTGGCCCAAGGAATGCCGGTCAAGGGCGAGCTACCTCGGAGCTTCGAAGACATCCAAGAGAGTCTGTGGTGGAAGTTCGATCGGGCTCTGAGCAAGGAAGACGTTTATTTGGGAGCGAAGGTGGGGCTTCTCGACTCGGTGCGAGCGGGCGTGACGACCGTGGTCGATCATCATTCGAGCCCCGCCACGATTCCGGGAAGTCTCGATGTCGTCGAGCAGGCGTTCGCCGAGATGGGGGTCCGCGGATCGCTCGCCTACGCGACAACCGACCGTTACGGAGAGCGCGCGAGCCGCGCCAGCATCGAGGAGAACCGGCGATTTCTGGAGCGCTGTAAGTCTTCGCGCCCGGAAATGATGACCGGTCTTTTCGGATTGGAATCGTCGTCGAGCATATCCGATGCGACGCTCGAGCGGGCGCTCGGCGTCGCCAAGGAATTGGATAGTGCGTTCCACGTTCACGTTTCGGAGGACGTCGTCGATCTGGAGAAGTCGCGGCTGGAGTACGGGGCGACCCCGGTGGAGCGCCTCGCTGACAAAGGGGTTCTGCGGGAGGGAAGCCTGGCGGTGCACTGTGTTCGTCTCGACTCGGAAGACTATCGCCGGCTCAAGCAGAGCGGTGCACGCGTGGTGCTCAACCCGCAATCGAACGCGGACGGAGGAGTGGGCATGGCGGACGTCACGCGCTTCCGCGGCGCTGGGATCCCCGTGGCGCTGGGCACCGATGGCTTTACTGCCGGCGTCCTGGAAGAGTTTCGCGCGGCGGCGCTGCTGCAGCGCGTCTCGGGACGCCATGCGTCAGGAGCTCGGAGGGAAGCCTTTCAAGCGGCCTTCGTGGGAAATAGCCAGCTGGCCATGGGGCTCTTCGGCGCGACGGTGGGGAAAATCAAGCCAGGGGCCCGAGCGGACCTTCTGGTATTGGACTACCGTCCGGCCACGCCACTCGGTATCGAGAACCTCGAGGATCATGTTTTTTTCGGACTGAGCCGCGCCCCGACCTATGCGGTGATCATCAACGGAAGGCTGGTGTTCCAGCAGGGAGTCTTTCCCGGCATCGACGAGCCACGGGTTCGGGCCGACGCCCGGGAAGCGGCGCGAAGGTTGTGGAATCGGCTGTGAGTTGTTAGGGGAGTTGCTTCAGAGCCGACTGACAGTCACGACGATCTGTGCGGTCCAGCCGTCCGGATCGTTCCCGTTATTCGGCCCGTCGTACGGCCAGTCTCGCCCCGTTCCGTGCCGCCCATCGATGGACCAACCATCTCGGTCGGCGTCGTTCAGGTATCGCTCCAGGTTCTCCTGGGTCTCGTCGAAGGCACTCACGTAATCGTCGCTGGTGAACCGGCGCTGCACGCGCTCGATGGCGGCTTGCAGCTCGTTGCGGGCTCCCTCGTTGTTCAAGTTCGTCGAGCCGATCACGGTGCCGAGATCGTCGACGCCGAGCAGGATCTGTCCGATACGCTCGTCGTTGGTGGTGCCGCGCGACCACTCCGCGTCGGCATCCGAGTTTCGGTACACGGTAATGAGCGTCGTGATCTCGAACTGGGAAGTCGTCGGCGGCGGAGGTGGCGGCGGGTTGGTCGGCGTGGTGGGACCGCCATTGCTGCCGCAGGTGACGAGCGGGCCAGCCAACCCGACCAAAACGGCTCGAAGGAGCAGAGTCTTCAGCATTGCAAACGGGGGAGCGTAACAAGGAGTCCGAACCCTGTCAACGCCGCCTGAAGAGCTCAAGTTGAGGCAACCAACTATTTTGGCGGCCAACAAGGTTACCGCGTGATAGTAGCCCGCTAGGGCTGGCGCACCAGCGGCACGAAGCGAACGGGGATGAGGCTCCGGGAGATGGTCGTCCCATCCGCGTCCTTAGTCACGAGCATCAGCGTCTGGACCCGATCCTGCTCCCCGACGGGAATGACGAGCGTGCCGCCGGGCTTGAGCTGCTCGACCAGGGGTTGGGGGATCTGTTCGGCTGCAGCGGTCACGAGGATGGCGTCGAAAGGGGCGTGCTCCTTCCAACCCTGGTAACCGTCCCCGATCCGAGTCTCGACGTTGGAGTATCCCAGCTCTTGGAGGAGGGCTCGAGCTCGTTCGCCCAACGGCGCCAGTATCTCGATGGTATAGACCGACCGAACGATTTCGGCCAGAACCGCGGCCTGATAGCCGGAGCCGGTTCCCACCTCGAGCACGACGTCCCCGGGATCGGGGTCCGCGAGCTGGGTCATGAGGGCGACGATATAGGGTTGGGAGATGGTCTGGCTCAATCCGATGGGTAGCGGATGATCGCCATAGGCTTCTTCCCGGTACTGGGCTGATACAAAGAGATGACGGCGGACCGTTCGCATGGCCCGCAGCACGTCGGGGTTGTCGATTCCGCGCGCCTCGATCTGCTCCCTTACCATGGCCTCTCGTTGTGCGCGAAAGCGTTCTTCGTCCGAGCTCGACTGCTGGAGGCTCGGCGAGACCAAAACGGCGAGAACGGCAAGAGAGCACGAGGGGCCGGCCGTTCGAGTCGCTCGAAAAGGCAATGCTAGGTTGCGCACGATCAATCGGCTGCTATAATAGCGACCCTCTCCTCGAATTGGGCAGAGGCTTCTCCTCTTTTCTACCGGGAGGATCCAAATTGAGCACTGTCAATTGGGAGCACAACCGTCGGGCCCAAGAAAGCATTCTCGACGTCATCGGAAAAACCCCCACCGTTCGTTTGCAGCGCGTGAGCGCTGATTGCTCGGCGGCGATATTCGTGAAGCTAGAATACTACAGTCCGTCCGGAAGTCTAAAGGACCGCATCTACCGGGCGATGATAGGTGAAGCGGAAAGGCGGGGCGACCTCAAGCCGGGGATGACGATTCTGGAGTGCTCGACCGGGAACGCGGGGATCGCCTGCGCCTTTGTTGCCGCCGTCAAAGGATATCGCTGCGTGATCGTCATGCCGGAGGGCATGAGCGAAGAGCGGAAGAAAATGGATCGCGCGTACGGTGCGGAGCTGGTTTTCACTCCGGGCGGCGAGAGCGATGTGGACCTGGCTCTCGACAAATTGCGAGAGATACGGGAGCGCGATCCGGAGAAGTACTGGGTTCCCGCGCAGTTCGATAATCCAGACAACGTCCAGGCGCACTACCTATCCACGGGTCCGGAGCTTTGGGAGCAACTGGATGGAAACGTCGATGCCTATGTTGCCACCCAGGGCACCGGAGGTGCACTCACCGGAATCGGTCGTTGCTTCAGGGAGAGGAATCCGGCGGTTGAGCTGTTCGCGGTGGAGCCGGCCGAGTGTCCGCTGCTTTCACGACGACAGTGGGGCTCGCATCGGATCGAGGGGATCGGAGATGGGTTCGTTCCGAGAGTGCTCGAGTTATCCCAACTGACCGGCGTGGTGACCACGACGAGCGACGAGGCATTGTCCATGGCGCGGCGTCTCGCCAGAGAAGAGGGAATCTTCTGCGGGATCTCTTCCGGCTCGAACGTAGCAGCCGCCCTCAAGCTGGCCAGAAAGCGGCCGCATCTCAAGCGCATTGCCACCATGATCAATGACAGTGGGCAGCGCTACTTCACCACCGAGCTCTGCGGCGAAGTGAAAGAAGTCGACATCCCCGAGAGGGAGCACCCGATGGATCCTCATACGATTCGCGAGCTCGACAAGTATCAGAAAGACTGGATCCTGATCGATTGAGCGGTGTCAGGGGGCGGTGACGGAAAGAATGAGGAAGGATCCCCACCAGCGAGCCGCATCAGAGCTTGCGCGCCGGTGTGTGCGGTGTGACAAGACATTCCGTCCCGAAGCGCCGGAGTGGGTGTGCGTTTCTTGCGGTGGCAATCTCGACGTGCTTTATGACTACGACGAGCTGCGCCGGTGGTGGAGCAAAGCGTCGCTCGCCGCGGATACGACGAGGAGCATGTGGCGCTACGACGCTATCCTTCCTCGAGGGCTGATAGATCACATGCCGACCCTCCAGACTGGCTGGACCCCCTTGTATCATGCCCCGCAGTTGGGCTCGGAGCTGGGTGTTACCAAGATCGAGCTCAAGGATGACGGTCGCAATCCCACCGGCTCTCTCAAGGACCGCGCCAGCGCCATGGCGGTCGCGCACGCGATCTCCCTGGGGCAGCGAGTGCTCGCCTGCGCCTCCACCGGCAACGCGGCGTCGGCGCTGGCGGGCATGTGCGCCAACGCCGGATTGACCAGCGTCATTTTCGTCCCCGAAAAGACGCCGTCGGGAAAGCTGGCTCAGATCATAGCTTTTGGCAGTTACCTCGTGAGAGTCGAGGGGAGCTACGATCAAGCGTTCGACCTCGCCATGGCGGCTTGCTCTCGGTTTGGATGGTACAACCGCAACACCGGCATCAATCCCTATCTCAGCGAGGGGAAGAAGACGGTGGCCTTCGAGATCGCCGAGCAGCTCGGGTGGGAGGCGCCCGATTGGGTGCTCGTCCCGGTGGGCGACGGGAACATCATCGCCAGCGTCGGGAAGGGATTCGAAGAGCTACTTCACATTGGTTTCATCGAAAGGCTGCCGCGTCTGGTGGCTGTCCAGTCCGAGGGGTCGAGCGCCATCGTGGACGCCTTGCTGGGTGACGGGGTGGTGCGGCCCGTTGAAGTCACGACGCTGGCGGACAGCATTGCCGTCGGCAAACCGCGTGATCCCGATCGGGCGTTGCGAGCGGTTCGCCAATCGAGCGGGTTGGGAGTGAAGGTTCGGGACTCCGAGATCCTGGAGGCCCAGAGTCTGTTGGCAAGTAAGGAAGGAGTCTTCGTGGAGCCTTCCGCGGCGGCGTCCCTGGCGGGGCTGGTGCGGCTCGCCGCGGCGGGAGACATCGCTCGCGACGACCGCGTCGTGCTTCTCCTTACGGGAAATGGATTGAAAGATACCGACTCGGTTTTGGATCGTGCGCAACTTCCCGCACCGATTCCAGCATCCATGGAGTCCTTGGAACGCCGTTTGGCCGAGGACCCGCTCGGTGACCATTCGTCAGGGATTGGGGCTTGATGTCGCCGGTCATCGAGTCGCATTTCGGTTTGGTGGAGGCCCTGAGCGTGCGTGTCGGCGACGTCATCAGTTTGGTCGGAGCGGGCGGGAAGACGACGATTCTCTACGGATTGGTGACCGAGCTGAGGCGTCGCGGTGTGACGGTCATCGCCACGACCACGACCCACACGCAAGCACCGGACTCTCCGACCACCGCGCCCCCCATCGTCTTCGCCAGCGAGGAAGACAATTGGCTTCAGAGCGTCCGAGCGAGAGTGGATCGTTACGGCGCGGTCACCGTGATGGGTGTTCGTGAGAGAGAGGACAAGCTAAAGGGCTTACAGCCCGAGGACATCGATCCCTTACGTGGGATGGCGGACTGCGTGATCGTCGAGGCCGACGGTGCGAGGGGGCGGTCGCTGAAGGCTCCCGCTTCACACGAGCCGGTCGTCCCCGAGTGGTCCACTGCGACCATCGTGGTCGCGGGACTGGACGTGCTGGGGCGTCCTCTCGACAAAGAGAACGTGCATCGTTTGGAGGTTGTCGTCGAGCTCACCGGGGCCGCGGTGGGAAGCCCAATCGTGGAAGAAGTCATCGCGCTCGCCATCGTACGCGGATACTTCCCAACGATTCCTCGCGGCTCGCGCCGCATCGCCTTCCTGAACAAGGTGGACGACGCCCATCTCAAACAGGCGGAGAGGGTGGGGGAATTACTGCTCAACGCTGGTGCACCGGAGGTCATTTTCGGAGAGGCCGTTCACCCCAATGGCTGTTTCTACCAGATGAAGCCGTCTCCCGCTTGATGGGCCCGGCTGGACAACCCCCCTGCCCGAGAATATGCTGATCGATATCGTATCGAGAAAACAGCCGGCCCATGGCGTGGACGCAACATGGTCATAAGGAAGGATCCGTTCTCGGACGACCACCGCAAGTCCGTTTATCGAGAGGTAGAGGAAGCGCTCCAGCGTGGAGAAGCGGTGGCCTTGGTCACCATCCTCGAATCGAAGGGCTCGACCCCGCAGAAGGCGGGAGCCAAGATGGTCGTCTCGCGCGACGGTCGTTTGCGGGGTACCGTCGGGGGTGGATGCGTGGAGGCGGAGATTCTATGGCGCGCGCGTCAGGCGATCGAGAACCGCAAGGCGGAGATCCTTTCCTATGACTACAACGCCGACGAGGAGGAGAACGGCCTCATTTGCGGAGGTAGCGTGACTGTCTTCATCGAGCCGGTACTCCCCGCGCCCCGCGTCTACATGGTGGGGGCGGGACACGTGGCGCAGCCGCTCTGCACGATTGCCAAGGTCGCGGGATTCGAGGTCGTCGTCTTGGACGATCGCATCAAGTACGCAAACCGGGACCGCTTCCCGCACGCCGATATCGTCGAGGCCGGGCCCATTCCCGAGCTCGCCACCAAGTTCAGCTACGGCGAGAACGCTTACGTCGTGATCGTGACCCGCGGCCATACTTCCGACGAAGAGGCTCTTCGTACCTTCATTCAGTACGACACCGCCTACCTTGGGCTCATTGGGAGCGTCGCCAAGATCGAGAAGATCTTTGGGCGCCTCGAGCGGGACGGTGTTACCCGCGAGAAACTGGAGCGGGTTCATTCTCCCATCGGGCTCGACCTGGGGGGCGGCAGTCCCGGCGAGATCGCGGTCTCCATCGTGGCCGAGCTCATCGCCGTGCGCCACCGTCGAACCGGGAAACCCATGATGTACACGGAGCGGCAGGAGCACTTCGGCAAGGTCTGACGGACCTTCTCGTTCTATCCCACAAAGTTTCGTCTTTTCACCGCAATAGGTCTTTTCTGTAGACCGGCCACAAGATATTGGGTAGAATCCGTCGCCATAGGCTAAATCTGGTAGTATGGAGGTGAACCGTGGCCGATGGCGATTTCCCGGTCTTGATCGAGGAAGTGAGTATCCAGAAGCGGGTGGAGCAGTTGGCGGAGGAGATTTCCCGGGACTACCAGGGAAGCGATCTACACGTTCTGGGCGTCCTACGGGGAGCGTACCAGTTCACTCGGGATCTCTCGACGAAGATGGGTCTGCCCCACACCGTGGACTACATCTCGGTTGCCAGTTACGGGCAAGAAACGACGTCTTCGGGAACCCTGCAGCTTCGCATGGACATGTCCAAGCCCATCGAGGGAAAGCACGTCTTGCTCGTCGATGACATCGTGGACACCGGCATCACCTTGAATTGGCTCCTGGACTATTTGAAGTCCCGGCGGCCTCAGTCCATCCGGACGTGTTGCTTCCTGGACAAACCCTCTCGCCGACAAGTCGAGGTTCCCACGGACTACGTCGGGTTTCCAATCGAGGACGTTTTCGTGATTGGCTACGGGCTCGACTATCAGGAGAAGTATCGCGATCTACCTTTCATCTCCCGCGTGTCGCCCGAGGAAGTGCTGATCTAGCAGGCCTAGCAAAAACACACTGGCCTGCGCGAGCGGAGCGAGCCCGGCCCGAATGGGCCGACGAAAGCGCCAGCCGTGGGGGTGGGGCCCCACGGCACTGATGCACGCGAAGACCGTCAATATGTGTCGCTGGAAGAGGCGGGCTTGGCCCCCGCCTCCTGCACGATGCGCACGCCCGCGCTCGCTCCGATTCTCGTGGCTCCGGCCTTGACCATCTCCGCGGCCGTGACCGCGTCGCGCACGCCTCCCGCCGCCTTGATGCCCATCTTCTCGCCGACGACCTGACGCATGAGCGTCACGTCCTCCACGGTCGCTCCCCCCGGCCCGAAGCCGGTCGACGTCTTCACGAAATCCGCGCCGGCGGCGGCGGCCAGCGTCGAAGCCTTGATTTTCTCCTCCTGGTCGAGGAGCGCGGTTTCGATGATCACTTTGGAAAGGGCTCCCGCTTCCTTGGTGCAGCAAACGACGCCGAGGATGTCGGACTCGACGAGCGCGTAGTCCTTGGACTTGAGCGCTCCCACGTTGATGACCATGTCGATCTCGGTCGCGCCGTCGAAGAGCGCCCGGCGCGTTTCGTAGATCTTGACGTCACTCGTATTCGCACCGAGGGGAAAGCCCACGACCGTGCAAACACCGACCTCGGTCCCGCGAAGGAGACGCGCCGCCAGTCGCACCCACGTCGGGTTGATGCAAACGGTGGCGAAACCGTGTTGGGCCGCTTCTTCGCAAAGCTTGCGGATCTGAGACTCCGTGGCGTCCGGCTTCAGCAACGTATGATCGATCATCCGGCCGAGCCCGGTGCCGCCGTGCTGTGGCCCGGCGTGGAGACCGAGCCGTTCGGCACCGCCATCCACCAACCCCCGAATGAGGTTCGGGCAATGGCTGCTCGCCATGCCGTGACAGGAGCACGCAAGCTCGGCGGCCTGCTCGGATTCCAGGCGCGCCAGGACCGAGCGCGTAATGGCCTTGGCAAGAGCGTCTAGTTCTTCTTTCGATATCATCGTTGGACCGGTTTCGATTCCAGGACGTTCCTTCAAACCCCGCGGCTGTATTTTCTCTCGATCTTGGTGACCTTACGAACGCGATCCCGGTGGCGCGGCTCGCTGATGCGGGAATCCAAGAAGGTATGGACGACGGCGGCCATGGTCTCTTTGGTGATCAGCCGGGCGCCCAGGGTGAGCACGTTCGCGTCATTGTGCTCGCGGCTGTTGCGCGCGGTGGTCGCGTCCTGGCATGGTGCCGCGCGGACGCCAGGAACTTTGTTGGCGACGATGGCCGATCCGATTCCGGCGCCGTCGATCACGATGCCGAGCTCGGTTCGTCCGACCGCGACCGCGACCGCGACCGCGTGCGCGAAGTCAGGGTAGTCGACCGACTCGGTGGAGTAGGTGCCGAAATCGATGAAGCTGATTCCTTCCTCGGCGAGAAGGGTCTTCACCGCTTCCTTCATCTCGAAGCCCGCATGATCCGATCCGATCGCCACGCGTGCCTTTTCCGGTTGGACGGAAGGGTTGGTCTCTGGAGCGACCAAGCGGATCCGTTTCTTCTCGATCCATTCGCGGGCGACGTCGGTGATGATGGCATCCTTGGGGACGTCGAGGATCGCCCCTTCGGGCAGGGCTTGAACGTCCTGTCCAGTGATGAAGCGACGACTCACGGTCACCGTCGCTTGGCGCTGGCCCGCGTCTCTGTTCTGCCGACGTGCTCTAGAGTCGTTGCGGGCGCTCTCGCGGGAGCTCGAGCGGAGCTGGTTGAAGGGGGGGACATAGCGAGAAGGTCGAAGTCTAGCGGGCCAAAGAAGTGACTGTCAAGACCTCAAGCCTTTGGATCCATTGTTTTGAACTAGCGTAACCGATGGAAACATCGGTACCGGAGAAATTTTCTAGGGAGGGACGTGTTCGCCCGAGATTGCGCCGCGGTAAATGGAGCGTGAAAAGCGATACCGTTCGCTCGTTTGGTCTTGACAACCACGAACCGCCGGCGCTACCTTCCGCGCATCCACTGAGAGCATCTTCCCACAGTAGCGCGTTCAAGGTCTACCTCGGTGGATAGGTGGGGCGCGGCCAAGTTCGGGAGCTATCCTGGCCCGCGCCAAAAGGAGGCACGATGAGGAGAATCATTGCCAGGGCGGCGCTCGGGCTGTCGCTGTTCCTCGTAGCGGGAATGGCCTCGGCGCAGTCTCTAGCAACGTTGAAGGGATTCATAAACGACGAAACGGGTGGCCGTCTCCCCGGTTCCACGGTCGTGGTTCGTAACGTGGACACTGGATTGGAGCGCAACCTGATAACCGATGCCAGCGGCTTTTATGTGGCACACCGCCTGCAACCAGGTAACTACACTCTTACGGCGTCGCTGACTGGTTTCCAAACGGTCGTGCGGGAGAACATCGTTCTCCTCGTAGGACAGATCATCGACTTGGACGTCACGCTGGGGGTCGCCTCGGTCGAGGAAGCCATCACCGTGACCGCGGAGAGTCCCATCCTCGAAAGTACGCGCTCCAGCACGCAGTGGTACGTAACCAATGACGAGATTGAGAATCTTCCCATTCAGGGCCGTGATTTCGTGCAGTTCGCCAAGCTGACTCCAACCGTAAAGGAAGAACCGGGAAGGGGCGGCATCTCGATGGCGGGGCAGCGCGGAACCAACACCGGAGTGGCCATCGACGGGAGCGAGGCCAAGAGCGCGTTCTTCGGCTACGGCCGTGGCGGCGAGTCGACGGAGAACGAGGGGCTGGTCATTGCCCAGGACTCGGTCCAGGAGTTTCAGGTTACCGTGAACGGGTTCGAGCCCGAGTACGGACGCAACGGCGGAGGCTATCTCAACGTCATCACCAAGTCGGGCACGAACACACTGGGCGGCACCGGTCTCTTCTTCTTCCAAAACGATTCCATGGTCTCGAACCTCTTGCGCTCTCCATTGGAGGAATTCCGCGGTATCTCAGAAGACGATCCCCGGTTTGAGCCCGAGAGCTTCAGCAACTACAAGTGGGGAGGATCGGTTGGCGGCCCGATCGTAAGAGACAAGACTCACTTCTTCTTCTCCTACGACCAGCTATCGACCAGCCGGGACTTCATCGACAACCTCAATGGCAAGGGTCATTACGACGCGATTCTCGCTCGTTTCCCGGGCCTGGTCGACGGTTACACGCCCAATAGTAATGGGATCGCGGCGCCCGATCCGGTATTGGGGAGGACCGCGTTCGGGAATTTTACGCGTTCCATAGACAATCTCATTCTCTTCGGCAAGGTCAACCACCAGTTCAACGAGAACCAGTCGCTCTCGGTACGCTACAATTTCACCGACTTCGACCGGGAGAGCGATCTCAAATCGGAGGAGTCCCTGAAGACCGAGAACACACACTCCCTGGTGGCGAGTCTGATCTCGGTGTTGAGCAACAACGCCGTCAACGAGTTCCGGTTTCAGTTCGCCAAGGACAACCTGGATCGTCTTTCGAACCTCGGGGCGGACGACATCGTTGCCGAGGTCGTGATCGAGGCACCCACCTTCGACTCGTTCGGCAAGCCGGACTTCCTTCCCATCTTCGTGCGCGAGGAGAAGATCCAGATTCAGGATAACTTGTCCTACCTGTTCGGAGCGCACGACTTGAAGTTTGGAGTCGATCTGAACCTGGACGATCTCAGCGAGTTCTTCGCCGGCGCCTCCGATGGGGAGTACACCTATGCCACCATCGACGCTTTCCTGGCCGATCAACCGCGACGTTCAGTTGTCTATTTCGGTAACGTTCAGAACCCTAACTTCGCGGTCAAGCAGCAGACGCTCGGCCTCTTTGCTCAGGACAGCTGGAGAGTCAACGATCGCCTGAACGTCAACTACGGCTTGCGTTGGGAAGGCACATTCAATCCCGGCGATCTCGAGCATGTCCTTCCCGAGGGCGAGGAGATACCCGATGACCTCGATAACTTCGGTCCTCGCCTGGGGATTGCCTACCAGGTGAGCGGGGACGGTAAGGACGTTCTGCGGGCCGGTGTGGGGCTCTTCCACGCGCGCACGCCGACATTGATCTTCTTCAACGTCTACCAAGACAACGGTATCTTCCCGAACTACGGGCGCGCGACGGTTCTACCTGGTCAGACTGGCTACGTTCCTATTGGGCAGCCCATCGAGAACGAGAATCCTCCCGCCGGGCTCCCCATCGCGCTCGCGTATATGCAGCCTGGTTTCGAGGACCCGGAGACCTGGCGGCTGAACCTCGGGTACGAGCGGGAGCTCGCGCCCAACATGTCGGCCTACGCGAGCTTCACCTACGCCAATGGCTCGAAGCTTCAGGGATCCTACGACGTCAACGTGTTCGATCCCGGCCGCGATCCGTTCGGACGACCGGTCTATCCAGCCGGGCGGCCGGACTCCGACTTCAGCACGGTTAGAGTCCGTGACTCCTTCGGTGACTCCGATTACTACGCCACTTCCTTTGGCTTCACCAGGCGCTTCGCCGGGAGCTACTCCGTCCAGGGCCACTACACCTGGTCGCAGGACAAGGACAACGACAGCAACGAACGGAACGCGACCGCGATCACCATAACGGATTTCACAGACTTCGACTACGACTGGGGCTACTCCGAGCGCGACATCACGCACCGCATCGTGATGAGCGCGGTCGCCGAGCTTCCGCTGGAGTTCATGTTGAGCGGGATCTGGGAGTGGCGTTCGGGCTACCGCTTCACTCCGCTCGATCCGAACACCGGGCTCACCGCTCATCCCAGCCAGACCATCCGGGCGAGGGCGGTGGTCACCGGGGAGCTCCTGGATCGCAACAGTGACCGGGGTCCAGACTTCAACAACGTCGATGTGCGGATCAACAAGTTCTTCGATTTCGGTGGAGCCCGATTCGAGGCGATACTGGACATATTCAACCTCTTCAACAACGCGAACTTCGGTCTCAGCGACGGGGCGCCGCAACCGTTTCCCAACTCGCAGATGGAACCGGTCCTGCGCGACGGCGTGACGCCCAACCCGGAGTATGGCTTGGCCGATATCGAGGTCGCCGGCGGGTCGCAACGGAGGGTTCAGGGAGGTATCCGCATTCAATTCTGAGACGCCGTGGCGGATCTGTTGGCCGCCAAACCAGGTTGGTTGTTTGGACTGGAGCTAGCCAGGCGGGGCCGGGATCACGTGTTGGCCGTCAAATTGCGTGGGTGCCTTGACCGGGGCGCGTCAGACGGCGGCCCCACGGCACTAAGACAAAGAAAGAGGCCTTGCGTCACAGCAAGGCCTCTTTTTTTTGAGGGGGAGGTGCTCGACGCTACTGGTTGCTCCGACGCCGGTAGGCCTCGATCTCTTGCTCACTCTCCTCGAGACGACCGAGACTGCGTAGGGCCTCGGCGAGATTGAGGTGCAGCGTGGCGGTGTCGCCACCCAGTTCCAGTGCGCGACGAAACAGGATGACCGCCTCCTCGTGGCGCCCCTCGTTGGCGGCCACGATACCGAGCAGCTCGTGAGCCGGGGCGAGCGAGGGGTCCAGTGCAACGGCCTGCCGAAGGGGCGCGGCGGCTTCGTCGAAGCGACCGAGCGTCACGAGAAAACGACCTTCCAGATAGTGATACTCAACGACCTGCGGGCCGAGCTCGCGGGCCTGGACGATGCTCTCGAGCGCCTCGGCGATTCTTCCCAACGAGGCGAGTACCTTTGCCTGAAGAGCATGAGCTCGCGGCTCCTGAGGGTGTGATACCAGAACGGCCCCGAGAAGGTCGAGTGATTCGGAGAGACGGTTCTCGAAGGCGAGCTTCTGCGCTTCGTTCAAATCGACGCGGAGCTGCTTGGCCGCCCATTCGTACTGATCTCGAGCCTGACTCAGGGCTTGGAATCGCTCGAGCTCTATCTGCGCTCCCGCGAGGTCTCCGCTAGCGCGCAACGCGGTGGCTAAACGATAGTGCGCCTCGGCGGACTCGGGAAGGAGGCGCGCCCCTTCTCGGAGATGGGTGATCGCTTCGTCCGTCCGGCTCAAGTCCATGAGGACCTTGCCAAGCTCGAGATGGAGCCGCGCCGCGTGCGGGGAATCGAGCTCCACTGCCTCGGAAAGGAGCGCGGCGGCTTCCTCACGTCCCTCTGGCGATGTCGTGAGAGTCAGCCCGAGCGCCATCGTAAGACCGGGGTGATGGGGGTGGTCTTGCAGCCCCTGGCGGGCCAGGGCCTCGGCGCGGGGTCGCTCACCGACGGTGAGTAGCAAGAGACTCAGCTCTTCGCTCACCTCCGGTGTCCCAACGCCCTGGGCGATCGCACGCTCCAGGACGGCGATGGCGTCTTTGTGTCGGGAGCCATCGCGAAGCAGAAGCGCGGATAGGATGTACGGCGTGGGGTCGTTCGGATCGAGCCGTGTCGCCTCGGTCAAGGCGCCGAGGGCTTCGGAAGCCGCTCCGATTCGAATCAAGAGCCGCCCCACGTTCAGAGCCGCCCGGGCCTCACCAGGGGCGAGTTGCTGAGCTTGCCGACAGAGCTCGAGCGCTTGAAACAGCTCGCCTCGTCGCTCGCCGATCTCGCAGAGGCCCAAGAGCGGTGCCGGGTTATCGGCGTCCAGAGCGGCCGCTCGCTCGAAGTCTGGTTGCGCGCGCTCCAGGTCACCGCTCGCGAGCGCGCTCTCGGCCCGAGCCATCAGCGCCGTGATGTCGTCGGACCTGGATCCAGACTGCATCCCGGCAGCATGGAGCAGCGATGCGACGAGCAGCGGTAGGAGGGGAGTCATGTTCCGATTGCTGGAAGGCGGTTGAAAGGTCCCAATCTTCTCGGTTTACGTTCTGATACGATATGCTACGGCAGCGATGATACGCAAATATCGCCGGAAGGGAATGTGCGCGCCCGCGCGGCAATTGTTAGCGGTGTTCGCGTCTTTTGGTTCCGCCGCCCTGGCACCGGCCGAGGATTTCTTGGACGTGACGGCCCTGGCCGGGTTGGATTTCGTCCATTACAACGCGGCCACCGAGGAGAAGTACATGGTGGAGACGATGGGCTCGGGCGCGGTGTTCCTAGACTATGACGGGGACGGGTTCATCGACATCTACGTCCTGAACGGCGCCCCGCTTCCCGGCTCGGCCGAGACCACCGTTCCTCCGGCCAATGCGCTCTACCGGAACCAAGGCGATGGGACGTTCGTCGAAGTCGCGGCAGCGGCTGGAGTCGCACACACCGGCTTCGGGATGGGGGCGGCGGCGGGAGATATCGACAACGACGGTGATATCGATCTCTACGTGACCAACCTCGGGCCCAACGTGCTCTACATTAATAATGGCGACGGGACGTTCAGCGATCGCTCCGCATCGTCCGGAGTCGAGGCCGGGGAGTGGAGCACGAGCGCGGCCTTCGCAGACTACGACGGCGACGGATTCCTGGATCTCTACGTCTGCCGCTACGTGGACTTC
>Ga0302046_10001210_pt1 | contig 24291 bp, 19 predicted proteins | sample RVTome_11_FD_200261 | JGI IMG/M metagenome (GOLD analysis project Ga0302046, IMG submission 200261) | Soil microbial communities from uranium-contaminated site in the Upper Colorado River Basin, Wyoming, United States - RVT147D111 (version 2) ... | reverse complement strand
ATACCCGCCTGTTTCTTTCATCGGTGGAATCCCCTCTTGACCGGGTGCGCGTCGTGCAGACGCTGTTGGCCGGCGCGCGCATCCCGACGTTGCAGGTGCACGGTGTCCGATTCGACCAGGACCAGCAGGCGGCGCCCATCAGCACCCTGCTGGCCGTGCACGACGGCGACGACTGGCTGGTGTTCGACCCGTTCACCGGCGACGAGGGCCTGCCGGACAGCTTTTTTATCTGGTGGACGGGTGACCGCGAGATGACCGGCGTGCGCGGCGCGAGCATCGGGGAAGCGCAGATATCGACCCGCAAGCAGCTCAAGAGCGCGCTCGATCTCGCCACCCAGCGCGTCAGGATCCGTGAGTCGCGAGTCGGGCTGATTTCGATCCTGCAGTTGCCGCTGCAGACCCAGACGGTTTACGAAGTGCTGCTGCTGATTCCCTTCGGCATCCTGGTGATCGTGCTGCTGCGCAACTTCGTCGGCCTGAGCTCTTTCGGCACCTTCGCCCCGGTGCTGATCGCCCTGGCGTTCCGCGAGACCGAACTGCTCAAGGGCATCCTGCTGTTCATCCTGATCGTTTCGCTGGGCCTGGGTTTTCGCTTTTACCTGGAGCGGTTGCGATTGCTGCTGGTGCCACGCCTGGCCGCGGTGGTCACCATCGTGGTGCTTCTGATGACGGCCATCAGCATCATCAGCAACGAGATGGGCATCGAGACGGGGCTCTCGGTATCGCTGTTCCCGATGATCATCATCTCGCTCGTGATCGAGCGCATGTCCATCGTCTGGGAAGAGCGCGGCGCCGGCACGGCTCTGAAGGAAGGTGCGGGCAGCCTGCTCATGGCCTCGCTGGCCTACCTGGTGATGGGCATCGATGAGCTGCGCTACTGGGTGACGGTGTTCCCCGAGTGTAACTTCATCGTGTTGGGCCTGATCGTGGCCATGGGACGTTACACCGGCTTCAGGCTGACCGAGCTGTTCCGCTTCTCGCGGATCAACGAAGGCCAGCCGACTTCGTAGGCTGCCCATGCTGCGGCACTACCTCACTCTGAAGAAGACCGGCGTGCTCGGCCTCAACGCCCGCAACGGCAATTACATCCTGCATTACAACCAGCGCCGCTACTATCCGCTGGTCGACGACAAGGTGAAGTGCAAGCGTTGCCTGCAGGAACGCGGCCTGGCGGTGCCGGGGCAGATCGGGGTGATCACCTCGATGCGCGGCGCATCCCACATCGAGGATACGTTGGGCGATGCCCGCGAGTTCGTTATCAAGCCGGCGCACGGCAGCGGCGGCGACGGCATCCAGGTGATCATCGATCGCAAGTCGGATTATTTCGTCGACTCGGACGGTGACCTCGTCGAGTATGCCGACCTCAAGCACCACGTGACCAACGTGATCGGCGGCATGTACTCGCTGGGCGGCCAGCCGGACGTGGCCCTGATCGAGACCCTGGTGCACTTCGACAAGGCCTTCAGCTCGCTGACCTACCACGGGGTGCCCGACATCCGCGTGATCGTGTTCAAGGGCTACCCCGTGATGGCCATGAGCCGCCTGCCGACGCGCCGCTCGCACGGCAAGGCCAATCTCCACCAGGGCGCCATCGGCGTTGGCATCGATCTGGCCAGCGGGATTACCGTGGGCGGGGTGTCGGGCAACGCGCCGGTCAGCATTCATCCCGACACCGGCCAGAACATCCAGGGCTTCCAGGTGCCGCACTGGGAGCGGATTCTGCTGATGTCCTCGCAGTGCTACGAGGCCGTGAATCTGGGCTACCTCGGTTGTGACATCGTGCTTGATCGCGATTTCGGGCCGCTCATCCTCGAGCTCAACGCCCGCCCCGGGCTCAACATCCAGATCGCCAACCGGCGCGGGCTGAAGTGCCGCCTGAAGCAGATCGATGAGCTGAGCAAACTGGAAACCGACCCCGCAAAGCGGGTCGCATGGTCGCGCCAGGCTTTCGGTGAGCCGGAGCGGGCAAAGACCCCGTAGCCGCGACTCAGGCGTGGGCGTCGCGCAGTTCGTGAAAGTGCACATGCGCCTCGCGAAACTGTTCCAGCGCCCGGTCGATGTACATGTTGACCTCGTCCACGTAACCGTCCGTCGAGGCCGACCACACGCGGTTGATGTAGCGCTCGCCGGCGGCAAAGTTGCTCATCACGTCGGCGTAGTTCTGCATCCCGAAAACGTGAATCATGCTCTCGCGCGCCTCCGCGAAGTTGGCGAGATCCTCGCGAAACAGCTTGTCGATCTCGAAGCGCGCCTCGTAGGTGGGCAGTTCCGACTTGCGCGCGTGCAGCGCCTCGAGGTTGGCGAGGATGTTGTCCAGGCTGCTCGACAGGGTGCCGATGTTCCCGGTCAGCATGTGTTCGGCGCGCGATGCGCCGTGCTCCGCACGCCGGTGCAGCCACAGGCCGACCGCGCCGGCCGCCAGCGCCGGCACCATCAGGTTCCAGTTGACGGTCTGCGGGTCGAGGACGGTGAGGAAGGCGCCTGCCAGGAAGGCAGCAAAAATGAGAACCAGGGAGATGCGCTGCATGGTCACACCGCCTTGACGATCATGGAGATGGCGAAACTGACGCCCACCAGCGCCTCGCCAACGATGAGACCGGCGGCGATCGGGATACCGACGTTTTCGCCGTGTCTGTGGCCGAGCCGGTGGTCGCCGAGCACCCGAAGCAGCGTCCCCAGGCTGTAGGTCAGCACGATGTTGAAGGGCAGGTAGAAGCCGAGCCCCACGGTAATGCCCAAGCCCGGCTGGAACACGCTCAGAAGCGCGCCCAATCCGGCGCCTGCCAGGTACTTCTGGGTCGGCACCTCGCCGCCCATGATGCCGGTGACCATGCTCGCGAGCGCCTGACCCTGCGGTGCGGGCAGCTTGGTGCTGCCGAGAACGTAGGCCTCGTGCAGGATGAAGATCAGCACGATGATCACGATCGGCCCAAGCCAGGCGCCGAAAAACTGGCCGAACTGCTGCTGGCGTGGCGTCGCGCCGACGAGGTAGCCGGTCTTGAGATCCAGCATCAAATCGGTGGCCTGTGACATGGCGACGCAGGCCGCCGCGCCGACCATCACGGCCGACACCACAGTGGCGGTGTCATCGCCCATGCCCTTGGCGATGAAGATCAGGATGGTGACCGCGATCAGCGTCATGCCGCTCAGCGGCGACCAGTTGGTGCGGCCGATCGCCTCGGAGAGGATCACGCCGGCGATCCAGATCCACAGCGTGCCGACCACGGCCATGAGGATCCCGCGCCCCAGGCCCATTTTCTCGGTGGACAGCACGGCCATCACGGCCAGCAGGATCGCGGCGCCGCCGATGGCTATGTAGAGCAGCTTGATCGGCATCTCGTCCTTCGACATGGCCGCGTCCGCCTTGGCGGCGCTCTGCATGCTGCGCACCGCGCTGAGGATCATCGGAAACGCCATGATGACGCCGGCGATGGCCCCTCCGATCAGCATGCCGATGCCGACCGGGCGAAATAGCAGCACCCGCAGATCGTTCGGGTCCTGCGTGACCTGGCCGGTGGCGGGGTCGGTCGGGAACAGCTCGAAGCCCGCCAGCATCGGCGCCAGCACCCAGTAACAGACATAACCGCCGATGATGAAGGCGACGCCGCCCTTGCCGGCGATGTAGCCGACGCCGATGGTCAGCAGCGACAGGTACCACACGCCGTTCATGTAGCCCGGCATGCCGATCAGCGCGCCGAGATCGTAGTTGTCGACGCCAGTGGCCTGGCTCACCGCGTGCAGGCCGCCCGAGACCAGCGCGCCGCCGATCAGCAGCATGGCCTTGTGGACGCCCGCGCCCGGCGACTTGAGAATCGTCGCCACCGCCACGCCGCCCGGGTAGGTGAGCCGCTCGTAATCGATCATCTGCTTGCGCAGTGGGATGATGAAGCCGATGCCGAGGAAGGCGCCGGCAATCGCGCCGAAGGTGAGCAGCACGGGGTCGAAGTCGCCGCCGTAGCCGAGGATAAAAATCGCCGGCACCGAAAACATCATGCCGCTGGAGGCGCCGTTGACCGCGCTTGCCACCGTCTGCACGATGTTGTTTTCGATGATGCTGTTGCGGCGCAAGATGCCGCGCAGGATTCCGAAGCCCAGGATCGCGGCCAGCTCGGAGCCCTCGATGGAAAAGCCCAGTATCAGTGCGGCGTAGCCGATGCTGATGGCGATGATGACGCCCAGGAAGTAGCCGACCAGGATGGCGGCCCAGGTGAGCTCCGGATAGGGGCCGTGTCTGATCTTCTGCGTTGTTGTTGTCATTCACTCACTCCAGATTTCCCCCATTCTTCCAACTTTTTGGAGCCGGTGCCACTGGGCGATTGGTGCGGAATGGCTCAGATCCCGTATGCCAAAACCAACGCGGCGCTGAGCACGATCCATAGCATGACCGCCAAAGGAAGGCCGACCCGTACGAAGTCGACAAACTTGTATCCAGCCGCGTTCATGATAAGCAAATGTGTTTGATAGGCCATGGGCGTTACGTAGCTGAGGTTGGCCCCGAACACGACTGCAAGCACGAAGGGCTCGAGGGGCATGCCCAGTCGCTGGGCGATCCCAATCGCGATTGGAGTGCCGATTACCGCGGCGGCATTGTTGGTCACGATGTTGGTCAGAATGGCCATCAGCAACATCAGTCCGGCGAGGACCAATGCGGGCGCCGCCCCGAACGTCATGGCGACAAAGCCTTGAGCGATGATGTCGGCGCCGCCGGTCTGCAACAAAGCCGTACCCATCGCAAGGGAGGCGACGACAATGAGGATGACTTTCGGGCTCAATGCGTTCATGGCCTCTTTCCAGCTCAGGCTCCCGGTGACGATCAGAGTGAGGCAACCGAGAAGCGCGCTGATCTCAATCGGAATGACTCGAAGCGCAGCAAGCAACACAACGCTGACCATGGTCAACAAGGCGATGGGCGCTTTGCCCTTCTTGGGCAACCTGACCCCGCCATCGAGAACCAGGAAATCTGCGGTGTTCTTGAGCCTTGCAAGGTCTTCAGTCGTCGACTGAACCAACAGCACGTCGCCGGATAGCAGTTCGGTGTCGTCGAGCCCCAGCGATCTTCTCTCGCGCGAGCCTTCGTAACGGTTCAGAGCCAGAAGACGCAAGCCGTAGCGGGAGCGAAGTTGCGCATCGCCAATGCGTGTGCCGATCAGGCTGGAAGCCGGGGTGACGGCCACTTCGGCAATCTGCTGGCCCTCGTACTTCAAGGGATGCGTAGCGTCAACAACATGATCGCCGGAAAACAGCGTTCCACCCAGGATCCTGGCGAATTCGCGCAGGCGGTCCTGGGTGTCGCTGATGGTGATCCGATCGCCAGGTTTCAGGACCACATCCGGCAACGGGCTTATAAAGACGTTCTGGCCACGCTGGATGGTTTCCACGCGCAGATTGTTTCCCGCCCGCTCGATGGCTTCGGCAAGATTCCGGTCCGCCACCGGACTGGAATCATCGAGTCGGATTTGGGCGGTATACACGCGGGAGATGGCGTGTCCCATCGGCGCCTGCCGTTCCGGGAGGAGTTTGGGAGCGATCAGCCACAAGTAGAGAATCGCGAATGCCCCGCCGACAGCAGCCAGTCGGGTGTAATCGAACATGTCGAAACTGGCCATGCCCATGTCCGCAGCCACGTTGACGACGAGCAGGTTGGTCGATGTGCCTATGGTCGTGTGCATGCCGCCGAGAATGCTCGCGAATCCCATCGGCATCAGAAAGCCCGAAGCCGGGATGCCTGCACGCATCCCGACGCCGACCAGAATCGGCAGCATCAGCACCACCACCGGCGTGTCGTTGATGAACATGCTCAGCACGGCAGTGATCATTATCGTGACGAGCAAGGCCAGCTTCGGCCAGCTGCGCCACAGCTTGGACAGGAACCGACCGACGGGCTCAAGCGAACCCGTGCGCATGAGCCCCTCGCCCATGATCATCAATGCGCACACGGCGATCAGGGCCTTATGCCCAAAACCCAGTAGAAATGCGCCCGGCCCGAGTCTCGACCCGTCCGGCAGATAAAACGGGTACAGGGTGAAGCCTGCCGTCAACATCACGAGGACAACGAGGCTGGTCGTTTCAAACGGAATGTTGTCCCGCGTATACAAGACCAGCGCCACGATGATGAGCACAATAACGGCTGTGGCATGCGGGTTGGTCAGCAGAGTGTCCAGCATCGGGTGTTCAACGTCCTCCTTCGCCGCGAGCGCTGTGGCGATGGTCAAGCTATACCATAAGCCGCCGCCAATACGAAGCTGAACATGACCAGCATCAGGACGGCCAGTGGCAGGCCCACCCGCACGAAATCACCGAATTTGTAGCCCGCCGCGTTCATGATCAGCACGTTGGTCTGGTAGCCCATGGGCGTCGCGAAACTCAGGTTGGCGCCGAACAACACGGCCAGCACGAAGGGCTCCAGCGGCAGGCCCAGCATCTGGGCGATGCCGATGGCGATCGGCGTGCCGATCACCGCGGCGGCATTGTTGGACACGATGTTGGTGAGCACCCCGATCAACAGCATGACGCCCGACAGCGCGACCACGGGTGGCGCGCCGAAGGTGAGGGACACGAACGCTCGGGCGATGAAATCGGCGCCGCCGGTTTTCATCAGCGCCGACCCCATCGCCAGCGAAGCGACGATGATCAGGATCACCCGCACGTTCAGTGCGTTCATGGCTTCTTTCCAGCTCAGGCAGCCGCTGACGATCAGAACCAGTACGCCCATTACCGCGCTGACCTCGATGGGCATCATCCTGAAGGCCGCGAGGAGCACGATGGAGACGATGACGGCAAGTGCCAAAGGCGCCTTGCGCGTGCTGGGCAGCTTGACGCGCCCGTCGAGGATCAGGAATTCGGGGTTGTTCTTGAGCGCGTCCAGGTTCTCCGGCGTGGACTGCACCAGCAGCACGTCGCCGGACTGCAGCTCGGTTTCATCCAGGCCCGGCGCGCGCCGCTGGCGGCTCGACTCGTAACGGTTGAGCGCAAGCAGCCGCAGACCGTAACTTGAGCGGAGCTGGGCCGCGCCGATGGCCGTGCCGACCAGACGCGACGCCGGCGTGATGGCGACCTCGGCGAGCAACTGGCCTTCGGCCCTGAGGGGATGGGCGTCATCGACCGCGTGATCCCCCGAGAACAGTGTGCCGCCAAGCGCGCGGGCCAGCTCCCTGAGGTTGCCCTGGGTATCGCTGGTGGTGACGCGGTCGCCGGCGCGCAGCACGACGTCGGGCAACGGAGAGATGAAGACCCCCGGCCCGCGCTGGATGGCTTCCACCCGGAACTTCTCGCCGCTGCGCGCCATGGCCTCGGCGAGCGGCCGGCCCACCGCCGGACTGGAATCGTCGAGCCACACCTGGGCCGAGTAGACGCGCGGCCCGGCCTGGGCCATCGGCACCTGGCGTTCGGGTAGCAGCCGCGGCGCGATCAGCCCGAGATAAAGCACGGCAACCAGCGCGGGGAGGGCGAACACGCCGACGAAGTCGAAAATGTGGAAGGCTTCCATGCCCATGTCGGCTGCCACGTTCACCACCAGCAGGTTGGTCGAAGTACCGATGGTGGTGCCCATGCCACCGACGATGGCCGCGAAGCCCACCGGGATCAGCGACGCCGAGGGCGGGTTGCCGGTGCGCATGGCAACGCTCATGACGATGGGAAGCATGAGGATCACGATCGGCGTGTCATTGACGAACATGCTCATGGCGGCCGTGATGGCGACGGTGAACAGCAGTGCGATGGCGGGCCACCTCCGCCACAGGCGCGCCAGCAGGCGGCCCACCGGTTCCAGCGCGCCGGTTCGGAGCAGGCCTTCGCCGGCGATCATCAGGGCGCAGACGGCGACCAGTGCCTTGTGGCCGAAGCCGTAGAAGAACTCGCTGGGCTCGAGCGGCTGGCCATCGGGTGAGACGTATGGAAAAAGGTGGAAGCCGATCGCCAGTGACACCAGCACCAGCAGGCTGGTGGTCTCGAAGGCGATGTTCTCGCGGCTGTAAAGCACCAGGGCCGTGACGATCAGGATCATCACGGCGACGGCGTGGGAATTGATCAGGGCAGCATCGAGCATTGGTGTTCTGCGTGGTCCCTTGTGCAGTGCCGCTCACGGTCGCGGCGAGGGCGCCGCTCCTACAAAGATTTGTGGCGCTGCCTGGAGCTTGTAGGAGCAGCGCAGGCTGCGAAGCGGGTGCGGTTTTCGGCGAAGCCGAAAGAAGCGCCCGCAGAGCGCCGTCCGCGCGTGCCCCGCCGCGACCGCTGCGGCTGAAGCCGATCCTACACCTTTAGTATCTCATCCAGTTCTTCGCGCGAGTTCACCGGCGGCAGGCACTTCATGCCAAGGCACACCCAGGCAGTGGCGGGCTCGTCGCTTTCGAACTCGGCCAGGATTCCCGGCAGCGGCCGACTGGCCGCCTCGTCGCGCGCCGCCCGGATCTGGTAACAGTCGGCGCGATAGCGGGAATCCGCCCAGTCCTTGAGCGCCTGGGCGGCCTGCCGGTCGCGGCCCGAGATCACCACCTGCGGCAACGGCGAACGCGCACGCATGACGGCGCGGGTGGCGCTGGCACACGCCATCGGGCTGCGCTCGATGCCCGGCCGCGCCCGGGCCAGCGCCCGCTCGGCCGCCTGGTGGTAACGCTGCTCGCCGAGCAGTGCAGCCATCGCCTGCAGGCCGCCGATGGCCACTGCGTAAGCCGCCGGCGTGGCGTCGTCCTGCACGATGATGCTGCGCGCGATGGGCGTAGGCTGGTCGGCGTCGCTGAAGAAGAAGCCGCCGTGATCGGCGTCCTCGAAACGCAGCAACAGGGCGTCGGCGATGTGCACCGCGAAATCGAGGTCATCGCGGCGCCATACCGTGCGAAGGCTCTGCAGCAGGGCCTCGAGGGTGAAGGCGTAATCGTCGAGGTAGCCGTAAAACCGCGATTCGCCTTGGTTGCGCACCGCCAGCAGGCGGCTGCCGTCCCACAGCTTGCTGCGGATGAAGTCGAGCGTCGTCTGCGCGAGCGGTATCCAGTCATCGCGCCCCAGCGCCCGTGCGGCGCGCAGCAGGCCGCCGGCCGCCAGCGCGTTCCACGAGGTGAGCTGCTTGCGATCGAGCGTCGGCTGCACGCGCTTTTCGCGCTCGCCGCGCAGGACGGCGCGGGCCTTTTTCAACGGTTCCGCGTCGGCGTCCGATTCGACCGCCCCGACCAGGTGCCAGGCGCGGTCCTCGAAATTCGGCGGCTGGTCAAGGCCGTAGGCCGCTGCAAAGGCCTCGAAGGCGTCGTCATCGAGAAGTTCTCGAACCTCGTCGCGGTCCCAGACGTGGAAGCCGCCCTCCTCGCCGCCGGCGTCGGCGTCGATGCTGGCCGAGAAGCCGCCGTTTGCCTGCCGCATCTCGCCGCGCATCCAGGCGACGATGCCTTCGGCGGCGCGGCTGAGGCTGGCACTGCCGCTGCGTGTTGCGGCCTCGGCATAGAGTGGCAAGAGCTGGGCATTGTCGTAGAGCATTTTCTCGAAGTGCGGGATGGTCCAGCTGGCGTCCACGCAATAGCGGAAAAAGCCGCCATCGAGGTGATCGCGCAGGCCGCTGGCCGCCATGTTCTCCAGCGTCACGAGCAGGCTTTCCTTCACGGCTGCGGAATTTTCCGTGACAGCGGAGCGAGCGAGCTCGGCGACCAGTTCCAGCAGCGGCGCCTGCGGAAATTTGGGCGCGCCGCCGTATCCGCCGTGGCGCTGGTCGAAGCGGGCAAGCACATCTTTGCTCGCCTGCTCGATAAGCGCCGGGTCAACGTCCTCTGCGGCCGCGGCGATGGCTTCCTGGGCCTTCGCCGCGGGTGCGTTCTGCAGCGATTCGATGGCCTCCTGCAGGCGCTCGCCCTGCGATTTCACCTCGGCGGGATTCCGGCCGTACCACTGCCGCGCGCGCACCAGCACGTCGCGGAATGACGGCATGCCGTAGCGCGCCTCGAGGGGAAAATAGGTGCCGGCGAAGAACGGCGTGTGGCCCTCGGGCTCCAGGAACAGGGTCAGCGGCCAGCCGCCGCCGCGGCCGGTCAGCAGTTGGTGGCTGAGCTGGTAGATTTTGTCGAGGTCCGGACGTTCTTCGCGGTCGACTTTGATGCTCACGTACAGGTCGTTCATGACCTTGGCCGTCGCCTCGTCCTCGAAGGACTCGTGGGCCATGACGTGACACCAGTGGCAGGCGCTGTAGCCTATCGAAAGCAATATCGGGCGGCCGCTCTCGCGCGCCGCCGCCAGGGCGTCTTCATCCCAGGGCTGCCAGGCCACCGGGTTGTCGGCATGCTGTTGCAAATACAGGCTGGTTTCTTCGCCCAGCCGGTTGCGAAGCTGCAATTTTGTCTGTTCGGCATTCATAGGCCTCATACACTACATCACTCTTCATTGTTTCGGGCCGACGCAGGCATCCCACTCTGTGTCTGCTCGGATGGCCCTGCGGGCTACCCTCACAAGGCCCTCGCTTAGTGGACGTGCGCATGACAGGCCCTCCGTGGCCTGCATGCGCTAGTTCGGCATCCCTGCCGAACTGTCCAGTCGCTCAGCCCTTGTTCGGCATCCGGCTCAAGGCCACTGAGTGGGATGACCTGCGTCGGCTTTCAGAGCTATGTATCCCGCCCTTGGCCACAGTTCGTCTGAGCTTCAGGGTAGCCGGGTAGCGGTATTTGCACTTTGTCGATTTGGTAGCGCAGGCGAAAGCCGCCGTGATGCAAGACACGAAGTGTCGTAATTAGGCGGCGAAGCCGTTGCGCGTGCCGAGCGACACAGGCGCGACTGGACGGCGAGGCAGGAGCCGAGCCAGCGCATGCAGTACAGGGATGTGCTGTCATGCGCGTGTCCACTAAGCGGCAAGGCGCGAGGGTAGCCCCGAAGGGGCCGCGGATACATGAGACAAAGGGCAATACCGCTGTCCGGCCTGTGTCGATGAGGCGGAACTTGCTCAGGTGGGGGTCGTGGCCTATCCTGCCCGGGGGTTTGAATGCACCGTCGAGAAGTCGAATAAAACGCCTTGAGCACATCCGAATATTTCTACGTGGCCTTCGATCCGGTGGCCTTTTCGATCGGGCCGCTTGCCGTGCACTGGTACGGCATCATGTATTTGCTCGCGTTCGTCCTGTTCTGGGCGGTCGGCAGCTACTTGGCGCGCACGCGGCCGTGGTACGGCTGGCAGCCGAAGGACGTCGGGGATTTCCTTTTCTATGGCATGCTCGGGGTCATCCTCGGCGGGCGGCTCGGCTACGTCCTCTTCTACGGATTCGAATCCTTCATCGAGAACCCGCTGTTCCTGTTCCGCATCAACGAGGGCGGCATGTCCTTCCACGGCGGCCTGCTCGGCGTCATCGCGGCGATAGGGTGGTACGCGCGCAAGACCGGCCGGACCTTCTGGCAGGTGGCGGATTTCGCGTCGCCACTGGGGCCGATCGGGCTGGGCCTGGGGCGGATCGGAAATTTCATCGGCGGTGAATTGTGGGGGCGGATTTCCGATGTGCCATGGGCCATGGTCTTCGCCAACGCTGTCCAGCCCGGCGGCTGGAATTCCGAGGTCCTGCGCGAGAGCTGGGCCCGCGGCGAGTTGGATCACCTCGCACGCCATCCAAGCCAGTTGTACCAGGCGGGGATGGAGGGCGTGCTGCTGGCGGTGCTGTTGCTCTGGTATTCGGCAAAACCGCGGCCTTCGGCGTCGATCTCGGGGCTGTTCCTGGTCGGCTACGGCGCCTTCCGCCTGGTGGCGGAATACTTCCGCGAGCCCGACGCCCACATCGGATACCTCGCCGGAGAGTGGCTTACAATGGGGGCGCTCCTGTCGCTGCCGATGATCGTGGCGGGCGTGATCATGATGAAGCTGCCGCCGCGGCTGACGGGGGGCAGGGAAGCCAATCGACAACTCTGACATGCGGCCATATCTACAACTGCTTCGCGACATCCTCGACAAGGGAACGAAAAAGTCCGACCGCACCGGCACCGGCACGCTGTCGCTGTTTGGTTACCAGATGCGCTTTGATTTGGCTGAGGGCTTCCCGGTGGTCACCACCAAGAAGCTTCACCTGCGCTCCATCATCCACGAGCTGCTGTGGTTCTTGAAGGGCGAGAGCAACATCGCCTATCTCAACGAGAACGGCGTCACCATCTGGGACGAATGGGCCAGCGAAACGGGCGACCTTGGGCCGGTATACGGCGTGCAGTGGCGCTCGTGGCCCAAGCCGGATGGCGGCTCCATCGACCAGATCGCCATTTTGCTGGACGATCTCAAAAACCGCCCCGATTCGCGCCGGCATATCGTCTCGGCGTGGAACCCGGCGGTGCTCCCGGACGAATCGCGCAGCCCCAAGGAAAATGCCCTGGCCGGCCTGCAGGCCCTGCCGGCCTGTCACACCCTGTTCCAGTTCTACGTGGCAAACGGAAAACTCAGCTGCCAGTTGTACCAGCGCAGCGGCGACGTGTTTCTGGGCGTGCCTTTCAACATCGCCTCGTACTCCTTGCTGACCCTGATGATCGCGCAGGTGCTCGACTTTGAGCCCGGCGAGTTCATCCTGACCCTCGGCGATGCCCACCTTTATCTCAACCATATCGAGCAGGCCGGCACCCAGCTCTCGCGCGAACCCTATCCGCTTCCGGTGATGAGGCTGAATCCCGAGCGCCGCACGCTGTTCGATTTTGTCTACGACGACTTCGAGCTCGAAGGCTATCGCTGCCATCCGGCCATCCGCGCGCCGATTTCAGTCTGATGCGGACAGTCTGACCGAGGCTACGGTGGATGCGCGGCGCGAAAAGACGCTCACCCTGGTGGCCGCGATGGCGCGCAACCGCGCCATTGGCCTGCGGGGCGCCATGCCCTGGCACCTGCCGGCCGAGCTGGCCCATTTCAAACTCACTACCATGGGCAAGAGCGTCATCATGGGCCGCAAGACCTGGCAGGCCATCGGCCGGCCGCTGCCGGGGCGGCAGAACATCGTGGTGACCCGCGACGAGGAGTTCGAAGCGCCGGGCTTCGAGGTCGCCAATTCGCTCGACGGGGCGGTCGAGATCGCCGACAGCTCAGAGGTCATGATCATCGGCGGCGGCAGCTTGTACGAGCAGGCCTTGCCGCGCGCCCGGCGCATGGTGCTGACGCACATCGAGTGCGAGGCCGAGGCCGATACCTGGTTTCCGCAATGGGACGCCTCGCAATGGGTTCCGGTGAGCCGCGAGCATTTCGCAGCCGACCACAAGAACGGCCTCGCCTACGACATCGTGGAATACGAGCGCAAGCCAGGCAGGCGCTAGGCCTTTTCCTGCTTCCAGCCTTGCTTGGCTTTGCAGGGCACCTGGAACAGTTCGCCGTCCTCCGCCCGCCAGGCGCTGAGCTGACCGCCCCAAACGCAGCCCGAATCCAGCGCCACGTAACGCTTCTTGACTCGCGTTCCCAGCGAGGCCCAGTGGCCGAAGGCGAACTTCACGTTGCGCGTCAACCGGTGCTTGTGCTTGAACCACGGCAGGTAGCCGGCCGGCTGCGTGCCGGGCGGCCCGGTGGCGCTGAGATTGAGCTTTCCGCCCGCATCGCAGTAACGGATGCGAGTGAGGATGTGGGTGATCATGGCGCGCCGCTTCATGCCGCTCAGGTTGTCGTGCCACACGCGACGGCGGTCACGCAACAACTTGCGCAGGAACTTGGTCCGCTTGGGCGAGCGCAGCACTGCTTCGACCTCGCGCGCGTATGCCAGGGTGTCCTTCACCGTCCACTGCGGAATCACACCGGCGTGCAGGGCAATCAACTTGTCAGGCTTGTGCCAGTAGGCCAGACGCTGGCCGGCCAGCCAGTCCATCAGCTTTTCGCGGTCGTCCGCCTGGAAAATTCGCCTGAACTCGCGATCGGGCGTGCCCCCGTCGGGGAAGCGCACGTCCTCGGCCAGCAGGTGGAAATCGTGGTTGCCCAGGGTGACGATCACGCGATGTCGAAGCGAGTGCAGCAGGCGCAGCACCTCCAGGGATGCGCCGCCGCGGCTGACGACATCGCCGCAGAAGATCAGCCGGTCGTCGGCCGGATCGAAGCGGATTCGCTTGAGCAGCCGCTGCAGCGGCTCATAGCAACCCTGGACGTCGCCGATGAAATAGTGCGCCATAAGGCTACTTTGGCGCCGGACTAATGGAGGGCCTCGGGCGCCGCCAGCACGAATTCCGGTATCTCGGCCTGGAAGGTCGCGCCCGAATCGGTCACGAACTCATAACTTCCCTTCATCGACCCGGTGGGAGTCGGGATCATGGCTCCGCTGGAATAGCTGTGGGACTGGCCCGGTGTGAGCCGCGGCTTCTCGCCCACCACGCCTTCGCCGCGGACTTCCTCGATGCGGCCGTCGGCATGGGTGATGATCCAGTGGCGGTTGAGCAACCTCACCGCTTCCTCGGAGTGATTGGTGATGGTGATGCGGTAGGCGAAGGCGTAGCGGCCGTCGTGTTGGCCGAGGTAGGAGGGCTGCGGTTTGATTTCGACATCCATGGCGTTCTTGATCGCTCACCTTTGTCCGGATTCACCTTCATAGTGTGCCATGACTTGCGCCAGCCTGGCGAAGTCGCGAAGCGAGAGCGCCTCGGCCCTGAGCGCGGGGTCGACGCCCGCCTCCTCGATCTGCGCGGCGGCCATCAGCGGCCTGAGGCTGTTGCGGAGCGTCTTGCGCCGTTGCGAGAAGGCCTGCGCCACCAGACGCTCGAGGGTCGCATAGTCCGGTACTTCCGCCGGAGGCGTGTCGTGCGGGATGAGCCGCACGAAACCCGACTCGACTTTGGGGGCAGGCTCGAAAGCCTCGGGCGGCACCGTGAACAGGAAGACCACCGCGCAATGGTACTGGCACAGCAGCGTGAGGCGACCGTAGTCCTTGCCTCCCGGCGCGGCGGCCATGCGGTCGACCACTTCCTTCTGCAGCATGAAGTGCATGTCGCGGATGGCGCCGGCGGACTTCACCAGCCTCACGAGCAGCGGCGTCGAAATGTTGTAGGGCAGGTTGCCGACCACCCGAATCCGCTCGCCGGCCCGCAGTGGCAACAGGGAGGCCAGGTCAACCTCAAGGGCGTCGCCCACGTGGATATGGTCGGCTGCGAGCCCCGGCACCTGCCGCGGCAGGTCGGCGGCGAGATCGCGGTCGATCTCGATGACGTGGAGATCGGCGCCCGCGGCCAGCAAGGGGCAGGTCAGCTCGCCGCGGCCCGGTCCGATCTCGATGATCGGCTCGCCCCTGCGCGGAGCGATGGCGGCCACGATGCGCTCGATGACGTCAAAGTCGACCAGGAAATTCTGGCCGAAACGCTTTCTTGGCCTGTGCGGCATGATTGCGCCTAATGTCGCATCGCCATGTCCTGGGCGGCCGCCAAGGCGTGCAGCAGGCTGCGCTCGTCGGCCACGCCCCGGCCGGCGATGTCGAGCGCGGTGCCGTGGTCCACCGAGGTGCGGATGAACGGCAGGCCCAGCGTGATGTTGACGGCCTCGCCGAAGCCGGCGTGCTTGAGCACCGGCAGCCCCTGGTCGTGATACATGGCAACGACCGCATCGCAATCGGCGAGCCTTGCGGGGGTGAAGGCGGTGTCGGCCGGCACCGGCCCGATCAGGTCCATGCCGCCGGCCCGGCAGCGTTCGATCACCGGCCCGATGATCTCGATCTCCTCCGAGCCGAGATGGCCGCCCTCGCCGGCGTGGGGGTTGAGCCCCAGCACTTGCAGCCGCGGGCGGTCGATGCCAAAGCGATGGCTGAGGTCGCGATTCGTGATGCGGAGTGTGGCCTCCAGGCGATCGGGCGTGATGGCGTCCGCCACCGCGCGCAGCGGCAGGTGGGTGGTCACCAGCGCGACCCGAATGCCCGGTGCCGCCAGCATCATGACCGCCCGTTCCGTCCCGCAGGCCTTGGCAAGGAACTCGGTATGGCCGCTGAACGCGATGCCGGCTTCGTTGATGATTGCCTTGTGCACCGGGCCGGTGACCAGTGCGGCGGCCTGGCCGCCCGACACCAACCGCACCGCTACCCTGAGCGTCTCCAGCACGTAGGGTGCGTTGCGGGCGGAAAGTCTGCCGGCCTCGGCGGGCTCGGCGAGACCCAGGTGGAAGCACGACAGGCGGCCCGCGGCAACGGTGTCGCCGAGGTGCCACTCGTCGATTTCAAGCTGGATTGCGAGGGAATCGGCCGTCTGGCGCAACAGCGCGAGGTCCGCGATGGCCAGCAGGCGGAAGTGCGTTTCACGCGCGGCCAGCTTGAGCAGGATCTCCGGGCCGATGCCGGCCGGCTCGCCGGGCGTGACGGCCAGTATCGGCAGGTCGGTGATCAGGCGCCTTTACCCCGAGCTGCCTGAATCCGCCCCCGGCAGCCGGATTTCGACGAAGGCCTCGTCGCGCCATTGGCGCAGGGTCTTTTCGATCTCCTGCTCGGCCTTGCGCTGGCGAATCTTGTCGCGCGCCTCGGCGCGGATGGCGTCCTCTGTGCGATCGACCTCACGCTTGTCCTGAAACTGAATCACGTGCCAGCCGGCCACCGTCTGGAACGGCTCGCTGATTTCACCGATTTCGAGCCCCGCCAGCGTCTGCTGGACGCGATCGCCGTAAGCTTCGGGTGGGAACCAGCCCATCTCGCCGCCCAGGTTGGCGGTGGTGGGATCGTCGGAATGTTCGCGGGCCAACGCGTCAAAGTCGGCGCCATCATCGAGCTGGCGCTTGATCAGCGTGATCTCGTCCATGGCTTCGCGGGCCGTCACGATCTCGTTGGTTTCGATCATGATGTGGCGTGCCTTGTACTCTTCCATCATCACCTGGCCGCGCTCGCGGTAGTCGTTGACCTTGATGATGTGGAATCCGGACGGGCTTCGCACCGGCTCGGTAAACTGGCCAGGGCTGAGGTTCTGCATGGCTTCGGCGAAAAACGCCGGGATGCTGTTGAGGTCGCGCCAGCCGACTTCGCCGCCTTCGAGTGCTTCCTGGCTGTCGGAATAGCTGATGGCGGCAGAGGCGAAATCCATGCCCTCGGTGAGGCGGCGGTGGATGTCCTCGGCCTCTTCGCGCGCCTGGTCAATCTGCGGGGGAGTGGCGCCCTCGGGCAGCCCCACCATGATGTGCGAGACGTTGTATTCGCCGCCGCTGAGTTCCTCGGAGGCGAGCAGGATTTCCACCTCGGTGTCGGAGATGGGCGGCATGCTCGAAATGATGCGCTGCCGCAGGCGCTCGGTCAGCAGTTCCTCGGCGATGTTGCGGCGGAACTCGGAGAAGTCCTCGCCTTCCTCCTCGATCACCTGGCGCATCTGCTGAACGGTGATGCCGTTGCTCTGGGCCAGGTTGACGAGTGCCTGGTCGATGTCCGTGTCGCTGATGCGGATGCCGGTTTCCAGCGCGCGCTGGATCTGCAGTTCGCGCACGATCAGCCGCTCCAACACCTGCTTTTCCACCAGGTCGCGCGGCGGAATCTGCTCGCCGGCGGCGCGCAGGCGGTCGAGGACGCCGTTCACCGCGAGGTCGAGTTCACTTTTCAGGATGACGTTCTGCTCGACCAGCGCCACGATGTTGTCGATGGGCTGGGCAGCGGCCGGGCCGTGGAGCAGCGTGCCGGCGGCCATGAGCAAGGCCGGTAGGAGATTGCGGTGCGTTTTCCTGATCATAGTCATCGGATAAATGGGGTCAAGTTTGGGGCCGGTCAATAATAAAACAGTTCCTCGCCGCCCGTACCGACACTGGCCAGGCCCTTCAAGTTCAGTTCCAGGTAGACGCCGTCGCGCTGCTCACCTTCGCGGTTTTTCAGATAGCGGCGGTACACCGTGCGCAGGGCCCAGCAGCAGCTTTCGTACTCGAAGCCGGCCTGCGTTTCGAGCAGGTCGTCGTCCTCGAATGAGTAGTTGACGCGGGTCAGCAGCCGCCACTCGGGGGTGACCGGCCAGGACAGGCGGAAATCGAACTGGTCGACGCGCTCGCGGCGGAAGCGGTATTCGAAGGCGGCCCGCTCGCCGTCCGCGCCGCCGTAGCTGACCCCGAAGCTGGCGACGTCGAGGCGGTCCTCGGTCCAGTCCCACTGCAGGCCGGCGGTCGAGGCGAAGCGGCGGAAGGTGGTGAGGCTGAACTCGGCGATCAAGGGGGAACGGTCGTCCAACATCGGCGAGTCGGCGTCGAGCTGAACCTGCTGGTCCTCGAAGTAGATGATCTGCCCGACGCTGAAGCGCCACAGCTGGTTACCGTCTCCGGCGGCGTAGCTGCGGGTGGTGAGCGACAGCGAGAGCTGGTCGGCATCGCCCTGGCGGTCGGCTCCGGCGAAACGGTTGGTATTGAACAGCTGGCTGAAGCCGAAGGTGAAGTCCGCGGTGTCGAAGTCCGGCAGCTCATCTTGCTCCTCGAAGGGCACGTAGAGGTAGAACATGCGCGGCTCCAGCGTCTGGGTATTGCCGCTGTCCAGGGTGCGGTCGAAGAAAAGTCCGCCGTCCAGACTCGCGATGGTCGTGCCGCGGTCGGGGGAGGTGTCCTCGCCCGCCATCACGTCCTCGAGGTCGTAGGTGGTGTAGCGGTAGCCCAGGCTCGGGCGGATGAATCCCCAGGCGGCCCACCGCTCCCAGTAAAGATGGCCGGTGTTGTCGGCGCGCGCGCCGGTGACGCCCACGTCGCGATCGAAATACGCCAGCTCGGAATCGAGGATGAAGCCGAGACCGCTGGGCCCGAACGGCTGGTCGAGGCGAAAGGCGAGGCGCGGCACGCGGCGGTACGGTTCGTTCTCCGGGGAAACCGAGTCGTCGATGACCTGGAAGTCGTCGGCCATCGCCTCGAAACTCCAGTGGTGTCCGAAGCCGCGCACGATGCCCGCGCTTCGCAGAAACTGGCGCGAGGTGGTCTCGAGGCTGGCGCCGAAGTCCTGGAAGTAGTCGTCGTCGCTCACCCGGTCGACATTGAGCTGCGTCGACCACGCCCCCGGGAGCGTCGCCCGGTGCTCGAAGAAGTAGTGGTAGCGTTCCTCGCCGGTCTGGTCGTCGTCCGGCATGTAATCGTATTCGACGAAGCCGCCGGTGTGGCGGCTGAGGAAACGGAAGTCGCCGCTGAGCATGAAACCGCGATTGCTGAAGTAACGCGGCTGGATGATGGCGTCCATGTTGGGCGCGATGTTCCAGTAATACGGAATGCCGAACTCGATACCGTTGTCGTTGGTGTTGCTGACGCTGGGGTACAGCAGCCCGCTCTTGCGCCGGTCGTCGATGGGGAAGCTGAACCAGGGCGCATACAGGATGGGCACGCCTTTGAACTCCAGGCGCGCATGGCGGGCCGTGCCGTAGCCCTTTTCGTGATGAAACTCCATGCGCTGGGCCTTGATCTGCCAGTCGGGCTGTTCGCCAGGACAGGTGGTGAAATCGAGGCCGTTCAGCACCGAGCGCTGGTCAGGCAGCAGCTCCATGGAATCCGCGCTGCCGTGGGCGCTGGACTGGCTGAGGCCATAATCGAGCTTCCAGAATTGACCGCTTTCATCCTCGAAGCTGTACTCGGCCCTCTGCGCCTCGATCCAGACCTGTGAATCGGCGTATCGCAGGGCTTCGGGCATGACGACCGTCCCGGTTTCAGGCAGGAACTGCAAGTATTCCGTGGTCAGTCGCTGGTCCGCCCGGTTGATCTCGACGTTGCCCCGCGCCTCGCTGGTTTCAGTTTTGCTGGCGTCCAACTGGCGGGCGTACATGATGATCCGCGCATCCTCCCGCTCCGGTGTGGAAAAGCTCAGCGGGCTGAGCGCCGGATCGGGGCAGATGGCGGCAAGCCCGGTCGATTCATTCTGCGCCCGGGCCGGCGCCGAGGGCAGCGCGAGGGCCGCGACGAGGGCCACCCCGAATGCGATGCGAAGGGTGCTTCGAAGCGCGCGCGGACCCGTGCCGCGCTTGCGGCGAGATATGTCGAATCGGCAGAAGATCACGGCGGGGCTAAACTGTCACAGTTCGGTTGTGGGCGCAATCTCGTCGCAGCTCTGCGACAGCCATTTCTGCCGCTCGTCGGCCGGCAGCTCGGACCTGGCCCGCGCAAGTTCATGGAAGCGTTCGATGTCCTCGCCCGCCTCGTCATAGAGCCTGTCAAAAGCGCAGTGGCCGCCCTCGTAACTGTCGAAGAGGGCGAAGCGGGCGTTGTTCAGCTCGCGTTCGAACCAGCCCCCAAAGTAATCCCTGCCGTTCCATTGCTCTTCGCGCACTCGGCGGTAGCGCGTCTGCAGGCGCTCGAAAGCGGCCTGCTTGTCTTCTCGCATGGCTGCGGACGCGGCGTTCGATGCGTAGATTTCCGCCAGTTCAGCCCGGCTCTGGTCGACCAGCCTGTTGAATGCGCTTCGTGCCTCACCAAGCGTGCGCCAGTTCTCCAGGGCTTCGCCGGCGTTGCGCTGCTCGAGCCAGCGCTCGACGCCGATCGCCTCCACGAACGAGGCATACGATTCGTTGAACTTGGCGTCACCTTTGACGTACAGCTTCTGGTGCGCCATCTCGTGGAACAGGTAGGCAGCGAACTGTGCCTCGGACTGGCGCCACATGGTGTCGAGCAAGGGGTCGTCGAACCAGCCCAGGGTCGAGTAGGCGATCGCCGGGGAAACGGCGACATCCAGATGGTGTTCGGCGAGCCGCTCCGCGAAGTCCTGGGCGGCGCCGCGGTCAAAATAACCTCGATAGGGCACGCAGCCGGACACCGGGAAGCACCAGGTTTTGGCTTCGAGCGAGAATTCCGGCGCGGCCACGACATTCCACACCACGGCGTCGCGGCCGGTCTGCACGAATTCGCTGTAGCTGTCGGTGTCCGGCAGGTCGAGCTCGGTCACCGCGAAGGTCTTGATGTCGCGCGAAAGCCGCAGCTTTTCCAGGGTGTCCTCATCCGCGCTGCCCTGTTCGATGGCCTCGACCACGTCCTGGCGCGCCCTCATCAGCGCGAAATGCCCGGAGGCGGCCTGCCAATAGTAGGTCGGGCTGGCGCAACTGCTCAGATGCATGGCGGTTGCGGCGATGACCAGTGCCATCGCCACTCGGAGCGTCACGCGAAGGCGCGCTTTGGGGGCATTGGAAATCACGGTGTGTGAGACCATCTTGGGGGGAGAACATTCGGCATCGAATCAATCAGCGGAGTTGCAGGCGCGACGAAATGGACACGATACGCAAGTCACCCGAAGAATGGCAGGCCGAGTTGAGCGACGAGCAATACCGGGTCACCCGCAAGGCCGGGACCGAGGCGCCGTTCAGCGGTGAATACGAGGATCACTGGGACAAGGGGCGCTACGCCTGCGTGTGCTGCGGGCATCGGCTGTTCGGTTCGAACAGCAAGTTCAAGGCGGGCTGCGGCTGGCCGAGCTTCCATTCGGAGCTGGACGATGCCGACATCGTGCAGCGGCCCGATAACAGCCACGGGATGTCACGCATCGAATTACTGTGTCCGAAGTGCGACGCCCACCTGGGCCACATCTTTCCCGACGGCCCGCCGCCGACCGGCATGCGCTACTGCATCAACTCGGCCTCCTTACGCTTCCTCGACGACGAATAAGCGATTGTGTCGATGGACCGCGGAAGGGGCGCAGCAAAGTAGCTTGGCACAGGGATGTGCCAACGGCCAAAGGCCGCGAGCCTTTGAAAACCGCGCTTTTCAAAGGGTCGATGCAAGTGGGCCAGGATGGCCCATCTTGCTCATTTTACGTAGTCCTCGCCGTAGTACTTGGAAGTAATCGCGGTGTGGAAGTCCTCGGAACGGATCGGGGGGTACTTCGCTTCACCCAGGCCGGGCAGGACCTCGAGGATTTCGTCCTCCCAGGTGTAGATCGCCATCGGAAAGGACACGCGGGGCCGGGTCATCGACTCGGGGTTGAGCGGCTGCGCTACGCGGTGCGTCGTCGAGGGGAAGATGTCGTTGCTGATGCGCTGCATGTAATCGCCGGTGTTGAGGACGATGCTGCCGGGGGGCGCGTCCAAGCGGATCCACTTCATGTTTCGACGGTTGAGCAGCTGCAGGCCCTCGATGCGCGGCGCGGGCAGGAAGGTGAACAGGTCGACGTCCTCATGCCCCAGCATCCGCCCGCCTTTCGGTGCGTGGCCGGGCTGGCAGGGCGGGTAATAATTCAGCCGAAAGCCGAAATTGCAGCCGCTGAGCTTCCGGTCATACAGCTGTGGATCGCAGCCCAGGTAGCGCAGCAGGCTCTGCATCACCGGCAGGATCAGCTTTTCCTGCGCCCGGACGAGTTCGCGGAACTCGGCCTCGAAACCCGGTGCCGGCCAGAAGCGGCGCTCGTCGAACCCCTCCGGATCGACCAGCGCAAAAGCCCTCCGGCAGAACACCCAGCCCTCGACCAGGTCGGGGTGGATGATGGTGGTCTCCTTGATGGGAAAGTAGCCCTGGTTCACCGAACCGTGGCGTCGTGCGCGATATTGCAGACGCTCTTCGAGTGTGGTTTCCTCGAAAAGCCTTCGGGTCAAGTCTTCAGCCTGATCGTACAGAGCCGTCTCGATCCCGTGCCCGGTCAGGATGGCAAAACCGATGTCTTCCAGCGCGCCACCGAGCCGCCGGGCAATTTCCTCTTTTTCCGCCTGCGAGCCATGAAGGCAACCGGAGATGTCGCAGGTTTCAATCTCGTATTCCTTGTCGAAGCGCTCTTTGCCCGGTTGCTCCGAGAGGTAATACTCGTGCTGCTTGTCGACCTGCTCGAAGCGCCGGAATTCGCGGTTGAGGGACTTGCTTCCCTTCTCGGACCCCGGTGGGTTGCTTGTCGTGGGCTTCCTCATCAGATCATTCCGAGGGAGGCGAGGATGAAGCCGGCCAGTATGGCGAATAGAGCGGCCGGCACCACGTAACGGATCCACATCACCAGGAAATTGGCGGTCGCCGGTTTCAGCCCCACCGCGATCTGGGCCTGGACCACGGTTTTGCCCAGTCCCCAACCGAGGGCGATGACCGCCATCATCGAGCCAAGCATGAACATGCCCGAGCCGAAAATCAGGTCCAGGGTGCCGATGACCTGCGGGTTGAACGCGATGGGCAGCATGACTGCTATGAGCGCGATCCCGATGATCCAGATCCAGGTCTGGCGCGGGCATTTGTCGCCGCTGAAATCGTGCATCGCCCCGATAACGGCCTCGAAGGCGGCGACGATGGTGAGCACCGCCACCATCGCCCAGGCGGCGAGGAAGGGCCCGGCCAGCCAGCGGCCGCCCGGCATGACCTCGAAAAGGTGAGGCAGGGTGTTGAACAGCAGGGCGGGCCCGGCCGCCAGGTCGAGCCCGAACACCAGCACCGCGGGCACCACGAAGAGCGCGGCCAGCAGCGCCGCGCCGGTATCGATGACGCCGGTGATTACCGCTGACGGAATCAACTTTTCCTCCTGCCGGAGGTAGCTTCCGAAGAGCACCCCGATGGTGCCCGAGATGCCAACCGAAAAGCACGCCTGCCCCATCGCGGCGAACCACACCCTGGGGCCGGCCTGCGAAAAATCGGGGCGCAGGAACTTGAGGAGTTGAGGGATGGCGCCGTCGAGTGTCAGCGCCACGCCCACCATGTAGACCACTACCACCCCGAAGACAGGCATCAGCAGCATGTTGAGTCTTTCGATGCCCTTGCGCAGGCCGCGCCGAACGATCCACAGGCAGCCGACGGTCAGCCCGATCGCGAAGACGAACTGCAGGCCGTCGTTGGCCAACCCTTGCTCGAAAGTGCCGATGTTGTCTGCATTGAAGCCGTGACGCAAAGCGAACCAGGCGGTGTAGAAGATGTTCCCGACCACGATCGTGTAATAGCTGAGTGCCATGAACGTCGCCGACAGGAACAGGAAACCCAACGCCAGCCCGAACCTGGGCCCAAGCGCGGCGCGAAACGCAGTGACGGGGCCGGATTGCGTGGCGCGGCCCAGTGACCACTCGGAGGCCAGAGCGGGCACCGCCAGCGCCAGGATGAATACGAGGTAGATGAGCAAAAAGGCACTGCCGCCGTTCTGGCCCATCATGTAGGGGAAGCGCCAGACGTTGCCGACCCCGACCGCGAAGGCGGCCATGGCGAGCAGCGTAGCGAAGCGGGAACTGAACTGCGGACGGCTCATCGCCATACACCTGGATGGCCGGCGGCGGGCGCGGGCGCCGCGTTTCGAACCGCCATGGATGTCTGCATAATAGGTTCTTCTGAGTATACTTATCGCCCCCTGCCGGGGCAGGGGCGAACCAGCGCACAGTGTAGCGGAGAACCAGGTGTCTGAGAGCCAGCCGAACCGTCCTTTCCACCTCGCCGTCGTCGTCGACGACCTCGGCGCGGCGCGTGAATTTTATGGCGGGCTGCTGGGTTGCCCTGAGGGACGAAGCTCCTCGCGGTGGGTGGACTTCGATTTCTTCGGCCACCAACTGGTCTGCCACCTC
>Ga0302046_10001209_pt1 | contig 24299 bp, 12 predicted proteins | sample RVTome_11_FD_200261 | JGI IMG/M metagenome (GOLD analysis project Ga0302046, IMG submission 200261) | Soil microbial communities from uranium-contaminated site in the Upper Colorado River Basin, Wyoming, United States - RVT147D111 (version 2) ... | reverse complement strand
CGACCGCGAAGCCGAGGTAGGAGAGGAAGCCGATGACGTCGGTGACGGTCGTCAGGATGATGTTGGACGACTGCGCCGGATCCATGCCGAGGGCCTTCATGCCGAGCGGGATGCCGGCGCCGGCGAGCCCCGCCACCACCAGGTTGACGATCATCGCGAGCCCGATGACGAGGCCGAGGTAGGGATTGCCCATCCAGAGCCAGGCGACCGCGGCGGTGACCGCGCCGATGATCAGGCCGTTCAGCGCGCCGACCATCGCCTCCTTCGCCAGCAGGACGCGGGCGCGGCCGCGCGGGATCTCGCGCATGACGAGGCCGCGCATGACGACGGCGAGCGACTGCGCGCCGGCGTTGCCGCCCTGCCCGGCCACCACCGGCAGGAAGACGGCGAGCACGGTGATGCGGGCGATCACCCCCTCGAAGAGCGCCACGACGGCGGCGGCGAGGAAGGCGGTCGCGAGGTTGACGTGCAGCCACGGCAGGCGCTTCCGCAGCGAGAACCCGATCGACGAGAAGGCGCGCTCGTCGCCGCCGGCGCCGAACATCTTCTGCAGGTCCTCGGTCGCCGCCTGCTCGGCGCGGGCAAGCAGGTGGTCGCTCTTCACGACCCCGAGCAGGCGCCCGTCGGCGTCGACGACCGGCGCCGCGAAGAACTTCCGGGCCGCGAGCTCGTGCGCCACCGCCTCGCGGTCGGTGAAGGCCGGCACCGTGAAGATCTCGCGCCGCATCACGAGATCCAGGGTGGCGTCCGGGCGCGCCAGCATGAGGTCGCGCATGTTGATGACGCCGACCAGGCGGTCCTCGGCGTCGACGACGTAGGTGTACGACGTGAGCGCCTTGCGGTCGGCGAGCGCGCGGATACGCAGGACGACGTCCTCGACCCGCATGTCGGAGCGGAAGGCGAGGAAGTCGGTGGTCATCAGGCGGCCGGCGCTGTCCTCGGGGTAGGTGAGGAGCTCCTGGATCTGCCGCTTGGTCCGGGGCGCGACGTGGGCGAGGAAGGTCACGCGCGTCTCCTCGGGCAGGTCGAGCATGATCGCCGCGCCCTGCTCGGGCTCGATGCCCTGCGCCACCTCGCGCAGCAGGTCAGGCGGCGCCTGCGCCAGGATCGGCGCCGCGTAGCGCGGGCGCACGTGCCGGAGCGCGCGCGCCGCGCGCGCCGCCGGGAAGAGCATCAGCGCCGCGAGCGCGTCCTCGGCCGGCATCGCCTCGAGCACCTCCGAGGCGGCGCCGACGTCCGCCTCCAGGAGCCGCTCGGCGAGCGGCAGCAAGACCGTTCCGTTCTCCATGGACACTCCTCAGGCTCCCGCGTCGTGGACGAGCGCCGTCGCATCCGCGCGACGACCGCGGGAGGATAGTCGCTGCCGTGACGAGGGTCCACCCGGGCGCACGGCGCGCGGCCCGTGGCGTGTCGCCCGCGCCGCGCCGCCGGCCGGTCAGCGCAGCAGGGGCGCGACCGGAAAGGTCGCGAAGACCTCCGCCGCGTCGCGCACCCGCCACCCGCGCACCCGCCGCGCCGTGAGCGTCTCGCCGGTGAGGACGTTGGCGAGCGGGCGATCGTCCACGTCCGCCGGCGGCGTCACCGTCGTCCCGGCCCACACCCGCCGGCCGACCGGCTGCCGGTCCGCGCCCGCAGGAGCGGCGAGGAGTAGACGTGCGAGATCCCCAGCCGATCGAGGTAGCCGACCAGCGCGCGCGCGCGCGCGAGCGGAAAGCCGGCGTGCATCTGCAGCCGGTAGGTGGCGCGCGGCGCCGCGGTCACGGGGCCGGCACCCGCTCGAGCGAGATCTTCACCTTCGTGGGCTCGACGCCGGCCACCACCAGGCCCTGCGGCCGCCGGATCGCCTGCGGATCGATCGTGAAGGTGCGACGGCCCTCGGCGGCGATCCCGGCGTCGACCGTGACGTCGATCGCGCGCTCGTCGAGCAGGTAGAAGTCGCGCTCGATCCCGGCGAGCGTCACCGCCACCGCGGCGGGCTCGACCGCCTCGAGCCGGTAGCCGGCCGGGACGTTCACGACCGCGACCGGCACCTCGAAGGTCTCGTCCTTCGGCCGCGCGCCCGGCACCAGCAGGTACCAGAGGCCGAGCACCAGGAGCAGCGAGACCAGGCGCTCGACCCAGTGCCGCCGGAGCTGCTCGGTCCAGGCGCGCCCGCGCCGCGCCGCCGGTGCCTGGGCGGCGAAGAACGCCGCCAGCACCGGCCCGAGCGCCTGCGCCGACGGGAGGGGCGTCAAGCGCCCCGCCTGCGCCACCGAGATGGTGCCGCGCTCCTCCGAGACCACCAGGCAGAGCGCGTCGGTGAGCTCGGCGAGCCCGAGCGCGGCGGCGTGCCGCGTCCCGACCCCGCCGAGCTGCTCGAGATCCTTCGAGAGCGGCAGGTGCACCGCGAAGCGTGCGATCCGGCCGCGCTCGACGATGACCGCGCCGTCATGCCCCGGCGAGTGGTGGTCGAAGATGCTCTTCAGGAGCGGGATCGTGAGCTTGCCGTCGAGCTCGAGGCCGCCCTGGACGTGGCGCGAGATCGGCTGCCGGCCGGGGAGCACGATCAGGATGCCGACGCGATCGCGCGCGAAGTCGGCGAGGCAGGCGGTGAGGACGCCGCTCGGGTCGGGACCGAGCACGACGGTCCCGCGTCGCCCGAGGGCCCGGACCGCGACGCGCTCGAAGAGCTGGCGCAGCTCCTCCTGGAAGATGACGACGATGACGATGACGAAGATCGCGAAGAAGCCCTGGAAGATCCAGGCGACAAGCTGCAGGCCGACGGCCTGCGCGAGGACGTAGACCGCGATCAGGATGCCGATGCCGGTCGCCACCAGGAACGCCTGGGTGCGCCGGATCCAGACCAGCGCCGCCGAGACCAGCGCCGTCACCAGGAGGACGTCGATGACGTCGGTCAAGCGCATCTCGAGAAACGGACCGAGCAGCCGGCTCAGCATGACGTCCCCTCTCCCGGGGCCCCGCCGCGGGCCGTCACCGGGCTTCGTCCTGGCGCCGCCGGAACGCGCGCCCGCGCGTGCCCGCGAGCGCCGTCCGCGCGTCGGGATCGCGGGCCAGGCGCTCGAGCGACGTCCGCATGCGGCGCGACCAGCTCGGGTAGCGGTCGGGGCCGACGCCGGGCACGTTCACCGGCTCGGTCTCGCCCGCGAGGTCGTCGAGCGCGACGCCGACCAGCGCCGCCGGCGTGCGGCAGAGAAACGCGTGCACCGCGCCGCGGAGCGCCGCACCGGCCGGGGCGGGGCCGCGCCCGAGCACGCCCGCGGCCCGCAGGCGGCGCACGAGCGCGCGGCGCTCGGCCGCGCGCGCGCTCCGGGCGCGCGCGAGCGCCGCGTCGTCGGCGAGGAGGCCCACCCGGCGGCGGATCTCGAGGTCGCGGCCCGACCAGTAGCCGGCGAGCGGGGCCATGTCGTGGGTGTTGGCGGTCACGAGCACGCGCCGCGGGTAGCGCGCAGCGGAACGAAACGCGCCCGCGCGCGTGCGCTCGAAGACCAGCACGCGCGAGCCGAGGATGCCCCAGCGCGCCAGAACCCGCGGCAGGCCGGGCGGCACCGTGCCGAGATCCTCGCCCACCACGAGCGCGCCCGCGCGCGTGGCCTCGAGCGCGAGGATGCCGAGCAGCGCGTCGGCGGGAGAGGCGACGTAGGCGCCGTCGACGCCGCTCCCGCCGGCGGGAATCCAGAACTGGCGAAAGAGGCCCATCACGTGGTCGATGCGGAGCGCGCCGGCGTGCGCGAGCGCGCCGCGCACGAGCCGGATCCAGTACCCGTACCCGTCGGCGGCGAGGCGGCGGGGGTCGAGCGGCGGGAGGCCCCAGTCCTGGCCCTCGGCTGCGTAGTCGTCGGGAGGCGCGCCGACGTGCGCGCCGTCGACGAAGAGCCCCGGAAACGACCAGCGGTCGCTGCCGTCGGGCGCCGAGCCGATCGCCAGGTCCTGGTAGACGCCGATCGGCAGACCGGCCCGCCGGGCGGCGGCGGCGACACCCGCGAGCTGGCAGTCGAGCTCGAACTGCAGCCAGCACTGGAAGCCGACGGCGTCGGGGTGCGCGGCGCGGAAGCGCGCCACCGCGGGCCCGCGCGGATCGCGGAAGCGCGCCGGCCAGCGCCGCCAGCCCGCCGACCCGAGGTGCTCCTCGAGCGCGACGAAGGTCGCGAAGTCGACCAGGGCGTCGCCCTCGGCGGCGCGATAGGCGGCGTAGGCGCGGGCGCGGGGGCCGTCGCGCCGCGCGCGGAACGCCCGGTAGAGGATGCGGTAGAGCGGAAGCCGCGCCGCGCGCACGCCCTCGTAGTCGACGTGCGCCGTGGCGCGAAGGGCGGCCAGGGTGGCGCCAAACGCAGCGCTCTCCGCTAGGCGCCGCACGGCGGGCGCGGAGCGGAACTCGGGGATCGCTGTGGGATCGAGGTACAGCACGTTGCGGTAGAGGCGGCTCACCGGGCTGTACGGACTGATCGCGACGCCGGCGTTCCGGAGGGCGTGCAGCGGGTTCACGCCCACGAAGGCGGCGCCGAGCGCGCCGCACCAGCCGACGAGGCTGCGCAGGTCGCCGAGGTCGCCGATGCCCCAGTCGCGCTGGCTGCGGAGCGTGTAGAGGTTGACGGTGAGCCCGAAGAGCCGCCGCGCCGGCGTCGGGCAGCGGCCCGGCGTCACGATCAGGCGCTGCTCGTGGCGGCGCCCGCCGGCCGCGAGCACCAGGCGGTGGTAGCCGAGCGGCAGCGCCGCCGGCAGCGGCGCGCGCCCGCCGCCCCGGCGCGCGCCCTCGCGCCGGTGGACCCGGCCCGCCTCCTCGTGCACCTCGAGCCGCCACGCGCCCGTCCCCGGCGGCAGCGGCGTCCAGGCCGCGCGCGCGCCGCGGCCCGCGAGCACGCGCGCCGGCGCGAGCGGGCGCGCCGCCGCGGCGTCGTCGAGGGCCGCGAGCGCGCGCCGGGCGCGGGCCTCGGTCGCGGCGTCGACCCCCATCGTCGCCAGCACCGCCAGGCGCTGGCGGTCGGTGGTCGCGACCGGGCGGCCGCGGTAGTCGCGGTAGCCGGGCAGGATGCCGAGCCGGCCGGCGAGTGCGCCGAGCGCGGGACGCGCGCTCACGCCGGTGCCGCCCGCACGCCGCCATTCCCGCCCACTACGAGGCGGCGGGCGCGAGCACGACGGCGCCGAGCGGGGGCAGCCGCAGCCGCACCGACTGCGGCTGGCCGTGGAACGGCACCGCCTCGGTCGCCGCCCGCGCCGTGGTCGCGAACTCGCTGCCCCCGTAACGCCGGTCGTCGCTCGAGAAGCGCTCGACGTAGGTGCCGGCCGCCGGCACGCCGACGCGGTACTCCTCGCGCGCCACGGGCGTCAGGTTCAGGACCACCACGACGTGGTCGGCGCCGTCGCGCCGCACGAAGGCCACGACCGAGTTCTCGCGGTCGGCGCAGTCGATCCAGCCGAAGCCGGCGGGATCGTGGTCGGCCCGCCACAGGCTCGGGGTCTCCCGGTAGAGCCGACCGAGCTCCTCGAAGAAGGTCAGCAGCGCCACGCGCTCGGGCTGCTCCGCAAGGTGCCAGTCGAGGCTCGCCTCGTGGCTCCACTCGCGCCACGGCGCCAGCTCCGTGCCCATGAAGAGCAGGATCTTGCCGGGCCGCGTGTACTGGTAGGTGAGCAGCAGGCGCAGGTTGGCGAGCTGCTGCCACGGGTCGCCCGGCATCTTCGCGAGCAGCGCCCCCTTCCCGTGCACGACCTCGTCGTGCGACAGCGGCATGATGAAGCGCTCGCTGTACTCGTAGAGCATGGCGAACGTGAGGGTGTCCTGGTGGAAGCGGCGGTGCACCGGATCGTGCGCGAAGTAGCCGAGCGTGTCGTGCATCCAGCCCATGTTCCACTTGAAGGTGAAGCCGAGGCCGCCGTCCGCCGGCGGCCGCGTCACCCCCGGCCACGCCGTCGATTCCTCCGCGACCGTGAAGCACCCCGGGTACTCGAGGCGCACGGTCTCGTTCACCTGCCGCAGGAAGTCCACGGCCTCGAGGTGCTCCCGCCCGCCGTAGCGGTTCGGCTCCCACTCGCCCGCCTTGCGGCTGTAGTCGAGGTACAGCATCGAGGCGACGGCGTCGACGCGCAAGCCGTCGAGGTGGAAGACGTCGAGCCAGTACAGGCCGCTCGCCATCAGGAAGTTCCGCACCTCGGGGCGCCCGAGGTTGAAGATGAGCGTGCCCCAGTCGGGATGCTCGCCGCGGCGCGGGTCGTCGTGCTCGTAGAGCGCCGTGCCGTCGAAGCGCCGGAGCGCGAAGTCGTCCTTCGGGAAGTGCGCCGGCACCCAGTCGAGGATCACGCCGATGCCGGCCCGGTGCAGGGTGTCGACCATGAAGCGGAAGTCGTCGGGGGACCCGAAGCGCGACGTCGGGGCGTAGTAGCCGCTCACCTGGTAACCCCACGAGCCGTCGAACGGATGCTCGGTGATCGGCAGCAGCTCGACGTACGTGAACCCGAGGCGGCGACAGTGCTCGGCGAGCAGCGGCGCCGCCTCGCGGTAGGTGAGCGGGCGGTTCCCCTCCTCCGGCTTCCGCCGCCAGGAGCCGAGGTGGATCTCGTAGATCGCCATCGGCGCGTGCGTCACGTCCCGCTCGCGGCGCGCCCCGATCCAGGCGTCGTCGCTCCAGCGGTAGCCTTCGCGCGCGACCACGCGCGACGCCGTCGCCGGCGGGTGCTCCATCGCGGCGGCCATGGGGTCGGTCTTGGTGCGGATCGCGCCCTCGCGGGTGACGAGCTCGAACTTGTAGAGCGCCCCGGGCTCGACGTCGGGCACGAAGAGCTCGAAGACGCCGGAGACGCCGAGGGTGCGCATCGGCAGCAGGCGCCCGTCCCAGCGGCAGAAGTCGCCGACGACGCTCACGCGCTGCGCGTTCGGCGCCCAGACGGCGAAGGCGACGCCGCGCTCGCCGTCGACCTCGCGCACGTGGGCGCCGAGCACGTCCCAGAGCCGGCGGTGCGTGCCCTCGCCGAAGAGGTGCAGGTCGACGTCGCCGAGCGTCGGCAGGAAGCGGTACGGGTCGCCGCGCTCCCAGACGCCGCCGCCGGCGAAGCGAAAGCGCAGGCGGTAGCGGAGGGGCGGCGTCCGGCCCGGCAGGGCGACCGCGAAGAGGCCGCGCCCGAGCCCCTCCATCGGCACGGGCGCGCCGTCGGGGAGGAGACAGTCCACGCCGGTCGCGTCCGGGTGCCAGGCGCGCACCACGGCGCCGTCGCCGGCCGGGTGCGCGCCGAGGACGTCATGCGGCGCGTGGTGGGTGCCGGCCGCGAGCGCGTCGTGCATCCGCGGATCGATCGCGAGCGCCGGCGGCGGCGCCGCGGCGCGCGTGCCGCGCGTTGCCCGGCTCACGCCGCACCTCCGGGCTCGAGGCCGCCCTCGCGGTAGCGCAGCAGCGCCAGGGTATGGGCGCCCAGGGTGACGGCATGCGAGCGCACGTGGCGCGCGCCGCCCCGCATGGTGTTGACGAGCTCGTGCCAGTGGCCCGGGGCGCCGAGCGTCGGCAGCGTGAACGAGCGCGCCCGGCCGCCGCCGTTCACGACGAGGAGCAGCGTATCGCCCGCGATCGGACGGCCGCGCTCGTCCTGCTCGTCGGCGGCGCGCCCGGCGATCAGCATGCCGAGGGTATGGTTGCGCTCCTGCCCCCAGTCGGCCTCGGTCATCTCCTGGCCGTCGGGGCGGAGCCAGGCGACGTCCTTCACGCCGCCGTCCACCACCGGCCCGCCGCGGAAGAACTTGCGGCGCCGGAGCACCGGGTTGGCCTGGAAGATCGCGACCAGCTCGCGCGTGAACGCCAGCAGCTCGCGCTCCGGCCCGCCCAGGCTCCAGTCGACCCACGCGGTCTCGTTGTCCTGGCAGTACGCGTTGTTGTTGCCGCCTTGCGTCCGTCCGATCTCGTCTCCGTGCGACAGCATCGGCACCCCCTGCGAGAAGATCAGCGTCGCGAGGAAGTTCCGCTTCATGCGGCGCCTGAGCGTCCGGATCTCCACCGAGTCCGTCGGGCCCTCCGTCCCCCAGTTGTGGCTGAGGTTGTCGTCGGTGCCGTCGCGGCCCTCCTCGCCGTTCGCCTCGTTGTGCTTCCGATCGTAGCTCACCAGGTCGTGCAACGTGAACCCGTCGTGGCAGGTGACGAAATTGATGCTCGCGAAGGGGCTGCGATCGCTCGCCTGGTAGAGGTCGCTGCTGCCCGAGAGCCGGTAGGCGAGCTCCGGTACCAGGCCCTCGTCGCCGCGCCAGAAGCGGCGGACGGCGTCGCGGTACTTGCCGTTCCACTCCGCCCAGCCGTTCGGAAAGTTCCCCACCTGGTAGCCGCCCGGGCCGAGGTCCCAGGGCTCGGCGATGAGCTTCACCTGCGACAGCACCGGGTCCTGGTGGATGATGTCGAAGAAGGTGCTCAATCGGTTGACCTCGTAGAGCTCGCGCGCCAGCACGGGTGCCAGGTCGAAGCGGAAGCCGTCGACGTGCATGTCGAGCACCCAGTAGCGCAGGCTGTCCATGATGAGCTGCATGGTGTGCGGGTGCAGCATGTTCAGGCTGTTCCCGCAGCCGGTGAAGTCGATGTAGTAGCGGCGGTCGTCGGGGGTCAGGCGGTAGTACGCCGCGTTGTCGATGCCGCGCAGCGACAACGTCGGGCCGAGGTGGTTGCCCTCGCCGGTGTGGTTGTAGACGACGTCGAGGACGACCTCGATACCGGCCCGATGCAGCCGCTTCACCATGGTCTTGAACTCCGGCACCTGCTCGCCGAGCCGGCCGGTGGCGTAGCGCACGTCGGGCGCGAAGAAGCCAATCGAGTTGTAGCCCCAGTAGTTGGTGAGGCCGAGCTCCGCCAGGTGCCGGTCGGTAACGAAGTGGTGCACCGGCAGCAGCTCGACCGTGGTAATGCCGAGCGAGAGCAGGTGGTCGACGATCGGGTCGGAGGCGAGGCCGAGGTAGGTCCCGCGCACCGCCGGGTCCACCTGCGGGTGGCGCATCGTCATGCCGCGGACGTGGCACTCGTAGATCACCGTCCGGTTCCAGGGCACGCGCGGCGGCCGGTCGTCGCCCCAGCTGAAGGCGGGCTCGACGACGACGCTCTTCGGCACCCCCCGGGCGCTGTCCTCGGTGCCGATCGCGAGGTCGGCGTCGGGGTGCCCGATCGCGTAGCCGTAGAGCGCGTTGCTCCACGCGATCGTGCCGCTGATCGCCTTGGCGAAGGGATCGATCAGGAGCTTGTGGGGGTTGAAGCGGTGGCCCTCGCCCGGCGCGTAGGGGCCGTGGACGCGGTAGCCGTAGAGCTGCCCGGGGCGGGCGTCGGGCAGGTAGCAGTGCCAGATGTGATCGTTGCGCTCGCGGAGCGGGATTCGCGCCGACTCGGTGGCCGCCTCGGGGTGGTCGAAGAGGCAGAGCTCGATGGCGGTGGCGTTCTCCGAGAAGAGCGCGAAGTTCACGCCCTCGCCGTCCCACGCCGCGCCCTGCGGATACGGATTGCCCGGCCAGACCCGCATCTCAGCCCTCGCCCCGCCGGTAGAGCGTCGCGCTCCAGGCCGGGAGCACGCACGCGGCCGCGCCGTCGCCGACGTCCCCGGGAGCGGCGCCGCCGCCGTCGTAGCGCGCGTCCTCGGTGGCGAGCCGCGGCCGCCAGACGCCCTGGCGCGCCCACGCCGGGAGGGCCGCCGTGGTCTCCGCGCCGCGCACGTTGAAGAGCGCGAGCAGCCCCCCGGGCTCGTCATGGTCGAGCCCGAGCGCGATCCAGCCCTCGCCGCCGCCGTCGCCGACCTCGACCCGCGCCGTGCCCGGCACCAGCCGCGGCTCCTCGCGCCGGATGCGCAGGAGGTCGCCATAGAGCGCGCGCAGCGCCGCGTGCCCGGGGCGCTCCGCGCGGGCGCGGTCGAGGCGCGAGCGCGCGAACGTCGCCTCGGCCTGGGGATCGGGGACGTCCGCCCCCCAGCCGAACGCCTCGAACTCGCGCCGGCGGCCGTCGCGCACCGCCCGCACCAGCGCGGGATCGCCGTGGCTCACGAAGTAGAGGAAGGGATTGGTCTCGCCGTACTCCTCGCCCATGAAGAGCAGCGGCACGTAGGGCGACAGCAGCACGAGCGCCGCCGCCAGCTTCCGGGCGGCGAACGGCACCAGCGCGGCCAGGCGCTCGCCGCCGGCGCGGTTGCCGACCTGGTCGTGGTTCTGGACGAAGACGACGAAGCGGTCGGCGGGCACGTCCACCGCCGGGGCGCCGTGGCGCCGGCGCCGGAAGCGGGAGTGGCGCCCGTCGTAGACGAAGCGGTCGCGCAGCGCCTTGGCGACCGCCGCGGCGCCGCTGAAGTCGGCGTAGTAGCCCTGGCGCTCGCCGGTGAGCGCGGCGTGGACGGCGTGATGCAGGTCGTCGCTCCACTGCCCGTCGAGGCCGTACCCGCCGCGCGCGCGCGGGCGCACCAGGCGCGGGTCGTTCAGGTCGCTCTCGGCGATCACCAGGATCCTGCGCTCGAGCTCGCGGGCGCGCGCGCCGACGGCGTCGCGCAGCTCCTCGAGCAGGTGGCGCGCGCCGAAGTCGTAGATCGCGTGCACGGCGTCGAGGCGCAAGCCGTCGACGTGGAGCTCCGTCACCCAGTAGCAGGCGTTGTCGACGACGTAGCGGCGCACCTCGTCGCTGTCGGGCCCGTCGTAGTTGACCGCGCGGCCCCACGGCGTGTGGTAGCGGTCGGTGAAGTACGGCCCGAAGTCGCCGAGGTAGCTCCCCTCGGGGCCGAGGTGGTTGTAGACGACGTCGAGGACGACGGCCAGGCCGGCGCCGTGGGCGGCATCGATCAGGCGCTTCAGGCCGTCGGGCCCGCCGTACGCGCCGTGCGGCGCGTAGGGATGGACGCCGTCGTAGCCCCAGTTCCGCGCCCCCGGGAACTCGGCGACCGGCATCAGCTCGAGCGCCGTGACGCCGAGATCGCGGAGCGCGCCGAGGTGCGGGATCACGCCGTCGAAGGTGCCGGCGTCGCTGAAGGTGCCGACGTGCAGCTCGTAGAGCACCAGCTCCGCCATGGCGCGACCGCGCCAGCCGCCGTCCGACCAGTGGAAGGCCGCCGGATCGACCACCCGCGAGGCCCCGTGGACCCCCGCCGGCTGGTGGCGGCTCACCGGATCGGGCCGCGCCGCGCCGTCGAGCTCGTAGACGTAGTCGGCGCCGGGCGCGACGCCGGCGACCTCGACGGCGCAGACGCCGTCGGCGTCGCGCGCCATCGGCACCGGCGCCCGGCCGGCCACGATCCTGACGCGCACGGCCCGCGCCGCGGGCGCCCACACCTCGAAGCGCACGCTCCCGTCGGCCCGTACGGCGGCGCCGCGGCCGAGCGCCCAGGGCGCGGTCGGGCCGCTCACGCGGGGCCCGCGCGATCGAGCAGGTCCGCGATCCCCCTCATGGGGATGCCGACCCAGGTGGGGCGGCTGTTGAGCTCGTAGCGCACCTCGTAGAGGCCCTTGTCGAGGAGGAAGACGTCGAGGAGGAGCGCGCGCTCCTCGGTGGTGCGGGGCAGGAAGCCGGCGCTCTCCGCGGTCGCGAGGTAGGCGCCGAGGAACGTCGCCGCGACGCGCTGGTACCAGAAGCGCGCCCAGGGCTCGAGCGTCACCTGGTCCTCGGGACGCACCACCGAGCCCGCGCCCTCGTCGCCCTGGGCGAGCAGCCCGGTGAAGGCGGCGTAGTGGAACGAGCGCAGCATCCCCGCCACGTCGCGCAGCGGCGACCGTTTGAGGCGCCGTTCGCTCAGCGAGCGCGACGGCTCGCCCTCGAAGTCGATGATGGCGAAGTCCTTGCCGGTGAAGAGCACCTGGCCGAGGTGGTAGTCGCCGTGCCAGCGGATGCGCGCGCCGCTCAGCTTGCGGTCGAGGAGGGCGCGGAAGCGGCGATCGACGTCGCGCTCGCGCTCGAGCACGCGGTCGACGTCGGCCCGCACCGACGCGGAGAGGTGCTTGCGCTCGGCACGGACGAGGTCGAACACCTGGCGCGCCTGGCTGCGCATCGACTGGTAGAGCGCGCGCTGGTAGAGCGCGGTGAACGGCTCCGGCGCGAAGTCGGGGACGTCGGGGCGCGACGCCAGCGCCACGTGCAGCTCGGCGGTGCGCTGGCCGAGCAGCTCCGCCGTGCCGAGGTAGGAGCCGATCATCTCCTCCGCGAGGGGCGCGGGCGGCGTCCCGGCGAGGTCGATCAGCCGTCCCTCGAGGGCGACGTCGGCGACGTCCGCGCGCCGCACCAGGACGCGCTCGTAGAACTGGTCGAGGGCGTCGAGGGTGTAGCGCCAGGCGTCGCCCTCGTTCGGGACGAAGCGCTGCAGGATGCCGAGGGTCGCGGGCGCGCCGCCCGGGCGCACCAGCGTGAGCTCGCCCGCCACCGCCGGCGTGTGCGGGAAGGAGGCCATCTCCGTGAGGAAGCGGCCGATCTCGAGGTCGGGGTTCACGCCCTCGTCGAGCCGGCGGAAGAGCTTCAGGATGAGCTGGTCGCCGTAGAGGATCGAGGTGTTGCTCTGCTCGGCGCCGAGGGTCGTCGGCGCCAGGCCGGCGAGGGTCTCCTTGCCGAGCGCACGGAGCGCGGGCGCCGGCCGGCCCTGGATCTCCGCCACGGCGCCGTGCAGCCGTCGCCGGCGCACGATGACGTCGAGGAGCGCGCGGCAGAAGGCCGGGTCGGTGGTGGCGTCGTAGAGGACACGCTCGCCCTCGCGCCCGGCCGTGCCACGCACCCGGGCGACGATCGTGCCGCGGCGCTGGCGGATCTCCTCGATCTGGGCGGCGGGCGCGCACGCCAGCGGCAGGTCGTAGACGTCGGGCTCGCCGCCGCCGACGAAGGTGATGCGCAGGAGCGCCAGCAACCCGTCGGACTCGCCGAGCGGCACGCGCACGCTCTCGGCGATCGCCACCGACTTGATCGGCCGCGTCTTGCCGCCGAACCAGCGCCGCTCGGCGACGTAGGCGGGCAGCGCGGCCTCGAGCGCCGGGCGACCCTTGCCCTCGACGAGGCCCTGCCAGGGGCCGTCGGCGAGCAGCGTCGGCAGCGCGGCACGGCCGCGGGCGCGGGGCCGGCGCGGCTTCTGCAGCGCGAACCAGTAGAAGCCGTGCGGCCCGAGCGTCAGGAAGTACGGCGCACGGCCGATCGCCGGGAACTCGGTGCTGCCGAACATCTCGACCGGGCGCGCGCCGCGATCCGCCGCGAGGTCGAGCTCCACGTACTGCACGAAGCGCGACAGGTTCGCCACCACCAGGATGCGCTCGTCCTCGTGGCGCCGGATGAACGCCAGCACCTTGCGGTTGTCGGGGTGCAGCAGCTCGAGGGTGCCGCGCCCGAACGCGGGCGAGCGCTTGCGGAGCGCGAGCAGGCGCTTCATCGTCCACAGCAGCGAGTGCGGGTTGTTCTGCTGCTGCTCCACGTTCAGCGCCTCGTAGTGGTACTCGGTGTCGATCACCACCGGCAGGTACAGGCGTTGCGGGTTGCCGCGCGAGAAGCCGGCGTTGCGGTCGCCGCTCCACTGCATCGGGGTGCGGACACCGTTGCGGTCGCCGAGGTAGATGTTGTCGCCCATCCCGATCTCGTCGCCGTAGTAGATGACCGGCGTGCCGGGGAGCGAGAGCAGGAGGCAGTTCATCAGCTCGATCTTCCGGCGGTGGTTCGAGAAGAGCGGCGCCAGGCGACGGCGGATGCCGAGGTTGATGCGCGCCTGCTGGTCGCTGGCGTAGACGCGGTACATGTAGTCGCGCTCCTCGTCGGTCACCATCTCGAGCGTCAGCTCGTCGTGGTTGCGGAGGAAGAGCGCCCACTGGCAGGTCTCCGGCAGGGTCGGCGTCTGCTCGAGGATGTCGATGATCGGGTAGCGGTCCTCCATGTGCAGGCCCATGAAGAGCCGCGGCATGACCGGAAAGTGGTAGGCCATGTGGCACTCGTCGCCCTCGCCGAAGTAGGCGGCCGCGTCCTCGGGCCACTGGTTCGCCTCGGCGAGCAGCATGCGGTCCTCGAAGTGGTCGTCGACGTGGCGGCGGAGTTGGCGCAGGAAGACGTGGGTCTCGGGGAGGTTCTCGCAGTTGGTGCCGTCGCGCTCGTAGAGGTACGGCACGGCGTCGAGCCTGAGGCCGTCGACGCCCATCTTGAGCCAGAAGTCGAGCACCTGGAGCACGGCCCGCTTCACGGCGGGGCTGTCGAAGTTCAGATCGGGCTGGTGGGAGTAGAAGCGGTGCCAGTAGTAGGACTTGGCGACCGGGTCCCACGTCCAGTTGGAGGGCTCGAAGTCCTTGAAGATGATGCGGGCGTCCTCGTAGCGCTTGGGGCTGTCGCTCCACACGTAGAAGTTCCGCCACGTGCTGCCGGGCTTGGCCTGCCGCGCGCGCTGGAACCACGGGTGCTGGTCGGAGGTGTGGTTGATCACCAGCTCGGTGATGACTCGCAGGCCGCGCTTGTGCGCCTCCTTCAGGAACACCTCGACGTCGCGCAGCGTCCCGTAGGAGCGGTGCACGTCGGTGTAGTCGGCGATGTCGTAGCCGTCGTCGCGCAACGGCGACGGGTAGAACGGCAGCAGCCAGAGCGCCGTGACCCCGAGGTCCTGCAGGTAGTCGAGCTTCTGGGTGAGGCCGCGGAAGTCGCCCACGCCGTCGCCGTCGCTGTCGGCGAAGGCGCGGACGTGCAGCTCGTAGATGATGGCGTCCTTGTACCAGAGTGGCGCGCGCTCCAGGCGCGCGCGGGATCGGGCGGTTCGGCTCGGCACGGACACCCTGGCTCGCGGCCCGCCCGCGCTCCTCAGAAACGCACGAGGCGGAGGACGTGCGCGACCTGCTCCGCCGGATCGAGCCGCACGTAGTTGCGCGCCCCGTGCCACGTGTAGCGCGCGCCCGTCAGAAGGTCCTCGACGACGAAGTCGGCGTCGGCGGAGAGCCCGAGGGCGTCGAGCGGGACGTGCACCATCGTCGCCTGGGGATGGTGGGGGTCGAGGTTGACGGCGATCAGCAGATCGTTCGACCGGTCGGGCATGCTCTTGCGATAGCAGAGGATCTGCTCGTTCTCGGAGACGTGGAACGTGAGGTTGCGGTACTGCTGGAGCGCCGGGTTCTCGCGCCGGATGCGGTTGATGGCGCGGATGTCGGGGTCGAGGTTGCCGGGCCGCGTCCAGTCGCGCACCCGCACCTCGTACTTCTCGGAGTGCAGGTACTCCTCGCTCCCGGGCCGGAGGGGCACGTGCTCGGCGAGCTCGAAGCCGCTGTAGATCCCGTAGAGCGGCGACAGGGTCGCCGCCAGCACGAGACGTACGCGGAACGCCGCAGGACCGCCGGTCTGTAGGTACTCGTGCAGGATGTCCGGGGTGTTGGCGAACAGGTTGCCGCGCATGAACTCCGCCGCCTCCCCCTGGGCGAGCTCGGTCAGGTACTCGCGTAGCTCGGCGGCCGTGTTTCGCCACGTGAAGTAGGTGTACGATTGCGTGAAGCCGAGCTTCGCGAGCGCGTACATGCGCTTGGGCCGGGTGAACGCCTCGGCGAGGAACACGACGTCGGGATGCACGGCCTGGACCTCGCCGATCACCCACTCCCAGAACGACAGCGGCTTGGTGTGCGGGTTGTCGACCCGGAAGGTGCGGACCCCGTGACCGACCCAGTGCAGCAGCAGGTCGCGGCAGGCGCGCCAGAGCTCCTCGCGCCGCGCGCACCAGAAGTCGAGCGGGTAGATGTCCTGGTACTTCTTGGGGGGATTCTCCGCGTACTTGATGGACCCGTCGGGCCGGACGAAGAACCAGTCGGGGTGCTCGCGCGCCCAGGGATGGTCGGGCGAGCACTGCAGCGCGAAGTCGAGGGCGACCTCCATGCCGAGCGCCTCGGCGGCGCGGACGAAGCGGTCGAAGTCCGCGAGGGTGCCGAGCGCCGGCTCGACCGCCTCGTGGCCGCCGTGCTCGTTGCCGATCGCCCACGGGCTGCCGGGATCGTCCGGGCCGGCCGCGAGCGTGTTGTTCGGACCCTTGCGGTACTGGCGTCCAATCGGGTGGATCGGCGGCAGGTAGACGACGTCGAAGCCGAGCTCGGCGAGGCGCGGCAGGCTGCGCTCGGCGTCCGCGAAGGTGCCGTGGCGTCCCGGGACCGACGCCTGCGAGCGCGGGAACATCTCGTACCAGGCCGCGGTCTGCGCGCGCGGGCGGTCGACGACGACCGTCAGCTCGCGCCCGTAGCACGCGCCCTGCGCGCGGTCGGCGTGCGCCCGCGCCAGCGCGCCGAGCTCGGGGTCGAGAGCGACGCGAGCGCGCTCGGCGGCGAGCTGACGGGTCTCGCGCAGCACCGCCGCCGACTGGCCGAGCCGCGCCCGCGCGACACCGCTCGCGCGGTCGGCGGCAGCCTCGAGCAGGGCGGCGCCCTCGAGCAGCTCCGCGGCGACCTCCTGTCCGGCCTGCAGCCGCTTGCCGAGATCGACGCGCCAGGTCTCGAAGTCGTCGCGCCAGGCCGCGACGGTGTAGGTCCAGCGCCCGAGGCGGTCGACGACGAACGCGCCCGACCACCGGTCGCTATCGAAATCGTAGAGCATCGGCGCGTCACGCCACGCCGCGTCGCCGGGACCGCGATAGCATACGCGCGCGCCGAGGGCGTCGTGGCCGTCCTTGATGACGTCGGCCTCGACCGTCACCACGTCGCCGACGACGCGCTTCACCGGATAGCGCCCCCCGTCCACCTCCGGCGCGACGCGCTCGATCAGCACCGGCGGATAGCGCTCGCGCGAGATGCCGGCGTCGGCGGAAGCCCGCCCCGCTCCACGCTCGCCGGCCAGCTCCCGTACTCTCCCCTTCCCCTGAGCCGTCATCACCTACTCGATTTCATAGCCAACTCGGCATGCAGCGTCGAGAGGAGGTTGCACGCCGCGCCGACAGCGGCGCATCCGCGCGCGCCGGCGCTCAGCGTCGCCAGAACTGCGGCAGGGCGAGCATCAGGAGCGCGAAGACCTCGAGGCGGCCGGCGAGCATGCAGAACGCGAGCACCAGCTTCCCGAGCGCCGGCAGGTGTGCGAAGTTGTCGTAGGCGCCGACCGCGCCGAGCCCCGGCCCGACGTTCCCCAGCGCGGTGAGCGCGGCCGAGAACGCCGTCGGCAGATCGTAGCCGAGCGCCGCCAGCACCGCCGCCGCCGCCGCCGCGATCAGCGCGTAGGCGGTGAGGAACGCCCACACGCCGGCGAGCACGTCGAGCTCGACCGGGCGTCCGGCGTACTTCACCGAGCGCACCACGCTCGGGTGCAGGAGGCGCTCGCTCCAGACCCGCAGGGTGCGGATGCTGAGCACCACGCGCAGGCTCTTCACGCCGCCCGCCGTCGAACCCGACATGCCGCCGAGGACCATCAGCACCAGCAGCACGAGCTGCGTGAAGTGCGGCCAGACCTCGAAGTCGGCGGTGACGTAGCCGGTCGTGGTCGCGATCGAGACCGCCTGGAACGCGGCGGCCCGCATCCCGTCGCCGACGCCGTACGCGCCGAGGACGAGCGGCACCGCGAGCAGCGCCACCGCGCCGCCGACGACACCGACGAAGTAGCGCAGCTCGGCGTCGCGCGCGACCTCGGCGAGCCGCCCGTGCAGCAGCCGGTAGTGCAGGACGAAATTCACGCCGGCCAGCATCATGAAGACCGTCACGACCCACTCGATCGCCGGCGACCCGAACGCGCCGACCGAGAGGTCGCGGGTCGAGAACCCGCCGGTCGCGAGCGTGGTGAAGGAGTGGCACACGGCCTCGAAGGGCGGCATGCCGGCGAGCAGCAGCGCGCCGCACTCGGCGACCGTCAGGCCGACGTAGATCACCCAGAGCTCGCGCGCGGTCTCGACCAGCCGCGGGCGGATCTTGTCCTTCACCGGCCCGGGCACCTCGGCCTTGAAGAGCTGCATGCCGCCGATGCCGAGCAGCGGCAGCAGCGCGATGGTGAACAGGATGATGCCCATGCCGCCGATCCACTGCGTGAACGAGCGCCACAGGAGGAGCCCGCGCGGGCGGCTCTCGAGGCCGGAGAGCACGGTCGAGCCGGTGGTGGTGAAGCCCGAGACCGCCTCGAAGAAGGCGTCGACTGGCCCGAGCGCGCCCGTCAGCACGTAGGGCAGCGCGCCGAAGACCGACGCCAGGACCCAGCCGGCGGCGACGATGAGGAAGCCCTCGCGCGGGTGCAGCCGCCAGTCGTCGCTGCGGATCGCCAGCGCCAGGGCGGCGCCAGCGCCGATGCCGATGGCGGCGGTGGCGGCGTAGGGCCACCACGGCTCGCGGTAGAGCAGCGCCACCAGCACGGTCGGAAGCTGGAACGCCCCCAGGAGCGCGATCAGACAGCCGAGGACGTACGCGACGACGTGGAAGTTCACCGGCCAGCCAGGTACTCGTCGAGCCGGGCCGCCGTCTCCGTGGTGGTGATCACGAGGACGAGGTCGCCGGGCTCGATGCGGTCGCCGCCGCGCGGCACGATGAGGGCGCCGGCGCGGCAGCGCGCCGCCACCACGACGCCGCGCGGGAGCTTCACCTGCGACAGCGTCCCCGCCGTCAGGCGGCTCCCGGCCTCGGCCTCGGCCTCGATCGCCTCGATCTTGTCCTCGAGCAGCGGGGCGACCGCATGGATGCGGCCGCGGCCGATCTGCTGCATGGCGAGGCCGACGGCGAGCAGACGGGGGCTGATCACGGCGTCGATGCCGACCGCGCCGATCAGGTTGACGAGCGCCGGGTTGTCGACCATCGCGAAGGCGCGGCGCGCGCCGAGCTTCTTCGCGAGCAGGCTCGACACCAGGTTGGTCTCGTGGTCGGGCGTGAGGGCGACGAAGGTCTCGACGCCGGCGATGTTCTCCTCTTCGAGCACAGCCTGGTCGGTGACCGCGCCGCGGATCACGAGGACGCGCTCGAGCACGCCCTCCGCCCGGCGCGCCAGCTCGCCGCTCTCCTCGACCAGGACGACGGCGCGGCCGGACGCGCCGAGCCGGCGCGCCACCTCGAGGCCAATGCGGTGCGCGCCGGCGACCATCACGCGCTGGCGGCCCCCCCGGGGGGCGCCGCCGAAGAGCGTCAGGACGTTCTCCATCTCGGCGCGCGCAATCGCCAGGTAGACGAGGTCGCCGGCCAGGATCTCGTCCTCGGCGTGCGGGATGATCCAGCGGTCGAGACGCTGGATGGCGACGACGAGCGTCGCCACCGGAAAGAGCAGCGACACGTTGCTCACCGGCAGCCCGGCGAGGTCGGACTCGGGCCCGATCCGGAAGCCCGCGACCACCAGGCGCCCCTCGAGGAAGGACACGACGTCGGCGGCCCCGGGCACCTCGAGCAGGGAGAGGATCCGGTCGACGGCCGCCCCCTCGGGGTTGACGGCGACCATCTCGCCACCGTGGCTGCGCCGCAGGATCTCGAAGGTCTCGGCGTGCCCGGGCTCGCGCAGGCGAAGCACCACGCGCTCGACGGAGAGCGCCGCGCGCGCCAGCATGCCGACGACGAGGTTGGCCTCGTCGGAGTTGGTCGAGGCGACGAGGAGGTCGGCGCGGTCCCCGGCGGCGTCGCGCAGGACCCCGGCGGTCGCGCCGTTGCCCTCGAGGACGCGCACGTCGAGCTGCTCCATGAGGACACGGGCGCGCGCGTGGTCGCCCTCGACCAGCGTCACGTCGTGGCCGACGCGCGACAGCCGCGCCGCGAGCGTCGAGCCCACCAGACCGCCGCCGACGATGACGATGTTCATCCCCCCCGCGCCTCGCAGCGGCCCATCGTGTCAACGCGGGCGCGGCACTTCAAGAGGCGAGCGGCAGTCGCGGGCGGGAGGAGGAGAGCGCCGCGAACCGCGCTTCGCCGCGACGCCCATCGGAGCCGCGTGACGAGGTGGGGCGGTGCGGGGCAGTGCGGGAGGCCCGCGAACCGCGCTTCGCGGGCCGACGCCCATCGGAGCACGGCGCCGCAGGCGCCGCGCGCACGGGGGCTAGTCGAATAGTCCAACCTATACGGGCGGCTTTCGCCGATGGACCAGCCGGTTTCGGTGGCGGCGTAGGCGCGGTCGGTGGCGTCGCGGGGGAGGCAGCCGGCGCGGGCCTGGACGACGTCGATCATGGCGTGGGTGTCGTGGGTGGTGACCGGCGGCGCGTCGAGGGGCGCGCCCGCCGAGCCGGTGTCGGTCGACTGGGCGCGGCCCTCGAACATGTTGCCGGCGGTGAAGACTGGCCCCTGCTGGTTCAGGCGCAGCGCCGAGCTCGACTTGCCGCCGATGCTCTGCGCGTACGGCCCGAGCAGGAAGAGCGAGTTGACGACGTTGCCGCTGGCGCCGGCCTCGAAGCGCGTCCCCCACTCGGCCCAATCCTCGACGATGAGGTTGCGGAGATCGGCGACGCCGGTCGAGACCAGCGGGCCCCGGATCCACTGCTTCATGATCCAGGTGTGGTGGATCGAGACGTTGGTCGTGTTCTTGTACTTGAGGAAGATCGAGCGCGTGTTGCCCGCCAGGAAGGCGTACTGCACGGTGACGTCGCGGGCGCCGTAGCCGATCGAGATGCCGTCGTCGGCGGCGCCGGTCGAGGAGACGTGGCTGACGACGACGTTGTAGGCGTCGGTGCCCTGCACGCGCAGGTTGTCGCCGCCGTTGCGGAGACGCAGGTTCCGGACGATGACGTCGTGGCCGCGCACGTCGACGGTCGCCGCCGAGCGGCTGCCGTAGGTGCCGACCAGCGTCGCGCCGTTGCCCTCGATGGTGACGAAGGCGCCGCTCAGGCGCGGGAGCGGCTTGGTGATGGCGATCGGGCCGGCCACCTCGAAGACGACGCGCGCGTTGCCCTTGGCGGCGTCGGCGAAGGCCGCCCGCACGGCGGCGTCGGTCGCCTCGCGGACGAGGATCACGCGCCCGCCCGCGCCGCCGCGGGTGTGGGCGCCGAATCCCTCCGGGGTCTCGCCGTCGCCCGGGGGCGGCGGCACGGGCGTCGGCACGGGCGGGGGCGGATCGCCGCCGTCCGCGCCGACGACGATGGTCACGCTGGCGCTCGCAACCGAGCGCCCGTCGCTCACCACCACGCGCGCCTGGTACCGTCCCGGCGTCGCGTACTCGTGCACGACGACCGGCCCCGCCGGCGACAGCGCCTCGGGGAACATCGCCTCGGGCTCGGGGATCGCGCAGCCGGCGTCCGCGAGCTTGTCGGCCGCGCGGTCGACGTTCGCGAGCGTCCCGTTCGACGCCGGCAAGCCGGGAAAGCCGCCAAGCTCGGCCTGGCGCACGGACTCGCGCGAGAACTGGAGGGCGAGCTCGTAGCGCTCGCAGCTCGCGAGGCCGAGGCTGTGGTAGAGGTAGATGCTGCCGAGGTCGTGCGCGATCTTCTGCAGGTACCAGCGCGCCACCCGATCGATCCGGCGCGTGCCCTTGACCTTGACCGGTCCGTCGACGGTCACGTCGGTGAGGGGCACGAGGCGCTCGACGAGCGCCAGGTACTGGGCCACCGCGTCCTCGTAGTGCTTGGCGTCGCGCGTCGCCTTGGCAGCCGCGTAGTCGGGCTTGGCGCGCTTGATCGCCGCGTCGGGGTCGTCGACGCCGCCGTCGGCGGACGAGCCGTCGCCGAAGTCCCAGGCGAACGACAGCGCGTCGCCGTCGGGATCGCGGGAGCCGCGCGCGTCGAGGCGCACGACCAGGGGCGCCGTTCCCTGCGAGGGGGAGGCGTCGAGCGCCGCCGTCGGCGCCCCTTCCCCCCCACCGCTCGGCGGCGGCGCGGGCACGGCGGTGGCGGTCGCGCCCGGAGCGGGCGGCGCCGGGGCCGGGGTCGCGGTCGCGGTCGGGACCGCCGGCGACGCGGGCGCGCCGATCGCGGTCGGACCCGGGACGATCGCCGGCCCACCGGGACCCGACCCCGGATCGGGGACCGCGAGACCGGCCGCCGTCCAGCCGGAGCCGCCGCGGCGCAGCACGGTGGTCCGCGCCAGGCCGTCGGTCAGCACGAGCTCCTGCCGGCCGTCGCCGTCGAGGTCGCCGAGCGCCGGCGCCACGCGGTCGCCGACGACCGCCGCGTCCCAGTCGGCGCGCCGCGCGAAGCTCGCCCCGCCGCCGCCGCGATACGCGCGCACCTCGCCCGAGCCCAGCCCCACCATCAGGTCGAGGCGGCCGTCGCCGTCGACGTCGCCGAGCGCCGGCCGGCTGGCGTTGCCGAGGCCGCCGACCGCCCAGGCGGGCCGCTCGCTCCAGACGGGCGCCTGGCGCGAGCCGGTGTTCTCGAAGGCGCGCACGTCGTCGGTGCGCGTGCCGACGAGGAGGTCGAAATCGCCGTCGCCGTCGAGGTCGCCCGCGGCCGGCGCGGCGTCGGCGCCGGCGTCCGCGGCCGGCTCCCAGCCGGTGCGGCGGACCCAGCGCGGCGCGGCGTCGCGCCCGGTGTTCTCGAAGACCCGGACGTGGCCGCCGCTCTCGCCGATCAGGGCGTCGCGGTCGCCGTCGGCGTCGAGATCGACCAGGACGGGAAAGGCGTTGGCGCCGACGTCGGGCAGGTCCGCGACGCTGGCGCGCTCCGCGCCGGCCGCGGCGACGACGTAGGCCACGGTGCGCCCGTTCGGCAGCCCGAGGTAGAGCACCCCGGCGGCCGCCGCCGCCGGCGCGAGCGCCGCGATCGTTGCCATCACCGCCGCCGCACTCGCCGGCCCCATCCACCGCCGCGTCCGTTGCTGCCCCATGGTCCTGTCCTCCGTTGATCGTGAGTTGCGCAAGCGGACCGCGAGTAGACCGAGGAGGTCGTGGAGCGTGGACCGCGCGGGTTGCTGGCGCGTACGCCCGTGCAGTGCAGATGGCGTGCCGCGCGTGCGCGTCGCGCGGCCTGGGGAATTCGCCTGCGGCTCGCGCCGGGGGCGGCGCAGCGGGGGCGAGCGGCAACATTTCGACCCCGATGCGCCGTGCGCCTGGCCGTGGAGTCTGCCGGGTCGGCGCGCCGGGCGCGCGGCGAGAGGTCCGAGCCGAGACTCCTGACTAGCGCACCGCGCCCGGGCTCAGCGCCAGACCCAGAAGCGCACCGTGTCGTCCGGCCCCTCGACGCTGTTGTTGAGCGCGAGCTTCAGCACCGGCCCGCCGGCGGTGGAAGCGAGCGTCCCCCCGTCGGGCGACCACGCGACCGCCGTCACCACCTTCTCCTCGTGGCCGGCGAGCTGGTCGACGAGCGTCCCGTCCTCCGCGTCGAAGACGTGGATCATGCCGTCCGCGCCACCCGCGGCGATCACGCCACCGTCGGGGTGCCAGTCGAGGCCGTGCAAGGGGGTCGCGGGCACCGCCGCGGTGCGGTAGACGACCGCGCCGCTCCCCGACGCCAGGACCGAGAGGGTGCCGTCGGCGCCCGCCGCCGCGACGCGGGAGCCGTCGGGCGCGTAGCGCACATTCCACACCTGCTTGTGGCCGCCGTCCGTCCAGAGCGGCGCCCGGGTCACCGCCTCGGGGCGGGACTTGATCCACCGCGGGTGGTTCTTCCAGCCCTGGCGGGCGAAGTCCTCGATCGTCGCGGCGTCCCAGAGGTCGCGGGCGGGGTCGAACGACCACTCCGCCACCTGCCCCGCCCGGTCGCCGGTGGCGAGGCGGGTGCCGTCGGGCGACCAGCGCACCGAGAGCAGGTTCTTGGCGTCGTGCCGATACCAGAGCGCCACGACCTTCCACTGGTCCGGCCCGGGCTCGAGCTGCCAGAGGCGGACCGTCCGATCGCGGCTCACGCCCGCCAGCCAGCGCCCGTCCGGCGAGACGTCGAGCGCCATGATCCAGCCGTTGATGTCCTCGAGGTTCGCGAGGCCGCCGTCCTCGGCGCGGAGCTGCCCGGGCTGGCAACGCGTGCTGCCCGGCCCCCCGGCGTCCCACACCTTGACGGCATGGTCGCCGCCGCCGTCGACGAGGATCTCGCCGACGAAGGGATTGTCGTTCCAGGCGAGCGCGACCACCCACCAGTGATGGCAATCGAAGCTCTTCGCCGCGAGCGTGCGGCTGGCGACATCGACCAGGCGCGTGTCGTAGCGCCGGCCCGTGGCCTTCTCCTTGAAGTGCCCGCCGGCGGCGATCGTGGCGCCGTCCGGCGCCCACGCCAGGACCAGGCCGCGCCCGGGCAGCGGCGCGGCGCCCGCGGGCTCGAGGAGCGCGTTCTCCAGGCTCGGCGTCGGCCGCGGTGTCGGCGTCGCGCGCGGCGGGCGCGGCGCGCGCGTCTTGCGCGGCTGCTTCGGCTTCTTGGTCTTGTCGCTCGGCTTGTGCGCCTGGTGCGGCTCGCGCGCCGAGACCGCCGGCGCGGCGGCCAGCCCGAGGGCGGTGGCGGCGGCGAGGGCGAGAAGGAGACGATGGGTGTGCATGGGCGTGAAGCGGAGCAACCCGCATTCCACCCGCGCCGGCGCCCGCGCCCGCGGCGGCGGCGCGCGCGCGCCGGCCGCG
>Ga0302046_10001208_pt1 | contig 24310 bp, 21 predicted proteins | sample RVTome_11_FD_200261 | JGI IMG/M metagenome (GOLD analysis project Ga0302046, IMG submission 200261) | Soil microbial communities from uranium-contaminated site in the Upper Colorado River Basin, Wyoming, United States - RVT147D111 (version 2) ... | reverse complement strand
CGAGCACCTCAGGATGAGCATCTGTTGTTGCATTCCCTGATGCTCATCCTGAGGTGCGAGCGCCAGCGAGCCTCGAAGGACGGCCGCCGCGCGGCCTCGCCGGCCGCTACCGCCGCTCCTCCGCCCGGCGCCGCGCCCGCCAGCGCGCCCGCGCCGCCGCGGCCTCTTGGGCCGAGATCAGGCCGTCGCCGTCGGCGTCCATGCGCGCGAACCAGTTGCGCAGGGCCGCCGCGTGCTCGTCGGGGGTGATGTAGCCGTCGCGGTTGCGGTCGATGCGCGGGAAGAGCCGCGCCCGCCAGCGCCCGTGCCGGCCGCCGGCGCCGTCCCGGCCGCCGCCCACGAACTCGTCGTAGCTCACCCGGCCGTCGCGGTCGCGGTCGAGCGCCTGCATGCGGGCGGCGCGCCCCGCGCTCAGCTCGGCGAAGCTCACCGCGCCGTCGGCGTTGCGGTCGAAGCGGCGGAAGCCCCGGCCGCGCGCGTCGCCGCGTCCGGCGCCGCGCTCATTCCCGCGCTTATTTTCGCGCTTATTTTCGCGCCTGTTTCCCCGCTGGGCGGCGCCATCGTCGCCCTTGGCGCCATCGGCGAAGCCGTCCGTCTTGCCGTCGCGCCAGGCGAGCCAGCGTTTGCGCGCCGCCTCCAGCTCTTCCCAGGAGATGCGGCCGTCGCCGTTCGTGTCGCGGCGGGCGAACCAGCGCTTCAGGCTCGCCGCGCGCTCGGCGGCGTCGATCTTGCCGTCGCCGTCCATGTCGATGCGCTTGAAGATGCGCGCGCGCAAGGCCCGGTGGCGCGCGGAGATCGGCCCGCCGCCGCGCCGCCGCGCGGTCATGAACTCCTCGCGGCTGATCAGGCCGTCGCGGTTGGCGTCGACCCGCTCGATCCAGCGGTCGCGCGCCCGGCGCATCTCGTCGAAGCTCACCACGCCGTCGCCGTCGCGGTCGAGGCGCTCGAAGAAGCGTGCGCCGCCGGGTCCGTCGTGCTGGCCGCCTCGGCCGCTGTCGCGGGCGCCCGCCGCGCCGGCCGCGCCCAGGAGTGCGGGCCCGCCGGCCAGGCAGAGGCATATCCCCAGTAAGGCGGCGTTCGCGCGCGCCATGCCAGATCCCTTCCGCAGTGCTCGTCATCGCGTGGGGCGGGATGGACCCGCCGCCGCGTCGCGCTGTTACCCCCGCGCTGTCTGAAATATACGCGGCGGGACTCAACGCCATCCCCCATGCCCGGCGGGCGCTTGCATACGCGCCGTTTGCTCCGGTTTTCGCTTTGCCCTAGAGTGCGGCGCTCCCATCTTATGGGACACCGCGCCCGTAGCTCAGCTGGATAGAGCGTCGCCCTCCGGAGGCGAAGGTCAGGGGTTCGAATCCCTTCGGGCGCGCCAAACTCCGCCGAATCCACGGTTTCCAGCGATCCGCTGCGCTAGGCAACTGGTTGCGAGCTGCAATCTGTTGAGAGCACAGGACGGGCGCCAATGAGGAACGAGCCATGTCGAAGCTTCGTGTGAACTGCTTCTCGGTCTCGCTCGACGGTTTTGGAGCCGGTCCGAACCAGAGCGTCGACGATCCGCTCGGCGAAGGTGGCGAAACCCTGCATGAATGGTTCGTCCCAACCCGCACATTTCAGCAGATGGTGCTGGGAAACGAGGGCGGCACGACAGGTGTCGACGACGACTTTGCGGCGCGCAGTTTCACGAATATCGGCGCGTGGATCATGGGCAGAAACATGTTCGGGCCGATTCGCGGACCGTGGCCTGACGAAAACTGGAAGGGATGGTGGGGAGACAATCCGCCCTACCACTGCCCCGCCTTCGTGCTGACGCACCATGAACGCGCGCCGGTCACCATGGCGGGCGGCACGGTCTTTCACTTCGTGACCGACGGAATCGAGGCGGCGCTGGAGCGCGCCGTCCAGGCCGCCAACGGCAAGGATGTGCGGGTCGGTGGGGGCGTGGCGACTGTCCGGCAATATCTGCGCGCCGGGCTTATCGACGAGATGCACCTTGCGATCTCCCCGGTGCTCCTCGGCTCCGGCGAACACCTCTTCGCAGATATCGATACAGCCAGCCTCGGTTATCGGTGCACCGAGCATGTTCCCAGGCAGAACGCCACCCACGTCGTGCTGACCAAGTAGAAGCGGAAAATGACGTCGACTCTCTCGGTCAAGTTCGGAAGCCGGACAAGTCCATCCGTAAGTTCAGCGGGCTTGCAGGCGACAAGACTCACGTCGTCCTCATTCGTTGACCCATGTGGCCCACCCGGACCAGAACCAGGGTTGCTCGCCTTACTCGTGTGAGGTCTCCCGGTGTAGTGGGCTTCGGCGCTCCTCGGCCGCTCGCGGCGGCATCCCCCGGCGAACCGCTGCCATATCATAGCGCCCCAGCGGATATGCAGTTATCGGTTTCATCCACGCCGGCGCGGCAAATCCCCGTATAATCCATTGAAATACCTGGTGAATCAGACACGGCCGGCGCCCCGGGCCGCGCCCGATCGGCGCAATCTCGCCAAAATGCAAGCCATGCTCAACCATTCGAAAAGGAATGCCGGGGTACAACAGCCGCATAAGCCCAGACGGCCGCATCGGGAGCCCAAATGGCCGCAATCGGGGACGGATACGGCAGCGAGTGCCACCTTCTACGGTATCTCGGGCGCCATCGCGAGCAGCTGGACAAGGCTGTGATCGAGGCGACCGGCGCCGCGCGCCTGCGCTGGCTCGACTATCCCTTCGAGCCCAAGCAGAAGTGGAAGGACGGCCGTTGGTCGGGCCTCGACTTCCTGCCCGAAAACGACAAGGCCCGCAAGAAATGGCCGGGCTTCCTGCCGCCCCAGGACCGGCTCCAGCAATGGGACGCGGTGGCCCTGGCCGAGATCGACGGCGCGGTCGAATGGGTCCTGGTCGAAGCCAAGGCGCATCTGGACGAGCTGCGCTCCGATTGCCTGGCCAGCGTCGGCAACGGCCTCGGCCCGATCCGCGACGCCTTCTCCGAGATCAAGCGCAGCCTCGGCGTCCACGAGGTGCGCGACTGGCTGCACGGCTACTTCCAGTACTGCAACCGCATCGCCGCGCTCTGGTTCCTGCACCGCCACAAGATGAAGGCGCGCCTGCTCTTCGTCTATTTCACCGGCGACGAGTTCCCCATGCACGCCTTCGAGTGTCCGGACGATGCGGCCGGCTGGGAGCCCGCGCTCGGCCAGCGCCGCAAGCACGTCGGCCTGCCCGCCGACCATGCCCTCACCGCGCACATGCACGAGATCTTCCTCCCCGTGGTCGGGCCGAAATCCGCCGCGTCGAGCCGGGCCGCGCCGCGCCAATCGGCCCGGCGTTAACACGGCCCTAACCACGACGAGGGTAAGAAAAGGCGCACGTTCGGGCCGCTTTGGCGGCGCGCGCGGGACCAACCAGCGGGGCTGCCGTCACCTCCATGCGCGATATCGACCGATTGCAGATCGTCTCCATGATCGGCCGGGCCTGGGAGCAGGCCGGCGTCTCGGTCAAGTGCGAGGTCTGCGCGCAGCACGACTGGACCCTGGTGACCGGCCAGAACGCCGACGGCGCCGCGCTGCCGCTGCGCGGCGGCGACGTGGTCGACCACGCGCAGTGCTTCCTGGTCTACGCGATGACCTGCAAGAACTGCGGCAACGTGCGGATGATGTCGAAGTCGCGAATCGAGGAGCTGGCGGGCATTGAGCGACGCGCAGAAGCAAGCTGAGGCCCCTTCGGGCACGCTCGACGCCTCGGCCCTGCCCGCCGAGTCGCTCTCGGGTCCGAACGTGGTGCGTTACCGCGCGGTCACCGAGGCCGATATCGCGCGCCTGAAGATGATGGAGCGGCCGATCTCGCTGATCGCGGCGGCCCTGTTCAGCGGCATCGTCCTGGCCGCGAGCTATCCCGTCTACCAGATCGTCACCGCCGCGCGCGCCGGCGCCGGCGCCGGCGCGGCGTCGCTGACCGATCTCGGGCTGGTCGCCGGCTGGGCCTGCTCGCTCGGCATCGCCGTCGCCGCCGGCGTGGTCTCGGTGCGCCGCCGCAGCAGGATCATGGAAACGCTCGACGCGATGGCCCGGCGGCCGAGCCTGCCGGTCGCCCAGCCGACGCGCGTCGGCCGCTCCGCCAAGACGGCCCCCGCGCGCCCCAGGCGCCGCCTGGCGTTCTGGCGAAGGACCAGGATAAGGGTCTGATCGCCCTCGCGGGGGCCCGTTCAATCCGGCTCGATATCGAAATGCAGGACCGCCTCGCGGACCCCCAGCTTCGAATAGAGCGCGATCGCGGGTTCGTCGCCCCGGTCGGCCTGAACGAAAATCACGTGGGCGCCGCGGCTCGCCGCCACCGACTTCAGTTTCGCTATCAGCCCGGTGGCGATGCCTCGGCGTCGGTGCGCGGCCGCCACGGCGAGGTCGTAGATGTAGATCTCGCTGCGCTCGCGCTCGAACTTCGGAAGCTCGTAGGCGGCGAGCCCGCCGACCACGGCGCCGTTCCGGAGCGCCGCCAGGGCGATGAGCCGGTCGCCGCGCAGCAGCTCCTCGAGGTACGCGTCGCTGGGCGGCGCGCCGAGATAGGTGTCGGCCTCGTCGAAAGCCGCTGCGAACATCGAGATCGTCTCGCGCAGCAACGCGACGTCGCTCGCGGTGAGCTGGCGAATGGAAAAGGGGGCCGTTTGCGGCATCGTCGCTTGGCTCGGACCGGGGGAACCGCGCTGGTGTAGCCGATTGGCGCGTCGCGATCGACGCCCGATTGCCTGCTCTAGCGCATATTCCGCTCACGCGGAATCGGCGCCGGCCCGCTCCCCCACCCGGCCACCCACAGGAGACTGCCATTGGGTGGCCGGGTGGGGGAGCGGGCCGGTGATGCCAAACGATCGGAAAATGCTCTAGGACGCGGCGCGCTCGCTGACCCGGACCGTCAGGCCCTTGTTGACGGCCGGCGGCGGCGGCCGGCGGGTCTGGCCGAAGCGGTCGTCGATGCGCACGATCATCGGCCCGTCGTCGTTCGCCGCGATCGGCACGCGCAGGCGCTGGTCGTGCTCGGCGGCCTCGCGGGCGGCTTCCAGCGCCGCCCCCCAGCGCGCCTCGGCGGCCTCCAGGCGCTCGGCCTCCTCCTCGCGCCAGGCGGCCTCGTGCTGCGCCAGCGTGCGGCTGAGGGTGGCCTCGTGCTCGGCGGCGGCTTCCGCCAGCGCCGCCTCGAGGGCTTCCTTGTGCGCCGTCCCGGCCTCGTCGAGGGCGCGCCGCAGCGCTTCGCCCTGCTCGTTCTCGGAGGTGTCGACCCGGCTCTGCGTATCGGCGCGGTAGCGCGCCTCGATGGCCTCGCGGCGGCGGGCTTCCTCCGCCTGCCACATCTCGCGCGCCGCCGACAGGCGTTCCTGCCACTCGCGCAGGAACTCCGCCTGCTCGGCGTCGAGCTGGGCGCGCAGCTCCGCCTCGATACTCTCGCGCGTCTCGCCGGCCATGGTGTCGGCGTCGCGCGCCCATTCCGCGCGCGCCGCCTCCAGGCGGCCGGCCTCGCCGGCGCGCCAATCCGCCTCGGCGTCCTTGAGCCGTTGCCCGATCTCGGCGGCCGCGGTCGCCCTGGCGGCCTCGACCAGCCTGTCGGTCTCGGCCTGCCAGGCCGCCTGGGCCTCGGCCAGCCTGGCCTCGTAGGCCGCGCGCAGCTCCGCCTCGATGCCCGCGCGCTCGGCGACGAAGGCCTCCCGCGCCGCCTCCGCCTCGGCCGTCTGCGCGGCGAGCGCGGCGCGCAGCGCGGCTTCCGCCTCGCCGTGCTTGCCCTCCAGGGCGGTGCGCATCTCCGCCTCGGCCTGGCTCCGCTTGGCCTCGTATTCGGCGCGCAGCGCGGCTTCCGCGCGCGCCTGCTTGGCCTCGTAGATCGCCCGCAGCTCGACTTCCTGCTGCTCGGCCCGCGCCGCCAGCTCGGCGGCTTCGCCCTGGCTCGCCTCGCTCTGGCGCGCGGCATTGGCGCTCTCGATGCGCCGGCGCGCCTCGGCCTCCTCCTGCCAGATCCGGCGCGCCTCGGCGAGCCGCTCGGCCTCGCCGGCGCGCCATTCCTCGGCGGCGGCCTCCAGGCGCTGGGCCAGCGCGGCCTCCAAAGCCTGGCGCTCGGCGGCGAGGCGGGCCTCGATCTCCCGGTCGTGCTCGCTCCCCCGGGCCGCCAGGCGGCGCTTCTCCGCGGCCTCGTACTCGGCCTGGGCGGCTTCGAGCCGGCGCTGCAGCTCGCCCTGCCAGGCCGCCTCGGCGGCGTCGCGGGCGCCTTTCGCCTCGGCGTCCCAGCGCGACTTCTCCTGTTCGTACCAGCTCCGCGCCTCGGCCTCCCACTGGGACTTGGCAGCCGTCAGCGCGTCCTGGTTGGCGGCCGCCCATTCGTTCCGCGCGGCCTCCAGCCGGGCCTGCGCCTCGGCCTGCCATTCGGCCTTGGCGGCGGCGAGCCTGGTGCGCGCCTCGGCCTGCAAGGTGGCTTCGGCGGCGGCCAGCCTGGCATGGGCCTCCGCCTGCCAGGCGGCTTCCGCGGCGGCGAGCTTGGAGCGCAGCTCGGCCTCGCGGTCGGCCTCGGTCTCGCTCAGGCGGCGGTCGCGCTGCTCGCTGAACCCGGCCTTCAGCTGGCTCAGCCGCGCCTCGGCGCTCTTTTCCCATTCGGCCCTGGCCTGGGCCGCGCGCTCGCGCTCCTCGGCCTGCCACTGCGCCTTGGCGGCGGCGATGCGCTCCTCGTACGCGGCCTTGATCTTGGATATCTCGGCCGACAGGCGCTGCGTGTCCCTGGCCTTCTGGCTCTCGATGGTGGCCGACAGGCGCTTGCTCTCGGCCTCCTGCCAGGCCGTCCTCGCGCTCTCGAAGCGCGCCTCGGCCTCGGCGCCGAGCTGTTCGGTGACGCTGGCGATCTGCTGCGCCTGGGCCTTGGCGAAGGTCTGGTGCGCCTCGGCCAGCTTGGCCTCGTATTCGGCGGCGACCCGGGCCTCGGCCTCGGTCGTGGCGGATTTGAGCCGGTCCTCGAAGGTCTCGGCGAGCTCGGCCTCGATCGCGTCCTTGGAGAGCTGGCTGGCGTCGCCCTCGGGCTCGTCGGGCGTGCCGTCGCGCCGGGGGTCGATCTTGATCTGCGCCGAGTGCAGCACGTCGGCGGTGCCCTCGCCGGGATCGATCTTCATCACCCGGATCGTCAGATCGAGCTTGCGCTTCTTGGGATCGAGGTCGATCAGGTAGATGCCGTGGATCTGGTTCGGCTTCAGCGACCAGGTCTTGTCGCCGTTGTCGCGGCCGTTTGAGAGCTGCACCGTGTCGAGCAGCCCGGCGACGGTGATCGTCAGATCCTGGGTCAGGTCGATGCCTTCGACCGCGGCCGGGATGTCGAGCGGCACGTAGAGGACGTCGTCCTCCGGCGCCGAACTCAACGGATCTCGGTCCTCTCTGGCGAACATCGAGCGGTCCCTGGCCCTTCGCGACGGATTGCCCGGGCGGGCGGGCGCGCACCGGGTCAGGCGATGATCGCGGCATTTGGTGAAGGATTGGTTGCGCGCCGGCCCGGGGCCCACGGAAATCGCGGGCTTGGCCGGTCCGTCCGGCAAAAAAAACCGGCGACCTCGGGGATGCTGGCCGCCGGCGGAGTTTGGAACGGGTAGAACGGGGTGTTCGCGAATCGTTCGAAATCGCGTACATTGGAAGGCTAGACGGCTCATGGTTAACGAAGCGTTAACGGCGGCCGAGCTTCGTCAATGCTTCGTTAATGCTTCGTCAACGACCGCACCGGGAACCGGCCACCGGCGATGGACCACCTCGAGCGAATGACCCCGGCCGATCCGGCCGCCGACGCGGCGCGGCTGGCGCGCGGCGTCACGCGCTGGCTCTTCGACCACGGCCACGAGGCGCTCGCCGAGTTCCGCCTCGCCAACGGCCGCCGCGGCGACGTCGTCGGCCTCGACAGGTCAGGCCGCTTCGTCATCGTGGAGATCAAGACCAGCCAGGCCGACTTCCGGGCCGACGCGAAATGGCAGGAGTACCTCGCGCACTGCGACCGCTTCTATTTCGCCGTACCCGAGGCCTTCCCGACCGAGCTGCTGCCCGACGAGCACGGCATCCTGGTCGCCGACGGCTTCGGCGCGGCGGAGCTGCGCCCAGCGCCCGAGCTCAAGATGAACGCCGCCCGCCGCGCGGCGCAAACCCGCCGCTTCGCCCGCGCGGCGGGGGCGCGGCTGCGCATGCTGATGGATCCGGGACTGGCCGGTCCGCGCGCCTGAGCGGGCGCCGGCGGCCGGCGGATCAGGCCGACGATCTCGCGGCGGGGACCGGCAGGGCGAAGGCGCAGCCGAGCAGCTTGTCGATGCGCTCGCCGTTGCTCGACAGCGGCAGCAGCAGGCGCTCGTAGTTGAGGTGCTGCTGGTAGGACGCGGTCCAGAACTCATAACGGTCGTAGTGCGGCTCGCCGCTCGCGGCCGTTTCATCGTAGAGCCGGCGGATTTGCTCGGTCTTCTCGCCGAGGTCGAGCTCGTCGATCGTCAGGCCAGTCATGTCGACGCCGAAGCACGCCACGACCTCCGATCCGGCCAGCCGGTACCGATAGCGCCGCGGCGCCTCCTCGATATCGACCAGGAAGACGTAGGGCAACAGGTCGGGCACGTCCCCGGGCTCGATGTCCTCGCGCCGCGGCGGCCGGCCGTCGTCGCGGCGGCGGCTTGCCCAATAGTCGTAGAGGCGCTGCATCCGCTCGTTGGTCAGAGACGCTCTCAGTTGCTCGGTCATGACCGTCGTTCCCGCGCCGGCCGCCGCGGATCCTGCGCGGCGGCGCGCTCGTTGCCGATCGTCCTGATCGTATGCCGATGAAGCAGACGGACATCGCTCCGGCGAGGGGGTCCTCGCCGTCCACGCCCGTCACGATTGTCTGCTCTAAGCCGCCGTCCGGCGTCCTGCAGGTTCAGGCCCCGGGGCCGCCGCCGATCGCTTCGATCGGCCGCCGGTGATGGTTCCCAAGGAATATGGTGGCGTTACCATCGGTTGCAAACGTGCCTGCGACGCAATGTCACGCGAGCGGCCGTGGAGGTCAGGCGCGCACGAACTTGAGCGTCTTGAAGCGGCGCCGGAAGGCGGTGACGTCGTTGGCCAGGCGCTCGGGCGGCAGCACGCCCTCGAGCGCGCCGGCGATGAAGCGCGCCAGCTCGCCCATGTCCTCCGGCCCCATGCCGCGGCGCACGATCTCCGGCGTGCCGAGGCGCAGCCCGTTCACGTCGGACTGCATGCTGGGCCCCGGCAGCCCGATGCCGCAGCTCAATATGTTGGCCAGACGCAGGCGCCGCGCCGCGGTCTGGCCGCCGCCGTGGCGCGAGGCCTCGACCGCGAACTGGTGCGAGGCCGTGTAGCCGCGCGCCCGGGCGTAGATGGTGAGCCCCTCGGCGGCGAGGTTGTCGGCCAGCGCCTGCGCGGTCGCCGCCATCGTCTTGGCGTAGTCGCGCCCGTGGACCTTCCAATCGAGCAGCGTGATCGCCAGCGCCGCCGTCTTGGCGGCGTCGAAGTTGGCGGTCAGCCCCGGATAGGCGATCTTGTCCAGGCGCTTGGCCAGCGTGGTGTCGTTGGTGACGATGAGCCCGGCCGGCGGCCCGCCGAGGCTCTTGTAGGTGCTCATGGTCATGGCGTGCGCGCCTTCCTTCAGCGGCTGCTGCCAGGCGCGTCCGGCGATCATCCCCGACATGTGCGCCGCGTCGTAGAGCACCAGCGCCCCCACCTCGTCGGCGATCGCGCGGATCTCGCGCACCGGATGGGGGAACAGGTTGAGGCTGCCGCCGATGGTGATCAGCGTCGGCTGGGCGGTCTTCGCCTGGCGGCGCAGGCGCTCCAGGTCGACCGAATAGCCGTCGGGCTCGGCCGAGGCCTCGCGCACGTCGAGCCCGTAGAGCCCGGCCGCGCCGGCGCGGTGATGGGTGACGTGGCCGCCGATGGTCGAGGGCGGCACGATGATCGTGTCGCCCGGCTTGGTCGCGGCCATGAACATCATCAGGTTGGCGATGGCGCCCGAGGGCACGCGGACCTCGGCGTAGCGCGCGTCGAAGACTTCCGCCGCCAGTTCGGCGGCGATCACCTCGATGCGCTCGATGGCCTCCAGGCCCATCTCGTACTTGTCGCCCGGATAGCCGAGCGAGGGCCGCGTGCCGAGCCCCTTGGCGAGCACGGCTTCGGCGTGCGGGTTCATGACGTTGGTGGCCGGGTTGAGGTTGACGCAGTCGCGCTCGTGGATCTCGAGGTTCTCGGTGACCAGCGTGTCGATCAGCCGGCCGAGCGCGTCGGCGTCGGCGGCCGCGGTCTCGCGCGCGACCGTCTGGATCAGCGTTTCGCTGGCCTTGGGCACCCAGGGCCGCGCCTTCAGCTGCGCCATCCGCCGTCTCCGCCCGTTCTTTGCCTTGGGCCGCGCGCCGCATCCGTCGCGCGCGACCGGCCCTTCCATCGCGCACAAGCCGCGCCGGTGCAAATGGTTTTCGGGAGTGCGGCGGGCGGCGGGCGGGCGGCCCGGCCCGTCCTTCGAGGCCCCGCTTCGCGGGGCGCCTCGGGATGAGCCTCCAATTATGGTCGCACCCAACACCACCGCTCATTCTGAGGATGAGCCCGCAGCGACAGGCGCCAAATACCTTTGCTCATCGCAAGGTGCGAGCGCCAGCTAGCCTCACCTTTGCTCATCCTGAGGTGCGAGCGACAGCGAGCCTCGAAGGATGGAGACAGCGCGAGGTATCGCGCCCCTCACCCCCCGATCGCGCCGCCGTCCTTCCTGGTGATCGCGACGACCGCCGGCCGCGGCGGGGCGCCCTCCTTGAAGTCGGGCCAGCGTGTCAGGGGGGCGGCGAAGCCGCTGCCCTCGGCCGGATGCTGCACCGAGACGAAGAGCGTGCGGTTGTCGGGGGTGAATGTGGGGCTGCAGAGCTCGGCGCCCGCCGGCGCGGTGAAGAAGCATTTGGTGAGCGCCCGGCCCGGCCCCGTCGTGTCGGTCGCGTAGACCCCGTCGGCGATCCGGTTCTTCGGCTGGTCGGGGCCCTGGTCGCTGCCGATCCACATGCGGCCCTTGGCGTCGAAGCCGAAATTGTCGGGATTGGCGAGCCAGCCGTCGCGGCTGACGCCCGGATGGTACTTCGCGCCGGCGTCTTCGTCGCGCGGATCGCCGGCGAGCAGGAAGATCTCCCAGCGCGCCGTCGTCGCGGCATGGTCGGTCGCGGCGCCCGCGCCCGGCGGCACGATCTCGATGATGTGGCCGTGCCGGCTCCGCGCCCGCGGGTTCGCGGCGTCGACGGGCTTGCCCCGTCCGCGCCTTGAGTTCTTGGTGAGCGCCGCGTAGACCCGCCCCGTCGCCCGGTTGACCTCGACCTCCTCGGGCCGGTCCATCGGCGTGGCGCCCATGAGGTCGGCGGCGCGGCGCGTCTCGATCAGCACGTCGGCCTGCGAATGGAAACCGTTCGCCGGCGTGAGCGGGCCCTGCCCGAAGACGAGCGGCCGCCATTCGAGCGTGCCGTCGGCGGCGAAGCGCGCCGCGTAGAGCGTGCCCTCGTCGAGCAGGCGCGCGTTGGCCGCCGGGTTGGCGCGATCGACACGGCCGTTCGAGACGTACTTGTAGACGTACTCGAAGACCTGGTCGTCGCCCATATACGCCACGAGCCGGCCGTCGGGCGCCACCGCCATGCCGGCGCCCTCGTGCTTCATGCGGCCGAGCGCGGTGCGCTTCACCGGGACCGAGGCGGGATCGTAGGGATCGAACTCGACCATCCAGCCGAAGCGGTTGGCCTCGTTGGGCTCGGCCTCGAGGTTGAAGCGCGGGTCGAACTTGTGCCAGCCATAGTAGGCGTGCCCGCGGATGCCGTAGCGCCGGTAGCTCGCCTTCTCGCGGGCGTATGCGGCGCTCCTGGCCGGGTCGCCCGCGAAGTAGTAATGGAAGTTCTCCTCGGCGATCAGCACCGTGCCCCAGGGCGTCACCCCGCCGGCGCAGTTGTTCATCGTGCCGATCACGCTGCGCCCGCCGGGATCGGCCTTGGTCTTGAGGCGCGCGTGCCCCGCCGCCGGCCCGGAGATCGCCATCCGCGTGTCCGCGGTGATGCGCCGGTTGCGCTCGCCGCCGGCGACGTAGGCCCAACGCCCGCCTCCCTTGCGCCCGACCTCGACCACCGAATGGCCGTGCGCGGCGCGCTCGACCGCCGCCTGGCGCCGCGTCGTCTTGCGCCACACGTCGCTCTTTCGCGCGAGCCCCGGCACCATCAGCTCCCAGTTGGTGTACTCGTTGTTGACGCAGAGCAGGCCGTGCTCGCTGCCGTTCGATCCGCGGGGCCCCAGGTCGCGAGGTAGCGGCAGGAAGGCGATGAAGTCGCAGTTGTAGCCGAACTGCGTCACCTGCGCGGCGGCCGACAGGATCGTGTGGTCGAAGGCGCGCGCGCGCTTCAGGATCGGATCGCCCCAGGCGAGCAGCAGCTGGGCCTCGTAGCCCTCGGCGACGGCCATGTCGGCGCCGAGCTGGTGCGGGATCTCCTTGAAGCCGAGGCTCGACGCTACGGCAGCCCCCGCCTCCCGGCTGGCGAGTCCGGCGCCCAGCGCGGCGGCGCCCGCGATCCCGCGCAGCACCTGCCGCCGCGCGAGCCTGCGCTCGATCAGCGCGCCGATGGCCGGCCCCATGGCCCGTTCGATCGGGGTGTCGTCGTCGTCGGGCTCGTCGAAGGCGTCGAAGTCGTCGTGCATCGCCACCGCTGCCAGGTTGGCCGAAACTGTCCGGCGCGCAGGTTATCGCCCGGAGATGACCGCGCGTTGACGCCGGGATGACGCCGGGATGACGCCGGGATGACGCGGGCGATGCCGCCCGCCGCCACGCGACGCCGCGCCGGTTCGGCCATGACCGAGCGCGGCGCGACTGATAGCATGGAAGGCGGCGAAGACGCGCCAACGAAAGTTGCAGGGAGACGCCCGCCATGCCTCGCCCCCTCGAGCGATCCGCCGCCGCGGCCATCGCCGTGACGCTCGCCGCGTTCGCGACCCTCGCGCCGCCGGCCGGCGCCGAGGTCGCGCCGGGCACTTACGTCTACGCGATCGAGCACTCGCGCTACGGCACCATCGGCACCCACACGATCATGCTGGCCAAGCGGGGCGCGCAAACGATCGCCGGCGTCGCCCTGCGCATCCAGGTCAAGATCCTGCTGGTCACCGCCCACCGCGAGACCGCCGACCGCCGCGAGGTCTGGCAGGACGGCCGCCTCGTCGCCTATGCGAGCGCGACCAGGGAGAACGGCAAGGACATCAAGCTGACCGCCAAGGCCGCCGGCGCCGATCTCGCGATCATGGGACCCGCCGGCGCCAAGACCGCGCCCGGCGGCACCATGCCCACCAACCCCTGGAACGTCGCCATCCTCAAGGCCAGGACCGTGATGGACAGCAAGACCGGCGCGGTCCATGCCGTCACCGCGGTCGAGGCGCAGGGCGAGGAGACGCTGAAAGCGGCCGGCGGCCGGGTGACCGCGAGGAAGTACCTGTTCAGCGCCGGGACCAGGCGCGTCCTCTGGTACGACGCCGCCGGCCGCCTGGTGCAGTTCCAGGTCTTCAACGACGGCAACACGGTGACGTTCACGCTGAAGTGACGGGGAAGGTGGAACCGATGTCCTTTCTCGGAGCCTTTGTGTCTCTGTGATTCACTTTCGATCGGGCGGCAGCGGGCGGGTTTGAAACCCGCCCCTACGAATAGACGGTTCGCCCCTCACCCCGCGAGGCGCTCGCCGGGGAAGGCGTAGACCTTGTTGGGCCCGATCAGCCAGGCGGTGAAGCCCTCGGGGAAGAGCCGGGCGATCGCCGGGTCGCGCACGCTCAGGCCGCCCGCGTAGGCGCCGAAGGCCGGCAGCACCAGCCGCCGCGCGTCGGAGACGAAGCAGCGCCCCGACAGCCGCTTGCCCCGGAAGCGCACCGCCGCCTTGGGGTGGAAATGCCCCGAGACCTCGCCCGGCCGCGTCATCAGCAAGGCCTCGTGGCGGAAGGAGAGCCCCTCGATGCGGTAGTCCTCGACCACCGAGCCGCCGAGCCCTTCCGGGATCTCGGGGTCGTGGTTGCCGGCGACCCAGACCCAGTGCCGCCCGATCATGAGCTCGGCCAGCGCCGCCGCGTCGCCCGAGGCGAGCCGGTTCGGCCCGTCGGTGTCATGGAAGCTGTCGCCGAGGCAGACCACGATGCGCGGCTTCAGGCGCAAGATCACCTCGCCCAGCCGCCGCAGGGTCGCGGCCGTGTCGTAGGGCGGCAGCAGCGCCCCCTTGCGCGCGAAGGACGAGCCCTTCTCCAGGTGGAGGTCGGCCACCGCCATGAGCCGGCGCTCGGCCCACCACAGCGCGCCCGAGCCGTCCGCCGTCAGCGCCGCCCCGCCCAGCCCGATGGGGGGCGGGCCGATAGGCTGCGCGACATCGTCGGGAACCGCCCTCACATCGTCGCCCTCACATTGTCGCCTTTTGGGGCTCGACCGCCATGGCGTCGGCGGCGAGCTCCTCGGCGGCCTCGTCGAGCAGCGCCTCGAAGGCCGCCCCGGCGACCGCCTCCTTGCCGATATGCACCAGCACCGGCACGGCGAGCGGCGAGACCTTGTCGAGCCGGCGGTGGCGGATGCGCCCCTGCACGCGGGCCAGCAATTCGGCCAGGCGGCCCACGTCGGTCAGCCCCTCGCCGGCATCGGCGCGCGTCGCGCGCAGCAGGATGTGGTTCGGCTCGTGGCTGCGCAGCACGTCGTAGATGAGGTCGGAGCTGAAGGTCACCTGGCGGCCGGTCTTGCGCTGGCCGGGATAGCGCCGCTCGATGAGCCCCGCGATCACCGCGACGTTGCGGAAGGTGCGCTTCAAGAGGCTCGATTCCGCCATCCAGGCCTCCAGGTCGTCGCCCAGCATGTCCTGGTCGAACAGGGGCGCCACGTCGACCGGCTGGTTCAGGCTCCAGGCGGCGATCGCGTAGTCGGTCGCCTGGAAGCCGGTCGGGTGGAGCCCGGCGCGCTCCATGCGCTTGGTCAGCAGCATGCCGAGCGTCTGGTGCGCGTTGCGTCCGGCAAAGCCGTAGGCGACGAGGAACCAGCGGTCGGCGCGCGGGAAGGTCTCGACCAGCAGCCCCTCGCGCCGGGGCAGCTCCGAACGCCAGTGCTGGATCTCCAGCCATTCGCGCACCTGGGGCGGCAGCGGCGCCCAGGCGGAGGGGTCCGAGAGGATGCCGCGCACCCGGTCGGCGAGCTCGGTGGTGAGCGGCAGGCGGCCGCCCGCATAGACCGGCACGCGCGGGTCGCTGTCCTTGGCGCGCGAGACGATCGCCGACATCTCGTGCACCCCCTCGAAGGCGAGGATGCGCCCGGCGAAGGCGAAGGTGTCGCCCGGCACCAGGGCCTGAATGAAATGCTCCTCGATCTTGCCGAGCACGGGCCCGCGCCGGAAGCGCACGGTCAGCATCTCGGTCTCGACGATGGTGCCGATGTTCATGCGGTACTGGTGCGCCACCCGCTTGGAGGCGACGCGCCAGCGCCCGTCCTCGTCGCGCACCACCCGGCGCCAGCGTTCGTAGGAGCGCAGCGCGTAGCCGCCCGTCGCGACGAAGTCGAGCACGTCGTCGAAGTCCCTTCGGGACAGGATCGCGTAGGGCGCGGCGCGGCGCACTTCGTCATAGAGCGCCTCCGGCTCGAACGGCGCCGAGCAGGCCACGCCCAGCACGTGCTGCGCCAGCACGTCGAGCCCGCCCGTGCGCGGCGGCTTGCCGTCGAGCTCGCGCGCCTTGACCGCCGCCATCGCCGCCTCGCATTCGAGCACCTCGAAGCGGTTGGCCGGGACCAGCAGCGCCCGGCTCGGCTCCTCCAGGCGGTGGTTGGCGCGGCCGATGCGCTGCAGGAGCCGGCTGGCGCCCTTGGGCGCGCCGACCTGGATGACGAGGTCGACCGCCCCCCAGTCGATGCCGAGGTCGAGCGAGGAGGTCGCGACGACGGCCTTCAGGTCGCCCCGCGCCATCGCCGCCTCGACCTTGCGGCGCTGCTCGGCGGCGAGGCTGCCGTGGTGCAGCGCGATCGCCAGGTTGTCGTCGTTGATGCGCCACAGCGCCTGGAAGATGATCTCGGCGAAGGCGCGCGTGTTGACGAAGACGATCGCCGTGCCGGCGTCGCGGATCGCGGCGTAGATCGAGGTGATGGCGTGGAGGCCGGAATGGCCCGACCACGGCATGCGGTCGGTCGGCGTGACGATGGCGATCTCGGGCTCCGGCCCCGGCTCGCCCTCGATCAGCCGCACCGGGCCGTCCGACAGCCAGCGCGCCAGCTCCGCCGGCCGCGCCACCGTCGCCGACAGCCCCACCCGCCGGGCCTTGGGCGCCAGCCCGGCGAGCCGCGCGAGACCCAAGGACAGGAGATCGCCCCGCTTGTTGTCGGCCAGCGCATGGGTCTCGTCGACGATCACGGCCGCCAGCCCCGCGAACAGCTTGGGCGCGTCGTCGTAGGAGAGCAGGATCGCCAGCGACTCCGGCGTGGTCATCAGTATGTGCGGCGGCCGCCGGCGCTGGCGCAGGCGCTTCGACTGCGGCGTGTCGCCGGTGCGCGTCTCGGCGCGGATGGCGAGGCCCATCTCGGCGATCGGCGCCTCGAGGTTGCGGTGGATGTCGACCGCGAGCGCCTTCAAGGGCGAGATGTAGAGCGTGTGGAAGCCCTCGCGTGGGTTTTCCGCGAGGTCGATCAGCGTCGGCAGGAAGCCCGCCAGCGTCTTGCCGCCGCCGGTGGGCGCGATCAGCAGCGCGTCCTCGCCCGCCCGCGCCGCCTCGAGCATCGCCAGCTGATGCGCGTGCGGCGCCCAGCCGCGCGCCGCGAACCAGTCCGCGAATCGTTTTGGGAACGGCGCGGGCAGCGTCTGCGCGAGCGGGGCGGCGAGGGCGTCCATGGCGGCCAGGGTAATGGCAATCGATCGCTGGAACAAACTAGAAACGCGCGAAGGCCTCGCGTAAGCTGGCGATGCGCTCGGCCCGGGCCGCGTCGCCGTAAGGCCGCGCCGGCGCCGCGCCCCAGGCCGGCTTCGGCCAGGCCGGATCGTCCTCGCGCCGCGCGAGCACGTGGACGTGGAGCTGCGGCACCTGGTTGCCGAGTGCGGCGACGTTGAGCTTGACCGGCTCGAACAGCGCCTCGAGGGACTTGCTCGCGCGCACGATCTCGGCGGTCATCGCAGGCAGGTCCGCGGGCGCGAGGTCGTGGAAGTCGCGCAGGCCCGGCCGCGCCGGCACCAGGATCAGCCAGGGATAGTTGGCGTCGTCCATGAGCAGCACGAGGTTCAAGCCCCAGCGGTCGACCTCGACCGTATCCGCCGCGAGCTTTTGATCGAGCTGGAAATCCGTCATGCCGCCTTCTCCCGAGACCTGGCTCAAGGTAACCAAATCCGGCCTCTGGTGCGAGCCGGGCGGCTTCTTCGTCGACCCTACGGGACGCCAGGACCGCGCCGTCGTCACCCATGGACATGCCGATCACGCGCGGCCCGGCCATGCGCGCGTGCTGGCGACGGCGGAGACGCTGGCGATCATGGCGGCGCGCTACGGCGACGCGGCGGGCCGCGAGCACCAGGCGCTCGCCTACGGCGAGCCACTGCGGATCGGCCAGGTAACGCTGACGCTGGTGCCCGCGGGCCATGTGCTCGGCAGCGCCCAGGTCGTGCTCGACTACAAAGGCGCGCGCGCCGTCGTCTCGGGCGACTTCAAGCGCCGGCGCGATCCGACCTGCCCGCCGTTTCAGCCCATCGACTGCGACGTCTTCGTGACCGAGGCGACCTTCGGCCTGCCGGTCTTCCGCCATCCCGACGACGCGGCCGAGATCGCGGGCCTGCTCCATTCGCGCGCGCTCAACCCCGACCGCGCGCATCTCGTCGGCGTCTACGGCCTGGGCAAGTGCCAGCGGGTGATCCGCCTGATCCGCGAGGCCGGCTACGACCGCCCGCTCTATATCCACGGCGCGCTGGAGACGCTCTGCGCGCTCTACGCGGGTTTCGGCATCGACCTCGGCCCGCTCCTGCCCGCGACCGGCGCCGACAAGGAGACGCTCAAGGGCGAGATCGTGCTCGCCCCGCCGGGCGCCGCCAACGACCGCTGGGCGCGCCGCCTGCCCGATCCGCTGGTGGCACTGGCGAGCGGCTGGATGCGCGTGCGCCAGCGCGCCCGCCAGCGCGGCGTCGAGCTGCCGCTGGTAATCTCCGACCACGCCGACTGGGACGAGCTCACGGCGACCATCGACGACCTGCCCTCGGCCGAGATCTGGGTGACGCACGGGGCGGAGGAGGCGCTGGTCCACCACGCGCGGACGAACGGCCGCCGCGCGCGGGCGCTCTCGCTGGTCGGGCGCGGCGAGGAAGACGGCGAGGACGGCGAGCCATGAGACGCTTCGCCACGCTCCTCGACCGGCTCGTCTTCTCGCCCGGCCGCAACGCCAAGCTGCGGCTCATCCAGGACTACTTCGCCAGCTCCCCCGACCCCGACCGCGGCTGGGCGCTGGCGGCGCTCACCGGCGGGCTCGCCTTCCGCCACGCCAAGCCCGCCCTCGTCCGCGGCCTCATCGAGGAGCGCGCCGACCCCGTCCTCTTCGCGCTCTCCTACGATTTCGTCGGCGACCTCGCCGAGACCGTCTCGCTGCTCTGGCCCGGCGACGAGACCGCGCCGGTCGACCCCGCCCTCGGCGAGATCGTCGAGCGCCTCACCCGCGCCGGCAGGACCGAGGTGCCGGGCCTGCTCGCCGGCTGGCTCGACGGGCTCGACCCGACCGGCCGCTGGGGGCTGCTGAAGCTCATCACCGGCGCGCTCCGGGTCGGGGTCTCGGCGCGCCTCGCCCGCACCGCGCTCGCCGGGCTCTCCGAGCGCGTCGCCGTCGACGACATCGAGGAGGTCTGGCACGGGCTCGAACCGCCTTACCTGCCGCTCTTCGCCTGGCTCGACGGCCGGGGCGAGCGGCCCGCCCCCGAGGCGACCGGCTTCCGCCCCTTCATGCTCGCCCATCCCCTCGAAGAGGCGGCGCTCGAGGCGCTCGACCCGGCCGACTTCCTGGCCGAGTGGAAGTGGGACGGCATCCGCGTGCAGATCGCCGCCGGGGGCGGCCGGGACGGCGGCGCCGCGCGGCTCTACTCGCGCTCGGGCGACGAGATCACCGCCGCCTTTCCCGACCTCGCCCAGACGCTCGCCTTCGAGGCGGTGCTCGACGGCGAGCTCCTGGTGATCCGCGACGGCGCCGTCGCCCCCTTCAACGACCTCCAGCAGCGCCTCAACCGCAAGACCGTCTCGGCCAGGGCGATGGCGGCGAACCCGGCCCATGTCCGCGTCTACGACCTGCTCTTCGAGGGCGGCGACGACCTGCGCCCGCGCCCGCTCGCCGAGCGCCGGGCGCGCCTCGAGGACTGGTTCGCGCGCGCCGCGCCCGACCGCCTCGACCTGTCGCCGCTCGTGCCCTTCGCGGATTGGACCGCGCTTCGCGAGCTCCGCGCCGGCGCCCGCGAGGCCGGGGTCGAGGGGCTGATGATCAAGCGGAAGGACAGCGCCTATCTCGCCGGCCGCCCCACCGGCCCCTGGTTCAAGCTCAAGCGCGACCCGCTCACCGCCGACTGCGTCCTCATGTACGCCCAGCGCGGGCACGGCAAGCGCTCCTCCTTCTATTCGGACTACACCTTCGGGGTCTGGCGCGAGGCGGCACTGGTGCCGGTCGGCAAGGCCTATTTCGGCTTCACCGACGAGGAGTTGGCCCTCCTCGACAAATGGGTGCGCGACAACACCACCGAGCGCTTCGGCCCGGTGCGCGCGGTCCGCCCCGGCCTCGTCGTCGAGGTCGCCTTCGACTCGCTCCACCCCTCCAAGCGCCACAAGTCGGGCCTCGCCATGCGCTTTCCCCGCATCCACCGCATCCGCTGGGACAAGCCCCCGGCCGAGGCCGACAGGCTGGAGACCCTCGCCGCACTGGCGGAAGGCTAGGGACGCCGGTGCCACCTCCGATCAACAATATTTGCCGATCAACAATATTTGCCGATCAACAATATTTGCCGATCAACAATATTTGTAGGGGCGGGTTTGAAGCCCGCCCGCCGGGCGGTGGAAGCGAACCACAGAGGCACAGAGGCACAGAGAGGTGGATAGGCGCTTCTCCACTTCGTCATCCCCGCTCCTGAGCTTGCCGAAGGGCGCGGGACTGACGCGAAAAGGCGTCCGCTCGCAATTTCCTCTGTGCCTCTGTGTCTCTGTGCCTCTGTGGTTCACTTTCCTTCCGGCGATGGCGGGCGGGTTTGAAACCCGCCCCTACGAATAGGGCTGGCGACCGCGCCCTTACCCCTGGCCGCTCGTCGGCCTGATCAGCGCCACCGGCGCGCCCTGCGGGTCGGCGATCACGGCGACGCGGCCGACGTCGCGAATGTCGTCGGGCGGCGCCAGCACCGTGCCGCCGAGGCCCTCGACCTTGGCCACGGTCGCATCGACGTCCTCGACCGCGATGTAGCAGAGCCAGACCGGCCGCTCGCCCTCGAAGGGCGCGCCCTTGGCCGGGAACATGCCGCCGACCGGCTGGCCGCCGACCAGCCACATCGTATAGGTGCGGCCGTCGTCCATCGGCATGTCCTGCGTCTTCCAGCCGATCAGCGCGGTATAGAACGCCGCCGCGCCCTCGCTATCGTTCGTCGCCAGCTCGTTCCAGTAGAAGCTGCCATGTGCCGTCACCGTGCCGTCCTCCTGAAGTGGTCTCATTTATTCACTATTTGTTCTCATACTGTGCCCCGGAATCCCGGCCCGCGCAAGCCTGAATCGCGGGCCCGCACGGCGACCGCCCCGTCGCGCCTCAGCGCCCCGACCATGGCCCCCCACCCCGGCCCTGCCGCCAACGGGGGAGGGGGAAAACCGCCAATGCGCGCCGCCATCGTATCGGCGCTCGCACACAACCGGGTTTCGTTCGGCATTGATGTCCGCGGCCTTGTCCCTACCGCCCCCGATAGACCGGCGGGCGGCGCTCCTTGAAGGAGGCCACGCCCTCGGCGACGTCCTCGGTCTTCGACAACATCGCCCAGCGCGCCTTGTCGCCTTCGACGGCGGCGGCGGGGCCCTCGAAGAGCGCCTGGCGGGCGGCCTCGAGCGTCGCCCTGACGGCGAGCGGCGCCTGCGCCGCGATGGTCCCGGCGATCTCGGTCGCGCGGGCGAGCGCCGCGCCGTCCGCCACCACCTCCTGGACGAAGCCGAAGCGGAGCGCGGTCTCGGCGTCGAACTCGTCGCCGGTCAGCAGCACCGCCATGGCGTTGCCCCAGCCGGCCGACTGCACCATGCGGATCGTCGCCCCGCCCGTCGCGACCAGGCCGCGCTTCACCTCGAGCTGCGAGAAGCGCGTGCTCCGGCCCGCCACCACGACGTCGGCGGCGAGCATGAGCTCGATCCCGGCGGTGTAGCAGATGCCCTCGACGGCGCAGACCACGGGCTTGGTGCGCACCGGGTCGCGGCGGTGGAAGGGATCGACCTCGCCCGCCGGGATCAGCTCGGCCTCGATGTCGATCAGCGACAGGTCGAGCCCCGCCGTCATGTTGCCTCCCGCGCCGTGGAGCACGGCGCAGCGCGCCTCGTCGTCCGCCTCGTAGGCGCCGTAGGCCTCGGCCAGCTCGCGCAGCATCTTGGGGCTCAGCCCGTTCAGCTTCCTGGGCCGGTCGAGGCATATCACGAACACCGGCCCGCGCCGCTCGACCGCGATCCCGCCCGGATCGCCGCCGCCGCGTTGTTTCGTTTCGCTCATCGTTCCGCCTTTTCGATCACGTCACCGCCAGCCACGCCACCGCCGCCGCCAGCGCGACCACCGCAAGCCATAGCGGCCATTGCGGGGCCGGGTGGGGCGGCTGGTCGCGGCGCAGCGCCTCCAGCGTGTCGGGGTGGAGCCGCAGGCCGCCCTCCGCCAGGTCGCCCGCCGCCTGCTCGATCCCCTTCAGGATCAGCGGCGCCCGCTCGACCAGCTCGCGCACCGTCTCGGCGCTTTCCTTCGCGCGGGCGAGCGGCCCGCGGTGCTCACGCATCCAGTCCTCGACCAGCGGCCGCGCCAGCTCCCACATGTTGATCGTCGGGTCGAGCTTGCGGCCCACGCCCTCGGTCACCAGCATGGTCTTCTGCAGCAGCAGAAGCTGCGGCTGGGTCTCCATCTCGAAGCGCTCGGTGACCTGGAACATCAGGCCGAGCAGCCTGGCGAGCGAGATCTCGGCCAGCGGCAGGCCCAGGATCGGCTCGGCGATGGCGCGGATCGCCTGGGTGAAGGCGGCCTTGTCCTTGTGCGCGGGCACGTAGCCGGCGCGGAAATGCACCTCGGCCACGCGCGCGTAGTCGGCCTGCAGGAAGCCCACCAGCATGTCGGCGAGGTAGTGCCGCGTCGCCTTGTCGACCCGGCCCATGATGCCGAAATCGACCGCGACGATGGCGCCGCCCGCATCGACGAAGGCGTTGCCCGGATGCTGGTCGGCGTGGAAGAAGCCGTCGCGGAAGGCCTGCTTGAAGAAGACCTCCGCCGCGTTCTTGAGGATGAGCCGCACGTCGTGCCCGGCCGCCGCGAGCGCCTCGCGCCGGTCGACCGGGATGCCGGTGACGCGCTCGGTGGTCAGCACGCGCTGGGCGGTCCGCCGCCAGTCGACCCGCGGCACCCGGAAGGTCGGATCGCCCGAGAAGTTCTGGCCGAGCTCGGAGGCCGCCGCCGCCTCCATCCGCAGGTCCATCTCGACCGCCACCGAGTCGGCGAAGGTCTCGACCACCGCCACCGGCTTCAGGCGCCGCAGCGCCGGCCGCATGCGCTCGATCCACTCGGCGAGCCAGAAGAAGAAGTCGAGGTCGCGCTTGAAGGCCATCTCGATGCCCGGCCGCAGCACCTTGACCGCGACCTCCTCGTCCTCGCTGGTGACGGCGAAATGCACCTGCGCGATCGAGGCGGCGGCGACGGGCGCGTCCTCGAAGCGCGCGAAGAAGGTCTCGAGCGGCCCCTCGAGCTGGGCCTCGACAATGGCGCGCGCCTGCTCGGAGGCGAAGGGCGGCAACTTGTCCTGCAGGGCCGAGAGGTCGGCCGCGACTTCATCGCCCAGCAAGTCGGGCCGGGTCGCCAGCGACTGGCCGAGCTTGATGAAGGAGGGGCCCAGCGCCTCCATCGCGTCGGCGAGGCGCTGGCCGGACCGCTTGCCCTCGTCGCGGCGCGCGATCAGGCGCGCGAGGCGGCGCGAGATCGGCGCCACGCCGAAGAGCTCGAGCGGGAAGAGCGCGTCGTGGCGCGCCAGCACCAGCGCGATCCGGACCAGCCGGCGGGCATTGCGGGCATGGCGGAGCATTCAGCGCGGCCTTGCGTCCGGTATCACAGCCGCCACGCCGAATGGATCGCCGCGATGCCGCCGGAGAGGTTGCGCCAGGCCACGCGCTCCAGCCCCGCCGCCTCGATCCGGCCGGCCAGCGCCTCCTGGGGCGGGAACTTGCGGATGCTCTCGACCAGGTAGCGATAGGCCGCGCGGTCGCCGGTCACCACCTCGCCGATGCGCGGCACCACGGAGAACGAATAGCGGTCGTACAATTCGCCCAGGAACGGCACCGCGACCCGGCTGAACTCGAGGCAGAAGAACCGCCCGCCGGGCTTGAGGACGCGCCTTGCCTCGGCCAGCGCCCGGTCGATATGCGTCACGTTGCGCAGCCCGAAGGCGATCGTGTAGGCGTCGACGCTCATATCGGGCAGCGGCAGCGCCTCGGCGGTGCCGCAGACCCATTCGATGCCGCGCGCGATCCCATGGTCGAGCGCCCGGTCGCGGCCGACCTCGAGCATCGAGGGGTTGATGTCGCAGACCGTCACGCGCGCGTCGCCCTTCGCCCGATCGAGGAAACGGGACGCCACGTCGCCGGTGCCGCCGGCGACGTCGAGGAGATGCATGCCGGCCCGCGGCGCCACCATGTCGATCAGCGCCGCCTTCCAGAGCCGGTGGACGCCGCCCGACATCAGGTCGTTCATCAGGTCGTAGCGCCGCGCCACGCTGTCGAAGACCCCGCGCACCAGCCCGTCGCGCGCCGCGGCCGGCACGCGCCGATAACCGAAATCGGCCTCGGTTTCCTGCCGGTCGCCGGGGTCTTTCACATCGCTCATGGCGGCCAGCTTATCCCACGCCCCTGGGCCCCGCCAGCCGCAGCGCGGCCCCCAAAGGCCCCTCACCCTCCCACCGCGCCGGCGCGCGGCCCGGCTCCGATTCCCTCTCCCCGCCGGGGAGAGGGAGGGACCCGCGCGCATCAGCGCGTGGGAGGGTGAGCATCTGTGTTTGGGGTCAAGCACAATGATTGATCCAGGTGCGGTCTTCTTTGAGCAGGGTGTTGGCGAGGACGACGAGTTTTCGCATGACGGCGGTGAGGGCGACCTTGGGTTT
>Ga0302046_10001207_pt1 | contig 24320 bp, 19 predicted proteins | sample RVTome_11_FD_200261 | JGI IMG/M metagenome (GOLD analysis project Ga0302046, IMG submission 200261) | Soil microbial communities from uranium-contaminated site in the Upper Colorado River Basin, Wyoming, United States - RVT147D111 (version 2) ... | reverse complement strand
GTTATGGATTCAGGGCGAAAAGGCGTCGGACCACCAATGATTCTCGGGTGGCGGGAGTGGGTGGGGTTGCCGGATTTTGGGGTCTCTCGTATCAAGGCAAAACTCGACACAGGTGCCCGGACATCCTCCCTGCACGTCTCGTCGGTAGAGACCTTCAAACGCGACGGAGGGGAGTGGGTACGGTTCGCGGTCGTTCCCCAGATCAAGCACAAGGATGCCATGGTACGGGCCGAATCGCCCGTGCTGGACGAGCGGATCATTCGTGATTCTGGTGGACACGAGGAGTTACGTGTGACTATCGCGACGACGCTCGAGGTCGCGCATTGGCGGTGGACGGTCGACGTAACGTTAGCCGCACGCGGCGCGATGAAGTTTCGCATGCTGCTCGGCCGACAGGCGCTGGGGGGGCGAGTTCTCATTGATCCCCACCGCTCATATCTGGCAGGTCGTCGGAAGTCTGGAGCTGATCAATGAAGATCGCAGTCTTGTCGCGAAAAGCATCACTCTACTCGACGCGGAGGCTCGTAGAGGCCGGTCGCGAGCGCGGACATGAGGTGGTCGTGATTGACTACCTGCGCTGTTACATGAACATCACGGCGCATCGACCGGTGGTAATGTTTCAGGGAAAGACCGTGACAGACTTGGCCGCGATCATTCCGCGCATCGGCGCCTCACGAACCTTTTACGGCGCCTCTGTCGTTCGGCAATTTGAAATGCAGGGGGTGTTTTCGGTCAATCTGTCACAGGCCATCACCCGCTCGCGCGACAAGTTGCGCACGCTGCAGATTCTCGCGCAGCATGGCATTGGACTGCCCGTCACGGGGTTTGCGCACTCGACCAAGGATGTTCAGGGTCTCATTGAAATTGCCGGTGGCGCCCCACTCGTTGTCAAACTCCTCGAAGGGACCCAGGGAATCGGGGTGGTCCTCGCCGAAACCAGGAAGGCGGCGGAGTCGGTCATCGAGGCCTTTCGCGGGCTGGATGCCGACATTCTTGTGCAGGAGTTCGTAAAGGAGGCGGATGGGATGGATATCCGCGCGGTCGTGGTCGGCGGCAAAGTGGTCGCATCCATGAAACGCCAAGCCGCAAAAGGAGAGTTCCGGTCCAACCTCCACCGCGGAGGAAAGGCGGAGAAGGTCAAATTGTCGCCGGAGGAACGATCGATCGCCGTGCGGTCGGTCAAAGCGATCGGATTGAACGTTGCGGGTGTCGACCTGCTTCGATCCAATCATGGGCCTGTCGTCATGGAAGTGAACTCGTCACCCGGACTCGAAGGAATCGAGAGCGCTACGGGCATAGATGTGGCCGGTCGCGTCATCAAGTACATCGAGGAGAACGCAGACAAGTCGCGCATGCCGCGCGATCGCGTTGGTGTCTGAAATGCCTGAAGCGCTGGTCGTCGCGGATCATCGCATCGAGCCGGGTGATCGCCTGACGTTCGAGCTGAGCTTTTCGAGTCTGCCAACTGGCAACGCGTTACCCTTGCCCGTGCAGGTCCTCCATGGAACCATCACGGGACCTACCCTCTGGGTCAACGCCGCCATTCACGGGGACGAGATCAACGGTGTCGAGATCATTCGCCAGGTTCTGGCGCGGATTCGCCCCGGTGATCTCGCCGGGAGCATCATCGCGGTCCCGATCGTCAACGTACTCGGATTCGTCGGCGAATCGCGATACTTGCCCGACAGGCGAGACCTCAACCGCGCATTCCCGGGCTCGAGGACGGGGTCTCTGGCTGCCCGACTCGCCAATCTCTTTATGGATACGATTGTCGCCCGTTCGACACATGGCATCGATCTGCACACGGGGTCCGATCACCGTACAAACCTGCCGCAGGTTCGGGCAAACCTCTCGCATCAGGAAACCTACAACTTCGCGAGCGCCTTTGGCGCACCGTTGCTGATCGACTCGCACACCCGAGACGGCTCGCTGCGAGAGGCGGCGGCGCGCCGGGGGATCCCCTGTCTCCTGTACGAGGCTGGGGAGGCACAGCGGTTCAACAACTTCGCGATCGAAGCCGGCGTCAATGGCATCCTGCGTGTCGTGCAATTCCTGAACATGCAGCGATGCGACATACCGGCCGCGCCACCCCCTCTACTGGTGTCGGAAACCCGGTGGGCCCGCGCGCGGCGCGCCGGAATGGCACGGATCTTTGTCAGTCTGGGTGATCGTGTGCGGACAAATGACATCCTAGGCGTGATCAATGACGCGCTGGGCAGGGAGCAGGCGCGGATCCGGGCATCCTGCCGCGGCGTGGTGATTGGCCTGCTGCGGAACCCTATCGTTCACCGGGGTGATGCAGTCGTCCACATCGGGGTTCCATCCACCGTCGGTTGACCCGGATCCGATTGCACGAACGGACCTCGATTATCGCGGTGACCACCGTAGTTCCCGCTGAGGTTGACGCAGCTACCACCCCGGCAGCAAGCCTCCATCCGCCAGCACATCCTGTCCCGTGATGGAGGAGGCTTTCGGCGATGCGAGGAACGCAGCCACATTGGCAATCTCATTCACGGTGGCAGGGCGTCCGGCAGGGATCCGCGCGAGTGTCTCCTCGTCTACGGGATGGTTCTCGGCAAACCCCGGCAGCACATTGTTCATCCGGATCCTGTCACGAGCGTGCGACCTGGCATAGAGGACGGTGAAGTTCGTGAGTGCGGCACGAATCACGGACGACGTGGGATACGCGAGACTGGGCGCGCGAGCGCCAAAGCTGGAGATATTGACGAACGCGCCACCGCCCATGCGTTGCATATGGGGCGTGATCAGGCGCGCCAGTCGGACCACGCTGAGAAACAGGAGTTCCACGCTGCCAAGCCAATCGTCATCGGTGATGGCGAGGAGATCCCCCTTGGGTGGATGGCCGGTATTCGAAATCACGGCGTCGATGCGACCGTGATCGTCCATGGTGCGCTGCACGAGATTCGACAAATCTTCAACGTTCGTCACCGATCCCACGACGCCCGTACCACCAAGGCGGTTGGCAACGTCGCGGACACGATCCGAACGCGACATGAGGACGACCGTGTATCCGTTGTCAGCCATGCATTTCGCGCACGCCGCGCCGAGCCCCTGACTTGCGGCCGTGATGATGGATATGGGTCTGTGCTGTTCCATGGTCGGCCGCGCCGGTTGAGATGGGCTGCCCGGTGTGGATAGATTGGGTCAGGTGACGCTATTCTTACGTACTGTGTCTGCGGTGTCAATAATTGACATGTCCAATGCGTGACAGATACGATATTTGTCTGTTTCGCTCTCACTGAACGTTCGGCGAGGAGAGTTGCAAATCATACGGCCCGACATATTTCGCCGATCGTTAACATACGCTTTCGCCATCACGCAGCTTGCCCCTCCAGGCATAGTGTTCGCTCAGTCCTCCAATGGTTCAGATGATACGCCGGCGCGTTCGTTGGTGGCGATTCAACTGAATGGCCGGAGCATCGAACTCGATGGACGGTTGGACGAAGATGTCTGGAGATCAGGTACGCCGGCTACCCGTTTTCTCCAGGTTGAACCGGTGGAGGGCGGCACTCCATCCGAATCCACCGCAGTGTACGTGGTGTATGACGAGACCGATCTATACATCGGGGTGATTCTCTATGACAGTGATCCCGGTGGTATCCTCGCTTTCCAAAAGGAGCGTGACGCTCCACTGTTTACGGATGACAGGTTCCAGTGGATTTTGGACACGTTCGAGGACGGTAGAACGGGTTATTTCTTCGAGATCAATCCGGCGGGACTCATGGGCGATGGCTTGTTGGGTGCCGGTGGCCGATTCGGGACAAGCAAGTCATGGGATGGAATCTGGCTTGCGCGGGTCACGCGACATGCGGCAGGGTGGTCAGCGGAAATCCGTATTCCATTCAGCACCGTGAATTTCGATCCGAACAACGATTCATGGGGGATCAACTTCCAGCGAACCATTCGCCGGAAGAACGAAGAGGTGCGTTGGAGTGGCCATCGCCGCAACCAGAGCCTGACCCGTCCCGTGTTCGCCGGTACGCTGAGCGGTCTGCATCAGATGTCACAAGGCGTTGGGTTGGAGTTCAAGCCGTATGCGTTGGCAGGCTGGCAAAACGTCCCTGAGAACCTCCTCGGTGATGCAACGACGTATCCGAGAGACGTCGGCTTGGATGTGTCTTACAACCTTGCGTCGAGCCTCCGGGCGTCGGTCACGGTCAACACGGATTTCGCGGAGGTCGAGACGGATCGACGACGCGTCAATCTGTCCCGGTTTCCCATCTCCTTTCCCGAACAGCGGGATTTCTTTCTCGAAGGTTCCGGAGTTTTCAGTTTTGCACAGAGCAGCGGCGTGTCACCCTACTTCAGCAGAAGCATTGGACTGGCAAAGGGACAGCCGATACCGATAAACTTCGGTGCCCGACTCGGAGGGCAGACGGGTCCGTTTGAGATCGGGTTCTTTCAGATTCGTACAGGGTCGGACGTGCTGGTTTCGGAGAACGAAGAGGGCACCGGCACGGATCTGGTTCCGATATCGAGCGAAGACTTCACGGTCGCACGCGTCAAGCGGAAGCTGCTCGAGCAATCGTCCGTCGGCATGATATATACGCGTCGGCACACCGGTGAGGATTCCATCGGACTTGCTCCACCCGATCGTCACACCCTTGGCATGGATCTGGACCTGTACACCTCGCGCTTTCTGGGAGACAAGAACCTTCAGTTTGAGGCCTTTTTTATCTGGAACTCAGATCCGGCGGAGATGGGAGCATCTCTCGGTGAACTGACAGCCCGGGGCGTCCGGTTATCCTATCCAAACGATATCTGGCGTATCAGCAGTTCGTATCGCGAGCTTCCCGAATTGCACGAGCCGGCAATCGGCTTCACGCGACGCAACGGCTTTCGCCGATGGCAACCAACGGTCTCCTTTTCTCCCAGACCGCGTGACCTTCTGGGTCTACGACAGCTAGAGTTCGAAGTTCGACACGAACACCTCATGAACATGGATTGGGAGTTGGAGACCAGAAAGACGGATTTCAAGCTGCTTGGCCTGCGATTCCATGCGGGCGATCGGTTCGACCTCGACGTCACCCAGCTCTTCGAACGACTCGACGAGGGATTTGAGATCAGCGACGGAATTACCGTGTTGCCGGGACGTCATAACAACTGGACATGGCGCTTGTCGTTTCAAACGGCAAGTCGCCGGGTCCTGTCGGGAAATGTGACGATCGATCGCGGTGGCTTCTGGTCGGGACAGCGATATCAGTATGAGTTGGGCGGAACGGTCCGGCCCATGCCAGGCTTGAGTTTCGAAGCGGAGTACGAGCGCAACGACGTCCGGCTTCCAGAGGGAGATTTCACGACCAACCTGTATGGCATCGAAACGGGCTGGCATTTCAGCCCGTCGTTGTCGTTCACTGGTAACGTGCAATATGATGATATCAGTGAGATCGTCGGTCTGTTTGGCCGATTCCGCTGGATCATAACGCCGGGCAGCGAACTGTTCCTCGTATATTCCCACAATTGGAACAACGTCGGCCTGCGTCCGCTCGACTTTGACTATAAGACCCTTTCTCGTGGGGCAACGACGAAGATCAACTATACGTATCGGTTTTGAGCTGTTCTCTTTCGCGATGCATCATATCCACACGTCCAGAACGGGATCGTCTTCCAGTGAGGCCCTGATTCTCTCCAAGGCCCCTTTACGCAACTGAAGCTTGAGTTGCGCATAGGTGTCGGCTGGAAGTCCTGCGAGATCGGTAGCAACCTCCAGGGCCCTCGGGAATACCCGAGGGGCGGGGACGACCTCGTCGAGAATGCCCCTGGTGTGCGCCTCATCGGCGTCGAACGTGAGCGCGGTGAGCAATGTGCTCCGGGCCCCTCGCATTCCCAATTCGTTAGTGATGACCTCGAGGGCGGCAATGGGATACGGGATGCCGACCCGTGCGCCGGTGAGGCCGAAACGCGCCCCCGTCTCGGGCCCGATCCGGTAGTCGCAACAGAGCGCGAATAGCGTTCCTGCGGCGACGGCATGCCCGTTGACCGCAGCGACAACGGGTTTGGGAGAGCCATAGAGAGCCATGACGGTCCTGGCCAGTTCGCGCACCATCGCCCGTTGATCTTCACGGCTGTATTGAGGCACGAGTTTCAGGTCGAGCCCTGCACTGAAGCATTCACCCGAGCCGGTCAGGACAATGCCGTCCACGTGGGATTCGGTCAGGAGTGTTTGTACGGCGTGACAGAGCTGGCGCGTGGACTGGAGTTCGAATGCGTTTGCCGGTGGACGATTCACCGTCACGGTGCTGATGACCCCGTGCCGTTTGATCGTTACAAAACTGTCCGTCACGAACGCTCCCTGCGGCGAATGTGAATTGTCTTTTGAATCGTGGCGTGGATCTCCCCTGATCTGTCTAACAACGCGACGGTGTATTCGCGGTCAACCTTGGGTTGTGATTGAAGAGCTTCTCTGATTTGAGCAATCTCGTCTTGTCCGATCTCGAATTGTGCATAGAGTGTGGTCCGGCCGGGTTTGTGAAATCGGATCTGTGCCCCCTTGTCCCATACCGTATAGTCATGTCCCAACTGCTTGATCAACATGATCATGTAGATGGGGTCTGCCGCGGCATACATGCTGCCGCCGAAGATAGTGCCAACATAATTCCTGGTTCGCCAGCTCAACGGCACCTTCACGCGCACCACACTCCAGTCGCCGGCAATGTACGTGATACGGCCCCCTGTGCCCCGGAAAGCAGGGAAGAGGTTGAAACCCCAGCGCGCCATGCGGGTTTGCATCGACTCGGTCATCGATCAGCAGGACGTGGAGTGGCGGCCACGCGCCGCAGACATCTGAGCGGTCATGCCTGATCGGTCATGCGACGCCTGACAACCAACTCATCCCCGTCACGCACCTTTTTGAATCCAAGCAGGTGCAGTACCTCGAGGGCAAAGTAGCGTGCGATCCTCCGATTCACCCAGTAGACACCCCGCTCGCTGCCGTGCCTGGATACACCTGGAAGCCAGTGCACGATGCGATCGGCCCGCAGGGTCCTGAGGATACGTGACAGGAGCAACCACACCCTCCACACCGGTTTGACGATGAAGAAACCATCATCGCCCAGCTCCTGATACAACGGCATCAACAGGAACCCATCCGTCGGTGCGTGAATCTCCCCGCTTGCATCCGCGGCGAGGATCTCTCCGCCGCGCACCCGATCGAATCCACGAAAGCCGGGGTGCATGCGAAATCTATCGCCGGCCACGATCTTATGTGCCGCCCTGATCTCCAATGCATGTGGAATACGACGGGTGACCCGGGACAGCGCGCGCCGACCGCGCGTGATTGACGGCTGATCCGTGGCGATCCCCAACACATCGAGCGCAATCCACATGATGGCTTCGAGCCGGTCGATGGATGCCGGGTCCTGGTGCTGCCCTCCTTCTACCGCAGCCGCCGCGTGACCGCGTCCGGACAAATAGTCCACCATTGTACCCTCGAGGTGTTCTTCGAGGCCCAGGATGATGGGATTGGGGAGCCGACGAGCGAATCCTCTGCTGGCCAGCGTATCCGCGAAGACGGTGAATGGGACGCTGTCGCCCGAAGTCGTATGGAGATCGAGAACGTACACGCCATCCCTCGCCTGACCGATTTCCTGCTCGATGAAGCCCAGGAGTTCGGAGTGTTCCAGGTCCTCGGTTGTTGAGCCCGGCTCCCTGGCGTGCGAAATGCCGCGCTGACCGTTCCAGTTCCTGTTCAGGTCTCGATCCATGAATCGACGTTGGGCAGAAAGAGCGGCCATGTTGCCAACCAGCGCCGTGAACGAACCGGAACTGAGCAGATTCGGGTGTCCCGAGATGCGGGCGAAAACGCGTTGAAGGGCATCGACTCCGGCCGGTTCGTTCCCGTGGAGGGAGCCGATGGCGATCAATGTTGGACCAGGAGTCGGTGCGGTCACCGTCCCGATCAGTCTTCTCGAAACGCACGGGCTGCGAGGTTCGGACATTGGTGTGATCAATCCGCATCCGCCTCCCTGAGTTTCTCGAGGATCAGTTGCCGGGAGATCGGCATGAAGTTGGCCTCTGTAATGACCCCAACGAGTTTCTCGTTCTTTACGACAGGAAGGATCGGCAATCGGTTCGTACTCATCAACTCGATAGCCTCCAGCGTGGAGGTCTCGGGCGCGATCGTGATTAGATCCTTCTTCATGATATCCTTGACAGGCATGCTCAACCCCTTCTCTCTTACCTGCCCGCTAGCCACGACGCGCAGTATGGCCCGATAGGACACCAGGCCAACGAGCCGATGCTCGTTGTCCTCAACGAGAACGTGGCGAATACGCTGCTTGTCCATCATAAAGGCCACGAGATCCACGAGTTCGTCCTCGTTTGCCGTGAACAGATCCGTGATCATGTACTGCTCGACCGTCAGGTAGTTGCGTTTCCAACCACCTGCCTCCTCGAGGGTTGCCAGAGGCCATTCGTGTCCCGGTTTGCCGCTCCGCTGCCTGTCGACGGTTGCCGCGGTAAGGGCCGTCAGGCGCTCCGCTCGGGTGCCCGCGGATTTGAGTTGATTGAGGGAACGGAGCAGCCATTGTGCACCGGTGCGGCCCCCCGCCACTCGTGCTTCGATGATACCCAGATAGTGATCAATGTCGTCGTCATGCACGCCCGCCCCATGCAACCCCTGGCGCGCCGCCGGCAGCAGGGTCGTCGTGATCAGATCGGTGGCCTTCACAGTTTCCCCATCCACCCAGTGGAAGACGGCATTCAGGCCGTGTCTTGCTGCGGCCAGAAAGTTCGCTTTGGCATCGTCGAAGTCCATCCGCGTCGACAAGTCGGGGTAGTGCGTGCTGGCGGATTTTACCAACCCGATCCAGAACGCCGCGTTGGCTACTTCATCCATAGTGCTTGGGCCGGCTGGAATCGAGCGACATTCGATTCGCAGGTGCGGCTTGTTGTTCGAGATGCCATAGCACGGTCGGTTCCACCGGTAGACCGTGCTGTTATGGAGTTGGAGCGCCTTCAGACCCGGGACTCTTCCGGCCTCGAGTTCAGTGAATGGATCCTGATCGATTTCCGTGGCCATGAGGACCCGAAACCGCATGACATCGTCCTGGAACACCTCCACCACGGAGTCTTCCAGCCATCGCTCCCCGAAACTTACCCTCGGTGCCAGCTCTCTCAGGTGCGGGGATGCGTTTCGGGTATCCAGGGATTGCTGAAAGAGCGCGATGCGTGTTTCCGCCCACAGCCGTCGACCAAAGAGGAGTGGCGAGTTGACGGACACCGCGAGCACGGGTGCAGTGAGGGCCTGCGCGGCGTTGTAGCATTGCGCGAAGTCTTCGGCACTCACCTGCAGATGTACTTGAAAGCTCGTGTTGCAGGCCTCCAGCATGGCGGAATCATGCTCGATGTGCAGTTCGTCGGTGCCGTCGATTCGGAGCCGGTACGCCCCGCCGCGCATTCTCGTCAACGCTTCGTTCAGCGCAAAGTACCGAGGTCGCGGAGTGATGTTCTCCATCGAGAGATCCGACTTGCTGAGACTGGGAAGGATTCCCGTCAGGACGACGTCGCCACGATGCGCATGCGCGACCTTGCGAACGAGATCCATTCGTTCGCACAGTTGACGCTCGAGTTGTGAAAAGCAGTTTCCCGTCAACTCGAGGGGATCGAGATTTGTCTCGAGGTTGAAGAGCGCCAATTCCGTCGTGAAGTTGGCTCCCTCCAGTTCAAGGAGCAGGTCGATCGCCACGGGGGCCGGACGCCAGCGGTGGTCAACCAGAAACATCTCCTGCTCAGCGCCGATCCGCGTAATTCCGGATTCAATCATACCCTCACCGATCATTCGCTCCAGCGCTCGCAGGTCGTCGAGCAGCGCTTTTGTGAACGAGCGGATGGCTTCAGGGCCGAGGTCCGGTGCTACGTCTTGTCTACCCATGAGATGATTGGATCGTGCATCGCCTGGTGGGGGTCCCCAGTGGAAGATATCTGATCCCATCCCCTGAGCCAGAGTCTTGCTTCGGCGCGCCGATCAGTCACCTTCTCACCGACCCTTGACCCTGCCGGTGCAATGCTCGTTCCCATCAGCGCCCTCTTGGCGGTTGCCGTCCAGGTTACCAACGCGCAGGTGGACGTGTCGGTAGCCTCCGAAGGCGTGACCGTCACCGCAGAGTATACGTTCGCGGAAGGCGGGGCTGAGGTGAAGTTGCAGGCCATCCGCTTGCCGGCGGTGGCGCTGACCGTCCTCAGTTCATCGGTGCCGTTGGAGCGAACAGAGGACGAGGGATCGACGCGATGGCGAGCGCTCCGGGAAAGCGACGTCCTGTCCGTTGCGTGGCGGCTCGATGGTGCCGGTGATCGAATTCCGCTCATCATTCCAATGCAATCCACGCTGCCAGGCGAAGCGAACGTGCAGATCCGTATCCGTGGCCTTTCACCGGACGTATTTCTTGTGGACGGTTTTCCCAGGATGATGCCCGGGGATGACGGGGTCGTCGTGGCAACTCCCGCCAACCTCCCCAGCCTGCTCCTGCTGCCCCACAGCAGATCCGTGAGCCTGGCGCGCACATCTGACCTGCTGGTGTTGGTCTTGCTCGTGTTGTCTTCAAGCTTCTGGCTGGTGTGGCGCACGCGGAGAGTCCGGTGAGTGTGACGTTTGGTGTCGTGCTCATCGTGTATCTGGCCGTGATACTCGGCATCGCCGGATGGAGCGCGTTGCAGACGAAAACAGAGGTCGATTTCCTCGCGGCGGGTCGTTCGATTGGTCCATTCGTCGGTGGTGCCGTTCTCGCGGCTACTCAGATCAGTGCGGGAACCCTGGTCGGCACGCTGGGACGCCACTACCTCGCTGGCGTTTCCTGGTGGTACATCTGGTTCGGCGTGTGGGCCGGCTGGATGGTGTCGGCGTTCTTCGTCGCACCAAAGCTGCGGCGTTTTGGCGCGCTCACGGTCCCCGACTACGTGGCCGTGAGATTCGGCGACGAAAGGGCCCGCGCGCTGACCGCGATTCTCATCATGGTGTCGTATTCGATTCTGCTCGTCGCTCAGTTCCAGGCGAGCGGTGAGATCGCCCAGGCCATCTTTGGCGTTGAACCCCTCACGGCCATGATCTTCCTCGTGGCGAGCACGTCGCTGTACACGCTGACGGGTGGCGTGCGCAGCAGCTCATACATCGATTTTCTCCAGGCACTCATTATTGTCTGTGCCCTCGTGGTTGCCGTTCCGGTGTTGTGGTACCATGCAGGCGGGTTGCGCACATCCATTGGTTTCCTCAATTCGCTCGACTCCAGATTGTTAGGCTGGTACTATGGCCCGAAGGAGCTGATTGCCGCCGGTGCCAGCTTCGGATTGTCCATCATTGTGGCGCCGTACGAGCTCACGCGATTCTACTCCATGCGAGACGAGCGAACCGTGAAACGGGCCATCGGCATATCCATCGGCTTCCAATTCGTGATCGGCGTGTGTGTCCTGCTGCTCGGCTTGTTTACCCGTGTGCTGTTTCCCCACCTCGGATCCATCGATCATGCCAGCTCGATCATGGCCTTCGAGGTGCTGCCGCCCGTCATCGGTTCGCTGCTCATCATTGCCATGGTGAGCGCAATCATGTCAACCGTCAACTCGATCCTGCTGGTCACAGGGGCCGCCTTCGCCCATGATCTCTACGGGCGGTTTCTCGCGCCGCACGCCAGCGACATGCATCGCATAAATGTGAACAGGATTGCCATCGTCGTGCTGGCCATCATACCAATGGTGTTCGCACTCCAGAGATTAGGCGACGTTCAGTCCATTGTGGTCGCGCAAACGAAGTTCATTGCCAGCTTCTTCTTTGTTCCGGTCCTGCTGGGATTGAACTGGCGGGGTGGCACGGCAGGGGGCGCGATTGCCGCGATGGTCGGTGGATTCCTGGCGTGCCTGGCGTGGGAGCTCACCGGTCAGCGCGGCTTTGCCAATCACGGCATTGATGCGGTTGAAGTGGGTGTCGCGGCGAGTCTGGTGTTCTACCTCCTGGTGTCGAAGTTTACGCCACCGGTGCCGGAAGAGAACGTGCGGAGGTTTTTCGGTCGGGAGCGGGCAGCAGACAGCAGGCGGGAGTGAGCCGCTGTCCACTGCGCCCTTTCAACAACCTGAACGCCTGCGTCTGCTGATTCTCCCGGCCCTGCCGCTCTCCGGCGTCGCCGAAAGAAGCGTCGGAGGCCCTTCGCCCCGGCATCGGAACCGTAATTCAGTGGCCCCCCGCCCAGTTCAGCCCTGGCCCGAACCGACGATCATGGGCCGGACCCGCGAACGGCGCAGCGATCCCCGTCGTCGGTGCATCCGGGCTCGCGTAGCGTTCGCTCGAACAACTCGAATATCCGCCGATACTCGTCCGTCCACGAGGTTGGTTCTGAAAAACCATGGTTTTCCACGGGATAGACGGCGAACTCCCAGTTTTCCTTCCCCAGTTCAATCAACCGTTGTGCGAGGCGGACCACGTCCGAAAAATGTACGTTCGTGTCCACCATCCCGTGCAGCATGACCAGGTGTTGATCCGGACCAAAGTTGTCGGCGAAATAGATGGGGGACGACTGCTCGTAGGCTTCCTCGTCATCGTGCGGGAGGTTGAGAATGCGGCTCGTGTATCCGTGGTTGTAATGTGCCCAGTCTGTCACGGACCGGAGTGCTGCGCCTGCCTTGAACGTGTCGCCAGCCGTGAGCAGACCCATCAGCGTTATGAACCCGCCATACGAGCCGCCGTACAAGCCGATGCGTGCCGGATCGACGCCTTCGGCTTGTGCGAGGTATCGCGCACCGTCCACCTGGTCCGATAGATCCTTGCCACCCATCCAGCGATAGATCGCAGTTCTCCACTCGGCTCCGTATCCGGCGGAGCCCCGGTAGTCGATGTCGAGGACCGTGTAGCCGTTCGCCGCCAGGAAGTGATTGAACTGGTACTCGCGGTAGTACGACGACCAGTAATTGTGGACGTTATGCAGATAACCCGCGCCGTGCACAAAAATCACGCCGGCACCGTTTGACGTTGCGCCCACGTCAGCGGGTCGGTACAGGCGCGCCGGAACCATCGTTCCGTCTTCCGCGCGGACGTGCACGATTTCCGGTTGGACCCACGGGAAAGAGCGCCACTCGTCCGTTGGTGTTTCCGTTATTCGGCGCATGGACGATGTCTCATCCGAATCCGAAACGTATAGCTCGGGGGGATGGTTGGCCACGTCGTGAACCACGGCCATGCGTTGACCGTTCGGCGACAATGTGCCGGCGAACCGGCCATCTCCTTGCGTAATCGAGCGTCTGTCGGAACCGTCGAAATCCATCCGGAACAGATGCTGGTTGAACGGTGAGCCTTCGTTGGTGCTGAGGAAAAAATGGGATCGGTCTTCGGGAATCTCCACGCCGAGGACCTCCCACTCGCCACTCGTGAGCGCTTGCTTGCCCGTTCCGTCCGCGTTGACCGAGTACAGGTGGGCGTACCCGGTTTCCTCGCTCACGAAGTAAATGCGATTCGTCTCCGGCACGAATCCGACGCAGGACGCAAAGCAGGGTCCGGCAACCCATGCGTCATCGTGCAGATGGTCGAGCAGCGTCCGCGTTCCGGTCCCGGGATCAATCGACCAGAGCCAGCGATCCTTGTCATCGAAGGAGACCGCGAAAACGAATGCCATGTTACCGGCATCGTTCCACCCCAGGCTGAACACTCTTGCCGAATCGTCGCTTTCGTAGCCGTCCGGTGCAACATCGATCCACCGCACCTCTCCCGTCGTGGTCGTGAGGATGCCCGTGCGGGAACTCCCCTGTTCATCCCCAACTTTCGTTCGCACCTCGAGGTCCCGCGTGTAACCGTCCACCGTCACCCAGTCAGGAACGATGGTCTGACGTGCATCCGAAGACTGCTTGGCCACGCGTAACAGCACGTATTCGCCTGATCGTGTCGGTGTGAGCGATTGCACACGCTCGCCGCGATCCAGGTGAACGGGCCTGGGATTCTCAGCTTCTTCCGCCTCCCGGATCGAGTCCGCCCGCTCCTCTTCCGAAGTCTTTCGTCGGATGTGTTCGAAGAGCTCGAGTTGCTGCTGCTCGAGAAATGCGCGGTGGCCTTCCGCCTCTTCGTCTTCGGGCGGTTCGGGTTCGGTGGAGATTCGCGTGACCTGTGCGAGCTCACCATTCTCGAGATCCTGTCGGTACAGGTTGTTCTGCCTCCGGTACAGCACCGACGTCCCGTCCTCCGAGAACAAAGGCTGATCTTCAGCATCTTCGGTATGAGTCAGGCGGCGGATGCCCATCGAACGCCGGTCGATCAGGTACAGATCCCCCGAAGACGAGGCGATCCGCCACCGTCGATCGTTCGATATGTCGCCACCGGCAAGGATGGGAGCTAGTTGCCTTTCTTCTGTGTCCTCGATCTTCACGGGTTCACCACCCCCGGCCGGGACACGGTACAACGACCGGCCTTCGTCCCAGGGGAAACCACCCGGTTGCCACTGGAAGTAGATCCAGCGGGAGTCGTCGGTCCAACGGATCTGGGCGGGGGACAAACCCACGTTCTCTTCCGCGCGCATGATACTGCGGATCGAGAGATCGAACTCGTGACTACGCACGGCTGGGGGGACGTAGTCGGCCACCTGCTGACCGGACGCACCCGCGGCAACGACGCACGTGACGATGACGAATGAACCGAACGGGCTCCCAATGCACTTCATACGCGTTCCCCTTTTCGAACCATCCCGATGTTGCTCCGCGTTCCGACGCACCCGTGAAGAGTGGTCGGCCGGCAGTGATCCTCGATGGTAATACGGGTCGTACTCCGGTCGACGTTGGCGTTGCAGATTGGCCAATGTGATCAGTACGACGGGCGGAATTATAACCCGCCGGATGCTCGGGCGTGCGCGAGGTGGAGACACCCTGCCTGATTGCCGGTTTGCACCACACACGTAGCCGTCCAGCGGACAATCGTTCGCACCTCATCGTCCATCATCACGTCTCAGTGGTGTCCGTTTTTGGGACGACGAAGCTGAATATCGTCCCGAATCGAGGACCTCATGGCTGGATAGGGTTATCTTAAAGCAAGGTACAGTAGCGACTTACGGTGTGCTAAAACTTTGGCATGCCCGTTGCCGTAGGGAGTCTACATGCCACCAGTTTCCAGTGCCCGCTTTCAGGCCGCAATGGCCGACCGATACGTCATCGATCGCGTATTGGGTCAGGGGGGTATGGGAACCGTTTACCTGGCGCGCGATGTCAAACATGGACGTCCGGTCGCAATCAAAGTCCTGTTTCCGGAGGTCCTCGAGAGGGTAGGGGCAGCAAACTTCCTCCGTGAAATTCGCCTGACTGCCAGACTGCAACATCCCCACATCCTGCCCCTGCTGGACTCGGGAGAGGCTGCGGGTTGTTCATATTATGTGATGCCGTACGTGAAGGATGGCTCGCTCAGACAACTCATGAACCGAAAGGGCCGTCTTTCTCTCAAGGAAGGGATGCGACTCGCCCGGGGATTACTTGACGCGTTACATCACGCGCATGAAAACCGGGTCGTACATTTCGATATCAAGCCGGAGAACATCCTGATCTCAGGCGGTCATGCCGTGCTGACCGACTTCGGGATCTCGCGCGCCGTGCGGACGGAGGATAGTCCGTGGCGCGCGGCTCTGGACACCTCGTCAGGAACACCGGCATACGTGAGCCCGGAGCAGGCAAGCGGTGAGCCGGTGGTCGATCCCAGGTCCGACATTTACAGTCTGGCCTGTGTGTTATTCGAGATGTTTGCGGGAGCGCCGCCTTTTGATGGCGCCAGCGATCTTGCCGTTGTGTCCCGCCGGTTCACTCAACCGGCACCGTCGCTCAGTCGCGTTGCACCTCACGTTCCAGCCGGCCTCTCCGCGGCAATCAGACGTGCGATGGCAATCGATGTCAATCGGCGATTCTCGAGTGTCAGGCATTTCCGCCGAGCCGTGGACCGCGGCGTAGGTCTGGGTGCGCGGCCGATCATGGGCCTGTTCACCCTGGGGTTGGCTCGCCTCTTCGGATCAGCGAACAGTGTTCGACGATCCTCCATCCGCCGATCCCGGTCTACCGCGCAGTCGCTGATCAGCAAGTCGCGCCACTCCATTGAAACAGCGGCGATGGCCGCCAAGGCCTCCAGCGGGGCGAATTGGACGGTGGGAGAGGGCCGGTAAAGACAGCAAGCAGCGGTGAGAAGTCAGCAGGGGAGGCCAAAGGGGTTTCGATACTACTGCTCGGTAGGGATGCTCTGCACAAGTCCGTGTGGTGGTTCCCTAGCGTTCATTGCCGCTTGTTACCATCTCCCTGACCCTCAACAGTTGTCGCCTGTGTACCAGGTCGTGTGCCGCGCCCAGCTTGATCTGATGGGCCAGGGACTCCCATCCCCGCTCCTCATGCTTTCCTTCGTCCTGTAATTCGTCCGCCGATCGGCTCTCCAGAAATTCCAGATTCCAGCTGCGAAGCATCGAAAGGCGCGCGAGGTTCTGAGTGAGGTCGTTCCCGTCGCTCTTGAGCATCGTAGACCATGCATCCTGATCGAAACCAGGAATGTTCGGTCGGTCCTGGGCGACGGTGACACGATACCGGTATGCATAAACCATTTCGGTGTGCATCAAGTGTCTGACGATGTCGTGCACCGACCACTTTCCAGGCGCCTCGGGTTGCTGAAGTTCGTTGGAACTCATGGCGTCAACGACCTGATGAACCGACGTAAGGAGTTGTCGTTGGACGGATAGCGGTTCCTTGTCGCCCAGCAACTCCATGAGCGCCGACACGTATGACGCGGCGGCGGCGGAAGCATTCTGCGCAGGGTTCGCAAACGACATTACGACATTTCCATTCAGAAGGTAGAAGGTGGGAAAGAGCGGCAAGGAGCCGCCGACTTGCCGCTTTTTCCCGCGGTTTTCATACCACTCACGGTCTATTGCATCTCCTCGGATATGTCGGCGCTGGCGAGGTAGTCCAAAACCAGGTTCACCATGGCGCGCATTCCAATGGGAATCGACGCATCATCGGCGCTAAATGTGGGCGTATGGTGACCGCCGGATTGCGTGCCGGGCTTGACGGTTCCGAGGCGGAAGAAGAACCCGGGGATCTCGTTTGCATAGTAGGCGAAGTCCTCGCCTCCCATCGTTGGTTCGAGAACGTCGACGTTCTCTTCACCAACAACCCGTTCCAGCGTTGGAGCCATCTTGGTGGTCAACAGGATGTCGTTGATGGTCGCCGGCGTTCCTCGATCGTAGTCGAGGACGTAGCTTCCGCCTGCGGCCCGTGAGATCCCGTCGAGGATCTCACCCATCCGACGCTCCACGGCGTCACGCACCTCAGGGTTGTACGTTCGCACGGTCCCCTCGAGGTGCACTACATCCGGGATGATGTTGAAACGTGTGCCCCCGCGCACGATACCAACCGTGATGACACTGGGTTCGAGTGGCGAGAGGTTACGGGACCGAATCGTCTGGAATGCCGTAACGGCCTGTGCCGCCATGACGATCGGATCGACCGACAAATGCGGGGCGGCGCCGTGCGCCTGCCGGCCTTGGATCTCGATCTTGAAATGGTCAACCGCCGCCAGCGCCGGACCCGGCGTGTAACCCAGAGTCCCGACGTCCATCTCTGAGAAGGAGTGCAGGCCGAAGATGGCGCTCGGCCGGGGATTCTCGAGCACCCCTTCCGCCACCATCAGATCCGCGCCGCCTTCTTCGCCGGGTGGTGGCCCTTCCTCTGCGGGCTGGAAGATGAACTTGACGGTGCCGGCTATCTCATCCTTCATCGATGCGAGGACGGAAGCCACACCGAGCTGGACCGCTGTGTGGATGTCGTGTCCGCACGCGTGACTGACCCCCACGTCCTGTCCGAGGTAGGTGGTTCGCACGGTCGACATGAACGAGTATCCGGTGTCTTCGGTAACGGGTAAGGCATCCATATCCGCGCGCACGGCAATGACCGGCCCCGGTCGTCCTCCGCGGAGAATGGCAACCACGCCCGTATGGGCGACCCCGGTTTGTACTTCCAGGCCGAGGGCCCGGAGGTGCTCAGCGACCAGTTGGGCGGTCTGAAACTCGCGGTTGCCCAGCTCGGGGTTCTGGTGGATCTGGTGTCGCAGCTGGATCGTTCCATCCGAAAACTGCTGCACAGCGGCGTCCACTGCAGGTCGTTGAGCGGCCATGCTCATCGGGAGTACGAGGGTTGCAAGGAACCCGGTCAGTCTGTTCATGCCTGTCCTCCGTCGCCATCCTCGTTGCCGCGCCCGGTGGAGTTTCCGGTGGCGGTTTGGGTCGATCTCATATGAGGTTTACATTAACCACCTTCGAGCCGCAATCACAATCCAGACAATCCACGCCGAATGGACGATCCGATGGGACCAATCAGCACGTTCATCGATGCACAGTTCAAGCATTTTAACGCTCGCGAGACAAGAGACGCAGCCCGCGGCTGGCGAAAACTCCTGGATGGTGGCGGTCAGATGTTTGTCACGCTGGCCGGCGCCATGAGTTCGGCGGAGTTGGGAATCTCCCTGTCGAAGATGATCAGGCAGGGAAAAGTCCACGCCATCTCGGCGACGGCCGCAAATCTCGAGGAGGACCTTTTCAACCTGCTGGCCCACGACGATTACGTCATCATACCGGAATACCGGGATCTGAGTCCGGACAAGGAGGAAGAGCTGGCGGAGCGAGGCCTCAATCGGGTGACGGACACGTGTATTCCGGAAACGATCATGCGCAACGCGGAAGGAATTCTCTTTGATCTGTGGAAGCAGGCCGAGGTCGAAGGAACCCGGAGCTTCCCATGGGAGTACGTTTACCGACTGCTGAGCGACGAGGGGATCGAGCAACACTTTCAGATCCCACGTGAGAACTCGTGGATCATCGCGGCGATGGAGATGAACATTCCTGTCTACACGCCCGGATGGGAAGACTCGACGCTCGCGAACATGTTTACCGCGGAGGTCATGAAAGGGGCGCTCACGGGACATGGAGTGGTGCGGTCGGGTACCGAGCAGCTGCAGCATCTGGCTGAGTGGTACGTCGAACGGGTCAAGCAGGGCATCCCGGTCGGATTCTTTCAAATCGGGGGCGGCATTGCGGGCGACTTCTCGATCTGTGTCGTCCCAATGTTGAGACAGGATCTCAAGATGGACATTCCCGTCTGGTCGTACTTTGCCCAGATTTCTGACTCGACCACGTCATATGGGTCATATTCCGGGGCGGTGCCTAACGAAAAAATCACGTGGCATAAACTGGAAAAGAAGACCCCAAAATATATGATCAACTCCGACGCCACAGTCATTGCCCCGCTGATCTTTGCGTACGTGCTGGGCGAGTAGCGGCCAACCCGATCGTCGGGTGCGCTAGTGTTTCCCCTGACCTGGTTCCAGATCCGGAGGCTGTTTATGTGCCGTACCGTGTTGATTCTCTGTGGTGCCGTGTTGACCGGCGGCGTCGTTGTTCCCATGCATGCGCAGGAGCCGACCGCTGGCGCTCCCGTTGCATGCGGCGTGGCGAAGTACACGCAGTTCGACTTCTGGATTGGTGATTGGGAGGTGCGGGGTCCAAACGGCGTGTTGCAAGGTACGAACTCTATCAGCAAGATCGAGGGAGGTTGTGTCCTCCAGGAACTGTGGACCTCCGCGGCCGGCGGCACGGGACGCAGTCTCAACATCTACGACTTCACGCGCGATGTCTGGCACCAGACGTGGGTTAGCGGGTCAACCCTGCTGGTACTCGAAGGAGGGTTCGTCGACGGGGAGATGGTGCTGCAAGGTACCACTGTCGGTCAGGGAGGAGCGATCACGCACAACCGCATTACGTGGACGCCCGTCTCTGACACCGTGGTCACGCAGGTGTGGGACACGTCCCCGGACGGGGATACGTGGACCACGATTTTCAACGGTCGTTACACCAGGACTGGACGGTAACCCGTCAGGTGAATCGGGCGCGGATCCCCTCCCGCACGGGGTCGGGTTTGCCGGTCCAATACTCTTCCGACGACTCAACATCGCTTTCGGTGACGCCCGTATCATCGTCGCCCGGTCGTGAGAGGAACAGGTGACCCGACCCCAGCGCGATGGCGGCCGACAGGCCCGTTCCAATCAGCACGGCCAATTTGCCGGCGGCAAGCAGCGTTGGATCGGTAAACGCAAGTTCCGCGATAAAAATCGCCATGGTGAAGCCGATGCCACCGGCGGCGCCGACGACAAAGAGTGATCTCCAGGTGACACCGGGGGGCAACGATGACAGGCCAAGCCTCACGGCGCCCCACGAGAACGCAACGATCCCGAGGGTCTTGCCAGCCGAGAGACCGAGGACGATCCCGATGAGCGCCGTCATCGCGCCGGCTTGTTCCATCGAAATGCCGGCGACATGGACACCCGCGTTGGCCAGAGCAAAGAGCGGCATGATGACGAACGCTACGTAGGGATGGAGTACGGACTCGATCCGCTTTGCCGGTGAAAGCGCCTCTCGCCGGGCTTGCGCGAGCAAATTGAGCGGTTCAACGAGTTCGCGCTCATCGTAATCCGATTTTGCCGCCCGTTGCTGGAACTCGTCCAGGGCGGAGCGCGCGACGGCCAGAAACTTGTCCCGGCCGAACCAGGATTTCACGGGGACCATCAGGCCGACGATAACACCGGCGATCGTCGGGTGAACACCAAGCTGCAGCATACCGGACCAGACGATGATGAAGGGCACGGCCCAGAGGAGCCCGGGACGAACTCCCACGGAAGTCAGCACGAGAATCCCCAGTATACCGACTCCCACAATGACGAGCGCATCCGGTTGCAGGCCGGACGAATAGAACAAGGCGATGACCAGGATGGCGCCTATGTCATCTATGATGGCCAGTGCGAGAAGCAGGATGCGCAGAGTCGGGGGAACGCGCTTGCCGAGGAGCGTGAGCACGCCGACGGCAAACGCAATGTCGGTTGCCATGGGAACGCCCCACGCATGCTGCGCGGGTCCGCCGGCGTTGAAGGCGAGAAAGATACCGGCCGGCACAACCATGCCGCCGACTGCCGCCGCGATGGGGAGAGCCGCCCGCCGGATACTCGACAGTGCACCCTCGACGACCTCGCGCTTGATCTCCAGGCCGACGACGAAGAAAAAGATGGCCATCAGGAAGTCGTTGATCCAGAAATGCAGCGACTGCTCGAACACCCAGTTGCCCAACCCGATCTGAAACGGCGCGTGCCAGAGCGTTTCGTAGCTTTCCCCGAAGCCGGAGTTCGCCCAGATGAGAGCCACTGCCGCGGCGAATAGCAGGACCAGACCGCTCGCGGCCTCGACGTGCATGAAACGCTCGATCGGACCCACCACACTCAACGCAAACCGGCGTGCAGGAAGCCACGATTCGGGAGGTGGAGAGGACAGGTCGTATTTCGGATTCGATCGCATCGGATTCGGCGGTCAGGTTTTAGGGAGGGGGGATTGTAAGTCGGAGGCTACGACGTCGGCAAACCAACCCGTCTTGTGATCCTGCTAAAACGCGGGTCTTCCCGGATCGGATCCCAGACGGGGTCCGCGTGCAGGTGGTTCATCCAGGTGGCCCGTTCGTCCACGGCAACCTCGAGCCATTCGAAGGCCGCGTCAGGTCGCACCAGATAGGTGGCCAGGAGTGCCAGGTCGAGCGCGGATACGTACTGCTTCTCACGACAGTCGAGCAACCCATCATAGATCGCTTCGGCCTCTTCCGTCTGACCGCCGGCACTCAACGCGCAGCCCAATGCCGCCCGGCGTGGTGGCGCATAGTCGGTCAGCTCCGCCGATTTGCGCGCCGACGCGATGGCCTGCTTGTGTCTGCCGAGGATCAGGTTGATCCAGCATGTCATGGTGTGCAGGGGCGGGAACAGCGGATCCACCTTCCTGGCTCGTTCGATCTGAGACAGGGCTTTCTCGAAATGGCGGGCCTCATAGTTGAGGAACCCGATCACTCCCATGACCATGGCGGAGGCCGGGCACAAGGTTTCCAGTTCGCCACCCACCCGCAGAGCGTCGTCGTGTTTCTGAAGTGCGGACAGGTGAAACGCGTACGTTACGAGCGCAATGACGGACTCGGGTTCCAGCGTCATGGCCTGTTGGAGAGACGTGTCAGCGGCAGCCCAGTCCCAGTCATACGAATCGTAGACACTCGCCAGGCTGGCGTGTGCTTCGCCAAGCTCGGGGTCGAGCGAGATTGCTCGCTCAGCGTGTTGCCGAGTCTTGGGCATCCCCTCGTGCGGCGAAAGGAGGCCTAACGTTGCGGTGAGGGTCGAATAACTGGCCGCCAGGCCCGTATGGGGCATCGCATATTCGGGATCCAGGGCAATGGCATCCTCATAGAACGCAATGCTCCGTTGGATTCCGGTGGGAGTGAACCTTTCCCACTGAGAGCGACCTTGCAGATAGAGTGTGTACGCGTCGATGTTTTCCGTTCGCCGCCGGTTGACGCGTTCCTGACCCCCCGAGGTCAGCCGCATCTCCAGCGCGCTCGTGATACGCGCGGCGATCTCGTCCTGAATCCCGAAAATATCGGTGAGTTCGCGGTCAAACCGTTCCGCCCAGATGTGACTGTCCGTGGCGACGTCAATCAGTTGAGCGGACACACGAACGCGGTTGCCGGCCCTGCGCACGCTGCCCTCCAACACATTCTTCACGCCCAGCTCCGAACCGATCTGCCGCAGGGTCTTTTCCGACCCCTTGTACTGTGCCACCGAGGTGCGCGATGTGACCTTCAGAGACTCGACATTCGAAAGCTGCGTGATGATGTCCTCGATGATCCCATCGGAAAAGAACTCATTGTCCGGGTCCGCACTGAGATTGGTGAAGGGAAGCACGGCCACCGAGGGTCCCGTGTGCGGTTCACTCTCGTCCCGTGTTACCTCGAACGCGGGCAGCGTATCCGGCACGAAAATGGAATCTGTCGAGAGCCTCGGCCTGATGGCGCGGACAAAGTCCTGCGCAGTCGGATGGCGGTCCTCGGGCGCGAGCTGCATGGCGCGCTCTACCGCCGCGTCTATCGTCGCTGACAGGGTCCAACCGGCGTTCCGGAGGGTTGGCGTAGGTTGTGTGTACCGGGAAGCAATGATGGCCGCCATCGTTGACCCGGGGAACGCCGGTCTGCCTGCCAGCATCTCGTACATGAGTGCGCCCAGACTGTAGACGTCCGACCGGGCGTCAACGTCGTCGCCACTTCCCTGCTCGGGACTCATGTATCCCGGAGTCCCGATTGGAAGGCCTGCGATCGTGATGCCGTCCTCGCAAGAGAAACAGAGTGCCCGTGCGATGCCGAAATCCGCGACGACCGCATGACCGTCCGACAGCAGGATATTCTCGGGTTTGATGTCTCGATGCACGACCCCCTTGCTGTGTGCGTAATGCAACGCGTCACCGATCTCCGTGACAATCTGAATGGACTCCTCGAAGGGGATGCTACCCTCCCGCGCCAGCCGGACACGCAGCGTGAGACCTTCGATGTAGGGCATGACGTAGAACAGCAGGTCCTCGACCTCGCCGGCGTGAAAGATAGGCACGATGTGCGGGTGGGTCAGTTGAGATGAGAACTCAACCTCACGGAGGAAACGCTCGCGCGCCACCGCCGTCGCCAGGTGCGGGTCCAGGAGTTTGATGGCTACTTGGCGTGGAGGATGTTTCTCGTTGGCCAGGTAGACTGTGGCCATGCCGCCACGTCCAATTTCCCGTTCCACGAGGTAGCGGTCGTGTAAGGCGTCTTTCAGCCGTTCTATGATGTCGGTTTCCAGCATGTTCCGTCCGTCGTACTTCAGTCCTGTCATTGGGAAGATAACCTGCCATGACGTGATGGAATGGAGGGCGAGGGCGATTCCTCCGACGTCGCGAGGCTCGTTCTGAATAACTCTATCGCCCGGGCTGGGGTTCCGGTACGTTCACCACGGCACGCCAGACGGAGATTCCACGCCATGCCCAAGGCCCTTCCACCGGAGCTTCTGGGATTCTTAAACAAACTCGAACGTAACAACAACCGCGAGTGGTTCCATAGACACAAGGGTGAGTACGAACAGTACGTTCGCGACCCGCTACTGGGGGTCATCCGGGATTTTGCCCCTCGGCTGGAAGGGATCAGCCGGCACTTTGTGGCCGATCCACGGTCGAACGGGGGGGCGCTGTTCCGCATCTACCGGGACACGCGGTTTTCGCGGGACAAGAAGCCATACAAGACCTGGGCGGGCGTGCAATTCCGCCACGAGAAAGCAAAGGATGTGCACGCTCCCGGGTTCTACCTCCACATACAACCAGGAAGCCTCTTCGTGGGGTGTGGCATATGGCACCCAGAGGGCAAGACGCTGAAGGCCGTGCGCGAGGCGATTGTGGCCAGGTCTGCCGAGTGGAAACGAGCGAAGGAAAGTATGGCCATGGCCAGGC
>Ga0302046_10001205_pt1 | contig 24337 bp, 24 predicted proteins | sample RVTome_11_FD_200261 | JGI IMG/M metagenome (GOLD analysis project Ga0302046, IMG submission 200261) | Soil microbial communities from uranium-contaminated site in the Upper Colorado River Basin, Wyoming, United States - RVT147D111 (version 2) ... | reverse complement strand
TGCGGGCGCCGGAGGTGTCGCAGCCCAGCGTGACGGCCTGCTCCGATGTGAAGAAGCCGCCGTCCGGCTCGAACGTGGGGCGCGCGACCTGAATGACGAAGACGGCCTCCGCCGGCGCACTCGGAGTCCAGTCGGGCGCGAAGGCGGCGGCTTTCAGCGTTGTTGTCGCAGTGAGGGTGAATGGCCCGAGATAGAGAGTGGAAGCGGGAGTGGGGTCGCTCCCGTCGACGGTGAAGCGAATCGCGCCGGCCGCGGCCGAAAGCCCGACCTCGATCGAGCTGATGAACGTGCCTCCGTTGGGAGTGATGCTGGGTGGTGTAAGTGTTCCATAGTTGAACTGGTACGTCGCTGTCACCGTATCACTCGGCGTCCAGCCGTCCCGATAGGCTCTTGCGGTCAGGAGCGTTTCGGTTTCGATGGTGATGGGGGCCGTGTAGAGAAGAGCACTGGACGGCGTCGGCTGAGAGCCGTCGGTGGTGTAGTAGATCTCGCTCTCGGGCGTGGAGCTCGAAAGGATAACCTCCTGAGCGCTCGTGTACAGACCTCCGCCCGGGCTGAAGACCGGTGCGGCAACGGTAGTGGGTTCGGACTCCGGAATCTGGATCCAAACCGGCGCCCGCCGCATCGAGCGCGTTCCGTCACCGACTTGTCCGGAGGCGTTCCATCCCCAGCCGTAGAACAGATTGCCCGACGTCAGGGCCAGACCGTGCGCTCCGCCACCCGCCACGTCCGTGACGTCGGCGAGGGTCGTGAGAGCGACGGGAGTTCTTCGTCTCAGCACCCACGTCCCGTCACCGAGCTCACCGAGCAGATTCAGTCCCCAAGCCCAAACCCTTCCGCCCGGCCCCAACGCGAAGCTGTGGTAGTAACCCACGGCAATTCGGTGAATGAGAGGGAGTCTCGCGACGCGCACGGGAGCGTTCCGCTGGCGAAACGTGCCGTCACCGAGTTGGCCGACGGCGTTTCCGCCCCAGCTCCAGACAGACCCGTCTGCCCGAAGAGCGACGCTGTGCTCCATTCCCGCGCCGACGCTTCGTACGTCATCGATCCTGGCGACAAGGATGGGTACGCTTGAGTCGACGTTGGAGCCGACCCCTAGTTGCCCCGCTCCGTTCGCCCCCCATGCCCAGAGGGTTCCGTCCTCTTCGATAGCCAAGCTATGGCCGCCACCGGCCGCAATTCCACGGACGTGGCCCAACCCTCCTACCGGTCCGGCGAGTGAACGGTTGTTCGTCGTTCCGTCACCCAGCTGGCCCGAGCCGTTAGAACCCCAGGACCAAACCGTTCCGTTCGCGTCGAGCGCGAGAACGTGGTAGACGCCGGCAGCGACCGCGGTGATGTCGGAGAGGCCCGGCACTTGAACGGGCAGGTGCCGGTCGACCGTCGTTCCGTCCCCCAGCGATCCGAGCTGATTGAGGCCCCATGCCCAGAGGGTCCCGTCACGCTTCACCGCGTAACTGGATTGGCCGCCGGCGGCAAGCGCGACAACGTCGCGCATTCCCGTCACGGGCACGGGACTCGACCGGTTGATCGTCGAACCGTCGCCCAGTTGACCCCGGCCGTTCTCACCCCAGGCCCAGACGGTGCCGTCGGCCGCGAGCGCCAACGAGTGCGCGGCCCCGGCGGCAACACGAGAGGTTGGGTCGAGCGGTTGGGCCTCGGCATTCACCTGACCGAGATGGAACAGGGAACCGATCAGAATCGCCGATACAAGGACGCGCGCAAGCGATCCTGGCCACGGATCCCACGCACGTGGTGGGAGATGTTGCTGGTACCGTATTCGAACGCACCCGCCCTGAGTCGGGAGGTCCATAGGTCGCCCCCCGCCGTCGGCTTCGGGTTGGGGTGCGATCCGATCCGGCTAGGAAAGGGACTCTATCTGGAGGGACGGTCTGCTGTCAAGACCAACGAGTGCCCACGGCAATCGAACTCTTGGCCGTCAATCGAGGTGGTTGCCAACGTGAGGTGAGTCAGACGGCAATTAGCGCAACCACGCGCGTGAAAAAGATCAGGCCGCTGATGCCCATGAGGATCGTCCCCAACAAGCCCGCTGCGAACGCGTCGCTTCTGGGGTGGGCGCTTCGCCGCGAGTAGATCGCCGCCGCTGTGGAGAATCCCAGTCCCGCGAAAAATACGACGAGCAGGTAGACGTCGAGCGCCAAGAGCCGGTGCTCGGTAAAAACGTCCGGATAGGGTCCCGAGGAGTACCAGGGCACTCCGTCGATGGCAAAACCAATCAATCCGGCGCCGATCCCAACGAGAGAACCCACCGTGCCGCCAATCATCCCCCACCGGCGCTCGCGCGAGGGGCTGAGACCTGCCGTCTTGTCGAGAGGGTTTTCCTCCAAAGACACCTGGTTCATTCCGTCGACCGCGGTTCTCCTTTGGGTAAGAGAGCCAGGAAGTCATCCACCGCCCGGCCGATGGCCGCTCCGTCCTTTCCGTCGAACGTCAGCTTGGTTCGATACTTCTTGTCACTCCACGCAGGGTAGGAGCCAACGCCCACGTCGGGATGTTTCAGCACGACCTCATTGAGCATGGGTGCCAGATCCGTTTCGTCGAGCATCGTGTAGACGGCGCGGGAAAGAAACGGCGAGTCACCCGCGAGATGCTCCCGGGCTATCTCGAGCTTCTTGCGAAAAACTTCCGGGATGCCGGGGAGAATCCAAACGTTCTCGATGACCGTAACCGGCCAGAGGGAGTCCGGCTTGGACAACAAGCGCGCCCCCTGAGGCACGAGGGCGAGGCGCAGATGGTTGTCGTTGATCCGATCGCCGAAGTGGCGTCGGAGCATGTCTTCGAGCGTCGGATGAGTGACGACTGGTACGTTGAAGGCCGAGGCGATGCCGACCATCGTGACATCGTCGTGCGTGGGCCCGACGCCGCCGCTGGTGAAAACGAAGTCGTGGGTGGATGCGAGCGCGGTGACTTCTTTGGCGATGGTGGCCAGTTCGTCGGTCACGACGACAACGCGTTTCAGATCGATACCGAGCTCGCGCAGCACGCGCGCCAGCTCGACTAGATTGGTTTCTTGGATTTTTCCGCTGAGAATCTCGTTCCCGATGATGAGCGCCGCGGCGGTCCGGGACATAGACGCATCATACCGTCAGCGAGTCGCGAAGCGAAGGGGGTGGGAGGCAGGTCACTTCCACGGGACGTCCGGTCTCAGGATGGGGGAATCGCACGCGCTCGGCGTGCAGCAGGTAGCCGAGATCGCCGGGAAGCGAGCGGCTCTCGGGCCGCGGCGCCCCGCCGATCGTGTAGAGCGGATCGCCCGTTAAAGGATGTCCGGCTGCGGCCAGGTGAATACGAATTTGATGCGGTCTTCCGGTCAGGAGCTCGACCTCCACCAGAGAGGTGTCGCGACGACGCTCTAATAGACGGACTCGACTGAGCGAAGGCTTGCCGCGGGGCGTCGCGGCGAAGACCGTTCCGAGCAGGGGATGAGGCACGAGCCCGATCGGTGTCTCGATGGTCGTTTCGCCATCTTCGAGCGAGCCCTGAACCAGCGCGCGATAGACACGTCGCACATGCGTCCGCCACGCGCTCGAGATTTGTTGACGGGCCAGTCCGGTTCGGGCCCACAGCATGACGCCGGACGTTCCGCGGCCCAGCCGATGAAGCGGTGAGGCCTCCGCGCAATAACGGCGAATCCGGGCGAGTAGGGTGTGGTTCAGGAATCCGCCTCCGGGAAGCGTGGGGAGCCCCGGGGGTTTCGCAACCGCGAGGAGATGCTCGTCCTCATAGAGGACGGCGAAGCCGAGAGGCGCCGGAGGCTCTTGCCAGGGCGGCCGACGCCATACCAGCGTCTGCCCGAGCCGAAGCACGTCCCCCCGATCCGCCAGTCGGCCGTCGAGGAGCACCAAGCCATCGTCGATTCTCGCTTCCCACTCGTCGGGAGAAGAATGCCGGTAGCTTCGGCTTAGATACTCCAGCACGGTGAGTCGTGCGGCCGCGGGACCGAGCGTCTCACGGTAGGCGTAGCCTTGATTCAGAGACATCCTTGCTACTTCCGGCCGACGACGTAGGCGATCCAGGCCTCCTCGTCGCCGCCTCGAGTGCAGCGGCGGAACCTTCCGTTTCCCTCGCCGGTCTTGCGGTCGCTGCCTTCCCAGAGCACGTGAACGTCGTGGAATCCGGCCTCGGTCATGATCTCCTGCATTTCGGGAAGAGTCCAGAGCCGCCAGCCGTAGATGAAAGCATTCCGCATTTTGGTGCCGTCACGGAACTCGAAATGAATCTTGCAGAGGATGTCGTGGGAGACGGGATCGAAATCCACCTGATCCCAAATATACGTGAAGCCGTGCAGCCGGCGCCGGTCCTGGGTCTCTAACATCGTGTCCCTTCCACCCCAGGCATCCATCATCAAGAGCCCGTGCGGTCTCAGGGAACGATAGGCGTTCCGCATGTACTGTCGCATCAAATCGCGGGTCTTGAAGACGGAGTAGCTGAAGTTCATGGCGGCGACGATGTCCACCTTGGGGAAGCGAACCGTCAGCACGTTGTTGCGGATGAGGCGTACGCGTTTTCGCTGGTCTTCTTTGAGCCTACTCACGTTATGACCGCGCGCCCATTTGAGAGTCCCGGCGTCGAGGTCCACCCCGATGGCGCGGTTCTCGCTGTGGAGCCGAACCCACCAGCAGGAAAGCGCGGCGGTGCCGCAGAAGTCCTCCCGAAACACCCGCGCCGGCCGCCCGGTCATCTTCTTGTAGTACCGAGCAAGGAATCGGCAGTCGATTTCCGGGGCCTGGACGCTCTGCTCATAGAGCACGAACTTGTCGGCCTTCCGAGCGGTCAACGTTGGTTTCTTGTTCTTCTTCCTCTTCTTCTTCGCCATGTGAGCTTCCGCATCAGGTAGAGTCAAACGGAACGAACAGGGGTCGCGTGGAGAGCGTACTCGGGCACACCGGGAGGACGACGCTAGTGGATCGTATACGGTTCGCTCAAGGTGAAGGGGGCTATCTGCGCGTCGAAGCTTCCTCCTCCTTGGCGTACCATGTGGTAGGTGCCCCGCATGGAGCCGAAGGGAGTGGGCAACGGGCATCCGGACGTGTATTGAAAGGACTCGCCGGGGGACAAGAGGGGTTGCTGTCCGACCACGCCCGGACCGCGGACTTCCTCGACGTTACCGTCCGCGTCTTCGATGATCCAATGTCGACTGACGAGCTGAACGGGCTCGGTTCCCTCGTTGGCGATCTTGACGGTGTACAAGAAGAACCATCGATTCACCTGAGGCTGCGAGTGATCGGGAGAGTACTTGCATGCGACTTGGACGCGCACGCCTTCAGTAATGGCCTCGGACGTAAACGTCGGCTTGTGCTTGATCATCGAGCGGGACATGCTAGCACAGAATCTCGGGGTGCGCGAAGAGCGCGGGCTCGCCGCCGGTGTGCAGGAAGACGACCGTTTCCTTTTTACCGATCCGACCGGACCGTATCTCTTGGATGAGACCCGCCATCGCCTTGCCGGTGTAGGTTGGGTCCAGAAAAATACCTTCGGTACGCGCGAGGAAGCGAATGGCCTCGACGCCTTCCTTGGAAGGAATCCCATAGCCAGGACCGATGAAGCCGTCGCGAACCAAAATGTCCCCACTGGTGATGGTGATGGCATGGCCAGCGAGCCGCGCGGCCTCGGTTGCGAGTCTCAGGATACGCTCTTCGCATTCGGAGACCGGTCGGCTGACCGTGACGCCCAGAACGCGGAACGGTGCGCCGGACAGTTTCGCACCGGCGAGCAGGCCCGATTGCGTCCCGCACGCACCGGTGGCCACGATAATCCACTGCGGCTCGACTCCCATGGCTTCCAACTGCGCGCGAAGCTCGCGAACGCACTCGACATAGCCGAGCGTTCCGAGCGGGGAAGCGCCACCGCGGGGTATGACGTATGGGCGCCGGCCCGCTCCGCGCAGCTCTTCGGCGACCTCGTCGATCTTCCGGTCGACCAGGGAACGATCGGGATCGTTCGTGAATCGAATCTCCACATCGAGGAGCTCATCGAGCAAGAGATTGCCCTGGGTTTCCGCGGGCCGCGAACCGTGCATGATCGTCACGACGTCGAGCCCAGCGACCCGCGCCGCCGCCGCCGTGGCGCGGATGTGATTCGATTGGGGGCCCGCCCCGGTGACCACGACGTCGGCCTTTTCCTCGAGCGCGGCAGCGATCAAGAACTCGAGCTTCCTCACCTTGTTGCCGCCGAAGCCGAAACCAGTCAAATCGTCACGTTTCAGGAGAATCCTGGGACCGCCGAGGGAACGCGAGAGACGGGCCGCTTCGACCAGCGGCGTGGGCAGGAGCGCCAGCGGGAAGCGAGGAGGGGGGAGTTGCATCAAGACCCTTGCTGCAGGCTCCTCAGATACGCCACCACGTCCGCCAGATCCTGATCGGTCAACATGGGATCGGCGCCGTAAGGCGGCATGGCGATGCCAGTCGTGTTAAGAGGATCGTTGATCTCACGCCCGACTTTTATGTATTCGATGAGCTCCGCGTCGGTCTTGGAACGGATGAACTCACTGATGGTGAGATTGGTTCCCGAGCCCTCGATACCGGTCGCGTCATCGCCATGGCAGGTGAAACACGTCCCCCCGAAGACTTTTTCGCCTGCGGAGACGTTGCCGACAAGGAGAGCGGCCTCCGGGGGCGCGCTCTCCGCCTCGCCTTGATTTCCTCCGCAGGCTGCGAGGGCGAAGGTGATGCAGACCATCATCGCCAGGGTGAATGACTTCATTCCGTATCTGCCTCTCGTTCCTTCTTGGCCATCTCCAGCACGCGATCCACGAGCTCGCGGCAGCGTCCGGTGTGGCGCCGATAGTCGAAGAGTTCCTCGATGGCTTCCGCATGAAGGTATTGGCGAATGGCTGGGTTTTCCAGGATGGCGTCTTTCAAATGCCGACCCTCTTCATGCGCCTTCATCGCCGTCTCGTAGACTAACGCATGGGCACTCTGTTTGCCGACGCGCTGGGCGAGCGCCAGCATGACGGCCTCCGAGAACACGAATCCTCGGCTCGCTTCGAGATTGTCGAGGGCGCGCTGGGAATGAACGACCAAGTGAGCCGTCATGGTGTTGGTGAGGGCGAGCATCTTGGCAGCCGCCATCGACGTCTCGGCAAACACCGCCCACTCCGACTTCCACGCCCGGCCGTCGCGCTCGTGGTCGTGCACTTGGGATTCGGCCAGGAGCGCCGCGTTGTGCCGGATCACTCTCGCCAGCGTTCCGAGGTGCTCCGCAATCTCAGGGTTGCGCTTGTGGGGCATGGTGATACTTCCCACGGTTCCGGGGACGAAGCCTTCGCTGACCTCACCGATCTCCGAGCGCTGCAGATTGTAGATCTCGTGTCCTATCTTGTCCGAAGTACCGGAAACGAGCGTGAGGATCTGGAACCACTCCACAAGGACGTCGCGCGCGGTCGTCCATGAGATGTCCGGTGGCCGGAGACGCAATCGGGAGAAGAACTTTTCTTGAAGCTCGAACGCTCTCGGTCCCAGGGATGACAGGCTTCCCACGCCGCCCGCGAGCTGACCGACTCCCAACCGTGGCCGGATCTCTTTCAGCCGCGAGATATGTCGGCGCGTCTCGCGGGCCCACACGGCGGCCTTGAAGCCAAAGGTGATGGGAAGCCCCCGCTGTCCGTGAGTCCTTCCCGACATCACCACGTCGCGATGCTTTTCCGCGAGCTCCAGTAGGTTCTCTTCGAGCGCCCGCACCTCCCGATGGACAATTGACCAAACTTGGCCGAGCGCCATCATCATCCACGTATCGGATAGGTCTTGGACCGTCGCGCCGTAGTAGAGCCATTCGCCGGATTGGCCCGGCGAGCGGCGTTGGACGGCGCGGATGAGACCGAGCGTGGTGTGATTCGTTTCTTCGAAACCTTTCCGCACCTCTTCGAAAAACTCGGCGTCCAGTTCTACCTGGCGACATGTTCGCGCCACGTTCGCGGCTTCCTCGGATGGGATGAGCTCCACTTCGGCTTGTGCTTCCGCGAGCGCGGCGAGAATCTCGAGCCACGCGCGCGTCCGCGGCAAGTCGTCGAAAATCGCGCGCGTCTCGTCGGTGCCCCAGGAGTTGCGGTAGATGAGGGAGTCGGAAATGTGTGAGGGCACGAGTCTAGTCTCCCAAGGGTGCGAGCGAGACTCTCATTCGATCGGAAACCGGCGTCGTCCGGGAGGCATCTTGGGTAGGTCTTCGAAGAGGTCTTCGAGGGATTCTGTTGATTTCGGCCTGGATGATTCGTCTCCGCTCGACGGAGCAGGGTTCTCCCTATCGGGGCGTGCCCCCTCGCGCGCCGTGGTTGGCGTCATCTTGAGCGACGTCGCTTTCAAGAGGAGCCGTGTCTCGGCCTCCTGGAGCTTCCTGCTAGCGGCCATTCTCCATAGGCGGTGCCCTTCCAGTTCCTCCCGACAGGTCGATATCATTTGCTCGACCGATGCTTCCGCGGCTCCTCCCTTACCGGTGCGGGTTCCGACGATACGCTCAGGGTCGAGTGCCTCGGCAATCCGGTCGGCGCTCAGCCCCAGCTTTCTGCCGATGCTGGCCTCCGCTTGGGCTTCCAGGCCCTCGGAGGTGAGGGTCGCTTCGCCGGCGGCCATGGCGGACCTCACCGCCCGGGCGACGAGGCCGTGCGCCGTCTTGTAGTCGATCTGGCACTCGGTCATGATGACCTCCGCGAGATCGGTCGCTCCGATGAAATCCTGTGCGGCGCGCCGAGCGGCGGTCCCCTCGTTCACGACGAGGCCCCGCAGGACGTCGGCCATCAGCCGCACGGCGTCAGCCGTATCACTGAGCGACCGGGGAACGGTGCCATAGGCGAACATGCGGTTGTCGATCTGCCCGGAGGGAGTCCTGCCTACTGTGGCCATCGCTGCCAGGTGTCCGATCGACTCGCCGGCGAGGCCACGAAGGTACGCGAGCGCGTAGGGATTTTTCTTCTGCGGCATGATCACGCTCGAGCGCGCGTGGCGATCCGCAATCTCCACCAAACCGAACTCCGCAGTCGAGAAGATTTGCAGATCTTCAGCGAGACGGTCGATGTTGACGAGTGCGGCCGTGATCAAGGCCGCGATCTCGATGGGTCCATCCGCCTGCCACATGGCATCGCGGGTATGGGGGATTGTGTCGTCGAAGCCCAGCATCTCGGCAAGCGAGTCGCGATGGAGCGGCAGCCGGCTCCCGTTGACACTTCCCGCGCCCGCCGGGCTCACGTTAGTGCGTTGGTAGGCGCCCCTCAATCGGTCGAGATCGCGAAGCATTGGATGCGTGAACGTGAGCAAGTAGTGCCCGAAGACCGTGGGCTGGGCCGGTTGGAGGTACGTGTAGTCGGGAAAAAGTGTCGCGCGGTGTGTCTCCGCGAGCTCTAGGGCGGCGGCGACGCAGTCTTCGAGTGCGGCGGCAAGGACGAGTAATCGCTCTCGTACCGTGATGCGGTAGCCCGTCGTCGTCGACTCCCGTCGCGCGCGACCCGCCGAGAGCCAACCCGCGGCGGGAGTGAGCATTCTCAGGTACGCCTCTCGATTGGAGTAGGAATCGCCGCGCCTCGGATCGACGGCGAAATCGAGCGGTGGTGACGGATGGATCTCGAGGAGGGCCCAGAGGAGCTCTCCGCCGGCTTGGCGCGGCACGATCTCGGACTCGATGAGCCCCACCACGTGGGCCACGTCGGCCAGGCTCATCCCCTTATAGAGGATGGCCGTGTCGCCGGCCTCACGGGCGTACGCGGTTCGGACGAGCTCGTCGGCGGGTTCGACGGGGTCACCAGGTTTACCGGGCACGAATGACGGTCCTCAGTTACTTCTCCTTGTGATCCGACTGAGCCTCCTGCATTTCTTGGAGGAGCTTCTCGGCGAAGGCTCGGAAGGTCTCGAAACGGATGCCGGTGCGCAGCGACTCGACGGACAGTATGTCTCGCGGTTGGATGTTACCCAGACCGACGTGGGGCCCGAACCGCAGAACGAAATACTCTTGCTGCTTCTTGAGCGGAGTCTCCCAGATCATCTTGTCGAGGTGGTCCTTCAGTATGTCGACCATCGAGTCGAGGGCCTTTTCGCGCACGGTCCCGTCTGCATCGAAGATGCCCACTCCGCGGCCCGATTCCCGAGCGTCGACGATGACCCAGGAGACACCAGCCTCGAAATCGGCGATCGCCTGCTCGGCAAGTTTTTCCGGCGGCGGTTGTTCCTTCGGATCTTTCTTTCCAACTTCGGAAATGACGGTGAGTCCGAGATCGAGGCCGTAACGGATGGCGTCCCGTCGCGTGTCGGGGGATACGTCGATGGTCCCATCGGAAATCTCGACCGCGGTGAAACCAAGATCCTTCGCGTGACGCACGTACTCGTGACAGACGCCGCGCATGATCGCATATTCGGCGAGCGTACCACCGGGATGGACCATCACTCCGTGATCGCGAATGTTCTGGATCTTCTCGCGAAGAAACCGGTCATCGAGAAGTGCCGACGTACCATAGGACATCTTCCAGAAATCGATGTAATCGCCCGACATGGTGAGGAGATCCTGGGTGGCGGACGGTCCCTGACACTTGTCCAACAGCATCGTCATGCCCCGGGTGCGTGGCTTTCGGGAGCGGATGGCCAACTCGGGGAAAATGGATTCGTATGCCTTGGTCATCGATCTTTGGGCCTCATTTGGAGTGTACGGGTATCGCCACCGCAACGAGTTGCCGGATGGCCGCTTCGACCATGGCCAGGTCGGATCCCCAGGGAGTGACCGCCACGTGGCCGTCCATCTCGGGCGCGAACTCGAGCAGACAGCACTTGAGCAGCGTCGGTGCGTTGCGTGCCCCCGCCAGGCGGCGGGGACAAAGCTCGATGGTCGGTGGCTCGTCGCCATAATAATGACGGTGGAACTGCAGACTCCGCTCACAGCCGATCAGGGTCCAGTCGTGCCGTTCCGGGCGTTCGTCCAGAAAATAGACCGGAGCCTTCAAGCCCTCGAGCCCTCCCGAGCGGCAGGGAACCAGGAACGATTTGGGAGACTGGCCGGCCGCGAGATCGTTGAGGTCGAAGCGCTCCAACTCGAGTCGTATGGGCGGCAATGCCGCGTAGCTCAGCACGTGCCGCGCCATGTCGAAGAGCTTCGGCGGCTCCGGCGGGAAGACCTCGACGACCCGAATGACCAGTGGATCCGGATGGTGAATGAAATTGACGTGCTCGTACTTCCCGCGCACCACCAGCGTCTGGTCCGCGCCGATTCCCGCCTCGTGCGCGGCTGCCGCCAGCGCGGAAGGATTCGAGGGATCGGTGTCGGCGGACTCGAGAAAGGTGCAGGTGTCGGGTAGGGCCAGGACCCGTACGCCGTCGATGGGGCTGAAGAGGCTATCCCGATCCGGTGCCGTTACCTCTACCACGGCGGTCTCTTCCCCCTTCCTCAGCACGATGAAATCGGTCCGACGATAGGTTTCCCGACCCATGAGGTGCGATCGGATCGCCGACTCGCTCATCTCGCCCTGATAGGGCTGGACGGAGACGCGGCGATAGGGCAGAGGGACGAAATTCTTCATAAGACGTTAAGGAATGATCTCCACCTCCGGCTCGATGGTGACTGTCCGAGCCAGCGAGTTGTGCACCGGAGACGTGTCGACGGTCCGGGCCCAAATCTGGCGGATGGTCTCTTCATCCGCGTCGGCCTGAACGAAGAGCTTGGCGTGGATCGTATCGAATCCGGGATGGCCGTCGCCCGCGTCCGCGACCCCGAGGAACGTGAAGACGTTGTTCTGGGTCGAGTCAACGGCCACTTCGAGGTTGTGGACCTGGATACCCTTCTGGCTGGCGTTCAGCACGAAACCGGTGGCGAGACAGGCTCCGTAGGCCCCCAGCACATACTCCATCGAATTCGGGCTCTCGTCCTCGCCGGCGAGGTGGGCTGGCTCGTCGACCAGGAACACGTGGTTCCGCACGTAGGTCTTGAATTTGAGGCCACCGAGCCATTTGCAGCGGGATTTCTTCGGGGCGTGCGAGTTCTCCGGCTTCGAGCTGACGGTTTTGATCGCCTCCCGCGTTTCCTCGATGTTCAGTCCGTTGATCTTGTTTGCTTCCTGTCCCATGGTCTTTAGTTTGCCTCAGTGCCGTGGGGCCCCACCGCCGCCTGATCGCGTTTAGTCAAATCAACCTCCTAGTTTGGCGGCCGGCGGCGCTCGCGCTTTCCGCGGCGCGCCGGGCTCGCTCCTCCATCACCGCCGCGGGGCCCCACCCCCGCGGCTCAGTCGCTTCGTGCTTCGCACTGCGCGACGGCTGAAGGCTCCTCGCGCAGGCTGGCGCGTTTTTCCTCACAGCCTGCTAACGTCTCGTCCTTAACTTCTTGGCCGCCTCGGCAATGATGCCGAGCTTCTTCGCGGCGATCTCGGCCGGGTTCATCGGACGCTCGGCAAACGTTCCGAAGCCGCAATCGGGATTCAAATAGATTTGCTCGGGCTTGAAATACTTCAGGGCCTCGTCGACCCGTTCGACGACGGAGCCCGGAGACTCCATCTCATCGGAACGAGGGTTCACGACGCCGAGCCCGATCTCTTTCTCCTTCGCGTGGTGCTCGAAGGCCGCCAACTCGCCGGCCCGCGGCGTCGCGTACTCGAGCACCAATTGATCGATGTGCATCCCCATCATCGTCGGTACGAGCGGCTCGTAGCTTCCTCTCAACAACACCTCGTCCTTGCGGCTCCAGTTGCCACGGCACACGTGGACTCCCGTGCGAACGCCTTTCACTCCGTCGACGATGCTGTTCATCATGCGGGTCGCGAGAAGGAGCTCCTTGGCGGGATCGCCGGAGGACGCGGCCATCGAGGCGCACATGAACGTTCTCTCTTTGACTGCGGGATTGAAGGCGACATCGGTCAAGACGGGCTCGTCGAACTGGACGAAATCCACACCGGCGTCGCGTAGGGCGATCAACTCGTCCCTCAGAATCTTGATGATGTCCACCGCGAGGTCTTCCTGGGTCGGATAGGCCGTATCGGACACGCCCTTGACCCACATGGACCGAATCAAGATGTACGGCCCCGGAAGGGGAACCTTGATCGGTTTGTCGGTGTGTTTGCGCAGGAACTCGTATTCGTCAAGGGCCAGGGGCATCCTGGGTTTCAGCTTGCCGGTCACGGTCGGGTTCTTGATGCCGAAGGCAGGAGCGTCCATGCTGCGGAGAATCGAATCGAAGCCCATTTTGTCTTCGACGTGATCCATGAGATCGGCCAGAGTCATCAGCTCGACGCCGTCCAGCTTCTCCACCACGAAGGAATAGAAATTGTCGCGCCGCTGTTCGCCGTCGCTCACGATATCCACCCCCGCTTCGTCCTGGTAGCGAAGCGATTCCAAGACCGCCCGGTCGGCGACTTTTTGAAAATCTTCGAAGCTCGACCGCCCCTTCTGCCTCTGGCGTAGCGCATCTAAGAGATATTGGGGTCGTGGCCAGCTGCCAACGACGGTGACTGGAAACAAGGGTGCTTGGGCTGCTCGACTGCTAGACATGGTTGGTTTCTCCTTTGGCATGAAGCTCTTTCGGCAATTCCGGCCGTGATCCCCACTCCTCCCAGGAGCCATCATAGTTCCGGACCCGGGTGTAACCCAAGAGGCGCAGCGTCAGGTACGTGTGCGAGGAGCGGGCGCCGGTGGCGCAATAGGTGACGATCTCCTTGTCCGCACTGGCCCCGAGTTCGGCGAATTCGGCCAAGAGCTCCTTCGAGGATCGGAACTCCTGGTGGGCCCGTCGCGTGAGTGTCCCGTCCCAAGAACGATGGCGAGCACCGGGGATGTGTCCGTCCTCGTACTCGTCGACCGAGCGCGTATCGAGGAGACATGTGTCGGCGCTTTCCAAACGGGCCCGGATCCAGTCTGCGGTGGCGAGACGCTCCTCTCGAACTCGGGGTGCGAACGTCGTCGCCGCAGTGTCCGTCGGCTCGCTCGTCGTGGCGCGACCCTCGGCCAGCCAGCGTTCCATTCCACCCTCGAGGAAGCGCACGCGCTCACATCCTAGGTACTCGAGCAACCAGAAAGTCTGAGAGGCTCGCGTCCCGCCGAATTCGTCGTAGACGACGACCTGCCGATCGGTTGCAAGACCCAACCGCCCCAGGACGTCCGCGACTTGGTCCAGTGGGCCGACGGTACGCCGCACGCCGGTGACCGTTCCCGTCAGCACGTCGTCCAAGTTCAGATAGGCTGCCCGGAAAATGTGCCCGAACTTGTAACCGGCTCCCGGTGCCGTGACCTCAACCAAGCGCAGATCGGCGTCGTTCAGATGGTCGGCCAGCCAATCGGTCCCGACCAACAGGTGCGCGTTAGGAAATGGCCGATCGTTCACGCCTTTGCCGCCCGCGAGTCGACGGGAGCCCGGTTCGACCGTAGGCTTTTTTCAATGCCGCGGGGCCCCACCCCCGCGGCTCGCCCCGGTCCAAGCAACCACGCATGTTGGCGGCCAGCAGTCCCTCCGGCGACGTCATTCAGTTGCGGCCTCACTCTTCGTTCGGCCGCGGCCTCCGCTCGACTGGCGTCGCTGCGGCCGGCGGGCGCCTGCGGGCAGGTTGAGGACTCTCCGCCATTCGCGCGCTCGGTTCACTCTATCTAACGCCGTGGTCGAACTTGGGCGCGGGCAAATACTCGAAGGGTTCACCCTTGCGAATCTTCCCGGCGATGTCCAGCGTCTTGGCGGCGTACTCGAAGGCATAGGGAATACCCGGTCCGCCGGGGACGAATCCCGCCGCCAGCATGCCGACCGAAACGGCCTCGAAAATCTCACCGTCGGTGGCTCCCGCCTTGATGGCCGGCTGCACGTGGATGATGCACCGCGGGGACATGTAGGCAACGCCGATCGCCACGAAAATCAACTCCTTGATCTTCCGGGGCAGGTTTCCGTCGGCCCAGACGGTCTCGTAGAAATCGGCGAACCGCTCGCCGACCTCGGGCGCCAACTGATTCGTGACCTTGAACATGCGGGGGGTGAAGAACATCTTTTCTTCTTGGTACTTGTCAGCTTGTTCTGCTCTCGTGGCCATAGTTATTCCTCCAACATTGAAATAGGGTTGAACGCAAGGGACAAAGGACTGAAGCTCTACGACAATCTAGATCGACAACACCTCCCTCCGGCATGTCACATGGGTAAGAAGAACCAGCCCTTCTTCTGGGCAATGGGCGTGTAGATGAACCAAAGAACGAAGAGTGCGGCAAAGACGAGATTCACGGGGTCCGTCGCGCGAACCAACAGGTAGTAGCCCAACGCCCAGGTCATGGCGACGTAGGGTGCTTTGGTCAGCCATCGGGGGGGCTTGCCGTTGGCGACCTGAATCTCACCGGCGAAGTCCTCGTAGTTGGTGGGGCTTTCCTCAGTCGTCATCGTCGGTCCTTACGCGCTCGTTCCGGAGCATCGAGTATTTCGCTTCTTCGATGTCCTCGAACTGCCCGTGCACGCGCGCCCAATAGTAGCCGAGCCCGAAGAGTACCAGAATGATCGCCACGGTTGCCAAGACCAACCACGTCGCCGGGAATATCATCGCCTATCTCAGCGTCAAGAGGTATGCGGTGAGGGCCTCGATGTCCTCAGTGGAAAGGTAGTCGTAGGACGGCATGACCGTCCCCGGGGAAACCGAGCGAGGGTTCCTGAAATGAAGCGCATGCCATCCGACGTTGTCACCGATTCCCGTTCGGGAGGCCGCGTGTGCGAGATCCGTGCCTTGGCGTTGCGTGCCCCAGAAGAGGGGGGATTGATAGTAGAAGTCACCGGGCATGGACTCGGGGCCGATGTCGCCTCGCTGGCGCACCATGCCGCGGCCGGCTTCGGGCGCCCGAACCTGCTGGGTGTGGCAATAGTGGCATCCCTCGCGTAGATAGATGTCTCGTCCCCTCGACTCTTGCTCAGAATAGGGTTGGGCAAGCGGTGAAGGCCCTATCGGATCCTGCGCGGGAATGATGATGGTCACGATGATGCCCAACAGCAGGCTGATTAAGGAGCCGCCGGTAAGGTAGACCAGGTTAGGCTTCATTGTCCACTTTCCCTCCGCCCTGCCAAATACTCCACGCAAAGCACAACATGCCGATCCCCGCCATGACGCCACCCAGTAATCGGGCACCGAAATAGGGCTTCATCGTGATGACGGTTTGAAGAAAGGGGATCGAATAGGTGGACCAGTTCTGTCCCTGGATGAGCCCCGCCACCCACATCGAGATCATGAAGATCGACATCCCGAGCGTCGTGAGCCAGTAGTGCCACTCCATCAACTTTCGGCTGTAGCCGCGGCGGCCGGTGAGCTCCGGCACCATCATGTAGACTAAGGCGAACGCCCAAAAGCTATATGTGGCAACGAAGGCCAGATGAGAGTGCCCGATCACCCAATTCGTGAAATGAACGACCATCGAGAACGTGCGGAACGAGTGGCTCACACCTTGTATGCAAGTAAGCCCCCAGAAAATCGCTCCGGTCACCAAGAAGCGCAGTGCGACGTCTTCCGCGGCGCGATGCCAGCGGGAACGCATGGTCATGAAGAAGTTGACCATGAAGGCCGTGGTCGGCACCGCCGCCAGGATGCTGAACACGATGGTCAGGTACTCGAGCCAGTCGGGAGCCGGGCTATAGAGCTGGTGATGTTGGCCGGTCCACACGCTCCAGAGCCCCCAGAGTCCGAGACGGTGGCTGTAGAGGGCTTTCCCGGAGAGTTTAGGTAGGAGGTAGAGCGCCAGTCCGACGCCGGCGGTCGTGAACCAGGCGTTGAACAGGTTGTGGACGTAGAAATAGTTCACGATGTTGTCGTTCATTCCCTGATACGCGCCGGAAGGATCCCAGATCTTGTTGCCCACCGCGTAGATGGGGATCATGACCATCGTGGCCGCCATGAAGTTCCAAAGGCTGACGTAGATCTTGGGCTCGCGGCGCCGGGCGACCGTGCCCCAGATGTTGATCCCGAGCAATACGATGTTGAGAAGGAAGAGAACGTCGAGCGGCCAGATCATCTCCGCATATTCGCGCCCCTGCGTGAGACCCATTGGCAGCGTCACGAGCGCCCCCACCACCATCACGTTCCATAGCCACCAGTTGGCATGGGCCAGCTTCTCGCTGAAGAGCTCGGTGCGCGTGAGGCGAGGGAGTGTGAAAAGGATGGCGGCGTAGTAGACCTGCGACAGCCATCCGAAGATGGCAACGTTGACATGAGCGGGGCGGAGTCGGCCGAAGCTCAAATAAGGCTTGATGGCCAGGGGAAGACCATCTGCGATCGCGGGGACGTAGAGGAATGTGGCCAGCACCAGGCCCATGACGCCGGGCACCACGAGCCAGAAGACTGCCGCGTAGCAGAAACGAAGGCTCGCGCTTCCGGGTTGGTTGCTCGCGAGTCGGAACATCGAAGGGCTCAAGGGCTCAAAAGGGTACGAGGGTCGAGGATCTTAGCGCCGGTTGAACGGCGAGGCAACACTGCCACACGAGGGAGCGGCGGAGGGTGTCATCCCTCTAGATCACGCCGATCGATCGAAGCTGGACCACCCGTGCACGACGTCCACAACGTCGTGATAAGCCTCAGGAATCTCCTTTACTAGGGTCGCACTGCCAGCGGGTGATCGTGACCGGCAGATATTCGACCCGGGAGCGACTTCGGATTTCTTCAGGCCGCGGCCGCAATCGCTCCCGGATCGGCCTGTAAGCGCGCAGCCGCCCGCCCTACAGAGCACAACCCCGCGCAGCCGCTTCGCCACGGGCGGACCCGCATGACCGACCCGTTTTTACCCGCCATGAGCTCCATGGCGGCAACTCCCGCACTGGTCCCCCAGCAGGGCACACACGCCTCGAAGTGAGTATCGTCTCGGTGCAAGGCCGCAACGAGCACGCCCGTATCGAGGAGCGCTCTAGAGACGGGCACCGATGAGCCTCGCCAAGTACTCTCGGTGCCGCTCGGCCAAATCGGGCGGCCCTCCAGAGAGAACGCCGACCAGGTCCCTGACTCGATCCAGGGGCCGGCCGACCGAGGTCTCTTCCTCGAGGAGGTATTTCTCGAGAGCCTCCCGAATCACATCGGAGCGTCGCGCGTCGCGCCGCTTTGCTACCTGATCGAGCCGCCGTGCGGTGGCACCCGGCAGCCGAATTGAGATTTGTGTGCTCATCGTGAATCTCCCTCGCTGTTGTAACCCATTCGCATCCCATATGCACTACATAACCGTCCCGATAGCGTCGTGGTTTCATTCGAGAGCTTGGGGGTGACGGGTGGTCCCGCACCGGTGTCTCCGAAGCGCGAGCTTCGGTCAAAGCAACCACGCAATTTGACGGCCGACAAGGCGTGCCCGGATCTGCGTGGCTGGGTTTCAGGACCTGCTAGAAGCTCGTGTCGTGGCGCCGGTACTCGCGGCCCCGCCACCGCACGACACCTTCTCCGTACGCCATGTAGAGCGAGCGGACGGTAATCGCGAAGCCAACCACCATCGCGAGGGGGTGAAGCGGCACGGACCACAGGGCAAAGCCCTGCCGCACTTGCACCAAAGCCCGGCAAAGGAGGAGTAGAACGAGGCTTCCGCCCAGCCACAGTCGCGGTGGGAGAAATGCTTCGGGGTGGAGGAGGAGTGAGGGAATCCAGAGGAAGGGAACGAGGTTGATGGCGAAGAGGAGAAGCGACACGACGAACATCGCGCCCTCACGGCCGGCCCAGATCGCGTGAGCGTTCTTCGTGAAGCCATTGATGATCTCCCTGAGCCCGTGGTACATCCGCAGACTCACGAGGGACCTGTCGAGTCTCGTGCGGGTGGTGAAGCCGGCAGCCTTGAGCTCCATGGCCAAACGGATGTCATCGACGATGGAGTTCGCGATGCGTCGATGGCCACCGATGGCGTCGTAGGCACGGCGCCGTACGAGGTTGAAAGCACCTCCGCCGAAGGCAAGCTCACGGCGGCGGAACAAAGCCAGGTAGGAAGGTGAAAAAACGAAAAAGAATACCGGGAGCAAGGGCATCGCGACCTCTTCCCAGAAGCCGCCGCGCTCGAAGTGGGCGAGAAGCGTCAGGTGATCCCATCCCTCGGATTCGCATCTTCCCACCGCTTGGCGTATCGCGCCGGGGGCGAGACGGACATCGGCGTCCATGAAGAGGAGCCACTCACCCTTGGCCCGGGAGGCGCCCTGGGCGAGGGCGTGCGGCTTGCCCAACCATCCTTCCGGGAGCGGTGGGCAGGAGAGGGCAACGAGTCGGGGATCGGTCGCCCGCGCGGCCACCTCGGCGGCCGTCCGGTCGACGGAGCCATCGTCGACGGCGACGACCTCGAAACGCGGGTAGTCCTGTGAAAGAGCGGCATCGATGGTGGCGCCGATGCTTCGTTCTTCGTCTCGAGCCGGGATGACGATCGAGACCATGGGCCAGGTCTCGCGAGGGCCAGGGGGAACCGCCGGTCCGAGGCGCGGGAAGACGGCGAGGTTGACCAGCGTCTGGACCGTGAGGAGACTCCAGACCACGAGCAAACCGCCGAACACGTATGTCATAGGTGTATTAGTGCCGTGGGGCCCCACCCCCACGGCCTGCGCTTTCGTCGGCGCGTTCGCGCCGGGCTCGCTCCGCTCGCGCAGGCTGACTCGTTTTTCATCAGCCTGCTAGTCTAGCCGATGATACCGGCGAAGCGTGGACTAACAGGTCTTGTGCAAATCGATGTGCACAACCTGTCGACTCGAGCCCGGGGAGCCGCGCCTCCGTAAGAGCGCTTCCATTTTGCACAGATTCTAAGCAGCGGAATATTGTCTAGTCTGACCGCGTCGAGAGGTTTTGTTGTTGGGTGGGACGTTCCCGCCGAATAAAGCAGGCCGACTCGTTTTTCGCCGGCCTGCTATGCTCTTCCCATCAGGCGCAACCAGTCCTCGAGGTTGGGAACGCGGAGATAATAGTTGCCCTGGCGCTCCTCGCCGAGCGTCGAGGTCGGCCGATCGCCGTAGTCGTGGCCCGGGTAGAGCACGACATCGTCGGAAAGCTTCGCAAGCCGCTCGGTCAAGCTACGGTACATCTCCTCCGGGTCACCACCGGGCAGATCGACGCGCCCGCAACCCTTCACGAAGAGCGTGTCTCCAGAGACGAGGCGATCGCGAACCAAGAAGCATTGGCTGCCAGGCGTATGTCCCGGCGTATGAACGAGCTCGATGTCGACTTCACCGACACGAACCCGGTCGCCTCCATCGTGCAGGACGAGATCGGAGTCGGAGAGGCCAGTCATGAACCGCACGCCCTGGGCCTCTTCTCTCTGAACGTGGACCTTCATGCCCTTCAGCTCGAGAAGACGGGCGAGGCCCTCCACGACATGGCCGAAGAGCTCTCCGCCAATGTGATCGGGATGATAGTGGGTGGCGAGCGCGCCAACGAGCTGCATCTCGTCTCGGTCGGCGATCGCAACGAGTCCCTCGACGTCCCAGGCGGGATCGACGACCAGAGCCTCTCCCGCGGCACGGTCGCCGATGAGATAGCAGAAATTCACCATCTGGGTCGCGACGGCGTCCGACTCGGCGAAGTCGCGGCCCGCGAGGAGCTGCCGGAAGTAGAGGTCGTCCCTACTCCCAGTCATAGGTGACGTAGCCGAGCGCTCTTCTGCTAATGATGTCACCCCCAAAGGACTCGTAGTGCTCGTCGTCGAAGAGATTGGAGATGTTTGCTCCCACGGTCCAGTTCTCGACGATCGAATAGTTGGCGTTGAGATCCACGGTGGTGTACGAGATCACGTCTCCCTGGAAGATGCCCACCGACCAGCGGAAGTCGTCCACCCAACGCACCGCGACGTCGACACCCCAGCGTTGGTCTAGATAGGCCAGCCCGACGAGGAACGAGTGCTCCGGGCTGTTCGGCGCCAGAAGTGGGTCGAAGCCGGGAGGCACGTCCTCCTGGGGCTCGAAATCGAACCAGGAGTAGGAGAACGCGAGCTTCCACGGGTCGAGGAAGTAGTAGTTCAAGCCGATGTCGATCCCCTGAGTGTCGACCTCTCCGAAGTTGCTGTAGGAGAGCGCGGCGAGGATGTTCGACCCGTCGAGATTGTTGGAAAGCAGCGGGACCGCAGCGCGGATGCCGGCCACGACGGGCTGGGGCAGCGGCTCCGGCGGCTCCCAGGGACCGAAATTCGGGTTGGTTCTGCCCAGCGGCGTCCCTAGTTGGGGCAGCAGGTCGGTGATGAAATCGTTCGCGGCACTATTGTAGTAGTCGATGGTGAGAAAGGCTTTCCTTCTCAAGATGCCGCTGTAACCGATCTCCCAGGTCGTGATCTCTTCGACATCCAGGCTCTCGTTGCCCAGCGCCAGGACTCGGGTCGGCTGCGTGAAGCCACAGTCGACGCCGAATGGAGCGCAGAGTCCCTGGAGTTGGCTCAAGTCTCGTGGCGCGGCTACGTCTGCTTGGAGGAAAAACTCGGAGTAGTTCGGGACCTGGAAGGCCCGGTTGAACGTGAAGCGTAGCGTGTTGTTGGAATCGACGGAATAGACCAGGGCCGCCTTGGGAGAGAACTGGGCTTCGTAGAGCGAGCTGTCGTCGAATCGCCCGGCGACGATCGCCTTGAACCTGTCGGTAATGGCCCAGTCCGCTTGAGCGAAGATCGCGCCGCGGTCGGAGCTTACGGGCTCGAAGATGGCGGTCTGTCGCCCGGTGTCCGGATCGGCGCTGTCGATGTCCTCGTGGCCGTAGGCAGCGCCGAGGACGACGCGTACTTTGTCTTCGGCAAACGTCCAGTTGGTTTGGCCCTCGAAGCTCAGGTTGTAGGTATCGAGCGCGATATTGCTTCCGGGGCGGAGGTTGAGCTGCTTCGGTGCATCCCGGCCCGTGTAATAGGCGAGGAAGTTCCAGCGCGGCGCGGTGTAGTTGAACCGCAGCCACGGCCGTTGAGCGTCCTGTACCTGAACTCGACCCAGACCGGTCTGAAAGACAGGACCGGTGATATCCGCGATGCCGCCTTCCATGGTGAGGAAATTGCCGTTGGAGACGTACTTATCGGCGCGAAGACCACCAAAGTAGATCCGGTCGTCGTCCTCCGGATCGAGCGGCACGCCTTCCAGGGGGAGGCAGTCGGTTTGTCCGGCGGTGAGGCAGGGAACCGAGTACTCTACCGATCCGAGGGGATTGGTGGGGTCGAGAGTTCGCGAGACCGCGTAATCGCCACTTCTCCGCACTCCACCAACCGCTTTCACGTACCACTCGTCACCCACCGCGCCGGCCCAGCGGAAGTCGAGGTTCAGTGTGTCAATCTCGCCGAACGTGAAACGCACTAGGCCCCCCTCGGATTGGCGCGGGGCCTTGGTCGTCATGTTGAGCACACCGCTCGAGGCGTTGGCACCGTATAGAGCCGCGCTCGGCCCGCGTAGGAGCTCGACGCTCGCGATGTCATCCAGGGGAAACGAGATGCCCGCCCACTCCTGCGCTCCGAGAAAGGGAACGGCGGGGTTGCGGCCGTCGATGAGGGTGGCGACGCGTCGGTTTAGAGAGCTATTGAATCCACGAGTGTTCAGGTTGTAGTCGTAGATGCCGCTTTGGGTGACCTGCGCGCTCGGTGTGAACTCGAGGAGCTTGGGCACTTGGCCGAAGGCCGCCTTGCGAACGATCTCTTCTTCTTGGACGACCGAGATCGCCGCCGGCGCTTCGACGATGCGCTCCCGTTGCAAGGATGCCGACGTGACGGTCAGCGTCTCGACGAAACCGATTTCCCAATCGACCTGCTTTTCGACCGTTGCGGTGACGCCCGAGGCGACCGTAACACCGGATTCGGTGTCCGCGTTCTCCCCAAGTATGAACGTGATGGAGTACGTACCCGCTGGTACGCGGTCGAACACGAACGTCCCGTCCGAATCCGTGATGTCGGCTGCCGAGATTTCGTTGACGACGACGGTGACGCCTCCCAAACCGGTTCCGTCCTCGCGGACGATACGCCCGGTGATGCGGCCGGTCTCTTGGGCTGTCGCGACGTCGGCGGAAAGGAAAGCGAAGCAAAGAGCGATGAGGAGAACCCGTTTCGACATTGCGCCCTCCTTATGATGCAGGGACTTATAGCACGCCGACTATTGGCGCGTCGAACCTGTCTTGCGAGGCGTCCAGCGATACCTGGCTAGATCGGTCGTGCCATCATCGCGAAACGCGACCCCTTCGGCCTCGAGAAGGGCGCGTTGTAGCCCGGGATGGTCGTGAAGGTGATCCGTGGAGCATCCCCCGGAGGCGTTCACCACGCGGTGCCAGGGCAAGTCATCGGGACACCCCCGCATGGCCCAGCCCACCGCCCGTGCGGAGAGAGGTCGTTTCAAGAGCTCGGCGATCTGCCCGTAGTTCATCACCTTCCCGCGGGGAATTCGCCGGACGATGCCATAAACCTCTTCCCAAGCGCTGACTTTTCTCGGTGACCGGGCCATCGACTCGTCCTCGACGCCAAGAGTTTATGGTAGCTCTTCCTTAGTTACTAAGACTCGCACGACTTGGTTTTGGGCCGGTCGCAATCCTATAATTCCACCGGCAAACCGCCGTCTGGCGCGGTTGCTAGCAGCAACCACGCCTATTGACGGCCAACAGGAGACGATTGTGGTTGGCAAGACTTTGAGCCACTACAAGATTGTCGAGAAGCTCGGTAGCGGCGGTATGGGAGAAGTCTACGTTGCCGAAGATCTCACGCTTGGCCGGAAAGTCGCTCTCAAGGTCTTGCCCTCAGACGTGGCGAACGATCCCGAAAGGCGCGATCGCTTCCTGCGCGAGGCGAGGGCGGTGGCCGCGCTCTCCCATCCCAACGTGCTCGCCATCCACGACTTCGGCGAGGATCAAGGCATTGCCTTTGCGGTCACCGAGCTGTTGGAAGGCCGGACGCTGCGCCAGCGGCTGAGCGAAGGATCGCTCTCTCCGGTCGAGGCGATGGAGCTCGCGCGTCAGACGGCCGATGGTCTAGCGGCAGCGCATGCGCGAGGAATCGTCCATCGCGACCTGAAGCCCGAGAACTTGTTCATCACGAGGAACGGAAAAATCAAAATCCTCGACTTTGGCTTGGCGAAGACGATCGAAGGGGGTGGGGGAGAAGACACACCGACGCAAACCCGGGCAACGGAGCCGGGTACGATCATGGGGACGGTCGGCTACATGTCACCGGAACAAGTGCGAGGTCGATCGGCCGATCATCGCTCGGATGTCTTCTCGTTCGGTGCCATCTTGTACGAGATGCTGTCGGGAGAAAGAGCCTTTCGCGGTGAATCCGCGGCCGTCACCTTGAGCGCGATACTGAAGGAACAGCCTCCCGAGCTTCTGAAAAAGAACCCCAACTTACCCTCTAGCCTCGAGCGCATCGTAATGAGGTGCCTCGAGAAGAATCCCGATGAGCGGTTCCAGTCTGCTCAGGATGTTGGATACGCCATCGACGCCCTCTCCGAGGAAAAGACGACCGAGCGGCCGCCGGTG
>Ga0302046_10001203_pt1 | contig 24351 bp, 17 predicted proteins | sample RVTome_11_FD_200261 | JGI IMG/M metagenome (GOLD analysis project Ga0302046, IMG submission 200261) | Soil microbial communities from uranium-contaminated site in the Upper Colorado River Basin, Wyoming, United States - RVT147D111 (version 2) ... | reverse complement strand
GGCGGTCGTCTGTGTCGGATCCGCGGCCCCCGGAGCGACGGTGCTCGTGAACGGACTTCCGCTGATTGGTGTGCCGTTCAATGTGATGGCAACGTTGTCCGTGCCAGCCGACGTTGGCGTGTAGCTGGCCGAATACGTGCCGTCCAGGTTGTCCGTGACCGCCGGCGTAACGGTGTTGGCACCCGTCACATTGACGACAACGGTGGCGCCGCCCGTCGCGAGCGCGTTACCCGCCGCATCGCGAGCCAGCACCGTCATGGCGGAAACAGCCCCCGCGGTACCATTGGCCGGAACCGTCGCTGTACTCTGCGCGGGATCAACTCCGCCTGCCGCAATCGTGCTCGTGAACGGACTGCCCCCGATGGCCACACCGTTGAGTGTGATCGCGATGTTGTCCGCTCCGGTAACAGTCGGCGTGTAACTGGCCGAATGTGTCCCGTTTCCATTGTCTGTCACGCTCGGCGTAACCGAGTTCGAGCCTGTCACCGTGATGACGACGGTCTCTCCGCCACCCGTCACGTTCCCGTTCGCATCCCGTGCCGTGACCGTGATATTCGTCGGCGCACCGGCGGTCCCCGCGGCCGGTACAACCGCGGTGCTGGAGGATGCGTCAGCCGGTCCGGGAGTGACTGTGCTGCTGTACGGACTCCCGCTGATCGGCGTGCCGTTGATGGTGATCGAGACGTTATCCGTTCCAACGGCCGTCGGAATGTAGCCAGCCGTGTAGGTTCCATTATTGTTGTCTGCGACCGCAGGTGTAGCCGTGTTCGCTCCGGTGACGTTTACGACGACGGTGGCTCCGCCGATGGTCATGGGGTTACCCAGACCGTCTCGCGACGTGATGACTATTGCTGTGACGGCCCCCGCGGTCCCTGCCGGGACACTCGCGGTGCTCTGTGACGGATTCAGGGTTCCCGGGACAACCGTGCTGGTGAACGGACTGGCGCCAATCGGCGTTCCGTTCATGAGAATCGCCACGTTGTCGATCCCGCTGATCGTGGGGGTATAGCTCGCGCTGTACGTACCGTTTCCGTTGTCTGTAACGGCGGGTGCTGCGGTGTTTGCACCCGACACGCTCATGGTGACGGCCTCACCGCCGGTTAACACGGGGTTTCCGGATCCATCCCGTGCCTGTACGGTAATGTTGGTTGCCGCGCCTGCCGCGCCGTTAGGCACGGTGGCGGTGCTCAGTGCCGGAGAGGCGGTTCCGGTGCCCACCAGGCTGGTAAACGGACTGCCGCTGATCGCGACGCCGCTCATGGTGATAGCAATGTTGTCCGTGCCGGCCACCATCGGCGAGTAGCTCGTCGAATAGGTCCCATTATTGTTGTCCATTACAGCGGGCGTTGCCGTGTTGGCCCCTGCAACCGTGACGATGACCGTGGCGCCGCCGGCCGTGACCGGGTTGCCGTTACTGTCACGACCGGTGATCGTGATGTTCGTTGTGCCGCCGGCCACACTGCCACCGGGTACCACCGCGGTGCTCTGTGATGGATTGAGCGCGCCCGGTACAATCACGTTGATAAACGGGCTCCCGCTGATGGGCGCCGCATTGATCGAAACGGCAATCTCATCCGTTCCGGCCGCCGTCGGCGTGTAGCTCGCCGAATACGTACCGTCATTGTTGTCCGTGACCGTCGGCGAAGCGGTGTTTGCGCCGGTCACGGCCACACTGGCGGCGCCGCCGCCGACATCCTGATCGTTTCCGAACTGGTCGCGGCCTTGAATCGTGATGCTGGTGGCACTGCCGGCCGGCGCCCCGGTTACCGAGGCTGAGCTGGTCGCGGGGTGCAGGGCGGCCGGAACCACGATAGTGAAGATGGGAGAGTTGCCGATCGCCGTGCCATTGACGGTGACGACGATGTTGTCTGTGCCTTTCACGGTCGGAGTGTACGAGGCCGTGTACGTTCCGTCGCCGTGGTCGGTGACGGCAGGTGTGGCGCCATTGGCGCCCGTGACCGTCACGGAGACAATCTCGCCACCCGACGATACCTGCTGCCCCACGGCGTCGCGAGCGATGACGGTGATGACGGCGGCGTTGCCTGCCGTCGTGTTGACGCTCACACTGGCTGATGACTGTGAGGGATCCGTGTTCCCGCTTCCGATGGCGATCGGATTGGAGACGGTTCCGGACAACGACCCGGAGACAAAGCCGATCGTGCGATTCCCCGAGGTACCTGTAATCGTGAGGTCGGTGAAGGTGGCGGTTCCGTTGGCGTCGGTATTGACCGACAGGGTTCCACTCAGGGTCCCGCCGCCCGTGGAGATGCTGGCGGTTACTGATACGCCCGCTTCTGCGACGTCATTCCCGTTTGCATCCTGCAGTTGAAGCACGGGTTGCTGGCTCAGCGCCATACCACTCGAGCCGACGCTTGCCGGTTCCTGCGTGATGGCGAGGCCGGCTGGAACCTGCTCAATCGTTATTTCGATTGTGCCGTCAACGTCGCCGACCGTGGCCGTGATCGTCACGGTCCCGTTGGCGACGGCGGTGACCAGACCCGATCCATCTACCGTTGCGACGGATTGGTCGGAGGATTCCCAGGTTGCTGTCGTGCTGGACACTGAACTCCCGGCCCCGTCGAGCCCGTCCGCCGTGAGTTGCAGCGTGGCTCCGATCGCACCAATCGTGTTTGATCCCCCAGCTCCTGTCACCGAGACGGACACGACGGTCTGCGTGACCGTGATGGTGGCAGTTCCCGAAACCCCCTCGGACGAGGCGGTGATCGTCGCCGTACCGTTGCCAACCGACGTGGCCAACCCCGTGCTCTGGTTGATGGTCACAACACTCGTGGCGGACGATGACCACTGGAACTGCTTGCCGCTCAGGGTACTTCCATCGGCGCCCATTGCAGTGGCCGTGAACTGTTGAGTTGTTCCCACGGAGGAGAGCACCGGAGACCCGGGCGTGACCGCTATGGAGACGATAAGATCTTCAAGAGATGTAGCACCGTCGCCACATGTTGCCACGACAGGGATACACAACAGTGTGAAAAGCGGTTTGAACCGCTTCCAAGCATCCCGCATTACTTCTCTCCGTGCCCGGGGGTTACGAATCAGTCAGATTGATGAGGCTAAGGAGCAGCTTCTGATAAAGTTGAGGACAATAATCGTGCCTGTCCCCAGAAGGGTTTTCGGCGGCTTGTACGAGAAATGAAGAACGCCAGTCAGAATGATTGACTGGCGTTCAGTGCGGCGTGGGAGCGACGTACGCTACCGCGAACCCTTTCGGAAGAGCATCACGGGCAACGTGTGGAGCATGATCTTGAGATCCTCTCGCACGGACTGACGATGGACGTATTCAACGTCGTACGTCACCTTCCGGCGGACATCCCGAAGGTCCTGATCGTAGTGCTGATTGATCTGGGCCCAACCCGTGATTCCCGGACGTGCTCGTTGCCGGGTGGAGTAACCAGAAATGCGCTGGCGCAGCTCGGCGAAGATCTTCGGCTGCTCGGGCCTCGGCCCGACGATGTTCATCTCGCCTTTCAACACGTTGATCAATTGGGGGAGCTCATCGAGCCGGAACTTCCGCAGCACGCCGCCCAGCCGGGTGATGCGCGGATCGTCCGCACTGGCCCACAATTGTGAGTTCGGGTTCTTGCCCTCGGTCATCGTGCGGAATTTGTAGATCCGGAACGGACGCCCGCCGACATCGCCTTCCCTTCGACAATCGTCCTGCGGCCTCCCGCGGCGACGTTCGCCACGACGGCGATCCAGGCCAACCCGCACCTGAGTGAAGAAGATCGGTCCGGGTGAGGTGAGCTTGATCAGAAGGGCGAGCACGACCATCAACGGTGCCGTGATGATCAATCCGATGACTGCAACGGTAAAGCTCAGCACTCGGCGGGCAAAGTCACTCCGTGGTTCAGCGACTCGCTGCAGCAGTCTGACTTTGGCGCCTCTTACATGCCCGTGTCTGAGCACGAGCGATTCACTATTCAACGATTGCACAACGCCTGCCTTAGCGTTCGGTTTTGCGTGCCGGCGCTCAGGTGTTGGCGCCGACGGGTCTGTCTGCGCGTGTGGAGGGCAAGACACGTGCTCACCGGCAACCGTGACTGGTTCATCACCTAAAGTCTTGTGCAATAATGACTTACGGCCTGAGTGGACGACCGGGGCTGCATGGGTTTCCGTTGCTGCGGACCCTTCAATGTTGGACGACTGCGACAAATTAGAACGCACGTGTGGTCAGAAAAACTCGAGAGACGAGATAAGCGAACAGCGATTCAGCAATGTAAAACTCTTGCGCGATAAATGCGCTATTGATCGACGGGAGGGAGTTCCAGCGTGAAGTAGAAGCGTGTCCCCCAATCCGGCCGGGTCTCCAGTTGCAGCTCGGATCCCATTGCCGAGACCAGCCGGCGGCAGATGGCCAGGCCCAGGCCGGTGCCGGAGAAGCAGTACCCATCCCGGCCCTGCGTGCGGCGGAACGGTTGAAAGAGACTCTGCATGGTGGCTGGATTGACCCCGCCTCCTGTATCCCTGACGCTGAACTCCGCGTGGTTCATGCCCGCCGCTTTCACGCTGAGGTCCACGAATCCTTCGTCCGTGAACTTCAGGGCGTTCGTGGTCAGGTTCAGCAGCACACGAGACAACGCAAGCGGGTATCCCAATCGATAATCAGCCGCCGGAGGAGTGACTTTGATCGAAAGTCCCTTTTCGGCGGCGATGGGCCGAACGATGTCCTGAACGGATTCGAGGACCTCCAGCACCGAGAACGGGGTCGGTTCGTCGTCAACGAGGCGGTCACCACCGCGGGCAAGCTCGATCACGTCGCTGGCCACCGAACTCAAGCCGAGGGCTGCTCCGTAGATCAGACCGAGTTGCCGGTGCTGTACATCGTTTACATCACCGCTTTGTCCCCGCTGCAGCGTCTCAGCCAGGAAGAGAATGGATGTGAGGGGGGAGCGGAGATCATGCGCCAGCTGCACCACGAGGTCCAGCCCATCCGGACCCGTGAGTCGCGAGGAAAAATAACCTGACCAGTCGGGTTCGATGGTTCCGCGCACGGTTTCCATGGCCATCATGACGTCGTGCAGCTCGGGTCGTCCGGTCCCGTCGTCAGACCAGTTCTTGAGGATCTGACTGCGCAGTAACTCGAGGAACCGGCCACCCAGAATGGAGCTCAGTGGAAGGTCGATTTGCGGGGTCTCGCCGGCGATCGTTTGCGAGAGGGCGGCTCCCACGCCCACAAGCACGGCGGCCGCTTCATCCGAGTCCGCGGCATCACCTCGGTCGTTGGTCCAGGAGGACCACACGGCCATCGCGGCCTCACGAACCCGATTATCCGAAATGGCATCAAACGAGAAACCGTCCGTCAGGAATCCCGGCGGATCGGTTTTCGAACGAGCTTTCGGTTTTCGGCGCTCGGTTTCCGTCTCGATTGGGTTCAGCATCTACTCACTGTTAACCATTATGGTCTCGCGCTGGAGGCCGTGCTTCTCCATCAATCGATACAAGGTGGTACGATCCACACCCGCCAGACGTGCCGCTTTTGACATGTTCCCCGATGCCCGGTTGATCAGCGCCTTCAAATAACGCTGCTCGAATTCGGCGATCGTCCGGTCCCGCGCCGCGTGATACGCCTCCTTGTACAACTCGCCCGACTGGACCTGTGTGGCCTCCGGCGCCGTTTCATCAGCGCCGATGAAGGGTATCTGCGATGGGCCGACACGTGAACCCGGGTCCAGAAGAACCACCGCGTGCTCGATCACATTCTGCAGCTCGCGCACATTGCCTCGCCATGCATGGCTCTGCAATGCACGCACGCCGTCTTCCGTGATGACTGGCGCGTCGCCCAGATCTGCCTTGTGCCGGTTCCAATAATACCTGAGGAAGTGGTTGGCCAACAAGGGAATATCCTCTTTCCGATCTCTCAGAGAGGGCATCCGGATTGGGAACACCCGAAGGCGGTAGAAGAGATCCTCACGCAGTTCGCCCGATTCGGTTGCCAGTTCCGGGTCCCTGTTTGTTGCGGCGATGAACCGGACGTTTACAACAGCATCTACGGTCTCGGAGCCCACACGGCGTACCACCCCGTCTTGAATCACGCGGAGCAGCTTGGCCTGGATGGGCTTCGACATCTCCGTCAATTCATCGAGGAAGAGGGATCCGCCATTGGCGGTTTCGAGGAGCCCCGGTTTATCGCGCACGGCCCCCGTGAAGGATCCTTTTCGGTGGCCGAACATCTCCGATTCGAGCAGGGCTTCCGGCAGCGCCGCGCAGTTGACGGCGACGAGCGACCGACTGGAACGACGGCTGTGATGATGGATGAATTGCGCGATCAGTTCCTTGCCAGTTCCGCTCTCGCCTGTAATGAAAACAGAGGCATCGGTCGCCGCGACCTTGCGTGCCAGTTCTATCGTGCGTTGGAAGACAGGAGACGTGCCGAGGATCGACAGCTTGTCGCTGTGACTCAGGTGCTTCTTCTGCAATTCTTCATGAAGCTCCTGGCTTTCACGGCTGACGATCACCGTATGGGCCGCTCGCCCGATGAGGATCTGCAGATGAGTGGCCGAGAAGGGTTTTGGGAGATAGTCCCACGCACCCGATCGCAACGCCTCGATGCTGGACGTGATGGTCGGATTGCCGGTCATCACGACCGCGAGCGTACTGGGGTTGGCTTCCAGGCAGATCTGCAGGAGTTCCATCCCGGATACCCGCCCCATGTACAGATCCAGAAGCACGATGTCGAACTGCTGTGTCTTGAGGATGCGCTTGGCTTCGTCACCCTTCCCACAGACGGAGACGGAATACCCCTCGGCTTCGAGAAAACTCGCGCAGCTCTCGCGGAGGGTGCGTTCGTCGTCGACCACCAGAATGCGAATATCGGAGCGCAGTTCTGGCGGGACGGGAAGTTGTTCGGCTACGCTGGTGTCAGCGTTGTGTGGGCCGGGAATGCCCAGGGAACTGCCGGCTGCTGCAACTGACATCGTGCCCTCATACTTGGTTTCGAGAAAGACCGCTTTGTCCAGGCGTTCCTGCTGGCCTTCAGTCCGAATAGGTTCGGAACGGCACGTTCACATAGTGCGGACCGCACGAGGTCATGCAGAGATCGGACCGCGCGTCAGAAACGGAGCCAAAACCCCGCGTTCCTTTATTTCGGCAGGTATGGAGGGAAAACTGAGCCACAGCAAAGGATTTGCTGTTGGCAAAATGCAACAATTAATCGCGAAACGTGAGTGCCTGTTGCGTTAATGCAACAGACTTTGTGGATGAGCAGGGTGTCGGCAGAGTTCGCGTGTTTTTTTCGTCGCGACGGCGAGTCGTGCTGCCGGCACCACGTTGGATTCGGCGTCAAGCCTGATTCTTGCGACAGCGTTGCCCGTGCTTGGGTGGGCAGGGTTTAGCTCACGTCGGGCCGTGAATTGAGTTATCCTGAAGTAGCGTAAACGTATCACAGCAGTTCTGAGGAAAGAGCTAGATGCCCAGCGACTTACCCGCGCCCGTCAACTACGGCGCCATCACAAGACAGAACGCCGGACTACCGACATTCGGTGGATCACCTCTACCCTCAACGTTCGATTCACTAAACGAGGAGGCCGAGTCGGGTCTTGATTGGCGGCGATACCTCTCGGCGGTGATGCGCTACAAGTTCCTCGTGATAGGCGTTACGGTGGCAGGAACCGCGTTGGGAGCGGTCGCCTCCCGTTTCTTCAGTCCGCAGTACCGAGCCGAGGCCAAGATTTGGATTGCGGCGGCGAGCGCCGGATCCATTGCAGGTCCCATCGCCCAGGGCGAGCTCGTTGACACCTACGCCTGGATCCCGCTCCTCCGTTCCCGGGAAGTCTTGCGTACCGTCGTGCTCGAACGCCGGCTCTACCTCGGCGTCGCTGGAGAACACCAAGCCAAGCTGGCCGGGTTGACGTTGGGTGATTCCATCCGCCCCGGTTCGTACATGCTTTCCGTCGACAATCGGGGCTCCAACTTCACGCTCCGGGCTGTTGGTGAGGACGTCATTCAGACAGGCACTTTGGGTGAGCCAATCGGCCAATCCGTAGGTCTGGTATGGCAACCCGATGCCGCCCTCTTTGAACCCGGCGAGAAGATCGAGTTCTATGTCTCTACGCCCTCTCAGGCCGCCGTGTCGCTCGGCGGTCGGCTCGATGCCATGATCGCCGACCGATCCGGCAACTTCCTCGATGTGGCGCTTCAGGGGTCGGACCCCGAAAACATCACGCTGACACTCAACGCCGTCGCTGACAGGTTCGTCGATCAGGCAGCCCTCCTGAAGAAGGAGCAACTGGTCATTCTCACCAACGTGTTGCAAGGTCAGAGGGAGACCGCAGAGCGCAACCTCCGGATCGCGGAAGATGCGCTGCGGCGTCATCAAGAAGCAACGATCGCGCTCCCCTCCCAGCCGGGAACGGCGGGTGCGAACGCGGATCTCGGCTCCGCACTGATGACCGATTACGTTCAGCTCAATGTGGACCGGAGACAATACGAGCGGGACCGACGTGCGATCGAACAGGCGCTGAGTTCGATGCGCAACGGTGCAATACCCACCGAAGCCATCGAGGTCATCCCGGCCGTGCAGAACTCAACAGAGCTGCAGCAACTCCTCAACCGCCTGACGACACAAAGGACTCAGCGACGGGCGTTGCTCAACCGATACACGCAGGACCATCCGGCCGTGGGGACCCTGTCGTCGGAGATCGAAACGCTCGAGAACGGGAACATTCCGGCAGGGCTGCGCGGGCTGGCATCCGAGCTGGCTAACCGCGAGGCAGAGATGCAATCGATGATCAGCTCGTCGTCATCCGAACTGCGCCAGATTCCGCAACGGGTAATCGACGGGCAGCGGCTCGTGCGGGACGTCGAGATTCAGGATCAGATGTACCGATCGACCGAACAACGCGTCCAGGAGGCCCGTCTTGCCGAGGTGGAAGCCATTCCGGATGTACGGGTGTTCGATCGGGCCGTGCCGCCGCAATTTCCGGTTGCCAACACCGGGCCGCTCGTGGTCCTGGGGGCCCTGGCGGGTAGCTTGGCCTTGGCCATTCTAATAGCCGTTCTCCTCGACCGGATGGATTCCCGGGTACGGTACCCCGATCAGGTCACGCAGGATCTCGGACTCAATATCCTGGGCGCTATTCCACGCGTGCCGGGTGGTCGTCGCGGCTTACGTGACGCCGACATGGACCACGTGATCGAGGCTCTCCGCGGGATTCGCCTGAACTTGATGCATTCAGATCAGACCCCGGGTCCGTTGATGCTCACCATTACGAGCCCTGGAAGCGGCGATGGAAAGTCTTTCGTCTCTTCAAACCTGGCATTGGCGTTTGCCGACGCCGGGCAGCGAACGCTCCTGATCGACGCGGACGTCCGCAGAGGACAACTGCATCGGCTGTTCGGCGTATCGCGAAAGCCCGGGTTGACTGAAGTGTTGACCGGAAGGGAAGGTCGGGACGTCGTCATCCAGCATACTGAGTTCGACAACCTGTCCTTCATCGCGTGCGGCACACGAACACATTCTGCACCGGAACTGCTGGGCTCGACCACGATGAGCCAGCTTCTCACGGCGGCGCGTTCGAGCTACGACGTTATCCTCATCGATAGCCCCCCAATGGGGGCTGGTATCGATCCCTTCGCCCTCGGCACGCTGACCGGCAGGTTGATGCTTGTCCTGCGCACCGGCATCACGGATCGGGAGATGGCCAGCGCCAAGCTCGGCGTCCTCAGCAAGCTCCCGGTTCGGGTGGTGGGAGCGGTGCTCAACGATGTCCGCTCCGACGGCGCCCTTGGTTACTACTATGGCTCGTACTCGTATCACCTGCCTGGCTATGAAGCCTCAGACGAAGACGACTTCGAGTTCGAGGAAGAGGACGTTGTGAAGGCCGTCGAGGGTGGCGGTGCGGTGATAGGCGAAGCCGCCAAAGGAGACGAGGAGTAAGACAGGAACCGCAGCCCGTTGGGCTGATGGCTGTCGGCTTTTGGCTCAATGCACGCTTGATCTGAATGCCCTAATAGCCCCCCCCACGCTTTCATCATGAAGCGCTGTCGACGCATGCGCCAACATTTCCATCGGCGCGATGGGGTTTTCATGATAATCTGATACAGCCTGGTATCCCGCACGCAACTGGAGGGCGGGGCGCCCTGCTCCACTCGATCCATTCAGGGCGGTCGCCAGTCGCTCGGCGAGTTTGACCGCTCCTTCGGCATCCGTGCCCGGGGCAATGATGGCGAACTCGGATTCCCCCAGACGTCCAACAGCGTCCGATGTTCGGAAAACTTCGCGTGAAGATGCGGCAATCTGTCGAACGGCTTCGCGGAGCACCGGGAGACTCTCGCGGTCCGCTACATCGGGAGTCACCACCACGCAGGCCAGGGGCCAATGATATCGGAACGCGTGTGAGCCCAGCTCCGCCGCCCGCCGCTCCAGGCCGCGAATGTTGTACAGGCCTGTGGACTCGTCCACGAGGGCTTTCTCCCGCGCATGATCCGCATCGAACTTGGCCCGCATGAAGCTATCCAGTCGGAGCATCAGCTCTTCTGCGTCCAACGGATAGTCGAGGAAGTCCCAGGCTCCCGCGCGCAGGGAACCCAACCGCAGTTCACGCGAGGGGCGATCCGGTGCGGTCATCAGGATGGGCGTGCTGTCGAGTACGGTGGCTTCTGCACGAATCGCCGAGCAGAGTTCCTGGCTATCGAAATCCGGCAGGTTGGTGTCGATAATAATGAGGTCTGGTCGGGACGACCGCACCCGATCCAACGCCTGGCGACCCGTGTAGGCCCGGATCACGGCGTATCCGCTGGGCCACAGGATGCTTTCGAGCGCCCTGGTAGACCATTCCTGGGCGTTGACGATGAGGACCACCGGAGGGCGTTTTGGTGGATATCGCTCCGAAATGAGGCGCTCCCCTTGATGAGGTGACATCACGCCGCCGTTCCTGCGCATTGTCGCATCGTATCGACACCCGGGTTGAATTTCGACCTATTTCTATCTGCAATTAGCATGCGCTGGGAAGGGTTCTTGGGTGTTCGGTCACCGTTTCGCGATCGCTTGATGCACCACGTACTGGTTATCGGCTGGTCAGCCGGCAGGCCTCAGCCGGCAGCCCTCAGCCGGCAGCCCTCAGCCAACAGCCCTCAGCCAACAGCCAGCAGGCCTCAGCCGGCAGCCAGCAGGCCTCAGCCGGCAGCCAGCAGGCCTCAGCCGGCGGCCTTCAGCTCGCGGCTTATTCCAGGAAACTGTTCGAAAGACGGTCCATGGCCTTAACCACAAATGAGGCTGCATCACGAGCACACGTTCTCACGAATTGGCTGTCGGGATTACGCCTGCCGGCTGATGGCTGCCGGCTCACACTGTTGCACCCATACAACGAGGTGCCCGAGCCCCCGCTCCAGCTTCTCAACTCGATCTTTCTTATAGTGTTGTCATTAAATGACTTGTGGTGCCGCGCCCAACGAATCCGCGCGGGTCTCGAACTTGAATCAGGCCTGCTGGGTCCCAGCAGTTCAGGTATCGTAGTTCAAGGGTAGATGAGTGGCTGGGTCACGACCCCCATCGTCAGCTTTGTCCATTATATATAGCCATCGGGGTAGGTAAAGCATGTGCGGAATCGTAGGGTATGCCGGCTCGCGCCAAGCGGGATCGATACTCGTTGAGGGTCTCAAGCGTCTCGAATACCGTGGGTACGACTCGGCCGGGGTCGCCATTCAGAATGGTGCAGGAGTTCACGTTCAGAAGCTGGCCGGCCGGGTGGACCGACTGGCGGAGTTGATGGGGAACGACACCATAGCTGGCACCTCGGGAATCGCACACACCCGCTGGGCGACGCACGGCGCCCCCAACACAACCAACGCTCACCCACACGTCGACTGCACGGGCAAATTCGCGCTCGTGCACAACGGTATCATTGAAAACGCTGACGCCCTGAAAAAAGGGTTGGAGCGGGCCGGACACGCGTTCCGCACGGATACGGACACGGAGGTCCTCGCTCACCTCATCGAGGCCTCGTCAGGCTGTAAACTCGAGGACCGGGTGCGTGATGCGCTGCGCCATGTGCAAGGCACGTTTGGTCTCGTCGTCATGTCGTCATTGGAGCCGGGGAAGCTGGTTGTCGCGAGACGCGGGTCGCCGGTGCTGCTGGGTATTGGGGACGGTGAACATTTTGTCGCATCAGACGCGTCCGCGCTGTTGGCGCACACCCGGTCGGTCGTGTATCTGAACGACGGGGATGTCGCCGTGCTGGACGCCGACGGGTATCAGGTCATCGACGTCAATGCGCAGTTGCAGGACCGGGCCGTCAGCAACATCGAGTGGGATCTGGAATCCATAGAACTGGCTGGGTACGACCACTTCATGCTCAAGGAGATCTGTGAGCAGCCGGGCACGGTCCAGAACACGCTCCGCGGGCGGCTCATCTTCGAAGAGGGGTCGGTCCATCTCGGTGGCTTGGGTATTTCCCGGGAAGAGGCCGCGCGTATCCAGCGGGTCGTCATTCTCGCATGCGGAACATCATGGCACTCTGGATTGGTCGGTCGCTATCTCATTGAAGCACTTGCAGGAGTCCCTGTCGAAGTCGAATACGCCTCTGAGTACCGCTATCGGACTCAACTGAAGATTCCCGGGACCCTTGCGATAGCCATTTCGCAGTCGGGCGAAACGGCCGATACGCTGGAAGCAATGCGCGCGGCCCAGGCAACCGGTTCAAAGGTCGTTGGCCTTGTCAACGTCGTGGGGAGCACCATTGCACGGGAGGCTGACGGGGGGATCTACTTACACGCGGGGCCGGAGATCGGCGTAGCGTCTACCAAGGCCTTCACGTCGCAGATCGTCGCCCTGGTGTTGTTATCATTGTATCTGGGACGTCAGCGTGGCTATTCACGTGAAAAGGGCAGGGAGCTGGTTCACGCCTTGTCGCAGCTTCCCCGGCTCGTCGAGAAGACGCTGGAACTCGAGCCGCAGGTCAAGTCCATTGCCCGGGAGCTGTCCCTCGCAAGCAACTTTTTGTACCTCGGGCGGGGCTTGAACTTCCCGGTGGCCCTGGAGGGGGCGCTCAAGCTGAAGGAAATCTCCTACATTCATGCGGAGGGATATCCCGCCGCCGAAATGAAACACGGACCCATTGCCCTGATCGACCCTCACATGCCGGTGGTTGTGATCGCGCCGGACGATCATCTGTATCAGAAGGTGTTATCGAACATGCAGGAGGTGAAGGCACGCGGTGGGCGGATCATCGCGATCACCAGCGAAGGGAGCGACGATATATCGCACGTGGCCGACCACCAGATAAGAGTCCCGGTCGTGCATCCATTTCTGTCGCCCGTTATCAACGTGCTACCACTTCAGCAGCTGGCCTATCACATCGCTGTCATGCGCAAGTGTGATGTCGACAAACCGCGCAACCTCGCGAAAAGCGTGACCGTCGAATAGGTTCGATAGTCATACGATCTAAACTGGGAGTTTGGAAACGTACTAATGAATCCACGCCGAAATATTTGGGTCTTCCTGGCCGTCCTGACCATTTTCAGCGGCGGCGAGGTCGTTGCCCAGCAGGCAAGGGATTGGGATGCTGGTCAGGTCTATGTGACCCGCCAGGACCTGATGGAGATGCTAGAGCGCCTCGAGGAGACCGCGGAATCTGACGCTTACAGCGGTCGCGTACGGGCTCAATCGAGACAGCAGGCGGAACTCGTGAGGAACCGGCTCGAGTTTGGTGATTTCAGCACCGGCGACCGCATCTGGATGCTGGTCGAAGCCGAGTCCGCCCTGACTGACACGTTCACCGTCCGTGACGGTCCCATGCTTTCGCTCCCCCTGCTGGGCGATGTCTCGTTGGAGGGGGTGCTGCGAGCCGAACTGGTTGATCACCTGACCAGCTTCGTTTCCCGCTTCATTCGGAACCCGGTCGTCAGTGCCCGATCGCTCATTCCCCTGACTGTGGTTGGAGGTGTCGCGGCTCCGGGTTTCTACACGGTACCGACGGACGGGCTCTTCACGGACGCGCTGGGGCTGGCGGGAGGACCAACCGCTACCGCGGTGATCAACGAGATAACCGTGGAACGGGATGGGGAGATTCTGTATGGGAAGGAGTTCATTGCCCAGGCAATTATTGAGGGGCGCACCATCGACCACCTGAGTCTGGAGGCTGGGGATCAGATTCTCGTCCCCGTCAATGAACCCGGAGGTGGGGTGGTCGCGATTCTCACCGTCATCGGCGCCCTCATCGCCATTCCCGTCGCCATTGTGACGCTTACCCGCGGAAACTGACGCCTGATTTGGCCGGGGGGGGACCTGCCCCTCCCGGGCGATCGGCCAGCTATCCCACTCTGCCCTTCGCCGCGTAACAACCCTGCTCTCCGACCGTTCGATAAGGCCCCCCAGGAGCGGCTGAGGGGACCTCGCCAGCCGTTTCCGGCGACTCGTGGTCACTGTTTTCGGACAAGCGTGGTGGTGGTGGAGCGGCTGACCGTCGAGCAGCCTCGTGCTCACCTAACGTTTTGGCAGATGGTTGACGAAGCTTTGGCGTGATGATAGACACGGCGGTTCGTGCTCATGGGTTGGTAGTGTTCTGAACGAGTTGGTCTTCGAGATTCCGGTAAGGTGTGACTTATTGGTTACGAGCGGGGTACCAGAGACGGGTTTGGCAGTATCGGCCCGAATAAACAGCGAAAAAGTATGTCGATTTGTGGAAGGATTACTTAACAGGCTAAACCATTGACGGATGTGGACTTCCGTTACATTATATCGGGCGGCGTTCGGGGGAATGTGGAGATCTCAGCCGTATTCGGGGTGCTCCGGTATTTTGTGTCCCCATAGTAACATGGTTTTCCTGGTCACCCGACGAGCGGCATCCAACGCTGCATCGGTCAAGACGCCCACCGGGTGATTCAATCAAGAAAAAGAAAGTGATCCTAGATCAATGAGTGTACCGATCGAGGCGACGGTGTGCCTGACGGTCGACCGGGAAACTCGGTGTTCTTCCACCCGCGGTTCCGTTTGGAGGGGACGACGGCTTAACCCGCACAGCAACGGTGAAGACGTGTACGGATTCAGAGGACTGATTCTGTGAGGACGAACTCCCTCGTACTGTTTCCCGGGACTCGAACTCTCACATACACATATCGAGACAATACCGTGCGACGCTCGGACAGCGACAGCGCGTTGACACGTCGGGTGCGGTAAGGGGAAGCGCGTGAACAATGTATAGAGCCTTGCGAAACCGGGTGTTTTTGGTTGGCGACGTGGTTGGGTGGGCCGCCATTCCGTTCATTGCCCTCGCCATTCGTTTGGATGGCTTCGCCGGTGTCACCGGGTACTTGCAGCAACTCATGCTGTTCGCCGGTCTGGCGATTGCCTGCAAGTTCATTGCGATGTTGAGTCTTGGGCTCTATCGGCGGTTCTGGCTGTTCGCCAGCGTCGACGAACTCCTCTTGATATCGGGCGCAGTGCTGCTCGGTGGTTTGGGTGCGACCCTGGCGTACATCGTGGCTGAGGCAACGTTGTTGAATCCCGTTGCGCGCCTGCCGCGGTCCGTGCCGCTCATCGACGCCATGCTCACGATGTTCTTTGTGGGTGGTCTCCGGCTCGGTCCGCGCGTGCTTGCGACGCTCCGGGACCAGTTGTCCGGAAATTCGACGGGCCGGCGTGCGTTGATCGTTGGTGCAGGCGGGGCGGGTACAGCAACGGCAAAAGAACTTCGTTCCAACCGCAACATCGGTGTGTATCCGGTGGGGTTCATCGATGACGATCCACTTAAGATCCGCAGGACCCTGTTCGGTCTGCCGGTGTTGGGTGGCCACGAGGATATACCGCGCATTGCCAAGCAGCTTCGGGTCAAGGAGGTCATTATCGCAATGCCCCGCGCCCCCGGGCGTGTGATTCGCGAAATCAAAGAGATATGTGTGGGTGCGGGGCTGGACACCAAGACCATTCCGGGCATTCACGACCTGATTTCGGGCCGTGTCCGTGTCAGCAAGCTGCGGGACGTTCAGATCGAAGACTTGTTGAGACGTGAACCGGTGCAAACGGACCAAGGCGCGGTTGCGGAGTTAGTGGGAGGAGAGACCGTTCTCGTCACAGGAGCCGGTGGATCGATTGGAAGTGAGATCTGTCGGCAAGTGGCTCGGTTGGGTGCAAACCGGCTGATTCTTCTCGGACATGGCGAGAACTGCATTTTCGATATTCATCAGGAACTGTCGGCATCCGGGTTTGGCGATCTGAGTCTCGTACCCGTCATTGCGGATGTTCGCAATCGTGACCGAATGCATCGCGTTTTCCGCGAACATCAACCTCGTGTTGTGTTTCACGCCGCCGCGCACAAGCATGTGCCAATGATGGAGGCCAACCCCCTTGAGGCCGTGACCAATAATGTCGGGGGCACGATGAATGTCGTTGAGGCGTCCGAAGCGGCGGGGATCGAGCGCTTCGTCCTCATCTCGACCGATAAAGCCGTGAAACCGGCGAACATTATGGGCGTCACGAAGCTGTTAGCCGAGATGCTAGTTCACGATGTATCAGTCCGGACCGGTCTTGCGTATGTCTCGGTTCGGTTCGGCAACGTCCTTGCGAGTCGCGGGAGCGTCGTGCCCCTGTTCCAACGACAGATTGCCGCAGGTGGTCCAGTGACGGTCACCCACCCCGACATGATGCGTTATTTCATGACGATTCCGGAGGCTGTGCAGCTCGTACTCCAGGCCGCAACTCTCGGGACGGGAGGTGAGACGTTCGTCCTCGACATGGGGGAGCCGGTCAAGATCGTGGACCTGGCAAAAGACCTAATCAAGTTATCTGGTTACGAGATCGGTGCCGATATCAGAATCGAGTACACGGGACTTCGCGCAGGTGAAAAGCTGATTGAAGAGCTGTTCGCAGGTGATGAAGAACACCGTCGGACCGTTCACGAGAAGGTTTTCGTAGGACGGAACGGACAGGGACTCAATTTCGAGAACACCGCGCAGGCACAGGCTCTGGTAGAAGCGGCGCAGGAAGGCCGGATTCTCGAGATGGAGGAGCAACTGCGCGAAATGTTGCCGGATTTTCCGATCAAGCTCGACCACGCCGTACCTGTCCCCGTGAGTATCTTATCGAGTTCAAACGGTGGAACAGCGCTGGCAAGTGCAGCACGGCGCACGAAAAGTAGTGCGGTAAGCTAAACGCCCCATCGAAGGAGCCTTCGAGGTCTCCGGTGAGCGCAGTCAAATGCTTCTGGAAGTCTATGCCCTGATCCGTAACTGATTCTACGTCCAGGAAGCATACAAACACACGCCGGTTATCGCGTACCGCGAATCTGGTCCTAGGTTTCTCCTCCAGGCTCATGACCCTGCCCGCATCATCCAGCTCGGTGACATCGTACTGGGAGGGACTCTTGAGCCCGTTTCCGGACTTGGCAGAAAGTCACCTACGGTAGAAAGGTGCGTCATATTGAAATCGGCTAACGCAATCACGGAAGTCCCTTTCTTCAGATACCCGCACGTCTTTCAACAGAATCGCAGAGCTTTCGAGGATGCCTTAGTTCGGGTCGCCAGTGCTGGTGCGTACATCCTCCAAAAGGAGCTGGCAGACTTCGAGGCTCGGTTGGCAGACTACTGCGGTGTCAAACATGCTATTGGAGTCGCCAACGCAAGCGACGGCCTTGAGCTCAACCTCGCCACGGCGGGAGTGGGGGTGGGAGATGAAGTCTTGCTTTCGTCCCATACGTTCGTGGCCACCGCCGCCGCGATCGTGTCACGCGGCGCGACCCCGGTGTTTGTCGAGATTGGCCACGACCACGAGATGGACCCCGACGACTTGGAGCGGCGCGTTATGCCCCGAGCGAAGGCGGTGATGCCGACACAGCTAAACGGCAGGACCGCCGACATGGACCGAATCGGCGCGATCGCGCGAAAGCATTCGTTGGTAATCGTGGAGGACAGTGCGCAGGGGTTGGGCTCCCGTTTCAAAGAGAGGATGGCAGGGACGTTCGGTCATGCCGGTGTCTTCAGCTTTTATCCGGCCAAGACTCTCGGTTGCTTTGGCGACGGTGGTGCCGTTGTCACCGATGATGACCATGTAGCTGATGAAACGCGTCGACTGCGGGACCACGGGCGAGACCCGGCCACCGGAGAAGTGGTGCAATGGGGTCGGAACAGTCGGCTGGACAACCTGCAGGCGGGTGTCCTCTCCATAAAACTGGATTCGCTCGATGATGAGATCGCCAGACGCCGTATTTTGGCCAGTCGGTATCACGCCAACCTCGCGGATGTATCCGCCCTTAGCTTGCCACCTCCTCCGAATGAGCGAGGGGGCAATCATTTCGATGTCTTCCAGAACTACGAAATGGAGGCAGATCGGCGGGACGAGCTGCGGGATTACCTGTCGACACGGGGAGTAGGAACGATCCTACAATGGGGGGGCAGGGCAGTGCACGAGTTCGCTGGATTGAAACTCGACATCTCGTTGCCACGCACGGAGTCTATAATGCGGCGGTCGGTGTTGCTGCCAATGAACACATCCTTGACTCTTGATGAAGTCGACTACGTCTCCGAGGTGATCCGGGACTTCTATGCCGTCACCGGTTAATTCGACCGCACAAGAGGTCTACGGGGTCCTTTCCTCACATGCTACGTTTTTGGTGAAACGCACCTTCGACGTATCACTGAGTGCGATGGGATTGTTGGTCACTCTGCCACTATTGGTGACCATCATAATGCTCGTCTGGGTAACGGATTGGCACAGTCCGTTCTATGTGGCCGATCGTGTGGGCGTCAACGGACGGTTGTTCCGTATGGTTAAACTCCGATCGATGGTGGTTCACGCAGACCGGACAGGCGTCGACTCGACGGCCAGTGACGATACCCGCATCACGCGGATTGGCAGGCTCATTCGGCGTTTTAAGCTGGACGAGGTTTCGCAACTCTGGAACGTGTTGGTTGGTGATATGAGTCTGGTAGGGCCGAGGCCCCAGGTTTCTCGGGACGTCGCACGCTATACCAACGAGGAAAGGGGGCTCTTGTCTGTGCGCCCCGGCATTACGGATTACGCGTCGATTGTCTTCGCGGATGAAGGTGATATTCTGCGCGGGGCTCCCAATCCCGATCTACTGTACAACCAGATTATACGGCCTTGGAAGAGCCGTCTGGGTCTTCACTACGTTATGACTCGCTCGATGCTTCAGGACTTGGCATTGATTCTCACCACGTTGGTCAATGCGGTTTCGCGTCAAACCGCCCTGTCGATGGTCGCGGCCTTGTTGAAGAAGAGTAGTGCAGATAGGCAATTGCAGGAGGTAGCACGACGACGAACTCCCCTGCGCCCGACCCCGCCACCGGGTGCGTCGGAAGTTGTCTCCAGCAGAGATCTATCTAGTCGTCAACCTCAAGTGCATTGATCCTCTGAAGGAAGCTGCGACATCGTGACCACTGAGACAAGTGATACGCTGCGTGAGTTTTGCCGACACGTGCGCCTGCGAACCTTAGAGATGGTCTCGAGAGCCAAATCGTCGCACATCGGATCCACATTTTCTTCGGTCGAGATTCTCGCGTGCCTGTACAACGGGATCCTCAATGTCAGGCCGGACCATCCAACTTGGGGTGAACGCGATCGATTCATCATGAGTAAGGGTCACGCCTGCGCAGGTCTCTACGCTACGTTGGCGCTTCGCGGCTTCTTCCCAGTAAGTCGACTCGATGAGTTTTGTGTGGACGGTGCAACCCTGGCTGGTCATGTAACGCACAAGGGCGTCCCTGGAGTTGAGGTGTCCACGGGGGCCCTGGGGCACGGGCTTGCAATCGCTGTTGGAATGGCGACTGGCCTTAGGCGACAGGACAAGGTGGCGCGAGTCTTTGCGCTGTTGAGCGATGGAGAGTGTGACGAGGGATCAACGTGGGAGGCTGCCTTGCTTGCTGGTGCATGGGGCCTCGGTCGTCTCACGGCAATCATTGACTATAACAAGATCCAATCGTTGGGCCGCGTTGACGAGGTCATTCCCTTGGAACCGTTTGCCGACAAATGGCGGTCGTTTGGCTGGACGGTGGAGGAGATCGACGGCCACGATGTGGACGAGATCCTAACTGCGCTCGGCACCGGTCGGCGTGCGGAAGCAAGTCCAGCGTGCTTCATTGCTCACACGGTCAAAGGCAAAGGTGTCTCATTCATGGAGGATGATCTGCTGTGGCATTATCGTTCTCCCCAGGGAGAAGAATACGACCGTGCATTGCAAGAATTGCAGGATAACCTCGTATGAGGGACACATTCATCAGCACGTTGCTACCAATTGCGAAGCGTGATTCGCGAATCGTGATGATGACGGGTGATCTTGGGTTCGGCGTACTAGACGAGTTCCGCGCCGCCTGTCCCGACCAGCTGCTCAACGTCGGAGTCGCAGAACAGAATCTCGCAGGTGTCGGTGCCGGCCTGGCCCTTACAGGCCATATCGTATTCACATACAGCATAGGCAATTTTCCCACCTTGCGATGCCTCGAACAGATACGAAACGATGTGTGCTACCACGCCGCAAACGTGAAGATTGTCACGGTCGGGGGCGGGATGGCGTACGGATCGCTGGGGTATACGCACTTTGCCGTTGAAGATTTGGCCATCATGCGCTCATTGCCTGGAATGACGGTTGTTGCGCCGGGAGATCCTCACGAGGTCGAGTTGTTGGTACCGCAGATCGTCGAGCGACCCGGACCAGTATATCTGCGGTTGGGTCGGGCAGGGGAGAGGACGATTCACGACCCGACGGTCGATGTGAAACTCGGGTCGCCTACTATGCTGGCGGAGGGTGATGACGTACTGCTATTGACAACCGGCGGTATGCTTCCCGTCGCGAAGCAAGCTGCCGATGAGCTGACGAAGGTGGGCGTGGCAGCGGGAATCGCGAGTGTGCACACGCTGAGCCCCTTTCCGACAAAAGAAGTCGTGAACCTCGCAAGGCGTTATCCGCTGGTCGTAACGTGTGAGGAGCATACGGTGTCCGGCGGGTTGGGTGGAGCCGTCGCCGAGGCGCTTGCCGAGAATGCGGTGCATTGCGTGTTCCGCCGGTTTGGTCTGGACGCAGGATTGTTCCCCGTTGGGGTTGGGTCACAGGAGTACCTTCGGGATGCCAATGGGATTGGACCGGCGGCGTTGGTCGAGTTAACGTCTTCGCTCTTGCAGCGACGGACATGAGTCCTATCTGCGCATGGTATATCGGCTACCGACGCGCCGCAGCGGGGACTCGTTCCGGTCAAAGCTCGGAATCACTCGCCGGGGGACTCTGCCCGTTGCCCGGGAGTCGGTAAAGGTACACAATGGACGGTGATTCGCGGTGCACTGACACTCTGGCAACCTGCTCCGCTCCGGCCGCCGCGTAAAACCGTTGGGCTGTTTTTTGCGATTCCCCCACTACAATTCTGATGCATTCCACGCCGCGGCTCTTGAATTCGACGAGCATTTTCCCAAAGAGCGCACGACCAATTCCAAGTCCTTGTGCATCTGACGAGACACAGAAATTCAGAATCTCTGCGTCAGGCAAAGTCGCGAGTTCCCGCCGACGAGGGTAGCGCAGCGTTTCGAAGACGCGTTTGACGCGAGCGATCGAGAACAGCGTCGGGAGGAGTTTCGGAACCATCCGCAGTCCCGCATGCAAAAGAAAATCTCGATATACCCTCTTCGTGTCTTGGGAGCCGCATACGAATCCCAGGATCCGGTGGTTTGTCCGTGCGATGAACAGAAAGGCCGAGCTGGACCTCGCAATCGTGCGGTACAACTGCGCCAGGAAGTCCTCGCCCATCGTGGAAAGGAAGCCCGCCGTAATCTCGTCTCGGTGGATACGGGCACACGCCTGGAATACCTTCGTGTCCGCATCCGGGGACACCCGCTCAATCTGTGGGTGGGTCATGAATATTCCTTCTCGAAGAACGCCACTGCACGATCAGCTGTCTTTGACGTGGCTCGCGTGTGTGTCGGAAGACTCACGACTTCGGTTGCCAGTTGCTCGGCCCGGTGACAGGAACCTGCTGAGTATGCGACATGCTTCCATTCCACCTTACTCAGTGGATGCACGGGCGACGTATACCAGTCCGCAAGCTCGATATTGGAAGCTCGAGCGTGTTCAAGTAGCTCAGCCTTGTTAGGGACACGAAGAGGGTACCGTGCGAAAATGGCCCGTCCGCACGGGGGGATTTCGGGTTGTCGCACGTCTTTCCCTCTGATCTGGCTCGAGTAGATCCCGGCCAGCTCCTGGGCATGAGCAACGTCCTCTCGGTGGGAGGCGGCCTTGCGGACGAGGCGACGGCGAAGGGAACCTGCCATTCGCTGGTGGAATTCGGGTGATAGGCCGGAACCGGGAGCGTGGTAGTTTGACTCGGCCACGCCGAATCTCGCAAGCGCTCGGAATGCTGAACGGAGCCTCCAGTACCTGGATGGACGATAGAGAATATCGAACATCATGTATTGCGCCTGCACGCGAAGCACACGTAGTAGTGACGGCGGCTGGTACTCGGCATACGCTGCCCTGACGGTGGCGCGAAGAGCGGAATCGTTCACTATCGCGCTTCCGCCGACACCGACGACGAGGGGCTTCCCCCATTCGAAAGAGTAAAAGGCCCCCACGCCGAAGGAGCCCACGATTGCATCGCCGTAAATGGAGCCATGGGTATGACAACAATCCTCAATGATCGGGATCGAATGCCTCCGCGCCACGGCCAGCAGCTCATCCATACGGGCCGGGATACCGAACGTATGCTGTATGACGATTGCACGTGTCTTGGGCGTGAGTTTCGGTTCGAGGTCGACTGGGTCCATCGTATACGAGTCCCTAGCCACATCGATCCACACGGGAGTGGCACCGGTTGCCATGATGCCCTCGGGCACTGCAACACACGTAAACGCCTGTGTTGCCACTTCGTCACCGGGACCGACTGCTAATCCTCGAAGCAGGGCGTGTAACGCCACTCTTCCCCTGTAGTAGGCTAACTCGGCGATAGTCGAGCCAATCATACCACCCTGCCTGACAGGATGCTCTTTAGCCAACCTGACAGCGCACCGATGCCATATCCAATATGGGTGAGAGCAAAGAGGGCCGAGGCGAGCGGCCATAGCTGAAGGTTACGCTCTCGAAACGCCACGGCTCCCGAGAGCCAGATGTTGATGGTCCAATACGTAACGATCGGAATTGCACCAATGATGACGGCCACCGGGCCGAGTACGAGAAGCGTCAGCACCACCCCATGCCAGACAACGAAGGCTGGGGGCACCAGATTTCTGGAAGAAATCATTGGTGTCTGGGTGAGGCTCCTGGCGTAGAATAACCAGAAGGCCCCTGCGATCGTCCATTGGCAGTACGCGCGCAAAGTGGTGCGAGGGAAGTACGTGCAGCGGACTGAAGGATCCAGAACGATGCGCCCTCCGGCGCTGCGCAACCGTTCGTTGAATTCACGGTCCTGTGCCCGGATGAGCCGCTCGTTGAATTTTCCGATCCGGTGGAATACTGTCCGCCGGTAGCAGCCGCAGAATACCGTTCCGACCTCCTTGACTTCAGTGGCTCCGGTTCGCCAATGCGCGTTGCCGGCGGCAAACGGATGTGAGATTGCGGTTGCAATGGCCCGAGACACTAGTGTCGAGCCGCAGTCTGTTTCGCGAACCCCCCCAATGTTGTCCGCGTCGTAGCGGATCAGTCCAGCCACCAGACGCGATATGTAGTCAGGGGCGTACACTGCATGCGCGTCGATGCGCATCAGGATATCGGAATCGGTTGCGTCGATGCCGATGTTCAAGGCAACTGGCTTCAGACCTCCCGGATTGTCGATCATTCGAATGTGAGAAAACCTGGTGGCGTATCCGTGCACGATGTCGCGGGTACCCTCCATGCTCATGCCATCCACGACGACGATCTCGAGTCGGGCAACATCGAAATCATTGGCCAGAAGCGATTCCAGACAGTCCCCAATGTGGCGTTCTTCGTTCTTGCACGGGATGACGATTGCCACCCGAGCCGTTGCCGGATCAAGGCGGCGCCGCGCCTCCATCGTCATGTTCGACCACGTCTGGTCTATGGGCATGTTTGGGGCTTGCCTCGTCACTTACCAGAGTGCTCTCACCGTGCGAATCCACACCTCATGGCGCGGCACGGAACGCGTCGTTCCCGTTCGCCAAATGAACGATGGTGGCAACAAAAATGACTTGTAAGTGCTGGTAGGTCAAGGGCTTACGAACTTGCGAACGCTGCGCCGTGGATTCTGTGACACTCATCGTAAGCGTCGTTTCTCGGAGACGATCCAGGAGCCGGTCGTCACGAGCACTTCCTCTGACTTGTTTCCGAACGCCTCGTCCAGGACAAATGAATGGCCATTCAGCAACTGGGAAAGCGAAGGGTCCCGGTCCGGCTCGTTTGACACAATCCTCTGATTTGCCTCCTGGTACAGCGCCTCAACATCATCCACTCT